>Ga0164290_1000571_pt1 | contig 109424 bp, 106 predicted proteins | sample Micstemetagenome_FD_108782 | JGI IMG/M metagenome (GOLD analysis project Ga0164290, IMG submission 108782) | Contaminated culture microbial community from soil near Moab, Utah, USA - Microcoleus steenstrupii SON62 (Illumina Assembly) | ecosystem: Environmental > Terrestrial > Soil > Soil crust...
CGACCTCCGCCATGCGCACGCATCCTGGCTGCTCGCGGGAGGCTCGGATCTGAAGAGCGTGATGGACCGAATGGGCCACGCGCAGATCCAGACGACCCAGAAGTATCTCCACGCTCTGCCCGAGGCGGATCAGAAGAACCTCGACGCTCTCAACCGCATCACGCGCCGTTCATAAGCCCGCGGTTCTAATAGGAGGGACCCTCCGATGGCGCCCCGATCGCCGGCCTTTGAACGACTTTGCCTTCGAGTCCGGGATAAGAGACGACGTGAACGCTGGCCGTGCCGGCGGAACTATCGCGGCCGCGCTTCCTTCGAGCGAGCGCCGCTGGCCGCCATCGTGGCGGGTGCCTTGAGCGGATCGCAGGTCGTGGCGGGACGCACAGGCAGTTGCGGAATTTGAACCTCAGAGCGCTGGGATACACCCGTAGTGCGCTGAACGCCTGTCTCTTAACACTGTTTGACGGTTCTGCGCGCCGACCTGCGTAAACGCCACGCGCGCCGCTTCGTCGCTTGACACTGGCTGACTCGATTTGCGGCCAAATTCGCCCACTTTCCGCCCACCTTCGAGTCTCCGGCGCTGCGCAGGCAGTTCCGGACGGGTGCGCGGAAACCTCCTGAGTCCGAATATCTGCGCTCCCACTGCGACGTCAACACGCTCCGGGATCCACTACGCGTGCTCAGCGCCATCGTCGACAAGGACGGCAAGCTGCCTTCGACTCAACGGTCGGATGCATCACATCGGGATGGGCGTCGAACAGGCCCGAACCCCAGTCCTCAAGCTCGTCGACGACCGCCACGTCTGCGACGTCAACGCCGCCACCGGCGGATCATCCGCCCTCGTGCTAAGACAACAACACCCGCTTCTTTATGGTGCGGATGCGCGGCCGAAGGTCGTCTGCAGGGCCTGGACCGCGGGGATGTCGAGCTCGATCAGGACATCGATGCGCCCGGACCCAACTCGGGACGATCCGGTCGAGACCCACGCTGGCCAAAGGAGCTGTCGCTGGAAGCGCAGCCGCGGGCAAGAGGGGACAGCTGAGCCGGGCGTACCTGGAGTGCGCTCAGGTATGCCCCAGGTATTCCTTCGCATGCGGGACGGAGCGCAAAGCGCCGAGTGTGAGGTCACCTCGGGACCGTGCTAGCGAAGGGATGGGATCAACATGATCGACCCACACTCGAAGAGCGGCGACTCTCCACCTACAGCTGCTCAAACCGCCCAACAGCATCTACGACACGCACATCACGCGCCCCGACGATCTTGGTCCCACGGCAAGCAGCCGGCCTCGTTGCCCTTCTGCAACGCCGGCGCCATTTCCTGCCCGCCAACCCAGTCACCCATGGGGGCATGACCATGCAACTTCGCGAGCTCGAGTGGTTCACGACCCTTGCCGAGACCCAGCACATGACCGAAGCTTCAGCTCGCCTGAACATCAGCCAGCCGACCCTGTCACGAGCCTTGGGCCGGCTCGAGCGCAAGTTGGGAGTGCAGCTCTTCGATCGGCATCAGAACCGACTGCGACTCAACAGGTACGGCGAGGTGTTCCGGTCCCATGCTCTCCGGGCAATCGGCGAGCTCGACCGTGGAGAGGACCACATTGCCACGCTGGTCGATCCCGACCGAGGCTCGGTGTCGCTCGGGTTCATGAACTCCCTGGGCGGATGGTTCATCCCCGACCTTCTGAACCACTACCGCAGGCACGCTCCGAGCACCTCGTTCGAGCTGCGTGGTGGCGCCTCCTCGGCCATGGTCGACGACGTACGAGGAGGAGCCATCGACATCGGCTTCGTGGCGCTCGAACGAGTTGCGGACGATCTCGACTGGATTCCGCTTGGACGCGAGGACCTGTGCCTCTTCGTGCCCCCGGGCCACGCGTTCGAGGACCGGGATGAGGTGTCGATCGCGGACCTCGAGAACGAACCCATGCTGGGTCTCACCGCCCGCTACGGGTTGCGGCAGGTCACCGACCGCCTGTGCCGAGAAGCGGGGATCAGCCCCCGGATCGAGATCGAGGTCACTGAGCTGTCCACGCTCCGCGGCCTTGTGGCGGCAGGAATGGGTGTGGCTGTCATGCCCACTCCACGGTCAGAACCGACGGCCGGGGCGATCCAGGCGATCCCGTTCAGTGACCCGGCCGCCTACCGCAGCTACGGAGCGGTCACCCGCTGCAGCGGACCGAGCAGCCAGGCCGCCAAACGGTTCCTGAGCTTCGCCTCGAAGAGGTCGATCCGTGCCGTGCCTCCGCGTGGCACGCAGAGCGAGGGAATATTAACGGCCGTGCCGCCGACCACGAGGACCGCATGACCCTGAGGGGAAGACGACCTTCGTGGACCGACGCGGACGTCGCCGGATTGACTGGAGCCCACGCTCCCGGCTCAGCGAATCACCAGCGGCACAGCGAGGCGCGCGATCAGCTCATCACGGTCGATGCCGAAGGTGTCCCTCACGACCACGCCGTCCGGGGTCAGGTCGAACGTCGCGAGATCGGTGTAAACGCGGTCGACGCACCCCACGCCGGTGAGCGGATAGGTGCACTCCGGTACCAGTTTCGGCTTCCCGTCCTTCGCGAAGAGCGTCATCATCACGAACACTGTCTTCGCGCCGATGGCCAGGTCCATCGCGCCACCGACGGCGGGGATGGCGGAAGGTGCACCGGTGTGCCAGTTCGCGAGATCGCCCCCCGCGGACACCTGAAAAGCCCCGAGCACGCAGACGTCGAGGTGGCCCCCGCGCATCATCGCGAACGAGTCGGCGTGGTGGAAGTACGCCGCTCCGGGAAGCTCAGTGACCGGGGTCTTGCCGGCATTGGTGAGGTCAAGGTCGACCTCGTCGTCGCTCGCCGCGGGGCCCATGTTCAGCATGCCGTTCTCGGTGTGAAGCACTACTCCGGAGTCCGCCGGCAGATAGTCGGCTACCAACGTGGGCTGCCCGATGCCCAGGTTGACGAAGGCGCCGCGCGGGATGTCTCCCGCGACGAGGGCCGCCATCTCCTGATGCGTCAGGCTCATACCTCTACCACTCTGTCGACGTAGATGGACGGGGTCACGACCACCTCCGGGTCAAGGTCGCCGGTCTCGACGATCTTGGGGACCTGGGCGACCACGAGCGAGGCTGCGGTGGCCATCACTGGCCCGAAGTTGCGAGCGGTCTTGCGGTAGACGAGGTTGCCCATCCGGTCGGCGCGATGGGCGCCGATCAGCGCGAGGTCGCCCTTGATCGGATACTCGAGCAGGTAGGTACGACCCTCGATCACGCGGGCCTCCTTGCCCTCGGCCAGGGGTGTCCCGACTGCGGTCGGACAGTAGAACGCGCCAATACCGGCGCCTGCCGCCCGCATCCGTTCGGCGAGGTTTCCCTGTGGGACCAGCTCGAGCTCGATCCGGCCGGCACGGTAGAGATCGTCGAACACCCAGGAGTCGTGCTGGCGGGGAAAGGAGCAGATCATCTTCCGCACACGCCCCTTCGCCAGCAGCGCCGCCAGGCCGGTCTCGGCGTTGCCGGCGTTGTTGGAAACCACCGTGAGGTCGGTGGCGCCCTGCTCGATCAGGGCGTCAATGAGCTCGACCGGCATTCCCGCCATGCCGAAGCCGCCGATCAGCACCGTGGCTCCGTCCGCCACCCCCGCGACCGCCTCGCCGACGGTGGCGCAGATCGTCGCCGTCACCGCATGTTCTCCAGTACGACGGCCAGTGCCTGCCCGACGCCGATGCAGATCGTCGCGACGCCCCATCGTTCACCGGACTCGCGGAGCCGTGCGGCCAGGGTGCCGAGGATCCGCCCACCCGAGGCTCCGAGCGGGTGGCCGATCGCGATCGCACCGCCCTTGGCGTTGACGATCCCCGGGTCGATGCCCCAGGCGTCGACGCATGCGAGCGACTGGACCGCGAACGCCTCGTTCAGCTCCACGGCGGAGACATCCGCCCAGGTGATTCCGGCCCGAGCCAAGGCGCGGTGCGCGGCCCCGACTGGTGCATAGCCGAACATCTGCGGCTCCACCGCGAACACGCCACGGCCCGCAATCCGCGCAACCGGAGGCGCGCCGATCCGCGCGGCCGCTGCCTCTGAGCCGAGCAGAATGGCGGAGGCGCCGTCGCTCAGCGGTGAGGCGTTGCCGGCTGTGATGGTGCCGTCGGCGCGGAACGACGTTTTGAGGCCCGCGAGCTTCTCCGGCTTGGAGTCCGGCCGGATCGCCTCGTCGCGGGTCAGGTCGGCGCCATCGACGGGGACCACCCGGGCTTCGTAGAAACCCGCGTCCCAGGCTGCGTCCGCGAGCTGATGTGAGCGTGCGGCGAACTCGTCCTGTCGGTCCCGATCGATCGAGAACTTGTCGGCGAGCAGCTCGTTGGCCTCGCCGAGTGACACGGTCCACTCCGGCGGTATCCGCTCGTTGACCAGCCGCCAGCCCAGAGTGGTGGAAACGGCGGTCACGTTACCGACCGGGAACGCAGTGGAGGGCTTGGGCACGACCCACGGCGCCCGGCTCATCGACTCCACGCCGCCGACGACCACCACGTCGGCGTCCCCCGACTCGATCGCCCGCGACCCGATCATGGCGGCGTCCAGGGACGACCCGCACAGCCGGTTGACCGTCGTCGCCGGCACCGAGACCGGCAGGCCGGAGAGGAGGACCGCCATCCGGCCGACATTGCGGTTGTCCTCACCCGCTTGGTTGGCACAGCCCCACACCACGTCACCGATCGCCGTCAGATCGAGATCAGGTGCCCTCGACAACAATCCGACGAGCGCGGCCGAGGCCAGGTCGTCCGGCCGCACGTGCGCGAGCGCTCCGCCGTACCGGCCGAACGGCGTGCGCACGGCGTCGTACACGAAAGCAGCGGTCATGCGTCGACGGTAGGCGCGCGCGATCCATCACGTCCAATACCTATTTGCTCGCGATTGATCGCCCACGCTTATAGACTGTCGCGATGGAGCTCCGCCATCTCCGTTACTTCCTCAGCCTGGCCGAGGAGCGGCACTTCGGCCGGGCTGCGGCTCGTGTGCACGTGGCCCAGCCGGCGCTCTCGCAGCAGATCAAACAGCTCGAGCGCGAGCTCGGCGTCGACCTGTTCCGACGCACGACCCGCCGCGTCGAGCTGACTGACGCCGGCCGCCGGTTCGAGCACCACGCACGCTCGGTGACTGGGTCCATGGACCGAGCACAGCGCGAGATGGCGATGGTCGCCTCTGGTCGCGCAGGTCAGGTGTCGATGGGATTCATCGGCACCGCGACCTACGATGTCCTCCCCCAGGTCGCCCGCACCGTGCACCGAGAGCTGCCCGACGTCGAGCTCACACTGCGCGGCGAGCTGCTCAGCCCCCAACTCGTCGCCGACCTGGTCGAGGGGTCCTACGACCTGGCCGTCATTCGCCCCGATGCCGTCGCCCGGCCCGACGTGAGCTTGCGGCTGCTGAGGAGCGAGCGCCTGGTGGCGGTCCTGCCCGCCCACCACCGTCTCGCAGACCGGCGCCGGATCGACCTCGGCTCACTCGCAGACGAGGTGTTCGTGATGCATCCGTCGGGGCATCGCTCATCCATCCACGAGGAGGTGCTGCGCGCGTGTGGCGCCGCCGGGTTCCAGCCGGTCGACATGCTGGAGGTGGCAGAGACCGCCACGTTAGTCGTGTTCGTCGCAGCGGGACTCGGCGTGGCGATCGTCCCTGAGCCGGTTCGCAGCCTCGCGCTCACCGGCGTCGCGTACGTCCCGCTCCGTGATGCACCGTCCGTCGACCTGGCGCTTGCGCTGCGCGTCGGCGAGGACTCCCCCGCCGTCGGGGAGGTCGCAGCGATCGTTGAGCAATGCCTGTCGTAGTTGAGTCTACTGGCACCAATCGGGTCCGCCGGGAGGATGATGGCCGTCATGACCAGACGGGCTGCTTCCCCTCGAACGGGGGCACCGTTCGCTACCGACCTCTTCGGCCGGCAGCGCGATCTTGCGAGCGCACGGGAGCTGTTCGCCTCAACGCCTTTCGTGACGCTTACGGGGCCCGGCGGTGTGGGCAAGACCTCGTTGGCTGCCGCGTTGTCGAACACACTCGAGCGCGCATTTCGGGATGGGACCTGGTTCGTGGAGCTCGGCGCTCAGCGGAACTCGGACACAGTGGCCGAGGCAGTGGTGATGGGCCTCGGGCTCAGCGCGCTGCCCACCATGGGTGCCGAGGAACAGCTTCGGCGCCACGTGGCCGGGCGGTCGATGCTCCTTGTGCTGGACAACTGCGAGCAAGTCCTGCCGGGGTGCCGGCGGCTGGTGTCTTCACTCCTCGGCGCCTCTCCAGAGCTACGTGTGTTGACCACCAGCAGAGAGCCACTGCGCGTCCGGGCAGAGCGGGTGATCGTCGTTCGACCGCTGGGAGCGCCCTCGAGCGACCGGGAGGTCACCGTCGAGCAGCTGCGTCAGTATCCGGCCGTGGCCATGTTGGAAGCGCGCGCCAAGGCCGTCAACGACGAGTTCCAGATCACCGAGCGTGACGCGTCGGCAGTGGCGAAGTTGTGCGCTCGCCTGGACGGGATGCCGCTTGCGATCGAGCTGGCTGCCGCGCGACTGAGGTCGCTGACGGTCCAGGAACTCCTGGACCGCATCGATGATCGATTCGCGCTCCTGAATCGTGGCGATCCCACCGCAAGTCCTCACCACCATTCACTCGCTGCACTGGTGCGCTGGAGCTACGACCTGTGCTCGCCCGACGAGCAGCTGCTGTGGCAGAGGCTGGCGGCGTTCCGTGGGAGCCCCGATCTCGCCGGTGTCCAGGCTGTCTGTGGCTCTTCACCCCTGGAAGGCACGACGCTCATCGACGCGGTCGACGAACTCGTGTCCAAGTCGATCCTCCTGCCCGAAATGGCAGGCGGAGAGATGCGCTACCGGCTGCTCGAGACTCTCGGAGCTTTCGCCCTTGAGCGCGCCCGTGACAGTGAGGACTTTGCGCGCGCACGGTCTGCGCACACGGACTACTACCGATCACTGGCCACGCAGACGGCGCACAACTTCTTCGGACCCGGCCAGATCGATTCCATGCGGCGGCTGGAGCTCGACTTCCCGAACCTGGAGCTGGCCTTCGACGCGCTTCTCGCAGAGCCCGAACGCTCGCGGGACGCCCTCGAGTTGGCCTCGAGCCTCCGCTTCTACTGGATGAGCGGTCATCTTCGTGAAGGTCACCGCTGGTTGGAGAGAGCACTGGCGACCGATACGACGGAGTCCGTCGAACGTGGCAATGCCCTCTGGGCAGCAGCATGGGTGGCGGCCCTCCATGGTGACGTCCTGAATGCGCGGACCTACCTCGAGGAATCGGGCCGTACCGCGCGCTCGCTCGGCGATCCCCAAATGGCCGCGCACACGTTCACCTGGACCGGCTTCACCGCCTTGATCTCTGGTGACGCGGAGGCCGCCCTTGCGGATCTCGAGGCGGCCCGCAACGCTCACTCGGACCACTCCGATGTCGAGGGCTTGCTCCTCACCTTGTTCCTGCTCGGCGTTGTCAACAGTGCACTGGGAGACCACCATGGGGCGTCGGAGGCCGCCAGGGAGGCTGTCAGGCTGAGCCAAGCCCTCGATGAGACGTGGGGCCGCTCGTATGCACTGTGGGTCCTGGCACTCGACGCCTGGACACGTCAGGACCTGGACGCCGCCGAGAGCCTGGCCACCCAATGCCTGGAGCTCAAGGACGGCTTCCGGGATGACCTGGGGGCGGCGATCGACATCAACCTGATCGCAGGGATAGCCCTGGACAGGGGCGACACGAAGAAGGCGGCGAAACTTCTGGGTGTCGTCGCTGCACGGTCGGCCACGGTCGGATTCGAGCTCAGGGGCGTCCTTGCGGCCAGCTACGACGCGATCACGCAGGGTGCTGAGGACCGACTAGGTCTTGAGTCCTTTCGCAACTTGTACGAGGTGGGGAGACGCCTCGGTCGCGCTGAGCAAATGGACCTGGCCCTCGGACGGGCTGCGACAGGGGTGACGGAAGAGTCAGGCACGACTTCTGGGGTCGAGGTGCTTTCTGCGCGAGAGCGGGAGGTGGCGGCACTGCTTGCAGCCGGCCTCACCAACCGCGCCATTGCGGCGAAACTCGTGCTCTCCCAGAGAACGGTGGAGGGCCATGTCGACCACATCCTGACCAAGCTCGGAATGCGCTCACGGACTGAAGCCGGGGTTTGGGCCGCCAAGGCACTCCAGGACCAGGCCTGAACCCACGGCCACGGCCACGGCCACGGCCACGGCCATCGTTCGCACACTTTGCGGTGATCATCAACAGGTCAGAGCCGGTCCCGGGTCCTGACCTCTCGACCGTAGACGAGGACCACGACGACGATGATCATGCCGAACATCACCCGTCGATCGCCGTCACCGAGACCCATGCCGGTCAGGATCGTGGCGAGCACGGTTAGTGTGAGAGCTCCCAACGCCGTCCGGAGCACGTCGCCGTGCGCACTTCCGAGCGCCGTCCCGCCGACCAGCACGGCGGCGAGTCCCGAGAAGAAGTACGGGTCGCCGATGGAGAGGGTCGCCCCGCCCGCGAACCCCGCAACCAGCATCCCCGTCAAGCCGGTCATCGCTGCCGAGACGGCGAAGGTGCCGGTCCGGATCAAACCCGTCCGGATCCGGATGCCTTCGGCGGCGACAGGGTTGGTTCCCGTGGCGTAGAGCCTGCGACCAACCGTGGTGCGCCCGAGAACCAGGGAGACGAGAACGACTCCCAGTACTGCGATGCTGACCACCGGCGGGATCGGAACTCCGAAGGTGGTGCTCACCGTCGACGTCAGCTTTGAGAGCCCCGCAGGCGCCGACCCGATGAAGTCCGCCTTCGTGACGATGAGCATGGCCCCCGTCAACATCGAAGAGACGCCCAGCGTGACGACCAGCGACTGAACCTTGAACACATGGCAGATCGCTCCCGAGACAGCGCCCGCGAGGCCCGTCACGGCTACGACGAGCAGAGCAGTCGTGCCCAACGACCAACCGTGCTCTCCAGGGAGCAAAACCGAGCTCACCGCCCCGACCGTGAGGTAGCCCGGCACCGCCATGTCGAGCCCACCGATCAGCACGACGAGCGTCTGGCCCAGTGCTGCCAGCGTCAACAGGCTGGCGATCACCATCGTTGCCCGCAGTGACTGCGAGCTCGTGAAGCCGTCGAGCGAGGCGCTCGCCCAGAGGAGGACGAGGCCGAGAACCACGAGCTGGACGACCGGGAATCGAGTCGCAGAGATGTTGCGCCGGAGATGGTGCATCCTTTGCCAGCTCGCCTTCCCGGCGTCGCCCGGTCGCGCAGTCATTTCGATCTCCGCCGCCGCGTTGCTGCCGGCGGTCTCAGCGTGTGCCGTGGACTCGCTCATCGGTTCGGCCCTTTTCGTGAGGTGATTCCGGAGAGGATGACGCCCACGACGAGGAGGAACCCGTAGGTGAACTGCACGTAGCTGACCGGTACGCCGGCCGCACCGAGAAACTCCTGGAGCAAGAAGATCGCGGCAGCAGCCAGGAACGAACCCCGCAGACCCCCACGTCCCCCGGCCAGCGAGGTGCCGCCGAGAGAGACGGCCGCGAGCGCGATCAGGGAGTATGTTCCAGCCAGGGTCGCCTGGGACGTCTGGATCACGGACGTCAAGGCGATGCCCGCAAGAGCCGCGAAGACGCCGCCGATCACGTAGGCCGTGAGGCGCACTGCAGCAACATTGATCCCGGCTGAGAACGTCGCCACGTCGTCACTACCGACGAGGTAGAGCTTCTTGAGGTAGCCGATCCGTCCCAACGCCCACCAGCCGACCGAAGCAAGGATGATCAGGACCGCTCCACCGGGCAAGGGCCCCATGCTGCCCGCGAGGTTGGAGGTCCAGTTCTCTCCTGCGAAGACGGGAGTCGGCGAGAACTTCAGCGCGAGACCGCTGAAGATGAAGAAGGTTGCGAGTGTCGCGATGACGGACTGCAGTCGTCCTACGACCACCAGGAAGCCGTTGAGGAAGCCCGCTGCCGCACCGACCAGCAGCAGGATCGGCAGGGACAGCCAGGGCGAAGCCATCCCGTGCGGGATGAGAACCGCGACCAGCAGGCAATTGACCAGTGTGGTGAGCGGTCCCACCGAGATGTCGATACCGCCCCGCCCGGCGAGGATCTGCGCTGTGGATGCATAGGCCACCAGCACGAAGGGCGAGAGGGCGGCCAGCATGGTGACCCAGCGATGGGGCGAGAAGAACGACTCCTGCAGGAACCCGTTGGCGATCAAGAGCGCGGCTACCAAAAGCAACGAGAATAGCCATGGCTTGGCCGTGGCTCGCCGGCTCCCTGTCTTGGGGATCGTCGCGGGCTTGTCCTCCGGAGTCCCCGAGCTCTTCGGTAGCACCTGGTTCGATGCCGTCGAGGTAGCTTCGTCCTCTGGGGCGAAGTAAGCGGCCACGATGTCCGAGCTGGTCATCCGATCACCCGCGAGGTGGGCACTCACCTCGTTGCCGCGGAAGACGACCACCCGGTCGACGAGTTCCACGATCTCCTCTACCTCGCTTGAGAGCATGACGACGGCACAGCCTTCGGCGCACATGTCCAGCAAGAGCTCATAGAGGTCGTGCTTCGCCATGGCGTCGATCCCGCGCGTTGGATCGTTCAGGAGGAGGACCTGCGGGTCTTCGGCAAGGGAGCGGGCGACGAGCACCTTCTGCTGATTCCCTCCGGAGAGCGAGGAGATCGGGTCGGCACCGCTTCGCATCTTGATCCGCAACCGGGCGCCAACCCGATGGAGGCGGGCTGCGGTGCGTCGCCGCAGTACCAGCGGGCCGAACGCGTCGTCCTTCAGCCTGGGGAGTCCGAAGTTCTCCTGGATCGAGAGCTGCTCGAAGAGGCCCTCTCTGCGCCGCTCGCGCGGCACGTAGGCGATTCCGTTGCGAGCCGCCGTCGCAGAGCTGTTCACGACCTCGACCGCGTCGCCGTTGACACGTCGTACCTGTCCCCCGTAGGGAATTGCGGTGCCGTTGAGAGCCTGGAGGAACAGGTCCTGGCCCTGACCTTCGAGACCCGCGAGACCCACGAGCTCGCCGGCACGCAGCTCGAACGTGACGGGGGCGCTGTGGGAGCTCAGACGAACGTCGTCGGCGCGAAGGACCAAGGGCCCCGGGAAGCGCGGGGTTCGCGACGGCGGCGCTTCGCCGGCCTCCGACATGAGACTCACCAGTTGTTGAGGCGAGCTGTCCGACGTCAAGAGCCGAGTGGCGACGGTGACACCGCTGCGGAGCACCGTGACGACGTCACTGATCGCGAAGATCTCGTCCATGCGGTGGGAGATGAAGAGAACGCTCAAGCCTCGAGACGTGCGCTCCCGGAGGACCGCAAACAGCCGGTCGCGGGTGGCGGCGTCGAGCGAAGCCGTGGATTCATCGAGGATGAGCAGCGTGGGTTCGGTGACGAGCGATCGCGCGATGCAGCAGGCTTGGCGCTCGGACAGGCTCAACGAGTCGACGGGTGCGTCGACATCGATCGACGTGCCGAGTAGTGCCTCGAGGACCTGTCCTGCCCGTTTCCGGCGCTCCCCGGCCCGGAGCCCTCGAACGGCGCCTGAGCCGAGCCAGACGTTCTCCAAGATGGACCGACCGGGAACGGTGAGCACCTCCTGGAAGACCGTCGAGACGCTGGAGGCCCGCGACTGGGCCGGACTGGACAGCCACGGGGTGACGCACCCGTCCACGGTCAGCGACCCGCGGTCCGGTCGGTGGACGCCGGACAGAATCTTCACCAGGGTGCTCTTCCCGGAGCCGTTCTCCCCCATGACGGCGTGCACTTCGCCGGCATGGATCTCGACGTTTCCATCGACGAGAGCACGGGTCGCGCCGAAGGCCTTGGCCACACCGGTGACGACGGCCCTGGTCGGGCAGTCGTCACCGGCGAGGCTCACGGCCTTGTTCTGGGCCGTGGCTGTCACTGGCGTCATCACTTGTCGAAGAAGTGGTCGAGCACGTTGTCAGGGAGGAACACGTTGCCCGGAAGGGTGACGAGGTCGAGGTCCCCGGTCTCCCAACTCTCCTGATACACGGTGGGCACGTCCTTGGAGTCGATGAACGTCGGCGCGACGACCATCGTGTTGAGAATGGGGCCGCCCTCCTGAAGGGTGCGCATCACCACCTTCGCCGTGGCCTCACCCTGCCCAGACGCGTTGTCGTTGCCGATCTCCGTGTAGGACTCGGCATGACCGTGCGCGTAGGCGATACCTCCCTGAGTCGCGCCGACGTCGGCGATCACGGGAACCGGACGGCCGAACTGCTCGAAAGCCTGGATCACTCCGGGCGTCATCGCACCGCTCTGGAACACCGCGTCGATCGTCCCGGTGTGCGTCGACAGGAACTGAAGGATCGCGGACTTGGTGTCGGCGACGTTGAAGTTGCCCACCACCTCACCGACCACCTTCAAGTCCGGACATTGGGCCAAGGCCGCCTTGAAGCCCGTGTTCACATCCGTGTCGGCCTGGACGCCCGGGACGCCTCGAACGATGAGGACGTTGCCCCTGCCGCCGATCTGGCCGGCAACCTTGGTGCCGAGGGTCACGCCGGTGGTGTAGCTGTTGAGCGACCAGCCGATCGCATACTTCGAGGCGACGGGCAGGAACGGGGTCACCACAGGGATGCCGGCCTGGCCGGCCTCGTCGACCTTCTTGATGAAGGGCTCCGAAGCGAGCGCGCTCAGGATGATCAGATCTGGCTCCATCGCCAGGATCTGGTCGAACAGTTGTAGCGCACCGGGTACGTCGGTCACTCCCTGCGGCGCGACGTCGGCGACGACCTGCACCTTCCCCGAGGCTTCCAGCGCGGCCTTCATCTCGTCGTGCATCTTGACCATGACGGGGTTGACCGGGGGCTGCCACAGGATGCCGACCGTGTAGGGCGCCGCGTGGTCAGCCTTCCATCCAGCCCACGCGGACGGAAGGATCTCCCCGGGGTATCCGTCGAACGCTCTGGCGACATCAGCAGGAAGCTTTGCGAGCACACCCTGAGGGTCCTTCGCTGCCACGTTGGGAACGGTCACGCACGAAGCGTCCGCAGAAGAGCCAGCGGCCGACGATGAATTGCTGCTCGAGCCGCAGGCGGCGAGGGAGATTGCGAGGACGGCCGTGAGGGCACCGGCCATTGCACGCCCCGGCCGGCCCAGGAGGCCACAGAGGTTGGTGGACATTTCCGACTCCGATCAAGTCATGTTCGTTGAGTGGGGATGCGCCCGAGTTCGGCGGGTGACTGCCATCACAGCCACGCACCGCGAAGACTGGTCCGCTCCTCCGGTCCATGTCGAGACCCACAATGTTGGCCGCTGTCATGCACGGAGCGCATGGTGGCCAGGATCGTCGCGTTGCACGGGTAACGGGTCGGCCCCTTCTCTCGTCGTCGAAACGTCTGATGCACGCGGCGCATCGACAGCGCGAACATTGTGGGCAGGGTCGAGGACCTAGAAGGCCATGCGCCAGAGGTATGGTCGACAACATGGAGGTCCGAGAGCTCGAGTGGTTCGTCGTCTTGGCGAAGACGGAGAACGTGACCAGTGCGGCCGTCCAGCTGCACATCAGTCAGCCGACCCTCTCGAGGGCTCTCGCACGGACTGAGCGGCGGCTCGGCGTGAAGCTGTTCGACCGTCAGCAGAACCGCTTGCACCTCAACAAGTACGGCGAGATCTTCCAGACCCACGTCATGCGCGCGATGAAGGAGCTGGAGTTGGGAGAGGAGCGGATCCGGACACTCATCGATCCCGACCGAGGCGTGGTCTCACTCGGCTTCCTCCACTCCTTCGGTGGTTGGCTGGTGCCCTCGTTGATGGATCGCTACCGGGCGGTCGCGCCGGCGACGGCATTCGAGCTCATGGGCGGAGCCGCCGATGCCATCGCCGATGCGGTGAGGAACAGCCGTATCGACATCGGTTTCGTCGCCCCTCAACCCGTGGCAGACGACCTGGCCTGGATCCCACTAGGGCGAGAGCCGTTGTGTCTGGAAGTTCCCGAAGGTGACGAGCTGGAAGGTCGAGAGGACATCTCGATCGCCGAGATCGCCGCCCGCCCGATGCTCGCCCTCGGGCAGGAGTACGGGCTGCGCCACGTGGTCGACCGCCTTTTCGATGCAGAAGGCCTGATCCCCCAGATCACCATCGAGGCGACCGAGCTCTCCACCCTGCGCGCACTTGTGCGCCACGGCGGTGGCATCGCAATCGTGCCGGTCCCTCCCGGCGGTCTTCTCTCAGCCTCCACGATGATCCACATCCGTGATGCAGGCGCATTCCGCTACTACGGGGCCGTGACGCGGCTCTACGGTCCCACCGGCAGCGCCGCCCGTAGTTTCCTCGAGTTCATCTCCGGAAGCTCGCAGGACTCCTCCAGCGCGGCGGGTTCAGAAGCCACCGTCTGAGCCCTGGGGCAGGCTCCGGTTCTCGTCAGGCGCCGAAGTGGAGATGGGCTAGTGGCGCCCCGATGACGAGCAGCTCATCCAGCATCGCCTTTGTGCCGGCGACCTGCACGTCGTTGGGTTCGAAGGCGCCGTCTTTGATGTGCTTCGCGGCGAAGGGCACGACGAAAGACTCTGCGAGCGGGACCATTCGCAGCCACGCCACGACTGGTTTGAGCTGCTCGACGGCGCGCAGTCCGCCTGAGACTCCTCATTACGACGCGAAACCGACTGGCTTGTACCACCATTCCTTGTTCACGAGGTCGAGTGCGTTCTTGAGGGAAGCGGGATAGCCGTGGTTGTACTCCGGGGTGACGATCACGAACGCCTGGCACGAGGCGACTCGCGCACCCCACTTCTTCGTGTAGTCGTGCAGATACTCCCCAGTTGCCGGGTGGTTCGGCTCCTTGGTGTTCGCCGGGAGATCGAGCTCCGCCAAGTCGATGAGATCGATGTCCAAGCCGCCGTGCTGCCGGGCGGCTTCGCCGATCCAGGTGCCGACCTTATCGCCCACGCGGCCGTGACGGATGCTCGCGACGATGATCCCAAGCTTGAGGACGTCAACGGGCATGAGCTGGCCGCCCGTCAGCGCGGTGAGGCGGTGGGCCGTTGCCGTTCTCGCGAAGCCAACGCGTCAGGTGGAACGCGACGGCGTCGGGGTCCTCGAGGGACGACAGGTGTCCGACTCCGTCCAGGAGAACCAGCTCGGCACCCGAGATCAGTCGAGCCAGCTCCTTGCCCAGCCCGAGTGGCGTGATCACATCCTTGCCTCCGGCCAGGACGATAGTCGGTACATCCAGTTCGGTCAGGGCGGCTCGCAGGTCTCTTCGGTCCAGGACGGCCCTCTGCTGCTGCGTGAACACCTGGGGGCCGAGATCCAGGGCCATCGCCGCGGCAAGTTCCCTCACGTCCCTGCGGCCAGCAGCAACTGCGCTCGATATCCGTGCGACGGCATCCTCGAACTGGCTGTTCTCGACCATCTCGATCAGCTCGAGTGAGCGGTCCCTGCGATCAGGCGGTGCCGCGATGGCGGAGGTGTTGAGCAGGGCGAGCCCGGCGACCCGATCCTTGTGGCGCAGTACGACCTCGAGCGCAACGTAGCCGCCCATTGAGTTGCCTGCGAGGTAGAAGCGCTCCGGCGCCTGCTCGACCACGCTGTCAGCCATGGCCGCAATCGTGTCCCCTACACCGCGGATGACGAGCGTCTCGACGGCGACGTCGAGGCGGCCGATCATCGACTGCCACAGACGCTCGTCCGAGCCGAGGGCCGGCACGAGAACGAGCGGATACGCGGGCGCTCCGGCATCTTCTCGACGTTCGCTCCTCGCGGCGGACTGAGGGTGTGTCATGACTCCCCACCGTCCACGCTGAGGATGGAACCGGTGGTGAAGCCCGCGTCGTCGGAGACGAGATAGGCCACGGCCGCGGCGACCTCGCCACCGGTCCCGGTGCGTCCCACCGGGATCGACGCACGAGTGGCAGCCCGGGCCTCCTCGGGAAGGGCCTCGAAGGTGGACCGCACCCGCCCTTCCTTCGGGATGATGAGACCGGGAGAGACTGCATTGACCGTGATCGCGGTCGGTCCTAGGTCCTTGGCGAGCTGCTTGGTGAAGCCATTGATGGCTGCCTTGGAGGCCGCGTAGGGCAGCCGAGCACCCACAGTCCCGGCAGGCCCCGCCTTCCCGTTCGCGACTGCAGAGGAGAAGTTGACGATGCGGCCGTAGTTGTTTCGACGCATCAGAGGCACCGCCGCCTTGCAGCACAGGAACGTGCTGGTCATGTTGTGGTCGAAGACACGGCGCCACGCTGTCGCGGAGAGGTCCCCGAGGTCGCGGACATGGTCGGTTCCACTTCCTCCGGCCGTGTTGACCAATGCGTCGAGTCGGCCGAACCGTTCTTCGATCTGCGCGAACGCCGCCGTCACGCGCTCCTCGTCGGAGAGGTCCAGCGCAACGGTGAGGACCTCCGCTTCGGACGTCGTCAGCTCGATCTCCGCTCTGGTCCTCTTCAAGCCGTCCTCCTGCATGTCCAGGAGGGCGACGTCGAAGCTGTCCGCCGCCAGCCTTGTGGCGATCTCCGCGCCAAGTCCTTGCGCCGATCCGGTCACAACGGCGACTCGTCGAGGTCGCTGCTCAGACATTGCTGCTCATCCCAACGGCCCCCAGAACGTCTCACCAGAGTAGGTGTCCGACAGCGGTTCCAGAGTCTTGGGCCAAAGGCCGGGCGTCACCTGACGACGCTGCTCGGTGGTCCGAACCGAGCCGTCCCACCCGATCTGCTCCATGTAGTAGTAGAGCTGCACGAGGTGGCCGTCGGGGTCGACCGCGTGCAAGACGTAGTCGATGCCCGGATGGGTCTCCTGCGGCAGGTCCACGAGCTTGACGCCTCGCTCCTCCAGGAAGGCCTTGGCCTTGCGCAGTTGCTCGTAGGAGCCGAGCTGGACCCCGAAGGCGAGCAGGGTGCTGTGCTCGCTGACGCCCAGCACGCTGCGGAGCTCCAGGGGGAACAGCGCGATGCTGTGGTGCTCCGTGTTGGCTCGCAGGAAGACGGCACGGTGCCCCTCGATGGTCGTCTCCTCGCTCTTGGCCAGGCCCAGCGTCTGGGCATAAAAGTGCTCGGCCTCGGGGACGTCTTCGACGAAGATGCTCGCGGGCCCGACTCGGACGGGCTTGAAGGGACGAGCCAGCAGCACTCCCCCGACGTCGTGCGTCTTGGGCAGCTGGTCGACCCATCGGTGACCGGAAGTCAGGTCGACCCCGGCTGCGGCTGCCTCGCTGAGCTCGGTCGACTCGGCCTTGTACGGCAGCTCGGGGTGGTCGTTGCGCCAGGGCCAGATCGCCTCGGGCTTGCTCAGGCCGTCCCATCCGACCTGCTCGATCCCGTATTCGAGCTCGTTGGTGTGTCCGGCCGGGTCCGGGAAGTAAGTGTGCCAGTTCGACCCCGGGTCGCGGCCGTACCGGTCGATGGGGTTTCCCTGGGACTCGAGCCACCGCCGGGCCTCGACGACTTCACGGAGCCCACCGACCTGCCAGGTGATCTGGTTGACGGTGATGTCGGGTCGGGCCGGCGAATCCATGTGCTCGACCCACGGCCGCGGCATGAGGACGAAGGTGTGGTGGTCGCTGTTGTGGCGAAGGAAGTAGACCTTGGTGTCCGGAAGGCCATCGAGCCACTCACCGGGGTCGTACTTCTGGAGCTCGAGTGTGTCCGCGACGGTGAACCCGAGAAGGTCACGGTAGAACTCAGCTGACTCGCCGGTGTCGTTCACGCTGATGCCGAAGTGGTTGAGTCGTCGGATCTTGAAGGGCCGGTCGTAGAGGATCCCGCCGACGTCGTACTGCTGTGTGCTCATGTTGTTGTCCTCAGCTTGCCTTGACGATCTTGTTGGTGAGGGCGCCGAGGGCTCCCGAGCAGACCTCCACGACGTCGCCGGGCCCGACGAAGAGTGAGTCGTCGGGGAAGGTGCCATCGTCGAGTCGCTTGCTCGAGTCGACCGCGGTTCCCTTCGGGGTGCCGGACAGGATGAAGTCACCGGGGTAGAGCGTGATGTCGCGCGACAGGAATGCTCCGAGTGAGGCGAAGTCGTGGATCATCGACCTGGTGTTGCCGCTCTGACGGAGCTCGCCGTTGACTCGGGTCTCCACAGCGATGTCCTGCGGGTCGATACCCTCGTCCACCACGATCCATGGCCCGATACCGGTGGCCGTGTCGAAGTTCTTCGAGTACTGGAAATCCGGGCCGAAGGACACGTTGTCCCTGATCGACCAGTCGTTGGCGACGACATATCCCCAAATGTACGAGCGAAACTCGTCGGGCTGGATGTCTCGTCCCGGTTTGCCGATCACGACCGCCACCTCTGCCTCGTAGTCGAGGTGGGAGGTTCGCGCCGGGTAGCGGATCTCGTCACCGTCGGTGGAGGCGCAGCGTGGGTCCTTCATGAAGTACTTCGGGCCACCGCTCTGGAGCCGGGCCAACGTCGTCTGCGCGTCCGCCGCGCCTGTGTTGGCCGCGGCCGCCTCCATGTGGTCTGCGAAGTTCGCGAGCGCCGCGAAGACCCGGGACGCACCCGCGACGGGAGGGTGCAGCACGACCTGGTCGAGGGGGAACCTGATCTGCTGACCTCCGACACCGAGGTCGCTGTCGGCGTGGGAGAACAGGTGCTCCACTGCGGCGCGCACTCCGTCAATGGTCCGCGCTCCCTCCGCGATGAACGCCTCGAGCTCGGACGGGACGTCGGCGGAGGTGTCCATGGCGGGTTGCGCAGGATCAGAGGTCTCCGCGACGTACTTGTCGTACGCCGCACTGGCGTCCACCACAAAACCTTCCTGCACGATTCCGACCCGACGAGCGGGGCCGAACACTGCGACCTTCATGGTTCTCCTTCAACTCGGACTGCTGGCTTGTTGTCTGGTTCAAGTGCTTCGGGATCGACGCCGACCTTCTCGAACAGGCGGCCGTCGGTCGGTGTGAGGCTGTAGATCGCGAGGCGCTGGATCTTGCCCTCCACGACCGTGAAGAAGTCGGCCAGGGCCACGCTGCCGCCGTTGGTGACGAGGTCGATCTCCACCGCCACCTTGGTGCCGTCGACCACCATCTTTCGAGGCGTCGGCTTCATCGCTCCGGGTCTGAGACCGTTGCGGTACATCCGCCTGATGGCGTCGGCACCGATGAGAGTCCCTGCCGCGTTCTGGAGTACTGCTTCGTCGGCGAAGAGGCTTGCGACGGCGTCGGCGTTGCCGGCGGTGACGCAGGCGAAGTATGCGCTGACCACGTCAGCGGCATGGCCCGTCGCCGGGACGGTCGCGGATTCCTCAGCGACGGCGGCGGGCGCTGGTGCGGCTTCGGTCGATGTCTCCCTCTTCTTGGCGCTCTCGGACGTGTCACCGGCGCCGGCTCTTCAAACCGGAGGCAGGTACTTCGCGGACGCGTAGATCGACTTGTACTGCAGGTAGCCGTCGATACCGATCTCGCCGCCGAGCTCGCGGCCGATTCCGGAGTCCTTGTAGCCGCCGTACGGGGCGGCGATGTCGAGGAGGTAGTAGTTCAGACCCACCGTGCCGGCGCGGATCTGACGCGCGACGGCGAGGGCGTGGTCCTCGTCGGCGCTGTAGACGACGCCTGCGAGTCCGTAGTCGGTGTCGTTCGCGATGCGGACAGCCTCCACCTCGTCATCGAACGGGATCACCGCGATGACCGGTCCGAACACCTCCTCACGGGCGAGTCGATCGTTGTTGTCGACGTCAGCGAAGACAGTGGGCTCCACGAAGAAGCCGCGGTCCAGGCCGCTGGGTCGGCCGCCACCGGCGACGAGGCGCGCACTGGTGTTCTTCGCCTCGTGGATGTATCCGAGCACGCGGTCCAGCTGTGTGCCTGAGGCCATAGGGCCGAGGGTGACCGTCGGATCGAGCGGGTCACCGATCTTGAAGTGCGTGGTGGCGTAGTCAGCAAGGGCTTCGAGTACCTCTTCGTAGCGCGAGCGGGCGACGAGGATCCGCGACTGTGTGGTGCAGGTCTGACTGTTGTTCAGGAAGGATGCACCGTCCAGCCCGGCGATGAGAGTCTCGACACTGCCATCTGCGAGGAACAGCCCCGGAGACTTGCCGCCGAGCTCGAGGGTGACGGGGCGGAGCAGCCGTCCGGCCTCGGCGCCGATCTGGCGCCCGGCCGCAGTCGATCCGGTGAAGGCGATCTTGTCGACGCCCGGGTGCGACACCAGTGCCGCGCCGGCGTCGCGGTCGCCGAGCACGATGTTGAGAACGCCGTCGGGAAGCCCGGCCTCCTGCGCGGCGTCGGCCCATGCGTAGGCATCGAGAGCGGTCTCTGGAGAGGGCTTCAGCACGACAGTGTTGCCTGCTGCCAGCGCAGGGGCGATCTTGAAGGCCGCAAGCGCCTGCGGGAAGTTCCAGGGGACGATCGCCGCTACGACCCCCAGAGCCTCCCGCCGGACGATCGTGGACCCGACCTGGCTCGCTTGCGCGCTCTCCAGCCCCATGTTCTCCACGACATCGGCGTAGATGCGGAGCAACACGGCGGGAAGCCCGCCGTTCACCTGCTGCGACAGGCCGATCGGCATTCCGTTCTCACGGCTGCACAGCGTCGCGGTGGCGCCGGCACGCGACTCGAGCGCATCGGCGAACCGGCGGAGCACGGTCGCGCGCTCGGACGCGGTCGTTCGCCCCCAAGGGCCGTCGTCGAAGGCTCGGCGGGCAGCGCGGACCGCTGCATCGATGTCGGCTTCGGCGCCCAGGGCGGCAACGCCGATCACCTCGCCGGTCGCCGCCTCGATCTGGTCGCGGAGCTGGTCGCTGGAGGGCTCGACCCAGTCTCCGTCGATGAAGAAGCGTGGGCGGTCGAGGTCGCTCGTGGGCTCGACTGCGAGAGACATGTGGACTCCTAGCTGGGGGTGAGGTTCGAGTCGTGATCTGACCGATCGGTGCGTACCGGCCTCGCTCAAGAGTCCCGGGAAGTCACTCCTGACAGGTTCTGGGTCAGATCAACGCCTGCTCCAACACTGAGGCGTCGCCGTCGCTCCGGCAATGCCCGAAACTTCCGTTCGGTGATGCAGTGGATGCATGGCTCGACTCAGGTGAGGGGCCGTCGCTCGGATGGCTCGACGTACCGCAGGATCGCAGCTGCCCGTGCCATCACTGGGGCGTCGATCATCTGTCCGTCGATTCGTACGGCTTCGCCAGTGGTCGACGTGGCATGGAGCACTTCCTTCGCCCAGCGGACCTCGTCGTCGGTCGGCAGGAACGCCAGATGCGTTCCCTGGACCTGCCCCGGATGGACGAGCAGTTTTCCCGTCATGCCGAGTTCCTTGGCGTGTCTGAGGTCTTCGGCGAGAGCCTTCGGATCGTCCAGCGCGGTCGTCACACCGTCGATAGGCCCAGGGTGACCCACTGCTCTGGAGGCGACGACGAGCGTCGACCGGGCGTGCAGCATCGCCATCCGGGTGGGTGCGGCTCCGATGTCCAGCGCGAAGTCGAGGTGACCGAATGCGAGCCGGCCGACGCCCGCAGTCGCCGCGATTGCCGCTGTCCTGGCCAGGCCTGCTGCGCTCTCGATCAGCGGGATGACGGGAACGTGCGCCTGTTGAGCGACGCTGGCCACTCGGGCTGGATCGTCCGTCTTGGCAAGCATGACGGCGACCAGGCCGGGCAGGTCGATAACGGCGTCAATGTCCCCCTGATGGTCGCGGCTGGTCGCGCCGTTGACCCGAACGCAGGCGCGTCCACCGCCCGCCAGCCAACGCGCGGTCGCGTCCCGAGCATCGGCTCTGTGGGCCGGGGCAACCGCGTCCTCCAGATCGATGATGACGAGATCTGCTCGTGCAGCGACTGCCTTCTCGAAACGATCGGGCCGATCGCCGGGGACGAAGAGAAAGGACCTGGCGGCTCGGACCAGCTCGTGGCTGGCGACCTGTCGAGTCGGCACGACCGACTCACAACTCGGCAACAGCGGCTGCGTCGAAGATCCCGAATTCCTCCAGCACAGCTTCAGTGTGTTCGCCCACATCGGGAACGCTTCCCATCAGCGGCTGGGAACCCACGAACGTCACGGGCGGGATGAGCCCTCGCAGCGGCCCGCGGGGCGAGTCGTAGATCCGCCATCGCCCCCGAGCCTCGAGTTGTGGGTGATCCGCGAGGCCGTGCATGTCACGAAGGAGCGCATTGGCGATCCCCGCCTCCTCGAGCTTCGCGGCCACCTGTTCAGCGGTGCTGCTCACGAAGGCGCGTTCGATCTCGCTGCGAAGCTCGTCGCTGTTGACAACGCGAAGCGAGTTTTTCGCGTATCGAGGGTCTTCGGCGAGTTCGGCCTTGTCGAGGATGCGATCGCAGAACGTCGCCCACTCGCGTTCGTTCTGGAGGCCGAGGAAGACGAGTCCCCCGTCGCCGCAGCGGAATGGTCCGTACGGGTATATCGACGCGTGCCTGGCGCCGGTCCGCGCCGGCGCGGTGCCGCCGTACATCGCGTAGTTGAGCGGGTAGCCCATCCATTCGGAGAGCGCTTCGAGCATCGAGACCTCGATCGTCGATCCGGCACCGTTCATCTGGCGCTGGATCAGGGCGGTCAGGATGCCGGTGTAGGCGTACATTCCCGAGGCGATGTCGGCTATCGAGATACCGACCTTCGACGGCTCCTCCTCGGTGCCGGTGATCGACAGCAGACCTGCTTCACACTGCACGAGGAGGTCGTAGGCCTTCTTCGACGAGTACGGTCCGCCAGCTCCGTAGCCGGAGATCGAGACGTGGATGAGTCCGGGGTTCGTCGCACGCAGTTGCTCGGCTCCGAGCCCCAGTCGCTCCGCGGCACCTGGGGCGAGGTTTTGGATGAATACGTCCGCCCCGCTGACCAGCGCCCGGATCGCCGACCTTCCCTCGTCGCTCTTGAGGTCGAGTGAGACGGATTCCTTCCCGCGGTTGAGCCACACGAAGTGACTTGCCATGCCGAGGACCGTCTCGTCGTAGTCCCGGGCGAAGTCGCCGACGACTGGGCGCTCGATCTTGATGACGCGAGCACCCAGGTCGGCCAGTTGGCGGGTCGCGAAAGGCGCGGCGACCGCCTGCTCGAGAGCGACGACGGTGATCCCGCCGCTGAGGGGAGTCATTCGGGTTTCCTCCGGCGATGAAGTGGATGGGGGCCCTTGGCTGCAAGGGCATGTGCGATGTCGATTGCTGGGGAGTGAGTGCTCAGACCGTGAGCAGCGATGGGCTCTCCAGGGTCTTGGTGAAGTACAAGATCTCGGCTGCCAGCTCAGGTTCGCGCGACATTCGTCGGAAGACCTCGAGGTCCCGGTCGAGTTTTTCGGGATCACTGGAGTGGAAGATCAGCTGCTTGTTCGCGGACGCACGCGGGCTGGCCTTGTCGACGAAGGCGCTGCGCCGAGCCTCTGCCCATGTGTCGAGCACCCTGTCGTCCACACCGGTGCGGACAGCAGCTCCGAGCGCCTCGATCAACGCGTACGCATCGAAGAGACCCATAGTGAGCCCGAGACCACCGCACGGATTCGTCGTGTGTGCCGCGTCCCCGGCGAGAAGGACACGGCCGGCCCGGTAGGTCGATGCACTCCGCTGATGCATGCGGTACGGCGAGATGGCGTCCAGCTCGATCTGGTCGGCTACATCCTCGCCGAACACCCGAGCCAGGAAGCCTGGAAGGCGGTCGACCAGCGTCTCGACTGGCAGCGCGTCGTTCTCCATGTAGGTGTAGCGCCACAGACCGTGCTCGCCGGACTCGTCGATCTTGGCGATGATGGCGCCGTACTCGTCGTGGACGTAGAACGTGGACTGTGCCCAACCGTCACGGTCATCGGGGAACCTGATGTTGGTCGCGACGAATCGCTCTGGCCAGGTCATGCCGTCGAACCCGAGGTCGAGGACGCTTCGCACCGCCGAGCCGGCGCCGTCTGCAGAGACCAGCCAGTCGGCCCTCAGCGTTGTCTCCCCCGAGCCCGTGCGGACGCGAATATCGACACCGGCGTCGTCTTGTGTGGCGTCAACGAGCTCGTGGTCCCATAGGATGCGGACGTTTCCGAAGCTCTCGACTTCGTCAAGGACAAGCTGAGCCAGGTCCCCCTGCCCAAGGTGCAGGTTGTAGGGATGGGCGACCCGGCCCTCCAGCGGTTGCAGGCCGTACTCGATCACCTCGCCGGTCCTTCGCACCCGATAGGCGTAGTCCTGCTTCAGGAACCCCGCCTTCACGGCGTCTTCGAGGAGACCGAGCCGCTCGAGGCCGTCCAGGGTCGACCAGTGGTAGACGATGGCCCGCGGAGAGATCTGGAGTCCAGGCGCGCGCTCGACGATGGTGACGTCGACCTTCTGCTGCGCGAGTCCCAGCGCGGTCACCAGACCTGTCGGTCCAGCTCCGACCACGATTACCTGTTCACGCACTGATCCTCCTGTTGAAGCTGCGCCCGCCATCGGTCGCGAGCCTTCGATTCAGGATGGAGGAGATCGCGCAATCTCTCCAATGCCGGTCGTTGGGGGCCGTCATACACAGAGCGCATGGCATCAAGGCGCCTGACAGTTCCTTCCTGTCGCCCAAGCAGACGCCCGACAGGTGCATGGTCACGGACGACGTGCAGCCGGCAACTACATGCATCTGGCGCATGAGGAAGAGCAATAACCTGCCGTGGACAGCGGCCACGCAGCGCCACATGATGGATCTTGGTCCTGCGCGGCGAGCACGTTAGCGACATCCCGGCAACCGTCCGCGAGTCCATCCGAACCGGTGCGCTTGTGGCCGTGCCACATGCCGAGCGATGACGAAGGTAGCCGCGTGAAGTTCACCCACGAGATGTCCGCGCAGCGAGTCGTGTTCGCGACGAATGACGGGCCAGCGGCGGTCACCGCCGAGATCCACGCGCTCGGCGGCTCCAAGGTGATGCTGATCGCATCAGACCGCGAGGCTGCCCTGGCCGACCCGATCGCAAGGGAGATCGCGGTCGTGGTGCGTCACGAGGAGGTCGTGATGCATGTGCCGGTCGACGTGGCGGAACGGGCTCGCAAGGCTGCTTCAGCGTCCGGAGCCGACGTCATCGTGTCCGTCGGCGGGGGCTCGACCACCGGCTTGGCCAAGGCCGTCGCGATGACCACTGGGCTGCCGATCCTGGCGGTACCGACGACCTACGCGGGTTCGGAGGCGACCAACGTCTGGGGTCTGACCGAAGGGCTGACGAAGACCACCGGCATCGACCCGAACGTGCTACCGCGAAGCATTGTGTACGACGCCTCGCTGCTCACCACGCTGCCCGGCGACATGACCGTCGCCTCGGGACTCAACGCGATGGCCCACAGCGTGGACTCGATGTGGGGCCCGCGGGCGGACCCGATCGACCGTGCCCTCGCCCAGGAATCGATCCGCGCACTGGCGACCGGGCTGTTACACGTCGCCGACGACTCCGCCAGCATCGAAGGAATCGAGCAGACTCTCTACGGCGCCTACCTCGCCGCGGTCTCCTTCTCGTCAGCCGGCTCCGGCATGCACCACAAGATCTGCCATGTGCTCGGCGGAATGTTCAACCTGCCCCATGCCCAGACCCACGCCGTCGTGCTTCCCTACGTGCTCGCGTTCAACGCACAGAACGCGCCCGAGGCGGAAGCCCGTATCGCGCAAGCTCTCGGTGAGGTCTTCGACACCGCGAGCGCGTCGTCGGGTCTCGCCGCCCTGCGCCAGGCACTCGACGCCCCTCGGGCACTACGCGATCTGGGGATGCCCGAGGACGGCATCGCCAAGGCTCTCGGACCGATCAAGAAAGCCGTCCCTGCCGACAACCCGACCCCCATCACCGACGCGAACCTGACCGCGCTGTTGCACGCAGCCTGGACCGGTGAGCCGAGCGCCTGAGGAGTGCAGATGGCAACCTCCGTCAACCCGGATCCGACCCACCCGCTGGCCCGGAGCCACGGCCACGGCGAGCCCCGTCACGAGCAGGCCGCGATCGAGCAGACCCTGGTCGACAACGTCGTCGCGTCGTTCGACTCCTGCGAGGATCCTCGCCTGAAGGAGATCATGGTCGCTCTGGTGACGTACCTGCACGCGTTCATCCGAGAGGTGCGGCTGACCGAGCAGGAGTGGGGGGCGGCCATCGAATTCGTCACCCGGGCCGGGCACATCACCAGTGACACCAGACAGGAGTTCATCCTGCTTTCCGACACGCTCGGGGCGTCCATGCAGACGATCAACGTCAACAACGCAGCCTACGGGAACGCGACCGAGGCCACGGTCTTCGGCCCGTTCTTCGTCGAGGACAACCCGGAGATCGAGAACGGCGCCGACATGTCCTTCGGCGCTCCTGGTGAGCCGTGCTGGGTGGAGGGAAAGGTGACGGACACAAGCGGAGAGCCCGTTGCGGGTGCCCGCATCGAGGTCTGGGAGGCCGACGAAGAGGGCTTCTACGACGTCCAGTACGACGACGGACGCCGCGCCGCCAGAGCGCACCTGTTCTCCGACGCGGACGGCAGCTACCGCTTCTGGGCGCTGACCCCGACGCCATACCCGATCCCCAACGACGGACCCGTAGGCCAGATGCTCGAGGCAGTCGGCCGTTCGCCACTGAGGGCTTCACACCTGCACTTCATGGTGACCCACGAGGGTGCCCGGAGACTGGTGACGCACATCTTCCCCACCGGTGACCCGATCGGGCGGCAGGACACAGTGTTCGGCGTGAAGGACTCTCTGATCAAGGACTTCGTGCGGCAGCCCAGCGGGACTCCGACGCCGGATGGACGCGTCGTCGACGGCACCTGGTCACGGGTGCGGTTCGACATCGTTCTCGCACCTGCCGGTGCCTGATCCAGCCTCGATCCTCCTGGGTATCGAGCCCCGGCCGAGATACAGGTCACCTCAGCTCGGCTGGAGCCTGGGAAGCTTGACGATCTCCTGCGCCGCGCTCCAGGACAGTGGGTTCCTGAGCGCCGCCCGTAGCTTGACGAACTGCTGCCGCTGCTCGAAGGCGAGGACGCCGTTGACGACGTCCCCCTCCCGGTAGATGAACAGGGCGCCGTCGTCATCGCGGCTCTCGAACATGTTCTCCTGGCCCGTCCGGACGCCGGCGAACTGGATCCGCACCCCGTGCTGGTCCGACCAGAAGTAGGGGACGTTGGAACACGACACCGACGCGCCGCCGAGCAGTGAGCTCGCTGCGTTCAGGCCCGCGATGCGGCCCTGTTCCGCAGCGTTGGTCCAGTGCTCGACCCGCATCGAGGTTCCAAAACGGTCGTTCGGCCACCGGACCGCATCTCCTGCGGCAAACACATGGTCGGCGGCCTGGAGGTTGGCGTCGCAGAGGATCCCGTTGTCGAGGGTCAGGCCCGAACCGCTGAGCCATGCGGTCGAGGGCCGGACACCGACTCCCAAGAGGATGACGTCTGCCGCGACCCGGGTGCCGTCATCGAGCAGCAAGGTTCTGTCGTCGCCGTCCTGCACCACGTCGATGACGGCGTGGCCGAGGTGGAGCTCGACCCCAGCCTCACGATGCAGGGCCTCGTAGGCGTCGGCGACTGCGACTCCGAACCGGCCGAGAGGCCTGGCCGCGAGATCGATGAGCGCCACCTCGTGTCCGTGCTTGACGAGGGTGGCGGCGAACTCGCCGCCGATGAAGCCGGCGCCGACGATCGCCACTGACGTCGCGGGATCGGAGACGGCGGAACGCAGCGCGACCGCATCCGAGTACTGCCGCAGGACGAAGACGTCGTCGTGGGCGACGAACAGCGGCGGGATGATCGGTTCGGACCCGGTCGCGATGACGAGCGCGCCGTACTCGAACTCGCCCACCGGCGTCGCAATCCTTCGTTTGTCGGGGTCGAGGCTCACGGCGCGAGTGCCGAGCGCAAATCTGACGCCGGCCTCCTCGAGGTTCGCCACCGTCGGATAGGTCAGCGCGTCCAGGTCCAGTGGCTCGTCGAGAGGAATCTTCGAGAGGGGCGGACGCTCGTACGGCGCGTTGGCTTCGTCGGACATGACCGTGACGCTGAGCTGCGGAGCGTGCCGAACGACCGTCTCTGCAGCTCGAGTTGCCGCAACAGAGCCGCCGACGATCAGTACGTCCGATGCCTGGGTTGTCATCTCATGCCTTCGTCAGCGAGCTGGTGGCGCAGATCGTCCCGGCGGCGCTTCGGGCCTCGGCGCCTAGGGCGAGGCCGTCGGGTCCAGGGACGACCCGGAAGGTCTGGGGCCGCGTCATCGGTGAGACGAGCCGGTAGCCGAACGTCTTGCCGGCCAGATCGATGCCTTCTCGCCGCATGTGCTCGCCCATCATGAGCGCCAGGAGCGGTCCGTGAACCACCAGCCCGTCGTAGCCCTCCTCGAGGCACCACTCCAGGTCGTAGTGGATCCTGTGTGCGTTGTACGTCAGGGCCGAGAACCGGAACAGCAGCCGCTCGTCAGCAGTCAGCTCGAGGGTGGGCCCCGGGGGATGAGCAGACGGTGCCGTCGGCGTCGAGAGCGGGTCGGAACCAGGCGCCCGGTAGACGATGTCCTGTTCCTCCCGAATCACCAGCTCGTCATCCTGGAAGATCTCCAGGAGGACCGTGGTGACCGTGAGCGGCCCGGTACGGCCCTGCTTGTCGATCGACCTGGCGATCGACGTGACCTTCGTGGCCGGCCTGCCGATCTTAAGTCGGCCCAGTGTCGTGACGCGGCCGCCGCCGAACATGCGGCGACGACCGGGGCCGGGAGGCGTCGGGATCCCCACCACCGGGTGGCCATCCCGGCCGAGCTCATGCTCGGGCCCGCGGTCCAGGAGGTATGCCCAGTGCCACAAGGGCGCGAGCGTGTCGCCGATGCGGTGAGGCATCTCGATGTCCAGCATCGCGGCCAGCGACTCGGCCGGCTCGGCGGCGATCACCTCGGTGCGAGTGATGGTGTCCGGGTTCAACGTCTTTCGCTCCATCTCATCCTCGGGCGCGGAGTGCGTGCAGGAGCTCGGTCAAGTCCGGCGCCTGGTCCAGGCACTCGACGGCGTACACCAGTTCCTTGGCAACGTCGGGACCCAGTGGTGCCAAGAGCACCTCAGCCTTGGCGACGACCTCTTCGTGAGACATCGGGTTCTGCGCCGACCCCTTCGCCGTGGTCGGGTTCCCGGCCTCCAGCGCGATCGTCTCGCCGCTGAGGAGCCGGATCTCGAGCCGCGGGCCGTCCTCAAGCTCGAGACCGGAGTCGACGTGCATGGAGATCTTCGTGAGCGTCTCCCGGATCCGGGGGTCGTCGACACGTGGAGGGTCGTACTCGTCCAAGCCGAGCCGTCCCCCGCACAGAGCCAGCGCAACGGCGTACGGCAGGCTGAACTGAGCATCGAAGACGGTCTCGATGTTCTCCACCGCCAGCATGTTCACCGCAGTCTCGCCGGCGGTGATGCGTACGCTTTCCACGTCCTCGGCGGAAAGAGGCCGAGAGCTCAGCAGCTCCATCACGGCATCGACTGCTGAGTGGGAGCCTCGGCAGCAGGCGTACGGCTTGAGATACGAGCTGGCGACGTTGAAGTCGACGCCGAGATCCTTCAGCGCGACCTCTGCGTGTCCCTTGCCACCGTTGTAGGTGGCATACAGCCCGCCCCACGCCGATTCGAAGATCCTTCGGGGGCCACTGAGACCAGCACGGGCGAAGATCGCGGCGTCCACTCCCGTCTCGCCAGCCTTGCCTGGGTGAAGCCGCTTCGTCATGGCGCCGTCGTCCTTGAATGCCCACACGCCGCCGGTGAAGGAGCCCGCGATGCCGAGCGCGTCGGCGTACTGCTGGGGGTCCAGGCCCAGGATCTTCGCGCCCGCCGCGGCTGCGGCGAAGCTGCCCATCGTGCCGCTGGAGTGCCAGCCTCGGTCCGTGTGGGCGGCAAATCCACCGAGCGACTGCAGGGTCCGGTAGCCGATGTCGTAACCCGCGACGGTGGCAATGAGGAGTGTGCGCCCATCTGCACCTGTGGCCTCTGCGAGCGCCAACGCTGCAGGCAAGACGGTGGATCCGGCGTGGCCTGGACCACCACCGTCATCGAAGTCCCGGGCGTGGGCGGAGGTGCCGTTCGCGAGGGCGGCCTGGGCTGGCGTCAACCTGAGATTGGTACCCCAGACGAGACTGCCCAGCGACACGTCTTGCACCGAGGCAAGCGCAGTGGCGACGATGGAGGCCTCGTCGGTGGTCCCGCCCGCCATCGCTACGGCAAGGGTGTCGAGGATGTGGTCCTTGACGTCGGCGATGACGTCGTCGGGGACGTCGTCGTAGCGCGCGCCGGCCCAGTGAGACGCTAAGACCTCAGTGAGGGACGGGTTGTCAGCCATGCCGGACCAATCCCCTACGGCTTCAGGTCAACGGTCAGGAACTCGACGAGCCACCGGCCTGCCACTTGGCCGATCCGGGTTTCCTTCTCGACCACGACGGTGCCGGGGTAGTTCTCGATCAGATTCCTGACCACCTCCTCCATCTCCACCTTCGCGAGCCCCTGCCCGAGGCAGTTGTGGGATCCGGTGCTGAAGGTCAGCGGCTGATTGCCTTCCCGGTCGAGGTCGAAGTCACCCGGACGGTCGAAACGGTTCGGATCCCGGTTGGCGGACCAGACCGCGACGTGAACATCGGATCCGCGCGGGATCACGATCCCGCCGATCTGGACGTCCTCGGTGGCGATCTTGCTCACCACGCCCGTGCGCGGGTAGAGGCGCAACGCCTCCACCACGGCAGCGGGAATGAGTGACGGGTCGTCGACCAGCCGCTGCCAAACAATGCGGTCGCGCAATAGGGTCCAGACCACAAGGCCGGTCTGGTGCGCGGTGTTGACGGAGCTGGCCTCCAGCATCGAGGTTGCCTCGGCGAGCAGCTCCTCCTCCGTCAGTTTTCCCTCGTCGTGGAGGGAGATGAGGTAGGACAACATGTCCTCGCCCAGACCGTGCTCACGCTTGCGAGTGATCAGGTCCTCGAGATAGGAGAACAGCTCGTCGTACGCGGCCAGGATGTCCGGCACCAAACCGCGATCCCTGGTGAGCAGCGACAGCGTACGTTCGGACAGGCTCTGCACCCTCGGGGAGTCCGTGACCGGTGCACCCGCGAGGTGACAGTAGACGAGCGACGGAATTCGGCGGTCGACGCTGCTGTGGAAGTCCACGGGCCCCGAGTCGTCCAGGTCGAGCGCAATGTCGGTCACGATGTCGCGCAGCACCTCGCGTGTCCGTTCCACGGTGACCGGGCTCATGAAGCGCGCAAGGGGGGTCCGAAGGCGCAGGTGCGACGGACCTTCGATCATGATGATGCTCCGGGCACGGAAGTCGTGGACGGGGCCCTCGGCAATGCCGAAGTCCTCCATCAGCCGCAGGGCGGAGTTCTGGAAGCGGCTGTCGCGCAGGACTGCCGACGCGAGCTCGAAGGTCATCACCGCATACCCTTCGGAGCCGATCGCCAGCGGGCCCTCCGGCAGGGCACCGCCAGGGTGGTCGAACGCGTCGGGTGCGAAGAGCTCGAACCGGGGCAACGTCACCGTCATGATCGGCCGATCGCTCCCACGGGGCAGCACAGGATGACTTCCTCGAGATCGTCGTCTCGATCGTCGCCGACCTGGTCGGTGAGCAGCTGGAGAAGCCCGCCCTCACCGATCTGGAAGACGCCCGGCATGAGTGCCGCGCAGGTGCCGTTTGCGTCGCACCTGTCGAAATCCACCTTGACCTCGATCATTGCGAGGACCTCTCTGTCTTTGTCCTGGGTGAGTTACGTCGGTCGCACGAACGACCACGACGTGACCTGTCATCTCTCGTGCAACGTGCTGCGGATCGCTCAAGGCTGAGGCGTTCCTGCCCCTTCGAGATGCGTCACGCGGGGCGGTGCCGCGCAGTGCGGCGCGATGGCCTTCACGAAGGCTTCCCCTGCGTCGGTCTGCGGGAAGTGCTCGACGTGGTCTTCGATGCTGTCCCACTGGACCCAGAGCGTGTAGGTGTCGGCGCGGTCGACGGCTCTCCACAGTCCGGCTTCCCGACATCCGCGGGCCGACAGGAGCAGGTGCGCTGACTCGGCGAAGGCGGCCTCGAAATCAGCCCCCGTTCCGGCTCGTACGAGGAAATCGGCCTGCTCAACGATCATCGGAGTCACCCTCGCGTGCCCGGTCCGCAACGGTTGCCATGTCGACGAACCCGCCACGGAGAAATATCAGCGGAGGATCGGTCGCTCGAACTCCGAGGGCTTCGACGCGGCCGACGACCTGGTAGTGGTCGCCGATGAGGTCCACCTTGAACCGGGAACACTCCAGCGTCACGATCGCTTCGTCCAGGAGAGGAACGCCCCGCTCTGACGGGTGCCACCCCACGCCGTCGAAGCGGTCCTCGCTCCGACGCGAGAACGCCCGGCACAGTTCGCTCTGTGCGTGTCCGAGGATGTTCACGCCGAAGTAGTCCGTCTCGTAGAGCCGCGGCCACGTCGAGGAGGACCGATCGACGAAGAACGCGACCAGAGGTGGGTCGAGGGAGACTGAGGCGAAAGAGCCGACCGTCATCCCGACCGGACCGGACCGGGCCAGGCCGGTGACGACCGAGACGCTCGTCGGAACATGTCCTAGGACGTGCCGGTAGTCGATGTTGTCCACGGAGGGCTCGAATCGCTTGAGTGTGTGAGTCGGAGCGGCGGTCGAAGTCATGGCGGCATTCCTCACAGCGCGATCGTGGGCTCTTCATTGCCCAACAGGAGACGCCCGTAGGCTTCGCGGCCGATCTCGGTCGTGACCAGGGCGTGCCGGCCCGCGGTTTCCGCGTCCCGCCAGATGCGGCTCAGGACGTTCGCGTCCGCGAAGGATCCGGCACCGTTGGCCGTCAGAAGGAGGTCGATCTCCTCGCGCACGAGCTCGGCAACGACCCCGACGTCATTGCGCAGACGCGCCAACGTCTCGAGGCTCGGCAGCTGGCGGTCGACCGCAGCGCGGTCGATGTCGAGGCACATCCGCTGGGTGAGCATCTCGGCGAGGAAGAGCGTTGTCGCGGCCTTCGCGACACCGAGCTGGTGGGTTGGGGACTCCTTGGCCTGCTGGTACGCGGTGTACGCCACCGGCTTGGTCGGCAGCTTCTCGCGAGTCACCTCCAGTGCGTGGCGACCGAGGCCGATCTGCGGCGCGATGAGGATGGCCGCCGCGACTGCGTTGAACGGCATGTGGTTCATCCGTTCCTCGGTGTACGGCGTCGCGAACCTCGAGGCGAACATCTCCGTGACCCGCTGGACGCGGTACTCCGGCACGAAGTGGTCCTCGACCACAATCGTGTCGCTACCGGTTCCCCTCATGCCGGCCACGAACCAGGTCGGCTCGATGGTGAACGCCTCCCGGGGAATCAGTGCCATGCCCGGCTCTCCGGTCTCGAGGGTGATCGTCAGGCTCGCCCAGTCAGCGATGAACGAGCCGGATCCGTACGGCCAGCGGCCGCTCACCCGGTAGCCGCCCTCCACCCGCTCACTGCGGTCGCCGGGCGAGAAGACGCCACAGACTTTGGCGCGCGGGTTCGTGCCGAACACGTCGTCCTGGCACTGCGCCGAGAAGGTGCTAGCGAAGGCGGTGCCGACGGTCATCAGACCTGCCACCCAGCCGGTCGAACCGTCGCCTCGCGCCACCTCGGCGACCGCCTCGATCCCGGTCCGGAGGGACGCGCCGTGTCCGCCGTACCGCTTCGGCACCATCAAGTGGAACAGCTCGGCCTCGTCGAGGGCCTTCGCGACCTCGGGGGCGACTCGTCGGGCTTCGGATCCTTGGGCGGCGTACTCGCGGATGAGGGGAATCAGATCGGTGGCGCGGGCAACCAGCTCGGCGTCGGGACGTGCGATGTCCTCGTCGGTCCAGGTGGCGCAAGTGGCGAGGTCCGTCATGGTTGTCTCTCTCGCTTCGGAGGGTGTCGTGACTGCAGTCACAGGACGATGTCCTCAGAATGGAGAGTCCAGCGAGCACCTGACAATGCCGCGAACTTGGCCTTCCTCATTCACCGGGCGCATGACGAGTGAACCGGGTGACACGACCGTCGGGTCCAGCGGTGGAGGCGTGTCACACCGATGCATGGAGTGCCATGGAGCCGGTCCATGCGACGTGGACATGACCGCACCCAAGATTCTGGCATTGTCCTTGACCCATCGCCGCCAGCAGTGTTGTGAGGGCCATCACAAGATGTGCCAACAGCCAAACCGCGTTCGTTGACGCGGGCGTCGTGACGAGCCGGAAAGGCGCGTCAACAGATTGGAGCCGCCATGAGCGGGATCGTCATCAGCGGTGCCTCAGGAGACCTGGGGCGCAGAGTCACGGACATTCTTCTCGTCGAGAACCCCGCGATCGAGTTGACGCTCGTGACCCGGACCCCTGAGAAGCTCGCCGAGTACGCCGCCCGCGGCATCAGCGTTAGGCCCGGGGATTACCAGCGCCCCGACCTGCTCGAGGCGGCCTACGAAGGTTCGGACGTCCTGTTCCTGATCAGCGGTCTCAACCTCGGCAGGCGGGTCTCGGAGCACCGCAACGCCATAGGCGCGGCGCAGAGGGCGGGCATCAAGCACGTCGTGTACACCTCGGTGGGAGGCGTGCAGCCGAAGAATCCGGCGCTCTCGGCCATGGACCACTACCAGAGTGAACTGGATCTTCGCGCCTCCGGTTTGGAGTACACGATCCTCAGGAATGCGCTCTACGCCGAGATCGTGAGCAACATCCTCGTTGCTCCGGCAGCCGAGCACGGGGTCATGGCTCAGGCGACCGGGCACGGCTATTTGGCGCCGGTGGCGAAGAGTGACATTGCTCGCTGCGTGGCTGCCTGCTTGCTACAACCGTCGGAGCACAGTGGCGCCGTCTACGAGATCACCGGACCCGAGCTCCTCAACTTCGAGGAGATCGCCGCCATCGGCGCTGAGGTTCACGGCACCCCGATCGAGTACCGACCCATCACCGCGGAAGAGCGACTCGCGTTTTTCGACTCGATCGGAATCCCTCGGACCTATGACCCGGATATGCCGCCGAGCGCAGATGGACACATGTGGGCCAGCGATGAGCTGGTCTCGGCCGATGTGGCGATCGCGGAGGGCTACCAAGCGGTCCTGAGTCGCCATGTGAAGCAGATCACCGGCCACGACCCGGAGCCTCTGCGAGCTGTGATGGAACGCGTCAAGTCCCTGCGTTACGACCAAATCGACGCGACGGTCTCCTAATCAAGTGCCTCCACGACGGTCCCGGCTCTCCTGATCCGCGGGTCGGGACCCGACCAACTAAGGAATTTCTGTGCCAAAGGTGACCTTTTACCGTTCTGGAGACGATAGCGACATCGTTGAGGCAGATACCGGCGTCACGGTGATGCGTGCGGCGATAGAGAACGGTGTGCAAGGAATCGTCGGTGAATGCGGCGGGCAGGCGATGTGCGCGACCTGCCATGTCTTCGTTCGCGAGCCCTACTTGCACAAGCTGCCGCCGATCGACGACGACGAAGACGAGATGCTCGACTGCACTGCCACCCCACGGGACGCGCGACGCAGCCGCCTGGGTTGTCAGCTGACGCTGGGCGTCGAACTGGAAGAGGTTGAGGTCGATGTGCCGGAGTTCCAGGTGTGAGTCTGCCGACCGCGTGGTCGTCATCGGTGCTGGACATGCCGGGGTTCAAGTAGCGGATGCTTTGCGCGCGGGCGGGCACACCGCTCCCCTGGCACTTGTTGAAGACGAGTCCGTCCTTCCCTACCAGCGTCCACCGCTGTCCAAGGAATACCTGCTACCCGCCGCGACAACCGCGGCGCCACATCTGCGGTCGCAGCAGTACTTCGCCGATCATCAGATCGATCTGCACACCGGCGTAACCGCGACCAGTCTGGACCGGCGATCGCGAACGGTCCGGCTATCCGACGGTCGCGAGTTGCCCTACGACGTCCTGGTGCTTGCCACCGGAGCCGCCAACCGGACTCTCGCCGTCCCGGGAGCTGACCTCGCCGGTATCCACACCCTACGCACGCTGGCCGATGCCCAGATCCTGCGTTCAGCCTTGCGCCACAGTCGGGATGTGCTGATCGTCGGTGCCGGTTTCGTCGGCCTGGAGTTTGCAGCGGCAGCCCGTAGCAACAGCCTGCGGGCCACCATTCTTGAGACCTCGGAACGCCCCCTTGGGCGTGCGCTGTCAGCGAAAATGGCCGGCCGCGTCGCCGCCGCACACCGGAAGGCTGGCACCGATCTACGTCTCGGTGAAGCGGTCGCGGAGTTCATTGGCGAGGGCGGTCGCGTGATTGGCGCGATCAGCAGTACGGGCGAGCGCTACCAGGCCGATCTCGTGCTCGTCGGTGTCGGCGTCGCGCCCCGCGTGGAACTGGCTATCCGGGCGGGCCTTCCAGTAGCGGACGGGATCGTCGTTGACGAGAACCTACGCACCGCTGACGATCGCATCTACGCCGTCGGCGACTGCGCGAGCCACCCCAGCGTCCACGCCGGTGGCCGGATGCGGGTGGAGTCGGTACAAAATGCGACCGACCAGGCTCGCCACGTGGCGTCTGCGATTCTCGGCTGTTCCGCTGCGTACACCGAACTGCCCTGGTTCTGGAGCCACCAGGGCGAGTTGAAGCTTCAGATCGCCGGGATACGCCGGCCCGACGACGACATCGTCGTCATCGGTGATCCCGATTCCGACCACTTCTCAGTCTGCTGCTACCGGCAGGGCCGCCTCGTCGCGGTCGAATCGCTCAATCGGCCGGCCGACCACGTGGCGGCGCGGCGGCTGCTCGCGGCAGGCCGTTCCCCGGCACCCGAGCAACTGGCCGATCCGGCGTTCAGCCTCAAGACATTCGCCCAAGACACCATCGCAGTTCGCTGAGTATCTACACCTCACTGAAGGAGCCCCCCGTGACAACGACGTCGTCCTCTGCGGTACCGATTGCGGACTGGGTCGATCCGGTCGCCTTAATGGCCGATCCCTACCCGACCTATCGGCGTCTGCTCGACGAGTCCGCCGTCGCGTGGGTTCCGTCACTGAACCACTTCCTCGTGACCTCATACCGAGGATGTCGGACGATCGAGGAGGACCAAGGGACGTTCAGCGCGACCGTCACAACGGGAACTGGCACCATGACCCGGGCACTGGGCGGCCAGCCGATGGTGAACAAGGATGATCCGGACCACGCAAGCGAGCGAGGAGTGATCAACCCGGCTCTGCGGCCGAAGAGCCTGCGGGAACGTTGGGCACCTGTTTTCGAGCACAATGCCCGGACTCACCTTGCGGCGATGCGAGAGCGAGGCGCGGACGGGGCCGACCTCAACCGCCACTATGCCGCCCCCGTCGCCTCTCAGAACTTGCTCGATCTGCTGGGCTTCCGCGATGTCGGCGTCGAGGACATGCATCGGTGGTCGAACGCCCTCGTTGCGGCTATCGGCAACTTCCTCGATGATCCCGAGATCTGGGGGGAAAGCGAGAAGGTTCGCACCGAAATCGACACCCACCTCGACGAACTGATCCCTCACTACCGGGCGCATCCGAACGAGACGATCATTTCCGCGTTCGCGAACTCGGGCCTATCGCGGGCACAGATCGCCGCGAACGTCTGCCTGGTGATCTCAGGTGGCATGAACGAACCCCAGCACGCCGTCACGAGCGCAGTGTGGGCTCTGAGCGGTCATCCGGACCAACGCGACCGCACACTCGGCGATCCCACGTTGTGGCCGGCAGTCTTCGACGAAACTCTGCGGTGGCTGTCGCCGATCGGCATGTATCCCCGGATCACGACACGCGAGGTTGTACTCCAGGGTGTGCCGCTACCCGCCGGTGCGCCGATCTGCGTCGTCGTCGCCGCAGCCAATCGTGATCTCGCCGAGTTCGAACGCGCCGATGACTTCGACATCGCCCGACACAGGCGGCCGCACCTCGCGTTCGGCAGCGGGGTCCACCTGTGCGCCGGGCATTGGGCTGCACGAATTGGAATCGGTGAGATCGCGGTGCCACTCCTATATGCGGAGTTTCCGGGACTACGTCCCGATCCACGACGAGAGGAGACTTGGAGCGGTTGGGTGTTCCGTGGCCTCACAGCCTTTCCCGTCACCTGGGACAACTGAAACTACCGGCCGTTCGACCACCTCGTCAGCGAGCTCCGCCGCGGCCCCGACCGGGACCGCCGGATCATGGTCGTCCACGCCGCCACCTGGCGAACTGTTGCGGGGCCAATCCTCGGCAGCAGCCGCGACTACTCGCTTGCCGCTGCCGCAGGCACCGCCGCCCCCCGCACCGAGAACACTCGATGGCATGAGCAACTGGTTGGAGCGGAGTACCTCGTGCTCGGCGGGCGGGATCGGCCGACCAAGCTGCGCAGGTGGCGATTCTTTCCTCCGGTGTCGATCGCCAAGCCCACGCGATTGCGCAACGCCGCGGTCACCGGCATCAAGATAAAGGCAACGGCCCGCATCGCCCCCGTCTCCCCGGCGGTTCAACTGGTCCCGAGGCTCGCCGGGCCAGAACGGCCTGCGCGGCGGCCCGTCCTTCGGCCAACGCGTGGGCGACCTTGCGTGGGACCAGTGCGTCGCCGATCACCTGGACGTGCGCCTCGCACGATCGGAACCGGTCCCAGGGACGTGAGACCCGCTCCCCCACGACGACTGTTCGGTCGGTGGGGATCGTCCTCTCGGCGTCGTTCAGTACGTTCCGCACGGTGGCTGCGCCCGGAGCAAGCGCCGACAGGGCGCTGAGGGTGTGGACGGCGACATCGGCACCGCGGAGACGGCGCAGCAGCTGAACCCTGGACTCCGCGGGGACCGCACCAGCGAAGCCGCTGGCAGACGAAACGACGTCGACCCGGCATCCGGCTGCGACCGCTGTCTCGACTGCGCTCAGCGTCGGCCACCCGTTGCTGCCGTCATCGGCGACGAGCACGGACGCTGCGGCGTCGAGGGCCGAGGCGCCCTCGCGCAGCAGCGCGTCGGCAGTGATCGCGTCTGGGAAACCCATCGGCATTGCCTCGGCCGCGCCCACCGCGACGATGACCTCGTGGAAGCCATCCAGGTCGGGTGCCTGGATGGGCCGCTCGAGGTGGACCCTCACACCTTCGAGCGAGTGGCGATAGAAGTCCAGCAGCCGAAGCCAGCCGGTGCGGTGTGGCGCTGACCCTGCTGTGAGCAGCTGGCCGCCGATGCGGTCGTCCGCCTCGAACACCTCGAGGTCGACCAGGTCGCGCAGCCTGAGCGCAGCCTCGAGCCCGGCGGGACCGGCGCCGACCACCGCGACGCGTGGCCGCGACCGGGATGCGGAGAGACGGATGAGCAGAGGTTCCGCGGGGCGACCGTCGTATCCCGGCGGTCCGAGGTCGGGGTTGACGGAGCAGAGGGTGACGGGATCCTTGGCGCGGCAGTCCTCGTTGCACGATGTGCACGGGCGGATCTCCGCTTCCCGCTCGGTCAAGACCTTGCGTGGGAAGTCCGGATCGGCGATCAGCGGCCTGGCCACGCCGACCAGGTCGGCCCCGGCCTGTAGGGCTTGTTCGATCTCGGAGGCTCGACGGAAGGCTTGGGAGACCAGCAACGGGACCGGGGCGACGGCCGCGAGCTCAGCGACGTGCCGCAGCACGGGCGGCGTGGCAGTCGCCATGTCACGCACGTAGGTGGTCCGCACACCGGCCGTGACGTTGACGTAGTCGAACCCGGACAACAGCGGCAGGAGGCGCTGGACGTCGGCGAACCCGAGGCCCGCCTCCTCTTCGCCCTCCAACGAGACCCTGATGCCCATGGTGAGCTCGGGCGATCTCGAGAGGATCTCCCCGCGGATGCGTTCGATCAGACCGACGCCGTCGTCGAGCGGATCGGAGACATCTCGCGCGTTGCTGTTGCCCGACAGGAATTGTGCGAGCAGGTAGCCGTGCGCGGCGTGGAGCTCGACGACCTGGAAGCCGGCGAGGGCGGCATGGTGGCCGGAGGCTCCGAAGTCCGCCACGACGTCGTCGATGTCACGCTCGGTCAGCGGTCGGGGCCGGACGGCCTCCCGCGGCGACCGGATGGCCGAGGGGCCCACCGGATGGCGCCAGACCTCGGCGCCGAGCGTCTCCCGGCCCAGGTGGGCCAGCTGGCAGGCGGCCACTGCACCTTCGCTGCGGATCGCCTCTGCCCTGGCAGCCAGGCCCGGCAGGACCTCGGGCTTCCACGCCTCGGTGATGCTGCCCGATCTCGGGGCGGAGTGGCGGGACACCAGTGTCCCTCCGACGATCAACATGGAGGCACCGCCCGCTGCCAACCGCCTCCAGTAGTCGGCGTCACCGGGTGTGGGCACCCCGTCACGGACGGCGCCGGAGGCGTGGGCAGTACCCACGAGCCGGTTGGGCAGCATCAGCGAGCCGATCCGGATGGATCCTTGGACCAGCGGCGCACTCGTCACGGGTTCTCCTCCCGGGAAGCACCGAGCATGACGGCGTCGCGGGCGCGACCGGGGATCAACAGGCCTGCCAGTCCTGCCACCAGCCCCGCGGCGGCCAGGAACGCGAAGCCCAGCGTGTACCCGTGCTCGACGGGAAAGCCGCTGGGCCCGCGATCAGCGGTGACGAACGTGGTCATGAGCGCCGCCCCGACCGCGCCGCCGATGATGCGGATGTTCGCGTTCATCCCCGTCGCTGCTCCTGTCTGGCCGGCGGGGACGCTCGCCACGACTGCGTTCGCCAGGCAGGCGAAGGTCAGCCCGGTACCGAGACCGGTCAGGCCGCCGGCGACGTACAGCTCCCACTTGACATCGTGGAGGAAGGCCGACATCCACATTCCCGACGAAGCCAGCAGACAGCCGAGCACGATGACGGGACGCAGCCCGATACGGGTCGCGAGGCGGGCAGCGACGAGTCCGCAGACGAAGGTACCGATCGCGGCTGGGAGCATCATGTGGCCGGCCTCGGCGACCGTGGCCCCGAAGCCGTAGCCGTTCTCCGTCGGGGTCTGGTTGAACTGCGGCAGGAAGCCGAACGAGCCGTACATGTTCACGCCGACGAGGAGCGCGACGAGGTTGGCGGTCCACACACCCCGGCTGGCCATCAGTCGTACGTCGATGAGGGGAACGGCAGCCCGGAGCTCCGCCCACAGCCACAGCACCAGAAGCAGCCCAGCCGCACCCATCAAGGCCACGACGGCTGTCGACGTCCAACCCCACTGCGGTGCCTTGGAGACAGCGAGCAGCAACGCAACGAGCCAGCCCGCGAGCAGGAAAGCCGGGAGCAGACTGACGGCGGCAGCCGAGACCGCCGGCGACTCGGGCACCACGAGCATCGCCGCGAGGGCACCACCTGCCGAGACCAGCGCCGGCAGCAGGAACAGCCAGTGGTAGCCCAACGTGTCGACGATCGGTCCGGCAACCACGATGCCGATGCCGAACCCCACGGCAAGCAGCGACGACGTCGCCGCGATGGCGCCCGGGACCCGGCTGGCGGGTAGCTCGTCACGGATGATCCCGAAAGCCAACGGCAACGCAGCGCCGCCCAGGCCCTGGATGACGCGCGCGGCGATCATCACCTCGATCGACGTGGCCACAGACGCAACGACCGATCCTACGGACAGGGCGACCAGGGCCAGGACGAGAATCCTGCGCTTGCCGCGAGAATCACCGAGTCGACCGCCAATGGGCGTCGCCACCGAGGCAGAGAGCAGGAACGCCGTCAGCACCCAGGCCGCGGTCGACTGGTCGGTACCCAGCTCCTGCTGGATACGTGGCAGCGTCGGCACTGTCAGTGACTGGAGCAGGGAGTATGAGCAGACGCCGATCCCCAGCACCAGGTAGGTCGAGCGATAGTTCGAGCCCGAGCTGGCCCGACGCACGCCCATCCGCTGCGCGAACCCGGACGGCGGCTGCGCCTCGAGCTCAACCGTCATCCGACGCATCGGTGTCCGTCTCACCCGCTCCCGCGGAGGTACGTCGACCGGCGCTGGACATGCTTCGGGCGTCGAGCCCACCGAGCGCATCGGCGGAAACCTCGGCGTTGTGGGCATGCGCGAAATGGTGGAGCCCGAACGCGGAGTCCATGCCGGAGCGAAGGCCCTGCAGGTCCTCGGCCTGGTTGACCGCCTTCTTGGCGAGGGAGAGCCCGAACGACGGCATGTCGCTGATCCGATCAGCGATCGCGAGCGTGGCGTCGAGCAGCGCCGCACGAGGTACCACCCGGTTGACCATGCCCAGCTCGCACGCTCGCTTGGCGTCGATCCGGTCCCCGGTGAAGAGAAACTCCTTGGCCGCCCTCGGGTTCATCACCCACGGGTGGGCGAAGTACTCGACGCCGGGGATTCCCATGCGGACGACGGGATCCGAGAAGAAGGCGTCGTCCGCGGCCACGATGAAGTCGCAGGCCCACGCGAGCATGAGTCCGCCGGCGATGCAGCCGCCGTGGACCATCGCAACCGTCGGCTTCGGGATCTCGCGCCAGCGGCGGCACATCCCCAGGTAGACCTCGGACTCACGGGCAAAACGCCCGTCACCACCGGCGCGCCCGACGTGGTCCCACCAGAGGATGGCCTTGCGCTCGAAGCTCTGATCGACGTCCCGCCCCGGCGTCCCGATGTCGTGGCCGGCGCAGAAGTGTGGGCCGTTGCCGCCCAGCACGATGACACTCACCTCGTCGTCGTCCACGGCGCGGACGAAGGCGGCGTCGAGTGCGTAGGTCATGGCCGAGTTCTGGGCGTTGCGGAACTCCGGGCGGTTCAGCATGACGAGCGCCACGGGCCCGCGCCGTTCGTAGGTGACAACCCCCTCGTCGCTCATGTCGCTCACTCGGTCCTGGCCAGCACTCACGACAGTCGTTCGAGGACCATGGCCATGCCCTGGCCACCACCCACGCACATGCTGAGCATCCCGACCTGTTTGTCGTCCCACTGCAGGGCGTTGATCAGCGTCGTGGTCATCCGTGCACCCGTCATCCCGAACGGGTGTCCGAGGGCGATGGCGCCACCGTGCACGTTCACCCGGTCGGGGTCCAGACCGAGGTCCTGCACGGACGGGATCACCTGGGCGGCGAATGCCTCGTTGAGCTCGACCAGGTCGACGTCGGCGGACGACATCCCCGCTCGGTCGAGAGCCTGCCGGCAGGCGTCCACCGGCCCGAGCCCCATGATCTCCGGCGACAGGGCGCTGAGTCCGGTGGAGACGATGCGCGCCAAAGGCGTGACGCCGAGCTGGGCCGCCTTGGCGTCGGACATCACGACAAGCGCCGCCGCGCCGTCGTTGAGTGCACAGCAGTTGCCGGCCGTCACCGTGCCGTGCTCGTGGAACACCGGCTGGAGCGCACTCAGCGCCTCGAGCGTCACGCCCGCGCGCGGGCCGTCGTCGGCCGAGACGACGGTGCCGTCGGGCAGCGTGACGGGGGTGATCTCGCGCTCCCAGAAGCCTTTCGCGATCGCCTCCTCCGCCAGGTTCTGGCTGCGGAGCGCGAACTCGTCCTGCTCCGCCCGGGACACGCCGCGCAGCCCGGCCACGTTCTCGGCGGTGATGCCCATCGCGACGTACAGGTTCGGTACGGCGCCCTGCTCGCGCGGGTCCCGCCACGGACCGGCGCCGGGCCCTTCCGTGCGGGCCATGGCTTCTGCGAAGAAGTCGTTCTTGGTCGACGGCATGCCATCGGACTTGCCGTACACGTACCGGCTGACTGCTTCCACGCCCGCCGAGACGAAGACGTCGCCCTCGCCGGCCCTGATGGCGTGGAACGCCATCCGGGTGCTCTGCAGGCTGGACGAGCAGTACCGGTTGACCGTGGTGCCGGGGACCTGGTCCAACCCGGCCAGCACGGTGACAGCCCGTCCGATGTTGTAGCCCTGTTCCCCGGCCGGCTGGGCGCAGCCGATGATGAGGTCGTCGATCTCGCCGCGGTCGAGCTCAGGGAGCTTCTCCAGCGCCGCCTCGACCATGCGGGCGGCGAGGTCGTCCGGGCGCACCTCCCGCAGGGATCCCTTGTTGGCACGGCCGATCGGCGAGCGTGCGGTCGCGACGATGACTGCCTCGGGCATGGGTTGACTCCTCTTGTTGGTTGTCTGTGGTGGGACGGCGGTCAGGGAACGAGGACCCGTACGGTCTCGGCGACGCAAGCGGGCTTGTCCTGGCCTTCGATCTCGATGGAGTAGCGAACGACCGCCTGGATGCCAGCTGGTACGTCGTCGACGCTGACGAGGGTCGCCACGGCGCGGATCCGGGATCCGGCGGTGACCGGTTGGGGGAACCTCACCTTGTTGGAGCCGTAGTTGATCGCCATCCGCACCCCGTCGACCCGGAAGATGCCGCCGCCGAGCACCGGGATCAGCGAGAGCGTGAGGTACCCGTGCGCGATGGTGGTGCCGTACGGACCAGCAGCAGCCCTGACCGGATCGACGTGGATCCACTGCCGGTCCTCGGTCACCTCAGCGAAGCCGTCGATGCGGTCCTGGGTGACCTCCATCCAGTCGCCCACACCGAGCAGCTGTCCCTGCGCCGCGCGGAAAGCCTCGATCGTGCCGAAGACTCGGGTGCCGGTCGCCTGCGCGGTCATGGCCGAGGCCTCCCGTCGATCCGGGTGTTGGTCCGCGCCCTGGCCACCAGGTTCGGGATCACGTCGTCGAGCTCGGTGGAATCCCAGCGGCCTTGCTTCACGGCGGTTGGTCCCTTGACCCAGGTCTCCGCCACGCTGATCTCGCCGCCCTTCACGGTGAGCACCCGACCGGTCACGCCCTCGCTGTGGGCGCTGGCCAGCCAGACGACCACGGGAGAGATGTTGGCCGGGGACCCGACGTCGAAGCCCACCGCGGCGCTGTCCTCGCGCACCTTCTCCACGTAGGCGTCGAGGCCGGCGGTCATGTCCGTGAGTGCGGTCGGTGCCACGGCGTTGACTCCGACGCCCAGGCGAGCGAGCTCGTCCGCTGCGATGACGGTGAAGCTGGCGATGCCCGCCTTCGCGGCTCCGTAGTTGCTCTGCCCGACGTTGCCGAAGAGCCCCGAGGGCGAGGAGGTGTTCACGATGCGGGGATGTGCGGTGGGCGTCCCGGCCTTCTGCTGCTCCCGCCAGTACGCCGCGGCGTGACGGGAGACGCAGAACGTGCCGCGGAGGTGGACCTTCATCACCGCGTCCCAGTGCTCCAGAGGCATGGTCACGAGCATCTTGTCCCGCAGGATGCCGGCGTTGTTGACGACGGCATGCAGGTCACCGAACCGGTCGATCGCCGACCGGAGGAGCAAGTCGGCCGACTCCCACTCCGACACGTCGGCCCGGACCCCGATCGCCTCGCCGCCGAGATCGATGATCTCCTTCACGACCGCGTCGGGGCTCGCGACGTCGTTGACGACCACCCGTGCGCCCTGGCGCGCGAACTCCAGCGCGTGCTCACGACCGATTCCCGTCGCTGCACCCGTGACCACGACCACGCGGCCCTCGCACAGTCGGCTCATCGGCCCGCCTCGCTGAGCGTCCCGAGGTCGGCCAGCAGCTGCTTCACCATCGTCTTGTTGTGCTTGCCGAACTCGGTCTTCGGCAACTCGTCCACGAGGACGATCCGCTCCGGGTGGGAAAGACGGGGAACGTCGCGGTCGGCCAGCAGCGCGGTCAGGTCGGGCAGAGTGGGCTTTGTCCCGGGGCGCGGGACGACCACCGCGACGGCCTGCTCGCCGAGTCGTGGGTGCGGCACGCCCACCACCGTGACGTCGTTGACGTCGGGATGCTGCACCAACAGACGCTCCAGCTCGAGGGGATCGACGTTGATCCCCCCGCGCCGGATGACGTCCTTGAGCCGGCCGACGTACCGGACGAAGCCGTTGTCGTCGATGGACATGACGTCGCCTGTGTGCAGGTAGCCGGCGGTGGTGACGGTCTCCTCGGTCAGGTCGGGTCGGCCGAGGTAGCCGAGCATGAGCGAGGGTCCGCGCACGAGGTACTCCCCCGTGTCGCCGCCGCCGTCGATGTAGCACTCCACGCCGTCGAAGGGCAGTCCATCGCGAGCCATGCGGACGTCGTCGGGCGCGTCGACCGGCATGACTGCGTGGCCCATGCACTCTGTCAGCCCGTACATGCGGCGGATGCGCAGACCCAGCCGCTGCTCCGCGGCCGCGTAGCGCTCGTCCGAGCCCGAGCCCGCGCTGAGTCCTCGCACCGACGACCACCGGGACAGCTGCTCGTCGTCGAGCTGCAGGAGGTCGTAGATGTGGGTTCCGGACATCAGGCACCAGCTCACCCGGTGCTGCTGGACATCGGCACTGACCTTCTCGACGTCCCAGCGGGCCACGGGCAGCACGGAGGCGCCGGCGATGATCGGGGCATACAGGGTGAACACGGTGCCGCTGGCATGGCCGAACGGCCCTGCGGACAGGACCCGGTCGTGCTCCGAGAGCTCACACCTGCTGGCGTACTGCGAGGCTGCGTAGACGGCCGCGTTCTCGGCATGCATGACGACCTTCGACGGGCCGGTCGTGCCGCCGGTGGACAGCAGCAGGAACGGGGCGCCGGTGTCGGTCGCGGCGACGTCGGCCGGCTCGAAGCGGGCAGTCACCGACGCCAGGTGCGGCAGGTCGCCGGCCCAGGCGGGTGCTTGCGCAGCATCGGTCAGCACCACCTCGCACGCATCGGTCCGGTCGGCGTGGAGCTCGTCGAGCGCGGCCTTCCACCCATCCTTGACCAGGACGCGGCCCGACACCACCAGCACGGCAGCACCGGTCGCCTCGACGAGCCCCAACACCTGGGCCCGGGATGCCCTGCTGGGCAACGGGGCGAACCGCGCCCCGACGCTCGACGTCGCGGCAAGGACGGCAGTGGCCTCCCAGCCACTCGCAAGCGGCGCCACCACGGTCTGCCCGGGTCCGACTCCCCGGTCACGCAGGTAGGCCGCGAAGCACCGCGCCTGAAGAAGGACCTCGGCGTACGTCGCGGGGTCGGCGCCGAGGTACAGCGGCGCATCCGGCGCCCGCCGGGCCCGGTCGGCGAGGATCTGCATCAGGTTGACGTCCTGCCACAGGCCGTCGCGCCGGTACGACGCCTGGACCTCCAGCGGCAGGAGCGGGTGCGGACTAGGACTCATGACCACCATCTACTAGGACGAACGTACCTGTCACATAGGACGCGGCATCACTGGCGAGGAACCGCACGACGCGTGCGACCTCCTCGGCCTCCGCCCACCGTCCCAGAGGAATGTCGCGAAGGGACTGCTCACGGAAGTCCGACTGCTGTTGGTTCTTCGTCAGCTCTGTCTCCACCAGGTGCGGCGCCACGAGGTTCGCCCGCGCGCCGACCGGCGCAAGCTCCCGGGCGAGGGTCCGGGTCAGGCCCACCAGTGCGTGCTTGCTCGACACGTATGCCGACAGCCTCGCGCGGCCGTGGAAGGACGCCGTGGATCCGACGGTGATGATGCTCCGCCCGCGTGCTCCGGGTGCCTCCTCCCACGTCCGCAGCACAGCACGGGAGGTGAGGAAGACGCTGGTGACGTTGAGCTCGAGGGTCTTGCGCCACCCGTCGACGCGGATCTCGGTGAGGGGCAGCTTGAAGGACGTTCCACCGACGTTGTTGACGAGAACGTCGACGCGTCCGAACCTCTCCACCACCTGTCGGACCATCGCATCAACGGAGTCCTCGTCGATCACGTCGACAGAGACACACTCCACCGCGGCGTCGGGAAGAATGCCCGACCCGACGATCTCCTTGCGTACCACCTCCAGGGCATCCAGGCCCCGGGCAGCGAGGACTATGCCCTCCGCCCCGGCCTCCGCGGCCTCCATCGCGATCGCGGCCCCGATTCCGCGGCTGGCGCCGGTGACCAGCACGACCTTTCCCTCCAGCCGGAACGATTGGTCGGCGGTGCTCACGGCCGTACGGCTACTGCGTGCAGGCGCTCCAGCCATCGGGTCACCTCCTCAGCGTGGTCGACAAAGGGCATGTGGGCCGCCGACCCGACCGGCACCAGTGCGCCGCCCGTTCGCTCGGCGAGCTCGAGGTGGTCGCGCAGCGTGACGGACCGGTCGAGACCGCCACGGAGCACCAGTGTCGTCGGCTGCGGGACCGTGGGGTCGATCCGCGGCTTGTGGTCGCGGATGGCTCTCAGGTGCCGGGACATGGTCCCGTGCTCGCGGGACTCGAAGTCGGCGACAACGGCGTCGAGGTGCCGCGGGGCGGCCTCGGGGTTCACGCACCGTCGGGCCGATTCTGCGAACGCCGTGTGCCCGCGGGTCTCCACGCGTCGGATCAGCTCCTCAGCGACGGGAAACTCCCAGCCGGCTGCGACCAGCATCATCGCCGCGACGGGTACCCGCTGGGCCAGCTCGAGGGCGACCATGGCGCCGAGCGAGTTCCCCACGAGAATGCGCGGGCCGGGCATCCGCCGTACGGACTCCTCGACCGCGTCGGCGATCGAAGCCACGCTCTCGAGCGCCGGGAGCGGAATCACCTCGCCCGCGAAGCGGCGCGCGACTGGTTGCCACAACGACACGCCACCTCCGGAACCGGGGAAGAACGTCCAGGACGCAGTACGCCGACCGTTGCCCTCCACGTGGTGGCGGACGGGTTGGATTGCCTCGTTGAGGGTCACGCGAGCAGCTCCATTCCAACGTCGACGAGCCCGGAGATCGTCTTGGTGAGACCCTCGTAGACGGGGTCTGTCCGCTTGCCGCGCCGGTGCAGCCCGAGGTTGTAGCCGAGGATCGCAGCGTACTTGTGACACGTAGCGGCGAGCACATAGTCGAAGTGGGGCTCGTCGGCCATCGCCAACATGTCGGCCAGCGGGATCGCGGCGGAGGAGCTGCTGTAGGCCTCGCCGAACTGCTGGCGGATCGCCAGCATGCACAGACCGGCCTTGTCCGATGCCGTGACGCCCAGGTGGGCGATCTCCCAGTCGAGGACCGCGACCACCGCACCATCGCGAAGCACCAGGTTGCCGGGGTGGTAGTCGCCGTGCACGAGGCGCACCGGTCCTCGTGGTGGTGCGCTGGCGAGCAACCTCGCTTCCAGGGACGGGGCACGGTGCACGAGCTCCGCCGGCGCCCGCTCGCGCAGGGCGGCCCACCTGTGCACCTCGGCGTCCGGTTCGGTCACCGGCTCGTCGCCGATACCGGTGTCGGCAGGCGGCACCTCGGCGATCTGGTCGATCACCTCGAACGCCGCGCGCATCAGTGCCGTTGGAGTCATCTTCTCCAATGCCGAGTCGAGTCGTTCTCCCTCGACCTTCGCCATGAGCACGAACGGGCGACCGTCCAGCACCGGTGCCTCCGACGCGGCCAGGATCTCGGGCACGGGGACGGCGGTCGACGCCAGGGCCCGCATGATCCGGGCCTGTCGGGCGACGTCGGCGGGCCCGGCAGCGCGTGCACCTGGCGGCGGAAGCCGCAAGACACCCTGGGTGGGCCGGCCCGCCACCTCGGCGTCCACCCAGTACGTGAACCCGGAGTGACTCTCGGGGATCGGTTTCAGCGCCACGTGTCGGGCATCGGGCCACACGGCCTCGAGCGCTCCGGCCAGCGGAGCGAGCGCGGCGGGCGTGGCGACCTGGTCAGTGGTCATGACCGCTCCTCGCCAGGACGTCGTCCACGAAGTCGGCTGCTGCTGCGCGTCGGGTGGGAATGTGATCGGTCGGCCACGGTCCTTCGGGGGCGGTGTAGCCCTTGAGCACCTGGCGGGCGACCGCGCCCTTGTGCACCTCGTCCGCGCCGTCGACGAAGCGGGCGGCACGCGCTCGGCGGTACATGTGCTCCAGCGGAAGGTCGCCGGAGAACCCGAGCGCTCCGTTGACCTGGATCGCACGGTCGATGACGCGGTTGAGGACCTCTGCGCCGAAGTACTTGATCACCGCGATGTCAGTCTTCGCGGCCTTCGTGCCCTCGGTGTCGATGACCCAGGCGGCCTTCATCGTCAGCAGCCGGGCGGCGTCCATCTCGGCCTTGCTCTCCGCGATCCAGGACTGGACGACGTCGGAGTCCGCGAGGGGACGGCCCCGCACCGAGCGTTGCAAGGCCCGTTCACACATGATGTCGAAGGCCCGCTGTGCCTGGCCCAGCCAGCGCATGCAGTGATGGATGCGGCCGGGGCCCAGGCGCATCTGCGCGATCTTGAAGCCGTCGCCGACGCCGCCGAGGATGTTGTCGGCGCCGATCCGGCAGTCGTCGTACCTGACCTCCGGGTGCCCGAAGCCGAGGCGCTCCTCGCCGATCATGGTGGGCACGTTGCGCACGACATCGAGACCGGCCGCGTCGTTGGGGACGATGAACATCGAGGCGCGCCGGTGCGGTTCCGCGTCCGGGTCCGTCACCGCCATCACGATGAGGAAGTCGGCTGCCATGGCGTTGGAGCTGAACCACTTGTGCCCGTTGATGATCCAGTCGTCGCCGACGCGGACGGCGGTGGTGCTCATCCGCGTCGGGTCGGAGCCAGCGTTGTCCGGCTCGGTCATCGAGAAGGCCGAGAAGATCTGGCCGTCGAGAAGCGGGTAGAGCCAGCGTTCCTTCTGCGCGGGCGTGCCGACCAGAGCGAGGATCTCGGCGTTGCCCGAGTCCGGCGCCTGGCAGCCGAAGACATAAGGGCCCCAGAACGACGAGCCGATGACCTCGTTGAGCCGGGCCAGCCTGACCTGCCCGAGCCCCTGCCCGCCGAGCTCAGGCGGAAGGTGCGCCGCCCACAGACCGCGCACCTTCACTTCCTCCTGAAGGGCGCGGAGGACGAGCTCGAACTCCTTGTCCTCCACCTCGAGGACCTCGAGCGGCCATACCTGGGTCCTCATGAAGTCGCGGACCCACTCCAAGTCACGCTCGAACTCCGGGTCCGCTGGGAAAGCCCAGGACATCGCTCGGTTCCTCTCTGTTGGCACCGGAAGGTGGTCAGCGACCCTCGTAGACCGGCTCACGCTTCTGCACGAACGCGGTCGCACCCTCGAGGGCGTCCTGCGTCTGGTGGTTGCTCATCACCATGAAGTGCTCGAGCAGCGCGATGGTCTCCTTGTCGGCCTCCAGACCACGGCCGACCGCGAGCTTGCACCACTCCATCGCGAGCGGGCTCTTGTTGATCAGCGGCGCGACGAACTCGTCGATCGCATCCTCGAGCTCCTCCGAGGGCACGGACAGGTTGACCAGGCCCCACTCGGCGGCCTGCTTGCCGCTCAGGAGCTTCCCGCTCCAGAACAGCTCCTTGGTCTTGCGCAGGCCGATGGTCCTCGGGACCGCCCAGTACGGGCCGGCACCGCCGAGGAGCCCGCGGTTGAGGTGGTAGTCGCCGATCTGGGCGTCATCGGTGACGATCGCCAGGTCGCACCACATCATCATCTCGAAGCCACCGGCGACGGCGTACCCGTGGACGACGGCGATGGTGGGCTTGGAGATGTGCCAGTCGTTGCTCAGCGCGAGCAGCCCGGAGGAGCGCACGATCCGCCAGCTCTCGGCCTGCGAGCCGAGGGCCTCGCCCGACAGCTCCTTCAGGTCACGGCCGGCGCAGAAGGCGCGACCCCGGCCACGGATCAAGATGGCGCGGACCTCCTCGTCGTCGTTGGCGAGATGGAGGGCCTCCTCCCGTTCGCGGGCCAGGACGTTGTTGATCGCGTTCAGCGAATCCGGCCGGTTCAGCCAGATCGTGGCCACCTTGCCGTCGTGGGACTTCTCGTACTCGAGGGTTTCGAACTTCATCGCGAGGCCTTTCTGATAAATGATCTCTTATCAATGATCTTAAGCGGTTGGGTTGTCGAGAGCAAGGGTTCACGGTGCGAACGTGGCGAGAAGTGAGTCACACTCCAGGGCGAACCGGCCGAGAGCCGCTTCGTGCGACGCAGCGCTCCCCCACCGACTCTCGAGCTCGTGGCCGTGCAGCAGCCAGCGGTGGACGGGGTGCTCCAGGGTGAACCCGATCCCTCCGTGCACCTGGAGACCGTGGTCGTTGGCCAGGCCTCCGGCCCGGTTGGCCAAGCTCTTCGCCGCGCGGGCCAGGACGCCGGCATCGGCCTCCTCCGCGGCGAGTGCGCGCGCCGTCTGCCAGGCGGTCGGCCGCGCGGACTCGAGTGCGACAGCGACATCGGCCAGCATGTGCCGCACCGCCTGGAAGCTGCCGATCGGTGATCCGAACTGTTCTCTGGTGCGCGCGTGCTCGAGGCTCAGCTCCAGCAGTCGGCGCGCGACCCCGTTCAGGAGGGTGGCCGTGACCCACACGCCGCGGGCGCGCAGCTCCGGCACCGCGGCGGCAGGCTCGTTGAGCACGCCCGTGGAGGCGGCGGCCAGCTGCGCCTCGGCCACCGGCCCCGCCGGAAGACCGGCGACCTCGACCGCGTGCACCTGCCCGCCCAGCTCGACCAGTGCCACGTCGGCACCGGGTCGACCCCCCGGCCCGGACTCGGGGCACCAGGTCGTGCCCAGGCTCTCTCCTTGGGCGAAGGAAGACAGCCACCGCTCCCGCAGCGCCTCCGACCCGTAGCGCGCAAGCATCGGGGCGACGGCGCCCAGAGTCTCCGCGACGGCCGGAGGTACGTCGGCGTACCCGGCCTCCTCGATGATCAGGACGACGTCGAGCTCGGTCATGCCGCCGCCGCCGAGCTGCTCGGGTACGGCAAGGACAGGCAGTGCTAGCTCGGCGAGGCTCGCGCGGAGCTCCGCCAGTCCGGGCGGCGTCTCGACGTGGTCCTCGACGGTGGCGAAGGCCTTGGCGGCCAGCTCGGCGAACGCGAGCTGGTCGTCGTTGAACGTGTGGATCGGCACGGTAGTCATCTCGGCAGTCCCAGCACTCGGTCGGCGATGATGTTCTGCTGCACCTGGGTGGTGCCGGCGAAGATGCTGGCCGCGCGGGAGTACCAGTACTCGGCCATCCACTCCGCAGCCACGTCCGAGGCGTCGACGCCGCGTAGCTCACCCGCCGCGCGAAGGACGCGCTCGCCGAGAGCGAACAGCTGGACCTGCAGCTGTGACCAGATCAGCTTGTTGTACGCCGCCGTGCTTGTCGGCGGCTGATGCCGCGCCTCTGCGGCGACTCGCGCCGTGTAGTCGCGGTACATCAGCACCTTGGCGAGGACCTCACCGAACTCACGCTCGAGGTCCGGATCCAAGCGGACGCCCGAGTCTGCGACGACCTTCCGGAGCTGCTCGAGGCGGGTGAGGTACTGGACGTACGAGCGCCGGCCCACGCCGCGCTCGAAGCCGAGGGCCGTCATCGCGACGCGCCAGCCGTTGCCTATCCCTCCGACGACGTTGTCGATGGGCACGCGAACCTCGTCGAAGAAGATCTCCGCGAACTCTGCGCGTCCGTTCAGCTGGACGACCGGACGCACCACGACCCCCGGCGTGCGCAGGTCGATCATGAGCCAGGTGATGCCCTGGTGCCGCGACTCTTCCTTACTGGTGCGAACCAGCGCGAAGATCCAGTCGGAGTAGTGCGCACCCGTTGTCCAGATCTTCTGGCCGGAGACGACGAGGTCGTCGCCCTCCCTGACGGCGCGCGTACGAAGGGACGCGAGGTCGCTGCCGGCGTCCGGCTCGCTGAACCCCTGGCACCAGACCTCGTCTGCACGAAGCATCCCGGGCAACCAACGACGCTGTTGCTCCGGCGTCCCGAACGCCATGACCGTCGGGCCGGCCAGCATCAGGCCCTGGATGTTGACGCGGACAGGTCCACCTGCGCGCTCGTACTCCTCCTGGAAGACCAGCCGCTCGGGCTCGCTCGCGCCGCGCCCACCGTGTTCGACGGGCCAGTGGACCGCTGCATAGCCGGCGTCGGTGAGCAGACGCTCCCATTCCCGATAGCCGGCACTGGCGGCGTAGTCGTCGAGCGGGGGCATGGATCGCGGCACGTGCGCCTCGAGCCACGACCGGACCTCGAGCCGCCAGTCCAGCAGTCCCTGCCCGCTCGCATCCAGCTCTGCCATCAATCACTCCTGTAGATATTTGATACATCCCAGGGACAGTAAGGTCCCCGATCGTTCGCAAGGGGTTGGTGGGTGGTCAGTGGTCGGAGGAGCCCAGGACCTACTTGAGGCTCGGCACGGCGTCGGGGTCCAGCTTGACGTCGATGAGCACCGGCCGGTCCCGGACCTCGATCGCCGCCAGCACGCCCTCGAGCTCGGCCGGGTTCCGCACGGTGAAGCCTCGTCCGCCCAGGGCGGTGGCCACGGGCGCGAGGTCGGGCCACTCGAACATGGAGATCGCGGGGTCGACGCCCTTGTTGCGCAGCAGGACATGCTCCGCGCCGTACGCACCGTCATTCAGCACCACGACGACCAGGTCGAGCCCGTGCCGCACCGCAGTGCTGAACTCGGCCAACCCTCCCAGCATGAATCCGCCGTCGCCGGTGACCAGGAGCACCGGCCTGTCCGCTGCCCCGAGGGCTGCGCCCACCGCGGTGCCCATCCCCAGGCCGATCGAGCCGAAGTTCACCGTGTGGATGTAGGCCCGGGGCTCCGGAACGCGCAGGCGCCGGAAGGCGTGGAAGATGAATCGTCCGCCGTCGAGCACCAGCGTGCGCTCCCGAGGGAACGCATTCTCCAGGCGGTCGAGCGCCAAGCGTATGTCGACGGTCGTGTCGGTACTGCAGTCCGCGAAGCGGCCCTCCGTGGATCCCGCCAGACGTTCGGCGCGTTCGGGGGAGGCGAACCCGGTGGGCTTGACCTCGGCCTCGTCGAGCCATCCGACGATGCCGTCCGCCACCGCGACGGCGTCGCCCACGACTCCGACCCGGACTCCTGGGACCTGGTCCAGTGCCCGGCGGTCGGTGTCCACCTGGACCACCCTCTTGCCGTGCAGGAGCGAGCCTTCTGCAGTGGTCCACGAGTTCAGGGAGGCTCCGAACGCGATCACACAGTCGCTCTCCAGGATCGTGTCCAGCGCGACCTCGCCAGCAAGGGTGCCGAAGATCCCGAGGTCGTGCGGCTGTCCGCGGAAGAGGTCGCGCGCGCGCAGTGTCGTGGCCACAGGCGCGCCGATCCTGGTCGCGAGGCGGAGCAGCGCCCGGCGAGCCTCACTGGTCGCGGCTCCCTGCCCGGCCAGCACGACCGGGCGTCGCGCGGAGGCGATCGCGCCCACCGCCTCGTCCATGGCTGCGGGATCAGGATTCACGGCCTGCGGCTCGGCCCACGTGGCGGACGACGGCTGGTAGTCGACCGGCTCCCATTGGAAGTCGACCGGCATGTTGAGCACGACAGGCCGGCGTTCGAGCACTGCCCGGCGGAGAGCGGTCGCCAGGTCCTCGACCGCCGTCTCGGGGGCGCGAACCTGCTCGAACCCTGCACCCGTCGGCAGCACCACCTCGCGTTGTGCGATGTTCTGCAGGTTCTCCCTGTCCGAAACCGCCGTGTCGCCGGCGAGGAGGACCAGAGGGGTGTGGTCGCGCGCGCTCTCGACCAAAGCGGTGACGGTGTTGGTCAGGGCGGGGCCGTGGGTGACTGTCGCAACGCCGGGCCGGCCCGAGGTTCGGGCAAAGCCATTGGCCGCCAGGACGACGCCGGTCTCGCTCGCCATCGACACGAACCTCCCGCCGGTCTGACGTTGGAAGGCGTCCATGAGGTAGAGATTCGCGTCGCCGACCACGCCGAAGACCGTGTCCACTCCGTGGTCGGCGAGCGTCCTTGCGAGTGCCTCGTGCACGTACATGCGGCCACCCGTCACATCTTGCTCAGCGTCTCGGACCCACCGAGCAGGACCGCGACACTCACGCCCGCTGCCGTCACGGCTGTCATGACCAGCGCGACGGTGGCGACCATCGGATAGCTGCCGTTGTGCCAGTAGTCGAAGAGCAGCGTGCCCATGACCCGCGTCGTGGGCGATCGCACGAGCAGCGAGGCAGTGAACTCGTGGGTGAGCAGGACGAACAGCAGGGCCGCCGAACCGGACAGGCTGGACCGCATGAGCGGCAGCACAATGGTGGCGTAGGTGCGGACGAGGCCCGCGCCGGAGACGCGGCCGGCCTCGATGTATCCCCGGCCGAGCGCCAGCAGGGTCGACAGCTGCATCCTGGTGGCGAACGGGATCATGAGCGTGACGTAGGCGAGGATCATGACCCATGGAGTGCCATAGAGGACGAAGGGCTTCGAGGTGTAGGTGATCAGGAAGCCGGCACCGAAGATCACGGCCGGGATGCCCAGCGGCATCGACACGAGGAAGTCCAGGGCGATGCGCATGATGCGGAAGTGCTGGCCCCGGATCAGGATGCAAGCCACCACGAAACCCAGCGGCAGCGTGATGGCCACGGCCGCGAGCGAGTAGGTCACGCTGTTCACGATCGCCGAGATCGCCTCCGGCCGCGCGAACAGGGTCGAGAAGTTGTCCCCGGATAGGTTGGCGAAGGAGAGGTCGCCGGTCCAGTACGGCGAGAGCGCGACGAAGGTCAGCGCGGCGATGGGGAGCACGCTCGAGACCAAGGCATAGAAGAGGATGACGAAGACGGCAAGGGCCGACGAGTCTTGGTCGGTCCGGAAGCCCTTGCCGGTGTGGGTCACGAACCGCGACTCGCCACCGAGGAGGCGCTTCTGAGCGATCACGACCATGATGCCCGCGATGAGGAGCGGGGAGCCGAGCGCCGCCGCCGCGCCGTACTCGACCGGCGTCTGCGAGACCTGCATGAACATCTGGGTGGTCAGCACCTTGACGCCGCCGTTCGCCCCGAGAAGAAGGGGGGCGGTGAACTGACCGAGGCTCAACAACAGCACCACGCCGGCGGCGTACGTCAACGACGGCCGCAGCAGCGGCAAGGTCACGTTGAAGAACACCTTCACCGGTCCGGATCCGCTGACGGCGGCCGCCTCCTGGAGATCCTGGCCGATGTTCCGCAGACCGGACGTGACGAACACGTACACGAAGGCGCTGAGTGAGAAGCCGGTGATCAGCACGATCCACTCGATGGAGTACACGTCGAACGGGCCCTCGGTGCGATCCGACCAGAACGGCAATCGGCGCAGCGCGGCATTGAGGTACCCGGGCCGGGGCGACAGGAGCAGCGCCCAGCCCACCACGGCCGCCACCGACGGGAGCACCAGCGGCAGAATCGGGAAGATCCTAAGGAATCCCAACCGCCTCGGCAATCTGCTCGCCGCCCAGGCCAGGAGCGTTCCCAGCACCAGGGCGATGACCACGGAGCCGACCGCGAGACCGATGGTGTTGACGATGATCTGGTCGATGCCCCGTACCGAGAACGCCTCGCGATAGCCGTCCGCGCCGCCGCGGAACGCCTCCAGCTGGAGGCTGATCAGCGGGGCAAGAACCAGGTAGCCGACAACGGCGACCAGCACGACGAGGCCGAGCCTGGCAGGGATCGACCGGACGAGCTCGCTGGTGCCCCTCTCCGCCCGTGCGGTTGTCGCGGTCACGCGATCACCTCGAAGGGCGCGGTCTCGCTCGGGGATCGAAGCCCGTCCTTCGCGTCGTAGTAGCGGGCAGCGATGGTGTCGAAGGCGAACACCACCTGGTCGCCGCGCTCGAGTACCCGGAGGAAGTCGTCGGAACGTCGGATCTCCGCCCGGACGTTCAGCCGGCTGCCCTCGCTCACCTCGACCGTGACGTCGAGGTGCTTGCCGCCGAACTCCACGTCGACCACGACGGCGGGGATCCCGGCCTCGTGGGGGGCCAGTGATCCGTCGACGGTGGACAACCTGGCGTCGTCGGGCCGCACCCTCACCACGACCTCGCCGTCCGAGCCGGACGGGCGCAACGGCGCGCCCAGGACCGGCGCGGCGCCGACCATCCAGCCCCCGTCGTAGCGCGCGCGGATGCGGTTGGACATCCCGATGAACGCAGCGACGTAGTCCGTGGCCGGGTCCTCGAACACGTCACGCGGCGTGCCCAGCTGCTCGATCCGGCCGGAGCGCATGATCGCCATCCGGGTACCGAGAGCGAGCGCCTCGCTCTGGTCGTGAGTCACGAAGACCCCGGTGAAGGGCTTGCGCTGGTGCAGCTCGTGGAGCTCGGCGCGCACCTGGTCCCGAAGCCGGGCGTCAAGGTTGCTCAGCGGTTCGTCGAAGAGCACGAGGTCGGGCTCGGACACCAGACCGCGGGCAAGCGCGACCCGCTGCTGCTGTCCCCCGCTGAGCTGGGCGGGATAGCGATCCAGCAGGTCCTGGCAGTCGACGAGGGCGGCGGTCCGATCGACAGCGCCGCCGGCCAGCGCGTCCTTCATCTTCCGGGCCTTGAGCGGGTAGCCGATGTTCTTGCGCACCGTCATGTGCGGCCAGAGCGCGTAGGACTGGAACACCATGCCGATGAACCGCTTGTTCGGCGGCATGTTGATGCGCCGCGCCTCGTCGTACACCACCGAATCGCCGAGGCGGATCGTTCCAGCGCTTGGCGTCTCCAGACCAGCCAAGCAGCGAAGCGTCGTGGTCTTCCCGCAACCACTGGGGCCGAGGAGCACGAGGAACTCGCCATCCTCGATCTCCAGGTCCAGGTCCGCCACAGCGACCGTGGGGGGCTTGCCGTCGAACCGACGGCTCAGTCCGGAAATGGACACGTGCGACATGCTCTTTCCTCTCGCTGCTGATGAGCGCGGTGCTGACGTCTGGGAGCTCAGTGGAACAACTCGTTGAACCTCGCGACGAAGCGATCGAACACCTCTGGCTCCGCATTCATCACTCCGCCGGTCGTGGTCTTGTCAGCGGTCGTCACTGCGCTCGGGATGTCGGGCAGAACCGTGGCAATGTGCTCGCCGAGGATCTCCTGCCCCGCTGGCGTGAACATGTAGTTGAGGAGCAGCTGAGCCGCGTTCGGGTGGGGCGCGTCCGTCAGCACCGCCTCGTAGAGGTTGGCCGCCCACGCCGGGTCAGCCAGGCCGCCGTCGACCGGCGCGCCCGCTTCCTTCGCCGCGTAGAGCGCGACCTGGGAGACCTGGGTTGCTGCCACGATCTCCCCCGACGCCAGCGCCTCGGCCAGTGCCGCGCCGGAGTCGTAGATTCGCGGGTCCTGCTTCGCCAGCTCCTCCACGAAGTCTGCGCCGTAGTTCTCCTCCAGGTAGACGTAGAAGTCCATGACTGCCGGGGTGAAGGGGCTGAGCACGCCGATCTTCCCATCCGACAGGGAGGGATCGAGCAGGCCGTCGAAGTCGTCCAGCCCGTCTGCGTGGAACTCGGTGTTCCAGGCGTAGCTCATCGTGGTCGCGACGGACCGGACCACACCCGGAGCCAACGTGTTCGTCTCGCGATCGAACCCGGCCTCCTCGAGAGCCGGGCCCTCAGGTTCGGCATACTCGCCGGCCGCGGACTTCGTGCGCAGGTAGGCCTCGTCGCTGATGCCGACGATGTCTGCGACGTGGTTCCCGCTCTTGTTCTCGGCATCGAGCTTCGGCTCCAGATCGCTGTCGACGGCCCGGAACACCTTGACCTCGATGCCGTACTCCTTCTCGAAGGCCTCGGCGAGCTTGGCCATGGTGTCCTCAGCGTGGGCGGTGTAGAAGACGACCTCGCCCTCCTCCTTGGCGTCCTCGACCAGCTGCTGCCAGGCGGCATCGCCCTCCGGGCCGGTCTTATCCGAGAGCTCCCAGTCGCGGGAGTTCGCATCCGAGCCACACGCGGCCAGGCTCGATGCGACGACCAACGTCAGGAGCGCACCGAGAACGCGCCTACGCGTCTGCGACGGCTTGGTCGACCTCGTCGACCGGAGGGATGGGAAGACGAACATGACGGTGACCTTTCGATTCTCGATCATTGATAAATGATCAGGTGACAGCCATTACACCGCCACGCCCCGACGAGGTCAAGGGGGTGCGGAGAGGAAATGCCGAAAAATCACTCGCGTACGCAGCGGCTCGTTCTCGAACCCGAGAGGCGTTGGCGGACGTGCCCCGACGTCCGGCCCAGGACATGCGTGTACTCCGCGGTGGGTCATCGACCGGCCGCGGAGATGTGCGAGCAACGGGTCCTTAGACCGCGCTCTCCTCGCTGTCGGCCGGCTCGTCGTCGAGGAGCGGGAGGAAGCGGACGGCATGCTCGCCGGTGTGCCGGATGTGGTCGCGCATCGCCTTGGCAGCGGCCGCGGCGTCGCCGTTCTCGAGGTGCTTGATGATCTGGAGGTGGTCCCGGGCGGCGATCTCCCAGCCGGCATCGTGGAAGCCGACCGGAACGCTGCTGGCCAGAAGTCCGAGCAGCCACATCAGGCGGGGCGCATGACTGGCGCGGTTGATGATCGTGTGGAAGTGGTCGTTCGCCGCTTCCTGCTGCTCCGGGTCGTGCGCCTTCATCTCGTCGACGGAGCGGCGAAGTGCAGCGATCTCCTCCGCGGTGAGCTTGGCGGCCGCACGTTCCGTGGCGAGACCCGAGACGATCGCGTACACCTCGTACTGGTCCAGGATGTCCTGGCGGCGGAACTCCCAGACGAAGGAGCCTCGTCTTGGAATGGTGCGCACGAGCCCTTCCCGCTCGAGGGCGATCATCGCCTCGCGGATGGGCAGACGGCTCAGGTCGAGCTTCTCAGCGAGCTCGTCCTGGTTGATCCGTTCGCCGGGCTTCAACTCGCCGGAGAAGATCGCGCGGCGTACCCACCGAGCGACCTCCTCTTGATAGTTCGCGCGCGCCATCATCTCTCCACGTCTTCGCTTTACAGATCATGGCGACAATATCAGGGATCAGATTCGGATCTGGTGTGACGGAATCAGATTCCCGTGACCTCCGCCGCCGGCGGCGGCCCAGACCGCCGGCCGCGAGGAATAGGCGACGTACTCGGTGAACTCGCCGAGGGTGGCGTCGAAGGCGGCCTCGGAGAGGAAGGACGCCACGATCGAGCCGTCCCCTTCATGGACGAGGCCAGAGACGAACAGCCGCTCCCCCGCCTGTGCTGTGGCTGTCACCTGGTGCCGGGTGCTCCGAACACCTCGCCGACGGAACAGGGCGAGGATCTCAGCCCGGCCGCGGACCTCGTGCCGCCCCGACCCGGGCGGGTCCTCGGCGTACGGCGGGTGGGAGTACCGGGCAGACTCACTGAAACAGCCCGCCGCCCCGACGAAGTCTCCACTCTCGAGGCACTGGAAGTACCTCTCCAACACGCTGATCACTCCAACTCACCTCCGATGCGCATCCTTCGGCCTTCCTGGCTACCCGCCCGCCCGATCGGACGACCATCCGGTACGCCGTCGGCCAGTACGTCCGCGAGATGCCGCGCCTCCGCACCAGCGAGGTCCTCGATCTGCGTCTGGCAGGAGAAGCCGTCAGCGAGCACGATCCGCGTCGTCGCCGTACGTCCGACCGAGGCTTGCAGCGCCGGCAGCAGGCTCTGCTCGGCCACCGCCCTGGAGATCTCGTAGTGGCCGCGCTCCACGCCGAAGTTGCCGGCCATGCCGCAGCACCCGGGTACTCGGTGGACCTGCGCTCCGGCCGCCTCAAGCAATCGCTGGTCCGCGTCCCAGCCCATCACGGCGTGGTGATGACAGTGCGGCTGGACGGTCACGTCGAGCCCGGTCAGGTCGGGCGGAGTCCACCCTTGCGTGCGCTCGAGCAGCTCCGCCAGCGTGTGCGTCATCGAGGCCACGGTCCGGGCTGCGCTCGTCGCGAGCAGCTCCACTGCATCGTGGCGGAGCACCGCTGTACAGCTCGGCTCCAGTCCGATGATCGGCACACCGTCGTCAGCGAAGGGCAGCAGGCTGTCGATCGTCCGCGAGAGGCGACGTCGCGCCGCGTCGAGCTGGCCGGTCGTGATCAGGGTGAGGCCGCAACAGCCTTGGCGTCGTACAACCTGGGGGGCGTAGCCGGCGTCCCGGAGGAGCCGGAGGGCCGCGTGGCCGGTGCGCGGCCGGAAGCTGTCGGTGAACGTGTCGACGAACAAGACGACCGGGCGGCGGTCGTCCTCGATGCTGTCCGGGTCGAGTCGAGCGGACCTTCGGAACGGCGTCCGCGCCAACGTCGGCATCGTTCGGCGATCGTCGACGCCGGCCAGGCGCAGGGCCATCGCGCCGAGGGCCGGGCGGGCCATGACGGCGTTGGCGACGGTGGGCGCACGAGACGCCAGTCGAACCCACCGCGGCAACCAGCCCAGGCTGTAGTGAGTGACAGGGCGCAGGCGTCGCCGGTAGGTCTGGAACAGGACCTCGGACTTGTACGTCGCGATGTCGATGCCGGTCGGACAGTCGGACGCGCATCCCTTGCAGGACAAGCAGAGGTCAAGGGCGTCATGGACCTCTGGTGAGCTCCAGGTCAGCTCGCTCGACCCACTGACGACCTCCTGGAGAATCCGCGCCCTCCCTCGGGTGGAGTGGACCTCGTCCTTGGTCGCCGCGTACGACGGGCACATCACGCCGCCGGACGACCGGTTGTCTGCTCGACACTTCCCGACACCCGTACATCGGTGGACGGCCTGCGCCAGGTCGCCGTCGTCGTCGGAATAGGCCATGGCGAGCGGCGGAAGCGCGGCGCGCGGTGCGGCTGCCCGCAGATCGACATCCAGGGATGCCGGATCGACCAGAACCCCCGGGTTGAGAAGGTTCGCCGGATCGAAGACCTGCTTGACCGACCGCATGAGTCTCAACGCCTCGGGTGAGTACATCTTCGCCAGCAGCTCGCTGCGAGCGCGCCCGTCCCCGTGTTCCCCGGAGTTCGACCCGCCGAACTCGACGACCAGGTCGCTGGCGGCCTCGACGAACCGTCGGAGACGGTCCGGGCCGTGCTCGTCCTCGAGCGCGAAGTCCAGCCGGACATGGATGCAGCCCTCGCCGAAGTGACCGAACGGCATCGCGGTCAACCCGTGCTCGAGGAGCAACGACTCGAATCCACGAAGGTATTCGCCCAGCCGCGCCGGGGGTACGGCGGCGTCCTCCCAGCCCGCATGGGCGGGTCGGCCGGAGGGTGCACGTCCAGCGAGACCGGCGCCGTCCTCTCGAACCCGCCACAGCGCGTCGGCCTCCGTGGGCTCCTCGATCAGGCGAGCCGACACTCCCAGCCCCGACTTTTCCAGGTCCCTGGCGCGGAGGAGCACCTCGACCAGGTCGTCGCCCGAGAGCTCGACGAGGAGCCAGGCCTTGCCCTCGGGCAGCGGCGGAACCGCGGCGTCGCCCTTCCGCCGGCGGACGACGTCGACGATCCGGGCGTCCAGCCCCTCGCAGGCGGAAGGCGCCACCCTGAGCACCTCGGGGATCGCATCGCCGGCCGACGCGAGCGAATCGAAGGCCACGACGACCAGCGCACGATGAGCCGGATCAGGGACCAGCGTGACCGTGGCTTCGGTCGTGAGCGCGAGCGTTGCCTCTGATCCGACGAGCATCCTCGTGAGGTCGCGACCCCGCTCGGGCGCCAGGTGGTGGAGGCCGTATCCGGAGACATGGCGCCGGAAGCGCCCGAACTGGGTGCGGACGATAGCAAGATCCTTCTCGACGAGGAGGCGCAGCCGGGCGCTCAGGTCGTCGGCACCGTCGACCTGCGGGCGCCCCGCTGCGTCGTACCCCGTGGTGAACGTGCGGCCATCGGCTCCGACCAGGCGCAGGCCGACGACATTGTCGGACGTTCGGCCGTACGCCAGGCTCCTCGCACCGCAGGCGTCGTTGCCGATCATGCCGCCGATGGTGCATCGGGTGTGTGTCGAAGGATCCGGGCCGAATCTCAAGCCGAGCCCCGCGACCTGTTGCTGCAGGGAGGACTGCACGACACCTGCCTGCACGACCGCGGTTCTGGATCCGCCGTCCACCTCCAACACACGGTTGAGGTAGCGGGAGAAGTCGACCACCAAGCCCGGGCCGACAGCATTGCCTGCGACACTGGTCCCTCCGCCGCGCGCCGTGACCGGAACCCCCAGCCCGCTGCAGGCCCCGACAGCTGCGGCAGCCTGCTCATGGCTGCGCGGGAACGCGACCGCGAGCGGCGGCACCCGGTACAGCGAAGCATCCGAGGAGTAGGCCGCGGTCCAGGCCGCATTCTCGGTCACCTCTACGCCGTGCTCGCGGAGCGAGCGGACAAGGCGCGATGCGTCGCTCATTCGGCGACCTTGATCGCGACCTTCATCTGGCCCTGGCACGGGCAGCTCGCCGCACGGAACGCTGCAGGCGCGTCGGCGAACCCGTAGACATTGGTGACGAAGGCCTTCGCCAGCTCGGGCGCCTCCACGAGGTACGCATTGGCCTCCTCGAGCAGTGCACGCCTCGTCTCCGGCAGGACCCAGCCGGCCTGCAGCGTCAGCCGCTTGCGCAGCATCGCCTTCATCGGCAGCGGATACACCGTGTCATCTGGGATCCCGAAGTAGTAGATCCGTCCCCCGGGCGCGGCCGCCTCGACGGCATGGGTGAGCGAACCCACCTGGTGGCCGACCGCCTCGATGACGACGTCCGGTGAGTCCTCCGGCGCGAGCCGCGCCACCCAGCGGTCCAGCGAGCTGTGGATCGCGTGGTCCAGCCGGAACTCGGACACGCAGTCGGAGCGGTCCACGCGGTCGACCCCCGTCACGACCGCGGCTCCGCGTGTCTTCGCGACGTGGCTGAACAGCAGCCCGATGGGGCCCTGTCCTAGGACCGCGACCCGCGCGCCACGCACATCGCCCAGGTCGTTCATGGCTCCCAAGACGCACGCCAGAGGTTGCAGCGTGATCGCCTCGATCGTTGAAAAACCAGAGTCGTAGGTGCTGACGTGCCTGCCAGCGTTGACGACGTACTCCGTCAGCGCATTTGAACGAGTCGCCCAGCCGACGACTGTCTCGCCGACCTCAAGCGTCGGGTCTTGGCTGGCTACTACCTCGGCGACCAACTCATGCATCGGGTAGCCCGGAATCCGAGCAGCCGCGGATTCCAAGTCTGCGAAGAGCGCGTGGATACCACCCGCGAAGTACGGGAGGTCGCTGCCGCAGATGCCGCCCACGAGCACGCGGAGAAGCACCTCGCCCTCGGCGAGCGCCGCTGCCTCGGGTTTCGGCACCCACAGCTGAACGAGGTTCCGGGGTGCCTCAAGACACCAGGCACGAGCGGCCTCAGAAGACATAGTTCCGTCCTTAGATCTTTGATTGTTAATCTATGATCAGACTGCCATACTGGTCGTCCGGGAGGAAAGCCGCAATTGACGGGACTACCGGCCCGAGCCCCCCACCCCGCCTCTCGAGACGCTGCAGGCCACGCCCTCAGCAGGCTCGGCGTCCGTGCAAGGCACACCGGGTATGCCTGGCCCGGCTGAGCGACCTGTGCCGGTCGCGTCGGCCGCCCTGACGGCACGGTCCTCGGTCCGAGCCCCGCTCCCCTCCGGCGGAAAGGTCGGAACAAGACCAACGGCTACGAGATCGGCGTGGGGCGGTGGCATGGAGCCCGGAACAGATCTCGGACCGCCTTCAAGGTCGACTTCCCTGATGATGAGTCCATCGGGTCCGCCACGAGCGAAGCTAAGGAGAGTCCCCTGGGGTCGTGGGGTTTGAGGCCCAACGGCGGGGCTGCGTGAAGTAGGCGGCCATCGGCGGGATCTTCGGTGTGAAACGACCAAGTCACGCACTGAAGGAGAACTACCGATGGCCTTGTCCCAGTCTGCCTTGTCGGAGTTGCTCGAGGCGTTCCGCACCGGCGATGGCGTCGATGATCCGCGAGTCGGTCGGTACCGTCTTGCAGGAGCTCGTCGAGTTCGAAGCCGCGGGGGTGATCGGCGCGGAGCGCTACGAGCGCACCGAGGACCGTGTCACCGAACGCAATCGCACCCGTCCCAAGTTGCTGGCGACCAAGGCCGGCGATATCGAACTGCGGATCCCCAAGCTCCGCAAGGGCTCCTACTTCCCGAGCTTCCTGGAGCCCCGGCGCCGGATCGATCAGGCGTTGTACGCGGTGGTGATGGAGGCCTCGGCATCTCGACCAGGAGCGTCGATGACCTGGGTTGTCGCGCTCGGCGCAGACTCAGGGATCAGCAAGTCCGAGGTCTCCCGGATCTGTGAGCAGCTCGATGAGTCGGTCGGTGGGTTCCGCACCCGGCCGCTGAACCACATCGCGTTCCCCTACGTCTACCTCGACGCGACTTACCTCCACGTGCGCAACAAGCCCGGGAAAGGCGGCCAGGTGGTCTCGATGGCCGTGGTGGTCGCGACCGGGATCGCCGCCGACGGCAGCCGGGAGGTCCTCGGGCTCGACGTCGGTGACGGCGCAGGTCAGGGAGGACGAGACGTTCTGGCGCAGCTTCTTGCTCAGCCTCAAGCAGCGCGGCCTGACCGGGCGCAGCCCCTCAAAGCCCACCCCCCGCGGGGCTCTCTCGATTGAGCCTTCAGATCTTTGGCCCCAGCAGGCAGCACCACGACAAGACCCAACGATGGAGTCCAGCAGTCAGCCGACAACGCCTCGCGTCGTCAGGAACATCGCCGCGCCGCTATGCCCGGGTAGTAACGGGCGGACCCCTGGGGGTCCTGCTCAGCCAGAGTTCGAGCCGTCCCGAAACAGGCTGCTCCCGCGGACGTCAGCCTCAGCGATCGTCACCAGGTCGTCCCGGGTGAGCGGCTTGTGAAGCTCGACCAGTCGCTTGGCCTGCCGCAGTCGACAACGTTCGACCGCGTTGCGCACGCTGCGCGCGTTCGAGAACCGTGGCTGCTTCATGCGAAGCTCGAGGTAGTCCGCGAAGGCGGCGCGGGCATCGGGGTCGAAACGGAAGTTCTCCTTGACGATCATCAGGTCCGCGATCCGCATCAGTTCGTCGTGCGAGTAGTCCTCGAACGAGATGTGGTGCGGAACCCTCGACGACAGGCCCGGGTTCGCTGAGAAGAACGTGTCCATCCGGTCCTCGTAACCCGCGAAGACGACCACCAGGCTGGCGCGCTCGCTCTCCATCTCCTGCAGCAGGATCTCGATGACCTCCTGGCCGTAGTCCCTCTCGTTCTCCGGCCGGACCAGGTAGTAGGCCTCGTCGATGAAGAGGACGCCTCCGGCGGCACGGGCAATCGCCTCCTTGGTCTTGGGCGCGGTGTGCCCGATGAACTGACCCACGAGATCGTCACGGGTGACGGTGTGCACCCGTGGCGTGCGGACGTAGCCGAGCGAGTGCAGGATCTGCGCCATCTTCTGCGCGACCGTCGTCTTCCCCGTGCCCGGCCCTCCGGTGAAGCTCATGTGCAGGGTCGGGCGCGAGGAGCTAAGGCCCAGCTGCCCCCGGGCACGGTCGACGAGCAGCAGGGCCGCGATCTCCCGCACCCGGTCCTTGACCGACCCGAGACCGACCAGCTCGCTCTCGAGAGCGGCGAGCGTCTCCTCGACCAGCCGCTTCGAATCGTCGGTGGTCAGGTCGAACGCCTCGATGGTGGGATCCTCGATGGCATGATTCTCGGTGGCCTCCGCCTCAGTCGGCATAGCGCTCTCCGGGCGGCGCCGCCGTTGCGTACGACTTCACCTGGTAGGCCTGTGCCCGCCCGCCAGCCTCGGTCCTGACGAGCTCGAAGCCCGGCTCGTGCGCGGGACGCTGCACGAGGAACGAGAGGGCCGTCGTCTGCCGACCGAGCCGCGCGTCGTACGCAAGCACCCGGACGTACTGTCGGGGGAAGGCCGCGCGACAAGCCGCGATCTCGGCCATCACCCCGTCGGGCTCGACGAGGTCGAAGAGCGGGAGGCCCCACATCTCCCAGTAGACGTTGCGCGGGTGGGGGTCGTCGGTGTGCTCGATCGAGACGGGCCATCCGTGATCCAGGGCATAGCGGACCTGGAGGGCGATCTCGTCGTCGGTCAGGTCGGGAAGATAGGAGAACGCTCCGTGGCGGAGTTGCATGGTCGTGGGTCCTCTCAGCGGATCAGTATGAAGCGGTCGGCACCGCGTCGGGTGCATCGGTGGACGTGTAGTCGAAGGTGACGTCACCCCAGGTGGCGAGCGCCGCCTCCAGCGCTCGGTTGCTCGCAGCGGCAGCACGCAGGACGTCCGGTCCCTCGCGCAGGAGGTCGCGCCCCTCGTTGCGGGCCTTGACCACGGCTTCGACCGCAACCCGGTTGGCCTCCGCGCCGGCGGCGATGCCGAGCGGGTGCCCGACGGTGCCGCCGCCGAACTGCAGGATGACGTCGTCACCGAACAGGTCGAGCAGTTGGTGCATCTGGCCGGCGTGAATCCCGCCCGATGCCACCGGCATGACGCCCGGCATGCTGGCCCAGCTCTGGTCGAAGAAGATCCCGTTGGCCGGGTTCGTCGGGACGAAGTCGTCGCGCATCGTGTCGTAGAACCCGCGGGTGGTTGCCGGGTCGCCCTCCAGCTTTCCGATGACGGTGCCGGCGTGGAGGTGGTCGACGCCGATGAGGCGGCACCACTTGGCCAGCACCCGAAAGCTGACGCCGTGGGTCTTCTGTCGCGTGTACGTCGAGTGACCGGCGCGGTGCAGGTGGAGGAGCACACCGTTGCGCCGCGCCCAGTTCGCCATCGACTGCATCGCCGTGTAGCCGATGGTCAGGTCGATCATGACGACGACGCTGCCAAGCTCTTTGGCGAACTCAGCGCGCTCGTACATCTCCTCCATCGACGCGGCGGTGATGTTGAGGTAGTGACCCTTGAGCTCGCCGGTCTCGGCCACCGCGCGGTTGACGCCCTCCATGGAGAAGAGGAACCGGTCCCGCCAGCGCATGAAGGGCTGGGAGTTGATGTTCTCGTCGTCCTTGGTGAAGTCCAGGCCGCCCTTGCAGGCCTCGTAGATGACGCGGCCGTAGTTGCGGGCCGAGAGCCCCAGCTTCGGCTTGACGGTGGCGCCGAGCAGAGGCCGTCCGTACTTGTTGAGGTGTTCGCGCTCCATCACGATGCCGTGCGCAGGCCCCTGGAAGGTCTTCACGTAGGCGACGGGGATCCGCATGTCCTCGAGCCGCAGTGCCAGGAGAGGCTTGAACCCGAAGACGTTCCCGATGATCGACGACGTCAGGTTGGCGACCGACCCCTCCTCGAACAGGTCGATGTCGTAGGCGATGTAGGCGAAGTACTCCCCTGGGCGTCCGGGCACGTCCTCGACCCGGTAGGCCTTCGCCTGGTAGTGCGAGTTTGCGGTCAGGCGGTCGGTCCACACGACCGTCCACGTCGCTGTCGACGACTCCCCCGCAACGGCGGCGGCCGCCTCGATCGGGTCGACGCCGGGTTGCGGCGTCATCCGGAACACCGCCAGGACGTCGGTATCCTTCGGCTCGTAGTCAGCGGCGAAGTAGCCCATCGACGCATAGCTGTGGACGCCGGGATCCCACCGGTCGACCTTCTTCTCCGGTTCGACTTCAGCGACCATGGCCTGCTCCTTCGTGGGCTTTCCTTGAGTACGTCAGGCACCATGCTGCCGCCGTGGGGCTTTACCGACAATGGAATCTTTAGTGCCAACAGTTAGGTGATCGCTTTAGTATTCGGCCATGGGCAACCCGGTCACCTGGGCGCGGATGCGCACCTTCCTCGCGGTCGTCGACCTCGGCAGCGTGCGCGCGGCGGCCGCCCACCTGCACGTCACCGAACCCGCCGTCTCGTCGGCCGTCACCCAGATCGAGCGCCACCTCGGCGCGGAGCTGTTCATCCGGGCGGGACGCGGCATCCGTCTGTCGCCGGCGGGCGCGACCTACGCCGGCTACTGCCGGACCATGCTCGGGCTGGCCGATGAGGCCGAGTCCGCCGTACGCGCGGCCGGGACGGCGCGGGTGCGGATCGGTGCCGTGGCCACGGCAGCCGAGACCGTGCTTCCGCGCCTCTTGGCGACATTCCGCGCTCAGCACCCTGAGGTGGAGCTGCGCCTGTCGGTCCTGCCGCGCGACGAACTGTTCGTCGAGTTGGCGCACCACGAGACCGATCTCGCGATCGCCGGCCGGCCGCCACGCGGGTCCGGCCTGATCTCGGTCGCCGAGCGTCCCAACCGGTTGATCGTCGTCGCAGGAGCGTCGTACGACGTCCCCCCACCCACCGCGACCTGGCTTCTCCGCGGAGCGGGCTCGGGCACCCGGGAGACCTGCCTCGCACTGCTGGAGCAGCACGGGTGGCAGCCTCCCGTCCTCACCCTCGGCACCCACGGGGCCGTCGTCGCAGCGGCCAAGGAGGGTCTCGGACTGACCGTCGTCCACGCTGATGCCGTCTCCACGGCGTTGGGCGAGCGAACCCTGCGCAAGGTCCCCGTCTCCGGCACCCCGTTGGACCGGCCCTGGCACGTCGTCACCAACGCCACTCCGTCTCCGGCCGCCGGGCTCTTCCTGGAGCATGCCTGCGACTCGGGTCAACCCGGGGAGGTCCGGTTCCACCCCCGGATTCGCCCGCGGGGGTGACGAGACTCCGACCGGCTCACCCGAGGCTTGGGTCATGCGAACCCTCGCCGAAACGGCGCTGACCCTGGTCGACTCCGGTCGCGGCATCCTGGCCGCTGACGAGAGCATCGGAACGATGTCCCAGCGGCTCGCCGCCGAGGGCATCGCCCCGACCGAGGAGAACCGGCGGCGGTACCGCGAGCTGCTCGTGACGCCGCACGGACTCTCCGCAACGGTCAGCGGGATCATCCTCTGCGACGAGACGATGCGTCAGCACGTCGCCCGCGTCGACGGCGACGTTCGGTTCCCGCTCGCCGCGAAGCAGTGCGGGATCCTGCCCGGGATCAAGGTCGACACCGGCACCACCGACCTCGCCTTCGCCCACGGAGCGTTCATCACCGAGGGCCTCGACGGACTCCGGGGCCGTCTCGCCGAGTACGCCGAGCTCGGGGCGGCCTTCGCCAAGTGGCGCGCGGTGATCGACGTGGAGACCGCCACCGACTACTCGATCGAGGTCAACGCCCACGCACTCGCGCGGTACGCAGCGTTGTGCCAGGAGCAGGGGATCGTGCCGATCGTCGAGCCCGAGGTCCTCTGCGCTGGCTCTCACGACATCGCTCGCTGCGAGGAGGTCAGCGACCGGACGCTGGCCGCCGTCTTCGCACAGCTGAAGCTCCAGCACGTCGAGCTCGAGGCCATCGTGCTCAAGCCCAACCTGGTGACGCCCGGTCTGGCCGGTCCCCCAGCCACGCCCGCCCAGGTCGCCGACGCGACCCTGCGCGTCCTCGAGCGCAACGTGCCGAGCACCGTGCCGGGGATCGCGTTCCTCTCCGGCGGCCACGACAACGCGACCGTGTGCCAGTACCTGGCGGCCCTGAACGGAATCGCCGCCGGCGCACCGTGGCGACTCACCTACTCGTTCGGCCGCGCCCTGGTCAGCGACGCTCTCCACGTGTGGGGCGGCGAGGACGCCAACCTGACCGAGGCACAGGCGACCCTCCTCGCCAACTGCGCGCGCGCCGCCGCCGCTCTCGAGGGCACAGAGCCTGCCCCGCTCTCCGCCTGAGGTCAGTGCAGCGGGAGCTCGACGATCACGGCGGTTCCTCTGCCCTCGATCGAGTCGATGCGGAGGGTCGCACCGATGAGCGCGGAGCGTTCGACGATGGACGCGAGCCCGAAGTGCTCACCGGCCGCCGCCCGCGGACGCTCGCGGACGGACCGCACGTCGAAGCCGGCGCCGTCATCGGTCACGCCCAGCACCGCGGCGTCGCCCACCCGGCGAAGAGACAGGACGACGCGCTGGGCCTGCGCATGCTTGATGGCGTTGTTGAGTGCCTCCTGCGCGATCCGGAACAACGCTGCCGCCGCGTGGTCCGGCACCGTCGTGAACTCGTCCGGATGGTCGGAGCGGAACTCCGCGTCCAGCTGCGGGAGCGACTGGCACAGCGACTCGAGAGCGGCGACCAGGCCGAGGTCCTCGAGCAGGAGGGAGTGCAGGCCGGTGATCGCCGCACGGGTCTCGTCGTACGCCAGGCCCGCCAGGCGCTTGGCCTCGGCGATCTCCTCGAGGGTCCCCCTGATCAGCGGATGGGCGTCGGCCGCGCCGTCACGTGCCGCGGCGGACAGGCCGGTGTGTGCTGCGCTCAGGCGGAAGGACAGCGAGGCGAGAGCCTGGGTGACTCCGTCGTGCAGGTCGCCCGCGATCCGCCTCCGCTCCGCCTCCTGGGCCGAGATCGCCTGGGCGATCAGCTGGTCACGCAGCGAGTGGTGCTCCTCGGCGGCGCCGCGGAGACCTTCGGCGTAGAGACGCATGCCGACGAGGTCCGCGAGCCGTTGCGCCCGCGCGAGCTCGTCCTCGCCGAACGCCCGGTGGTCGAACCGGTGCACCGCGACCACACCGACGATGACGCCCTCGAGCCCGTGCGCGGGGACGCACAGCCGCGAGACGACCTGTCCCTCGGCGAGGTGGAGCAGCGCCCGGTGCTGCGGGTTCCTCGGCGAGTCGTCGATGATCGTCACCGAGCTGCCGTTCTGCGCGACCAGGCCGACCACGCCGTACCCCACGGGGATCCGCAGGGTCTGGGCGGCGACGTGGTTGCCCGGGTAGGCGCCGCCCACCGTGAGGTCGGCGTCGACGACGACGAACGCCGTGGCGCCGTCCGACTCGAAGATCTCCGCGAAGGCGCGAGCGACCGCGTGGAGGTCGAGCTCCCCCGCCACCACGAGCAGCTCGTGGATCCGGGTGAGGTCGGTCATCGAGCGGCGCTCACTGGTAGAGCCCCTCCCGGAGCGCCACCGCGATCGCACCGCCCCGATCGGCCACGCCGAGCTTCCGGTAGAGGCCACGGATGTGGGTCTTCACCGTGTCCTCGCTCACCACGAGCTTCGCGGCGATCCCCTTGTTCGAGTGGCTCGACACCAGCAGCGCGAGGACCTCGCTCTCCCGCTGCGTGAGCCCGAGGCGCGCGCCGGGCCAGAATTCCCCCGAGTTGATCCGCGCCGCGGACATGGCGATCCGGCCGGCAAGCGTCGGGTCGATCACGACCTCGCCCTCGACGACCCGCTTGAGGTGCTCGACGAGCTCGCCGCCGTCCACGCGCTTGAGGATGTAGCCCGACGCCTCCGCGCGCAGTGCCTGGTAGGCGTACTGCTCGTCGTCGTAGACCGTCAGGAAGACGACCCGGATCTCCGGGTCGAGCTTCTTGAGGCGCCGGCACAGGTCGAGCCCGCTGTCACGACCCAGGCGGATGTCGCACAGGACGACGTCGGGCTGCTCGCGGCTCACCACAGCCACCGCGTCGTCGAGCGTCGTCGCCGTGCCGACGACCTCGACGTCGTCGCGGAAGTGAGCCAGCATCGCCTGCACCCCGTGCAGCACCATCTCGTGGTCGTCGGCCAGCACGATGCGGCTGGGGGCTCGGTGAGCGTTCGCCGCAGCATCGGTTTCTTCGGCCGTCATGCCCGCAGCGTAGGTGGCCGCGGCACCGTCAGGGCGTCCGTCATGGAATGTCACCAGCGCCTCCACCCTTCCGGGTGAGTCCGGTGGCCGAGCCCTCGGGTCTCCTGGGACGGTGAGCACTTCCTCCGACCGATCACGCACGACCACCTCGGACGTCGACACCCTCGATCTGCTGGCCGTGGACACCGTCCGGTTCCTTGCGGCCGACATGGTCGAGGCCGCCAGGAGCGGCCACCCGGGCATGCCCATGGGGGCGGCTGCGATGGCCTGGACATTGTTCTCCCGTCATCTTCGTCACGACCCGACGGCGCCGGGCTGGGCGGACCGCGATCGATTCGTCCTGTCCGCCGGACACGGGTCGGCACTCCAGTACGCGCTGCTGCACCTCTTCGGGTACGACCTCGGCGAGGGCGACCTCCGGGACTTCCGGCAGCTCGGCTCGCGGACACCGGGTCATCCCGAGCACGGCCACACGGTCGGCGTGGAGGCGACGACCGGTCCGCTCGGACAGGGGGTCGCCATGGCGGTCGGCATGGCCCTTGCGGAGCGGATGATGGCCGCACGGTTCCCCGGGCTGGTCTCGCACCGGACGTGGGCGATCGCCGGTGACGGCTGCCTGATGGAGGGGGTGAGCCACGAGGCGGCCTCGCTGGCCGGACACCTCGGGCTCGGCCGGCTGACGGTCCTGTTCGACGACAACCAGATCACCATCGACGGTGGCACCGAGCGCTCGTGCAGCGACGACCAGCTCGCACGGTTCCGCTCCTACGGCTGGCACGTGACCGCGGTCGCCGACGGCACCGACATCGACGCCGTCGACGCCGCCCTGGCCGAGGCGGTCGCCGATCCGCGGCCCAGCCTCATCGCGGTCCGCACGGTCATCGGGCACGGCGCTCCCGACGTCGCCGGCACGTCCGCTGCGCACGGCAGCCCGCTGGGCCGCGACCAGCTGGCCGAGGCCAAGCGACGCCTGCAGTGGCCCGACGAGTCCTTCGTCGTTCCGGCCGCCGTGCGAGCGCACTGCGAGCAGCTGGCGACCGGCGGTCGCACCGAACGAGCAGCCTGGGACGCGGAGCTCGAGGCGCTGCGCGCCACCGACCCGGAGCGCGGCGAGGAGTGGGACCGGATCCAGAGCGGAGGCTTGCCGGCGTACGTCGACGAGGACGGCTTCTGGGAACACCTGGTCGCCAGTCTCCCGACCGAGCCGACGGCCACCCGCGAGTCGTCCCGCCAGGTCCTGTCCGTGCTCGCGGGCGAGGTCCCCGAGCTCGTCGGCGGCTCGGCCGACCTCTCCGGCTCGACGGGCACGGAGATCGGGGCGGTGCCGGTGACGAGCGGTCACTACGGCGGCACGCGGATCGACTTCGGGATCCGGGAGTTCGCGATGGCCGCGGTCCTCAACGGGATCTCGCTCCACGGCGGGTTCCGCTGCTTCGGCAGCACGTTCCTCGTCTTCGCCGACTACCTCCGCCCCGCCCTGCGCCTCTCCGCGCTGATGGGACAGCCGGTCGTCTACGTCCTGACCCATGACTCGGTGTGGGTCGGCGAGGACGGACCCACGCATCAACCCGTCGAGCACATCGAGTCGCTGCGACTGATCCCCGGCGTGCGGGTCCTCAGACCCGCCGACGCGCGGGAGACCGCTGAGGCCTGGCGGACCGCCCTGAGCACCGTCGACGGGCCGACCGTGCTGGTGCTCTCGCGACAGGCGTTGCCCGCCGCGCCGACCGACGGCGCGCCGTCGGGGTTCCTGGCCGACGACGGCTTCCGGGTCGTTCGCGAGGCGGAGGGCCCGATGGTCGACCTGCTCGCGTCCGGCTCCGAGGTCTCGCTCGCGCTGGTCGCGGCCGACATCCTCGCCCGCGAGGGAGTGTCGGTCCGCGTCGTGTCGGTCGCGTGGCGCGAGCGGTTCGAGGCTCGCCGACACGTGCTGGAGACGGCTGGCGTGACCGTCGCCGTCGAGGCCGGCTCGACCATCGGCTGGCGTCATCTCGCCGACGCAGTCGTGGGCGTGGACCGGTTCGGGGCCTCCGGCCCCGGCTGGGCCGTCGCCGCTCACGTCGGGCTCACCGCGGACGCCGTGGCCGCCGCGGCGCGGAGCGCGCTCAGCGAGGCGGGGCTGCGCTGATGCCGGAGAAGATCGTCCGGTTGGATCGCCGCCAGCCGCAGGCCCGCTCTCAGCTCGTCATGCTCGCGGTCGTGGGCGACTCCGCGTCGGGCAAGACCACCCTCACCAGCGGTCTCGCCGAGGCCATCGGCGAGGACCGGTGCCTGTCGATCTGCGCCGACGACTACCACCGCTACGACCGGACCGAGCGGACGTACCTGCCCTTCACGCCCCTCCACCCGGACGGCAACTACCTCGACATCCTCGAGCAGCACCTCCAGCTCCTGGCGCTCGGCCGCCCGGTGCTGAAGCCCGTCTACGACCACCGCACCGGCACCTTCGGGAGGCCGGAGCTCGTCGAGCCGAGGGAGTTCGTGCTGGTCGAGGGGCTGCACCCGCTGCAGACCAAGCTCATGCGTGCGTGCTTCGACGCCACCGTCTTCCTGGATCCCCCCGAGGAGATCCGTCGAACCTGGAAGGTCGCGCGCGACGTCGCGCAGCGTGGCTACACCCAGGACGAGGTGATGGCAGAGCTCGAGCGGCGGGAGCGGGAGTCGGCGACCTACATCCGGCCGCAGCGCCGGCACGCCGACATCGTGGTGCGGTTCGCGCCTGCGGTCGCTCGTGCCGATCCGCCCGGCACCCCGTTGACCGCCGAGGTCCTGCTCCGGCCGACGATCCAGCACCCCGACCTCACGGCCGTCCTGACCGACGACCTGCGCTCGGCGATGCACCTGAAGATCCTGCGGGACGCCGACGGCACCCCGACCGACTGCCTGCACGTGCACGGCTACGCCTCCGCGGAGGACGCGCGCCAGCTGGAGGAGGTGATCTGGAGCGAGGTCGGCGCGGTCGGTCCGCCGCCGGCCGGACTCGGCGCCATCGCCGACGGCGAGCGCAGTGACTCCCTCGCGATCACCCAGCTGATCCTCCTGTTCCACCTCCTTCAGGCGACCCGGGGCGAGCGCCCCGATCCGCTCGGAGAGGTCCTCGGCGCCTGACCGCATGCTCACCGACCTCCGGCCACGCGCGGCGCCATCGCGTCGAGCTGCCAGGTCGTCTGCGCGACGAGGTCCTGTGCCTCGTCGGGGGTGAGGCGGTCGCAGGCGAAGTCCCAGTGGACCGCGACGACGTCGCCGGGCGCGAGGCCGGCGACGAACGCGCGGCCCTCGAGCAGATGGCGAACCCGGCGGGCCACGGGCTCCCCGAGACGCAGCGCGGCGGGCGTGGCATCGGTCGCGGCGTCGTACTCGAGCCGCGGGCCGGTGACGACGAGCTCGTCGCCCAGCACCTCCTCGACCGTCGCCCAGGCGACGCGGCACGACTCGAGGACTCCGAGCGGCTCCGGGCCGACGCCGAGCAGCCGGGACCACGGATAGACCCCGAGGACGTGGAAGGCATGGCTGGGAGCCGCTTCCGGCAGCAGGTCCGCGGTGAGGTGCGTCCAGTAGTGCCCTGCCTGCGGCGCGAGCTCGGCGAGCAGCCGGGCCCCGAGCTCCGCTGGGTCGACGGCCGCGGACGTGGCGTTCCCGGTCCAGTAGCCGCGGACCACGAGGGGGTCCAGGGGGTCGGCGACACCGGCCATCGCGGCGAGAAGTCGCTGGTACGGCCAGGCCCCGGAGAACCGCTGTGCGACCGCGGCGACCTCGAGAGCCGCCGCGACCGGGGGCGAACCGGTCGCGGCGGCGACGAGCGCCGCCGAGCCGGTCGGACCGCAGTACCCGAGCGCATTGGGCGCGTGCGCGTACTGCGCGAACAACCGGTGGCCCGGCGGCCGTTCCACGGCCGGCTGGTCAGACGCCGACACCCTGACCCACAGCCCCCTGCCCGACCATCTGTGCGGTGTCGCGGTGCAGGCGCCCGAAGTTGTAGTACGCCGCGCAGGCCCCCTCCGGGGACACCATGCAGGTGCCGATCGGCGTCTCCGGTGTGCACGCGGTGCCGAAAACCTTGCACTCCCACGGCTTGATCGCGCCCTTCAGCACCTCGCCGCACTGACACGCCTTCGGGTCTGCAACCCGGACGCCGGGCATCGAGAACCGCACCTCCGCGTCGAAGTCGGCGAAGTCGTCGTGCACCCGGAGCGCGCTCTGGGAGATGAACCCCAGACCGCGCCACTCGAAGTGCGGGCGCAGCTGGAACGTCTGGCCCATCAGCTTCAGCGCCGCGACGTTCCCCTCCGGTCGGACCACGCGTGCGTACTGGTTCTCCACCTCGCACCGCCCGTCCCGGTGCTGCTGCAGCAGCATGTGCACGGACTGCAGGATGTCGAGCGGCTCGAAGCCGGCCACGACGACCGGCTTTCCGTAGACCTCGGGCACGAAGCGGTAGGGGTGGGTGCCCACCACGGTCGACACGTGCCCGGGTCCGAGGAAGCCGGAGAGCCTGAGGTCGGGGCTCTCCAGGATCGCCTTCATCGGCGGCACGATCGTGACGTGGTTGGAAAACACGCTGAAGTTCGTCAGCCCGAGCGCCTTGGCCCGCAGCAGCGTCACCGACGACGAGGGCACGGTGGTCTCGAAGCCGACCGCGAAGAAGACCACGTGCTTGTCGGGGTTGTCGACGGCGATCTTCACCGAGTCCAGCGGGGAGTAGACGAACCGGACGTCGGCACCGCGGGCCTTGGCGTCGAGCAGGCTTCCGCGCGACCCGGGGACCCGCATCATGTCGCCGAAGGTGGTGAAGATGACGTCGGGCTGCTCGGCGAGCCACATCGCGTCGTCGATGCGTCCCATCGGGATCACGCAGACCGGACACCCCGGCCCGTGCACGAGCTCGATGTTGGCGGGGAGCAGGTGCTCGATCCCGTGCCGGTAGATGGTGTGCGTGTGACCACCGCAGACCTCCATGAACTTGAACTCGTCGTCCTTGGCCAGGTCGGTGATCGACTTGACCAGCGCGCGAGCGGCGGCTGGGTCACGGAACTCGTCGACGAACTTCATGGGTGGCTCAACTCGCTTCCGCTGCGGTGGTCTTGAACAGTTCGATCTCGTCGACGTAGTCCTGGCCCATCTTCTGGACCTGGTCGAGGGTCAGCTGGGCCTCGGCCTCGTCGATCTTGGCCATGCCGAAACCGACATGGACCAGGACCCAGTCGCCGGGCACGACCCCCTGCTCGGCGAGCAGCTTGACGCTGATGATCCGGCGGACGCCGCTGACGTCGACCCTGGCCAAGTGCTCGGCCGCGTCGACGATCTCGACGACCTGGCCGGGAATGCCTAGACACATGGTGCGCTCCTCTTCCTTCGGTCAGCAGATCCGCGGCAGCGGGTCGCCCACGAGCATGTCGACGATCCGGGTGCCGCCGAACGGCGTCCGCATCGCCACGATCCCGGCAGGTGCGGCGAGGATCTCGCCGATCACCGCCGCCTGGCCGCCTCCGGCGACGCCGCGCAGGGCGGCCACCGCCGCTTCGGCCTCCTCCGCCGCGACGACCGCCACGAACTTCCCCTCGTTGGCGACGTAGATGGGGTCGATGCCGAGCATGTCGCAGCAGCCGAGCACGGTCGGGTCGATCGGGAGCAGTCCCTCGTCGATCACCACGCCGAGACCCACCGACTGCGCCAGCTCGTTGCACACGGTGCCGAGCCCGCCGCGGGTCGCGTCCCGCATCCATCGGGTGCTGGGCGCTGCGGCGAGCAACGCCTCCACCAGGCCGTTCACCGGCGCGGTGTCGGACTCGATGTCGGCCTCGATCGCCAGGTTGCCGCGGGCCACCATCACCGCCATCCCGTGGTCGGCGATGGTGCCGGACACGATCAGCCGGTCGCCCGGCTGGATGGCTTCGGGAGACAGCTCACGACCGGCGGGTACGACGCCGACGCCGGCTGTCGTGATGTAGAGCCCATCCGCCGACCCGTGCGGGACGACCTTGGTGTCGCCGGTGACGATCTTGACGCCGGCCGCGTCGGCAGCCTTCCGCATGTCCGCGGCCAGCCGACGCAGGCGGTCGATCGGGAAGCCCTCCTCGAGCACGAAGGCGACGGAGATCCACTGCGGCACCGCGCCGCTGACAGCCAGGTCGTTGACGGTGCCGTTGATCGCAAGGTCGCCGATCGTGCCGCCCGGGAACTCGATCGGCTGGACCACGAAGGAGTCGGTGGAGAAGACAAGCCGCTCCCCGCCCGGCAGCCGCAGCAGCGCACCGTCACCCAGCTGCTCCAGGAGCGGGTTGCGGAAGGCCTCCACGAACACGTGGTCGACCAGGGCGGCCGAGGACTTGCCGCCGGCGCCGTGGGCCATGGTCACGACCTCGTCGATCAGTCGCGGCCGACGCTTGCGGAACTCCTCGACCCGCAGCCGGGTGCGGTCCTCGGGGTCGGGGACCTGGCTGGCCGACGGTGTCAGCCGCTCGCTGGTCATGACGATGCTCCGTTCTGGAGGGGGTCGAGGTGGTGCTGGGTCACCGACCACAGGCGGTAGCCGACCAGCGCCTGGCTCTCCTGGATCCGGTGGATGCTGGCGGAGTCGATCGTGAAGCAGTGGTCGACGTCGTCGGACACGCTCATCCGGCCGCCGTCGTACCCGGAGAAGCCGATCGTGAGCAGGCCGCGACGACGAGCCTCCGCGAGTGCCACCATCAGGTCCTCCGAGCTGCCGGACGTCGACAACGCCACGGCGATGTCGTCCGCCCGGGCATGCGCCATCAGCTGGCGGGCGAAGACCACGTCGAACCCGACGTCGTTCCCGAGTGCCGTCAGCACCGCCTGGTCGGCCGCCAGGCAACGCGCGGACAGCGGGCGGCCGTGGGCCGGCCGCGAGAACAGGCCGGCGAGCGTGGCCGCGTCGGTCGAGCTCCCGCCGTTGCCGAAGGTGAACATGCGGCCGCCTGCCCTGAACCGCGCGGCCATCGCCCGGCCGGCCGCCTCGATCTCGGCGTCCCACTCCGCGAGGGACTGCTGCTGGAGCCGTGCGCTCTCGGCGGCCTTGCTCCGCGCGGACGCGGCAAGGTCGGTCAGGAGGGCCGTGGCATCGGTCTCCTGCGCCTCGAGGAAGGGGTAGAGGAAGTCCGTGGAATGGCTCTCGTCGCTCATCTCATGCTTCCCGTCCGACTGCCGGCAGCGCGTCGTCGAGCCGGGTGAGTGCGGCACCGGCGTGCACGAGCACCAGGTCACCGGGGAGGACAGCGCCGACGACGGTGACGTCCACGTACTCCTCACCGGTCGCGGTCCGGACGAGCGCGCCGGCGAGCTCATCCGCCGGTGGCGCCACCACCTCACCGAGCCGACCTTCGTCGCTGCACGTGATGCAGACGTCCTCGACACAGTCGTCGTCCGGAGGGGTGAGCAGCCCCGGGTGCTCGAAGCAGACGTGCGTGAGCTCCCACAGCAGGTGGTACATCAGCACGAACCTGCCGGTGGCCGGCACCATCGGGTCGTCCGACGGCACCCACAACACGTGGTCCGCCGCGCCGGCGGCGGGACGGGGCCCGTAACCGATCCACATCGTCTCGACGCCCCAAGCCGCGGCGCGCCGCATCACGTCGGACACCTGGCCCTCACCGGCGTCGGCCACCGCGATCACCACGTCGCCCGGTCGGACGGCGATCCGGGTCTCGGCGACCAGGTCGGCAGCCACGAGCGCAACGGCAGGCAGCGCCCGCTTGCCGACGATCACCGGGTGCACGAACTCGACGGCGACGTGGTGGGCATGGGGCTCCCACTGCGGCGAGAGCACCCACAGCGTGGCGCCCGCGTGGAAGCGCCGTGCCAGGGCGAGCGCAGCGCCGGCCAGGTCGGCGGAGAGGTCGTCGTCGATCATCGAGACGATGCTGGTCTGCCCTCCCGCGACGGCGGTCACGGACCGACCTCCCGCATGCTCGCCGCGGGTGCTTCCGCGACATCCAGCAGGCCCAGGTCGACCATCATCCGCACGGTCTCCCGCGCCGACTCCTCGGTCATTCGGGTGATCGCATATCCGGCGTGCACGATGACGTGGTCGCCGACCACGAGGTCGGGCAGGTAGTTCAGGCACACCCGTCGTCGCTCACCGATGAAGTCGGCCTCGGCCATCAGGCCACTCTGGTCGGTCCAGATCCTCTCGATCCGTCCGGGAACTCCCAAGCACATCTCAGTCCACCTCTTCTCGTCCCGGTGCGGTCAGGGGGACCGCACCGTTCGCCCGACGATCTGTCGGCAGCGCGCCCTCGCGCGCTGCCACGGCCCGGCCGATCACGACCTGGCCGATGCTGAGTCCCCCGTCGTTGCAGGGGACCCGCCTGTGGGTGAGCACCTCGAGGCCGCCGGCCCGGAGCCGCGAGGTGACCTCGGCCGTCAGCACCCGGTTGGCGAAGACGCCACCAGTGAGGCCGACGACATCGACGCCGGCACGCTCGACGACGTCCAGGGCCAGCGCGGCCGTGCCCGTGGCCAGCGCCTGATGGAAGCCGAGCGCGAGCGCGGCCGGGTCGGCGCCTGCGTCGCGGGCGGTGACGAGGGCCCGCACCAGTGGGCGCCAGTCGAGCTGCGGCAGGCCGTCGGCGAGAAGCGGGAGCGGGAGCTCGACGGCATGCCTGGCAGTCCGGGCCAGCACCTCGAGCTCGATCGCCGCCTGTGCCTCGTAGGTGACCCGCTGTCGTACGCCGAGGAGTGCGGCCACGCCGTCGAACAACCGACCGACGCTGGTGGTCGAGACACAGCCCACGTCGGCGATGATCTGCGACCGCACCACGTCGATCTCGGTGCTGGTCACGCCCTCGGGCAGCCACGGCGAGTCCCCCAGACCCGCGCCGTGCAGCAGGCCGAGCGCGAGCCGGACCGGGTTGCGCACCGCCGCGTCGCCGCCGGGCACGAGCATAGGGAGCAGGTGGCCCATCCGCTCGCACTCGGTGACATCGGCTCCGACCGCTAGGACCTCCCCGCCCCAGATCGCCCCTTCGCAGCCGTAGCCCGTGCCGTCGAAGGCGATCCCGACCACCGGCGTGCCGACCCGGCCGCGGTCCGCGAGGAGCGACGCGACGTGGGCGTGGTGGTGCTGGACCGTCAGGAGGCGCGCCTCGTCATGCCGCGCCACGTAGTCCTCTGCCCACTGCCGGGTCGCGTAGCCCGGATGCCGGTCGGCGACGAGGAGGACGGGCTCGGCGCGGCGGAGCCGCACCAGCTGGTCCACCGATCGCGCGAACGCGTCCTGGCTCTCCAGGCTGCCCATGTCGCCGACGTGCCCGGAGCAGAAAGCGAGCTCGTCGCGGGCCAGGCAGAAGGTGTTCTTGACCTCGGCGCCCACCCCGAGGGTCGTCGGGCCACCGTCCGGCAGCAGGATCGGGAGCGGCGCGAAGCCGCGTGACCGCCGGACCGGCACCTCCTCGCCGTCGACCATTCCCACCACGGAGTCCTCGCACGGTACGGCGATCGCCCGGTCGTGCATGAGGAACCCGTCGGCGATCTCGGACAGTCGATCCCGCGCGTCGTCGTTGGCGTAGCAGAGCGGCTCGTCGGACAGGTTGCCCGACGTCATCACCAGCAGGTCCGGAGGACGGTCCCCTGACCCCGGCGCGGGGGCGAACAGCAGGTGGTGCAGGGGCGCGTAGGGCAGCATCACGCCGACCTCGTCGAGTCCCGGCGCGACCCGGTCGGCCAGGGGACCGCCCTCGCGCAGAGGCACCAGCACGATCGGGCGGGCCGGCTGGAGCAGGGCCGCCTCGGCGGCGGGCGAGAGGTGGGCGATGCGCCGTGCCGCGGCGAGGTTGCGGGCCATCACCGCGAACGGCTTGTGCGGGCGGCGCTTCCGCTGCCGGAGGCGCCGTACGGCGGGGCTAACCGAGGCGTCGCACGCGAGGTGGAAGCCGCCGATGCCCTTGACCGCGACAACGCGGCCGGCCGCCAGCATCTCCTGCGCGGCAGCGAGGACGTCGTCGTCGCCGAGCACCGGTCCGGCCGCATCGCCGGCGAGCTCCCACCAGAGCCGGGGACCGCAGTCGTGGCAGGCGATCGGCTGGGCGTGGTGTCGGCGGTCGTCGGGGTCGGCGTACTCCTCGGCGCAGGCGGCACACAGCGGGAACCCGGCCATCGTCGTCGCGGGTCGGTCGTAGGGCAGGTCGGTGATGATCGTGAACCGTGGGCCGCAGTTCGTGCAGGTGATGAAGGGGTGCCGGTAGCGGCGGCCGGCGGGGTCCGCGAGCTCGGACAGGCAGTCGTCGCAGACCGCGACGTCCGGCGGCACCAGCGTCCGCGCGCCCGGCCGCGTCCGGCTCGGGACGATCCGGAACGCGTGGTCGCCGCGGACCGGCGCCTCGGTCACCGTGACGTCCACGATCACCGACAGGGCCGGTGCCTGGGCCGGGACCGCCGCGAGGAAGGCGGCGACCGCCTGCGGCGGGCCCTCGACCTCGATGAACACGCTGACCTCGTCGTTGCCCACCTCGCCGACCAGTCCGTGCTCCGCCGCGAGCCGAGCGACGTAGGGCCGGAATCCCACGCCCTGGACGACACCGCGGACCTCGATCGCCCGCCGGGTGGTGGTCGCGGTGCTCATGACCGGGTCCACAGGACGACCCGGTTGTTGCCGGAGTCGGCGATCGCGATCCGGTCGCCGTGCGCAGCCAGGCCGTACGGCCAGCACAGGGTGTCCGCCGCGACCTGTTCCCATCGGTTCTCGCCGTTCGCGGAGAAGCTGGGTTGGCCGAGGACGTGCCCGGGCTCGACGTGCTGGTCGACCGGATCGCCGTCCCACATCAGCACGCGGTTGTTCGCCGTGTCAGCCACGGCGAGGCCACCGGGGGCGCGCACCGCGGCGTACGGGAACCGGAACCCGGTGCCCGTCTGCGGCCGGTACGGGAACTCGACCGCGGTCGTCATGTCCGGCTGACCGAGTACGTAGTCGGCGGGGCGGTCGGTCTCCGGGTGCGCATGCCATCCGAGCAGTCGGTGGTTGCCGGCATCGGCGACGACCAGACCGCCGTCGGCGGTCCCGGTGACCTGGTGCGGCCAACGGAAGGACCCGGCATCGGCGGGCCCGTCGCGGTTCTCGCCGCGGTTCACCGCGTCCGGCTGCCCGAGTACGACGCCCGCGGGCTGGTCGGGATCGCAAGGGATGCCGCCGGTCCAGACGAGGACCCGCCGGTTGCCGGTGTCGGCGACGTAGAACCTGCCGTCGACCACGGCCATGCCGAACGGCCAGTAGAACGAGCACCCGCTCGGCTCTCCGCCTCGGTTCGGCAGGATGTCGTCCGGCCCGGGCTGCCCGAGGGCGAGGTCAGGTGGGCGACGGGCGTCGGGAACAGAGTCCCAGACCAGGATCCGGTGGTTCCACGCATCGGCGACGAGGAAGCGCCCGTCGTCGGCGCGCAGGACACCGGTCGGGAGGTTCATCCCGGCGGCCGGGCCGGCGCCGCCCGCCTGGGGCCCTTCGGTGACGTCGTCGGGCTGTCCCAGCACCAGGTCCGCGGGTTCGCCGTTGCTGCTGGGGATCCGGTTGTAGACGAGGACGCGGTGGTTGCCGGTGTCAGCGACGACGAGCAGGTCGTCGTCGAGCCACACCGCGCGGGGCGCGTAGACGAACGACGCGGTCGGGTGGGCGGGCGGCAGCAGCAGACCTCCGGCGGACTCGGCGCCGACGACCACCTCGGGCCGCCAGGGGCCGTAGGTGTCCGGAGCGGGGCCGTCCGGGGCGAACGGATCCACGCCGAGCTGGGTGCCGAGGTGCTCGGAACCGGTGGGGATGATCTGGACGCGCATGGCTACTCGACACGGATCCAGACGTGGCCGTCCTCGACCCGCAGCGGCAGCTGCTCCAGCTGCGCTCCGGGGAAGGTCCGGCACTCCCCCGAGAGGGCGTCGAAGCAATAGCCGTGCCACTCGCAGGTCAACGAGCCGTCGCTCGGGTCGAGCTCCGCGCCCTCCAACGGCATGCCGAGGTGCGCGCACTGGTTGACGTATGCCGAGAGCTGGCCCCCGAGGTTCACCACGAGTGCCGAGACCGCGGCCCCCTCCGCCGGGGCGAGGTCGACGGCCCGCAGGCTGTCGAGGTCGAACGCGTCGAGCGACTCCGAGCGCACCCACCCTTTCTCGGGCTCGGCGGTGCGAATCCCGATCTCGCTGAGCTGGATGAGGGCCGGACCTGGCTCGTTGGGGAGCACCTCGACGCCGACGATGCCCGGCACCTCCGCCTTCAGCGCCTGCTCGACGCCGTTGCGCATCGTGACGGCCGACATCGAGCAGCCGTTGCAGGCGCCCGAGAGCCGGACGTAGGCGGTGCCGTCCTCGATACGGACGAGCTCGACGTCCCCTCCGTGCGACTGCAGCTGGGGCCGGACCTGCTCCAGAGCCCGGCGTGCGAGGGTCAGCGGATCTGGTCGGACGATCTCGTGCATGAGGAGGACCATCCGCACGGCCGGGTCGTCCACGAGCTCGAAGAGGAGCTCCTTGCCGCGCGGATCCTCCCGAAGCCGTCGTACGACGTGGACGAGCGCGGCCCGGTGCGCGTCGTCGAGGGCCCGTCGCAGGTCGGCGGTCGCGCGCTGCGCCGCGGGGTCGCTGAGCTCGTCGATGCCGACCAGCGCGTCGTCCAGCGCCTTCGCAAGATCCTCGACGTCGCGGTCCTCGGGGCGGACCGTGCTGGGAGGCGGCGCCACCGTCGTCATCGCGCTCACGCCCTTTCCGGCTCGGGCTGGGAGTCGCGCATGCGCGCGACCTCGGAGGGCTCCGGCACGCCGCCGACGCGGGGCGCACCGTCCGGCACCGTCTGCTTGGCGATCTCGTCGAGCACGCTCCGCACGGAAAGGACGGCGTCGTGATCCAGCTGCTCCTCGAACAGGTACCGCGCCTCGTAGAGCTTGGCCTTGGCGTGGTCGAAGACCCCGAGGTGAGCGAGCGCGTTGCCCTGGTTGGCCAGGATGCGGGCGCGGCCCAGCGGGTCGCCCTGCCGCTCCCGCAGCTCGAGGACCTCCTCGTAGCGCTCGACCGCCTCCACCAGGTTGTCGCCCTGGTGCGTCGACGGGGTGTAGACGAGCGCGTTCGCGAGGTTCATCTGGGCGCTGGCCCACTCCTGCGGATGCTCGTCCTTGGTGAAGACCTCGAGCGAGGCCCGGAGCGCCTGCAGGGCGATGCCGGCTCGCAGCTGGTCAGATGCCTCGACCATCGGCATCGTCAGGTACGCCGTGCCGAGGTTGAGGTTGGCGGCGGCCCACACGTGTGGGGCCGACGCCTTGTCGACGAGCTGCAGCGCCGAGTAGTAGTGATCGACCGCGTCGGTCAACGGGAGCCGGCCCGCGGCCGCCTCCTCGTGGAGGATGAGTCCGAGCTGGAGGTGCAGCTCGGCCCGGGCGACGTCCAGGCCGGTGGTGGCCAGGAGCTTGAGCGCTCGTCGCAGGTCGCCTGCGACGTCCTCGCTGCGCACGTGGTGATCGTGAGCGACGACGGCAAGGTTGCCGAGCAGGACGCCGGCGAGCGGCGTGGCCGATGCCTCGAGAGCGACGTCCGCCGCTTGGCGCAGGAGCTCCACCGCCGCCGCTGCGTCACCGGCGTCGAGCCCGGCACTCGCACGCGCGGCCAGTACGAGCGCCAGGACCTCTCCGGTCGACCCGTCCTCGGTCGGTGGCCGGTCCGTCATCCCGACCGCGTAGGCGATCACGTCGACGAGCGGCGCGAGCTCCTCGGGCAGGTCCGACCGCAGGATCGCCGGGTCGGTGCCCGTCGGGTCGAGCACGAACCGGTTGTACGCCGCGACCGGGTTCGTCGCTGCCGTTTCCGCGAACACGGCGAGCGCGTCGTCGTACGAACCCTCGTGGGCGAGCCGGTGGCCGTCCAGGGCAGCCGGCCACGTGGTCGGCCTTCGTCCGGCGACGAGCTCGGCAACCGCTTCCTCGACCTCGGGGTCGTGGCTGTCGGGCACCAGCAGGTAGCCCGCCGGGAGCTCGAACGCGCCGAGCGGCTGGGGTCTGGTGGTGGTCATTGGCGTGCGGTCCATGGAACTCGCCCTATCCATGCTTGATGTCACCCGTGGATCGGTCCACCCGGTAAGTCACGGCGGGCCGTCCGCTTGATCAGGTCGGCACTGATGAGTGCCAGTCGTTCTGTTCGGTAGGTCTGGATGCGTTTGCGGACGACCTCGTCCTCGAAGACCACGACGATCTCGACCGCCCACTGGCCCCGGTCCGGGACCACCACGGTGTCGACGTCGAACGCCTCGTGCTGACCTGTCGGTTCCGCGGTCCGCCACTCCCTTCGTCGTCGTACGTCTTCGTCGTCTTGGTTCATTGCGGGACCTGCCTTCCGACGCGGGAGCCCGTTGTCGAGTCAGATGCTCAGTCAGGTGGTGAGCTCCACGACCAACGCGCCGCGTTGCATGTCCCAGTGAACTCCTCGCTCCCCCGGTTCGGGATCGGCTTGGAGTATTTCCCTCAGCAGGAGCGAACGGTCGCCGCGAACGTTGCGTCGCTTGAGCAGATGACCGCCGTTGGCCTGGCTGCGGATCGGCACCAGCAGGACACGCCCCTGGTCGAGCAGGGCGCCCACGACACCGGACGGGAAGTACCGCTCGGCGATCTCGAGGTCGAGGTGGAGGTAGCCGTCGTCGGTCACGACGACCCGCTCCCCCGCGGTCTGCGGGAAGAAGTCCGACCTCAGCAGGTCCGCCACGGGTCCCAGTGCCGCGAGCACGGGTGCGGACAGGTCCGCGCCCGGGGTCACGTCGCCCGCCTCGACCAGCAGGACGGTCACGTCCGTCGGGCACAGCGGCCCCAGCAACCACCGGGAGAAGGCGAGCGCGTGGTCCCAGCGGAAGGAGTGGGTGTGGAGGCCCGAGACCGGGGGCAGGTCGGCCAGCTCCTCGCCGGGCACCCGGAAGACGGTGCCCGGCGAGGAGTCGGTGGAGGACGCGTCCACGATGACGACGCGCTGCGCCCCTTGCATCTGGAAGGCCACGTCCATCCCGGCCGTGCCGCCGTCCACGAGCCGGACACCCTGCGGCACGCCCTCCTCGAACAGCAGCCTGATCAGGCGCGGCCCGAAGGCGTCGTCGCCCCGCAGCAGGTTGCCGCAGCCCATCACCAGCAGCTCACACGGCTCGGGCGCCAACCCGTTGTCGAGCAGCTCGTGGGGAAGGACGGCGTCGGTCATCGGTCTCGCCGCCTAGACCATCCCGTTGACGACGAACTTGCTCAGCTCGCGACCGGTCTTGCCGTCGTACGCGTGCACCGTGCACACGAGGCAGGAGTCGAAGCTGCGGGCCACGTGCCCGAGCTCGACCGGGTCCTCCATGTCGACGATCGGCGAACCGACGAGCGCCTGCTCGATCGGGCCGAGCGTCTCCTGGCCGTCCCGTGGCCCGATGTTCCACGCCGTCGGCGTGACCACCTGGTAGTTCGCGATCTTGCCGTCGTCGATGACGATCCAGTCCTGGAGCGCCCCGCGTGCGGCCTCGGTGCCGCCGAAGCCCTTGCCCGAGAGCGGCTCGATCGGCTTGGTGTAGAAGGAGTCGTGGAGGTCGATCCGCGACAGCCAGTCCATCACCCACTTGAAGTACTTCGGCGCCTCGTGCATCCGGGCCATCTGTCGGACGAAGACCGAGGGTCCGAGCTTCTCGTTCATGTCGATGAACAGCGGGTCGTAGTCCTGGTGGTCGGCGTGATCGGGGTTGCCGGCGGCCATCCGTCGTGCCAGCGGTCCGGCTTCGAGCGGCACCTGCCCGAACGTGGGGACGTCGTACCGCGGCGATTTCGCCCAGCTGTACTTGCCCTGCTTTCGCCCTTCGGCCGGGTCGATCGGGATCGTCTCGCCCTCCCACGGGTGCAGCGGCCGGTCTCCCTCGTAGTAGGAGTGCGTGACGTCCTCACTCACCGCCATGTGGTCGTACTCGAAGTGCTGTCCGCCGGCGAACACGCCGGACCGGCCGATGAGGGCAGCGTTGCGGCCCTCGACGGTCGGGTTCTCGTACAGGGAAGGCTCGAAGTAGGTACCCGCCGCGAGGTAGTTGCCGACGCCGGCGCCGTACTTGTGGAGCCCGATGTCGAGGCAGTAGCGGATGAAGAAGCCGCAGTCGGAGTTGTACTGCGACTCGTTCTCCTCGACCCAGGCCTGCATGTCCTCCCAGGACTTGACCTCGAGCCAGCGATCCACTGAGCAGCCGAGCCACTCGGCCTCGAGCCAGTTGTCCTTCCAGTGGTGGAGGATCGCAGTCGCCCGGGTGATGTCGCTCAGCGTCGGGGCGCTCATCACTCCGCCCGGCACCATGAACGAGCTATGGGGCCACTGTCCGCCGAACAGCGCGTAGACCTCGACCGGCTTGTTCGAGAGGACGACGCCCTTCTGGTACGCCGTCCCGACGTACGGTGCGAACCGGCGCACCGCCTCGTCGTACATCTTGGACTTGGCGTAGTTCTTATTCACCAGGTCGACCGCGAACAAGGCGTAGAAGTAGCGCGGGATCGACTGCAGGGTCTCGCACGCCTGGGCGATGTTGCGGATCAGCGTGGCGTTGTGCGGGACGTGGGTCTTCCACGCGGTATCGAGGGCGTAGCAGGCCTTGTAGAGGTGGCTGCCACCGCAGATACCGCAGATCCGCGGCGTGACGATGAGGCCGGCCTGCGGGTCCTTGCCGCGCAGGATCATCTCGAAACCGCGGAACATCGCGGCCTCGGTCCATGCCGAGGTGACGACGCCGTCGGTGATGGTCACCCGGACGTCGAGGTCGCCTTCGACGCGGCCCAGTGGGCTGACGAAGAGATCGGTGCTGGTCATGCGTTGGCCTTTCTGTGCTGGCCTAGGAGGGAGAGCTGGGGGAGGGTGCCGAGAGGTCGGTGAGCCCTAGACCACGAACATGTCCTCCTTGGACCACTGGGGCGCAGCGATGCGCGCGGCGGAGGCGTGCGCCATGTAGGTGAGGTGGTCCGCACCCTCCGGCACCTCCTTCGGGATGACGCCCGACACCTTCTGGGTCTTGAAGACGGTGCCCTTGTTGAGGTCGAAGAACGGGAACTCAGGCTCGGTGCAACCCAGGCAGGGCATCCCGGCCCGGGTCTTGCTGGACTGCCTGTTCCAGAGGATCCGGTTGCACGGGCTGTGCGTCATGGGCCCCCGGCAGCCGAACTCGTAGAACAGGCACCCCGTCCGGGTGCCCTCGCCGAAGCTGAGGGTCGACTGCTTGTACTCGAAGAACTGGACGCGGGTGCACCCGGTCTGCGTGAACGTCTTGAAGAACGTCTGGGGACGGTGCAGGTCGTCGAGCGCGATGTCGCCGGTGCGGCCGGTCGCGAGCGCCACGAGGATCTGGGTGATCCAGTCGGGGTGAGCCGGGCAGCCGGGGATGTTGATCACCGGCAGGCCGGCCTTCGACACCCAGTCGGGTCCGAGGAACCCGCCCTTGGCGCGCTTGTGGAACTGGAGCCCGGTCGAGTCCGAGGGGTTCGGCTCCATGGCGGGGATGCCGCCCCAGCACGCGCAGTCGCCGATCGCCACGACGATCGAGGCGGCGTTGGCGAGGTCGACCACCCAGTCCTTCATCGGGCGGTCGGCGAACATGTCGTAGCGGCCGGTGCCGTCGGGAGCCTCGATGACAGTGCCCTCGAACACGAAGATGTCGAGCGGGCGCTCACCGCGCGCGCAGTCCCAGAAGATCTTCTGGGCGTTCTCGCCGAGCTCGAGGCCAAGCGAAGGATGCCAGAGGAGGTCGAGGCCGAAGTCGACGATCAGGTCGACGACGTTCGGCTCCTCGGCGTTGAGGAAGGACATGGTGTTGCCGGAGCAGGCGCCACCTTGCAGCCACAGAACAGAGGACATCGGAGGGTTTCTGCCTTTCTCTAAGGTCAGCTCGAGGCGAGCTCGACGCCGATGGACTTGGCGACCGCTGCGAAGTAGCTGACCGCGCGCTGGATGTCGGGATCCTTGAGGAGCTTCATCGCCGAGAAGAGGCCGTTGACGGGAACTGGCTCGGTTTCCGCCCGCTCGGCGCCAGCAGTGAGCCCACGTCCGATCCGGGCGATCTCGGTGACCATGGCCGGATCCGTGATGCCGGAGTCGAGCACGTGCTCGATCAGGCCGGAATCAACCACACGGGTGACAGCAGGGGTGATCCTCGGCAGCGAGGACGACAGCGTCATCACGCTGGCGAGGATCGCGCCGAGCTCGAGACTGCCGACAGCCTCACTATTGGCGGCTGCGACGCCCCGCAGCTCGTCGATGCCGTCGACGAGAGCATCCCCGATCGTCTCGCTCCTGCTGACGAAGCCGTCGAGTCCCACGATGAGGATCGCGAGCAGGTCGACATGGTCGAGAAGGTTGATCAGTGCTGCGGCCACCTGGGGGTCGTCGAGCCGCTCCACGAGGGAGTCGAGCGACGCTTGCTGGCGTACCGAGAGTTCTGTAGTCATGCGCTCTCCTGGGACCTGATTGGTGTCCCCGGCGCGGCCTGACCCCGAGTCCGGGTCGTCCGGCTGGAAACCGAAAAGTGTGACGAACTTCGAATGACGATAGGTAGGGCCGAAGGTCCCGGCTATCGCTTTCGCGCAAGCGCTATCCGTTTCGTGCACAAAAGTCGCTGCTTATGCGCACGCGCGTGGAGATTGGGCGACACTCTTCACACCGGCCGAGCGGAAGGAGCACCGGTGACGCGAATGTCGAAGCTGGGCTTCATCAACACCTCCCGAACGCACCTACCCGTACGCCGGCGGATCCGCTCCCGCGGCGTCCCGACGGCGCTCTCGGAGCACCCGGTCTTCTGCACCGGCAGCCGGGACGAGGCGGAGGTGCTCGCCGGCAAACTGCTCAGCCCCCACCGGCTCACGGTGGTCGACGTCGACGAGCCGTTCGAGGCGTCGCTGTTCGCGGTCCGGCTGCGCGACGTGACCTTCGCCCACCTCGACTACCACCACCCAGTCCGACTGGAGTTCACGACGACAGGCGACCACTACCTCGTCCTGATGCCCGCCAGCGGCTCGATGGAGTGCCGATACAACGGCACTGACGTCAGCGGGCTCACCTACCAGGCGATCGTGGTGAACCCGGGCACGAAGCTGTACCTCGCGCTGGCCCTGGACACGCCGCTGCTGGTGGTCCGGATCGAGGTGCAGGCGCTGGAGCACCAGCTGTCGCGGATGCTGGGCCGTAGCGTCGACAAGCCGGTCGTGTTCGAGCCCGAGATGGACCTCACCACCGATCCGGCCGTGCGGTGGCACGGTGCTCTCCAGCTGCTGTCGAGCGAGGTGATGACGGCTCGCTCACTCGTCCAACAGGGCATCGGTGGCGGGCCGATCGAGGAGCTAGTGATCTCCTCGCTTCTCTGGGTCCAGGACTCGTCGGTGCATGCGGACCTCACGCACGTCTCACCCAGGGGCGGCCGGGCGGCGACACGAGCGGCGATCAACTTCATCGAGAGCCACCTCGCCGACCCGATCTCGCTCACGGACATCGCGCGCGCCATCAACCTCAGCATCCGGGCCATCCAGCAGGCGTTCCACGACGATCTCGGGACGACGCCCATGCACTACGTGCGGGACCGGCGGCTTGAGCGGGCCCGCGACCAGCTCGCCGGAGCGGTGCCCTCCGACGGCATCACCGTCACCGGGGTCGCCGAGCGCTGGGGGTTCGGGCACCTCGGGAACTTCTCGGGGGCCTACCGTCGCCGGTTCGGCGAGACGCCCTCACAGACGTTGAGGCGGTGAGCCGTGCACGAGCTCTCGTTGTGCAACGCGATCCAACAGGTCGTCGGCCGTGCTGCCGGCGACCGCGCGGTCTTGGTCGTCCACTTGAGCGTGGGCCGGCTGCGCCAGGTCGTCCCGGACACGCTGCGGTACTGCTGGGAGCTGGTGACGGCGGACGGCCCGCTCGCAGGCTCCGAGCTGGCGATCGAGTCGATCCCCGTCAGCGCACGATGCCGGTCCTGCACCGCCGACACGACGGTCAGCGAGGTGCTGGTGCTGCTCTGCGGCAGCTGCGGCAGTCCGGACCTCGAGCTGCTCACGGGTGAAGAGTTCATGATCACGACCCTCGACATCGCCGACATCGGCGCCGACGCGGGCTGAACAGAGAAGGCGGTAGGCCCATGGGGCGGTTCCATCGGCATGACGACGAGGCGGGGCACGGTCACGGGCACGGGCACGGGCACGGCCACGGGCACGCCGGCGGCCACGAGCACGCCGGCGGCCACGAGCACGGTCCTGATCCACTCGGCGACCACTCCGGGTACGAGACCGGACCTGACCGGATCGTGGTCCTCGAGCGGATCTTCGACGAGAACGACCGCCGGGCGGCAGAGAACCGCCGACGCCTGGACGAAGCAGGTGTCCACACCGTCAACCTGATGTCGTCGCCCGGCGCGGGCAAGACCAGTCTCCTGGAGCGCACCCTGGCCAAGCTGCCCGAGCCCGGCCGCATCGGCGTGATCGAGGGCGACATCGAGACCAGCATCGACGCCGACCGGCTCTCGGCAGTCGGCGCCCGGGTGTCGCTCCTCAATACCGCGAACGGGTTCGGCGGCGAGTGCCACCTCGACGCTCCGATGGTGGCCAACGCCCTGGATCGGCTCGACCTCGACGGTCTCGACCTGCTCTTCGTCGAGAACGTCGGCAATCTCGTCTGCCCGGCCGAGTTCGACGTGGGGGCCCATCGGTCCGCGATGGTCTACGCCATCACGGAGGGCGAGGAGAAGCCGCTGAAGTACCCGGTGATGTTCCGCTCCGTCGACGCGGTCGTCGTCAACAAGATGGACCTGCTCCCCCACCTGGACTTCGACTTGGACCTCTTCGAGCGGAACCTGCAGACGGTCAACCCCGGTGTCGAGCTGTTCCACGTCAGCGCGCGCACCGGCGAGGGCACCGACGCCTGGCTGACGTGGCTGGAACGGGCGATCCGGTGAGCGGAGCCTACTGATGGCGCGACCGCGCATCGTCCAAGAGGAGGGTCAGCCCGGCTTCTACTGGACCACGGTCGATGGCCAGCCGATCGCACTGCCGGACCTGGTCGAGATCGACGACGAGCCCGAGGTGCTGCTGCCGACCCATCTCGAGGCGCTCGACGACGCCCTCATCATCGCGAGCGGCTACTTCGGCGAGATCCTCGGCGGCGGCCGCCGCCCGGGCCCGGCCGAGCAGCGCGAACTGCGTGACCTGCACCGTGCGATCGACCGCCTCTGCCTCGAGTACTCGACAGCCGCTGCCGCGACCGGGGCCCCGGTCGAGGTGAGGGCGGGCCAGATCATCGGGACCGCCGTGCTGATCAGCGTCCTCGCGCGCGAACCGATCGGCCTCCTCGGCCCAGCGCCACTCGCGGCGGAGCTGGACGACCCGACCGTCGGCGTCGTCGAGGGGTACGGCGACCTCGTCGTCACCGACCCCGAGCAGCCGTGGCGCGGGGCACGTTGGGTGGTCCGGACGACCGACGGACGGAGACTGCCGGCGACGTTGAGCATGCTGCTGTTCGACAGCTCCGGCGTGAACAAGGACGCCGCGCTCACCGAGCACCGCGAGGCACTCCGTGCGACCATCGCGGGGGCGAGCCTTCCGGACGCCGACGCGATGACTGCCGCCTGCGCACTGGACTGGCAGCTCTACGACTTCCTCATGGCACACCGCGACGGACCGGACAGCGGCGCCATCGACCTCAAGGGCAGCAAGGACGACGCTGCCATGGTGGTCGCTGCGGCGGATGCGTCCGTCCGGTGCCGCGCACAGTTCGACCCCGGGCTGCTGGTGGTCTGACCGGCGCCGCTGTCGGTGCCTACACCACCCCTCTGGCCAACCGTCCGGGTGAGGGATCAGGTCGTAGGAGTCGCCTAGCGTCACGTCATGTCACGCTTGGACATCACTCTCGACCGTCTTCTCCGACCCGGACTCGGGGTGCTAGTCCTCGATGAGTACGCCGACGCGGAAGCCCGACGACGGGGCCTTCCGGCCTCGGCGCTGCCAGACCTGGCCGGCCGCGTCCTCCGGTCCCCCTTGGTGGGACGACGCCTCAGCGGTGTCTTGTTGTCGGAGGCACATCTCGCCTCCCTCCCCGCGCCGGTCGCGCCCCCGCACGCCGCCCCGCCGTTCCGCGGTCTCCGCATCGACGTGGCGCGGAGCGAGTCCTCGGTGGCGGAGGCCCTCTCGACCGCCCGCCTCAATGGCGTGGACTTCGTCGAGCTCAGGGCCAACCGCCGTCCCGGGCAGTTCGAGCGGGGCGAGAGCCATGTTGCGAGCGGGCCCATCGCCGGGGCAGCAGCGGCGGCACAGGCAGCCGGCCTCGTGCCGGTCCTCAGCATCGCGATGCCCGGCCTCGAGGCGAGCACGATCGGCCTGACGCGTGCGGTGACCGTCAACGCGCTGTCGAGCCTCTTCGAAGCGACGTCCGCTCGCGACGTCGACCCCGCACGACTGATCGTCCGGATGAACCTGGTGACGCCCGGGCCCCGCGCGGAGCTGGAGTCGTCCGCGGAAGCGGTCGCCCGCTTCACGCTCGACTCCCTCGACGAAGGGCTTCCCGCCGAGGTGCCCGCCGTCTGGTTCCTCTCCTCGGGCCGGTCCCTCACGACCCTGTGCCGGGAGCTCGAGGCCATCACCGCCCTGGCCTCGGCGCGCGACCGCACCTTGCGCCTCGGGTACGCGATGGGTCGCGCCCTGGTGGAGAGCGCCCTCGACGGGATGATCAGCGGGGGTGTCGCCCGCGCGCACCAGCGTCTGGGCGCGGCGTGCGATGCCCTGCACCGGTCTCTCGTGCCGGCGCTCGCTGGTCGCTGACCCGCGCTGACCCGCGCTGACCCCGTGGGCTGAGGACGGTCCCCCGGGCGGGTGAGACCGCAGGGGGAGGCGAATTCCACCCTTGTGCACTTGTGAAATCGAGACGACCGTCGGATCACGCACTCAGCCCGCCGACACCGAGGACACGCGATGCCCAGCCTCCAGGACACCATCGACAGCCACCTCCACACGCTCACGGCACGCCTGGACCGGGCCGCCGGCCGACTGCCCGGATTGCGCAGGCCCGGCGACCGCCGGGCCTCCACCGACGACTTCCTCGTGCCCGCGGCCCAGCACGTCACGGCAGTCATCCAAGTCGTCCTGCCCGCCGCGCAGCAGCACCTCCCCCACAGCCGCGGCACGATCCGCGAGTACATCGTCGCGGCCAAGCGCCTGGAGCGCGCCCTCGTGGTCGCGAAGGCCAAGCAATACGGCCAGGCACAGAACATCGGACGCGGGTGGTCAGAGGTCTGGCGTTCGGTCCGGGACGACCTCGCCGCCGTGACCGCCGCAGAGAGCACGCTCGTGGTCCAGCTCTCAGAGGTGTTGTCGACGGCGGAGGCACAGCTGCTCGGCGACCGGTTGGCGGCGGCCGCCCGGCGGTCCCCGACCCGCCCTCATCCCCACCTGCCGCACAGCGGATTCGCCGGCTGGGTGGTCCGGGGCGTGTGGGGTCGCGCCGATCGGGTGTGGGACGAGCTGGAGGGTCGGGTCACCCGACCGCTCCCCGCCCCCTGATCCCGAGCACGACAACCCTGCATCTCACCCGTCCGGGGGTGACGCGCCGCCGCGGCGAGCACCCATGCTCGCGAACCAGTCCCGTGGCGTAGGTCACAGGGCAGGCGGAGCTCCCCCCCCGCCGTGACACCGGGCGCGGTCCGCGTCCCGAATAGGAGAAACCCTGCTCGCACGACGCACACCCGTCATCGCCATCCTCGTCCTCGGAGCAGTCCTGCTCGCGTTCCCGTTCGCCACCGGGATGTTCGGCAAGACCAGCTCCGTGGAGAAGCTCACCGGCGACTTCCGCTCCACGTTCGCCGACGACAGCCTGAAGCAGACCCGCAGCGACCTCGACACCGTCGCGCGGATGTCGACCGAGCTGCGTAGCGAGACCCTGCCGGCCCTGCCGGACGCGCTCGGCATGACGGAGAAGGAGTTCACCACATTCCTCGCCGAGAACGATCCCGATGTCGCCCAGGGGGTCGGCCAGCTTGACCGGATCGTGCCGCGGTTCGACGGGCTCGTCACTGACCTCGAGGCACAACAGGGCAACTTCGAGCGTTCCGACTCCATACCGACCGGCTCGCTACCGAGCACGATCGTCCCGTTCCTGCTGCTCCTCGTCGGCCTGGCTCTCGTCCTGCTCGCAGGACGCGCTCTCCGTGCCGCCAACCAGGGCAAGAACGCATCGAGTCCTGCCCTCCTGGCGAGTGTCGTCGTCGGTGTGACCCTGGTCGGCATCGCGACCCTGTTCAACATCCAGGGCAAGGGCGCCGCCGTCGAGGACCTCACGACCGGCCTGCATCCGTACTTCACACAGGCCGGCGCGGACCAGAGCCGGGCAGACATGGACACGATCCAGGCGATGGCCGACGAGCTGCGGGCCGACACGATCCCGGCACTGGCGGACGCCCTCGGCATGAGCAGCAAGGAGTTCTCGACGTTCCTCACCGAGAACTACCCGGATGTCGCCGCCGGCGTCGCCTCCCTCGACGCCTCACTCCCCCGGTTCCAGGCCGCCGTCACGGCGATCAGCGACAACGTCGAGAGCTTCCGGGACGTTGAGCAGCTCCCCGCCGCGGGCATGTCGTCCTCCTCGCTCTACTGGTGGCTGCTGGTGCCGGGCCTTGCGCTGATCGGCACCCCGCTGCTGGCGAAGAGGTTCACCGCCGCGCCGGCCCACGTGGCGCCTCGCGCCGCGTCCGCCTGAGCAACGACCGGGCGCTGGTCAGCCGACACCGAGTCGCCTGGCCAGCGCCCGCCAGGGGTCCGGGTTCTGCGCGAGGTGGCCGCCGGCGTCGGCGACCGACCACGCCGCCGTCACCACCCACTCGAGCAGCCGCTGGCGGTCGGTCTCACCGGCGGCCTCCGGTACGCCATCGGCGGTTCTGACCATCCCGGTCCATACGACCGCGAGCCGCGCGGCGGGGCGCAGCAGACCACGGAGGTCGGCGGCGACGTACGTCGGCCGCTGGTCGGCCGGCGCGAACGCGAGAGCCTGCAGATCCGTGATCCCGGACAACACCAACAACGAGTCGAGACCGGCCGCTCGGGCGCCGGCTACGTCGGTGTCCAGCCGGTCGCCGCAGACCAAGGTGCGTCGGGAGGACGTGCCGAGCTTCTGCTGAGCGGTACCGAAGAATGCGGGATCCGGCTTGCCCGTCGAGCGCGGTGGCACGCCGGCCACGATCTCGACCACCTGCACGAGGGCGCCGTTGCCCGGGGCCACTCCCCGCTCGGTCGGCACCGCCAGGTCGAGGTTGGTGGCTATCCACGGGACCCCTTCCCGGGCGAGATGCCCGATCTCCGCGAGGTCGCGCCACGTGACGTCGTACCCCAGCCCCTGGACGACCGCCACCACCGGTGGGTCGCAGGGAGCACCGACGCGCACAGGGACGAGCCCCGCGTCGACCAGTGCCTCGGCCACGCCGGGGCCGCCCACAGCGAGCACGCGGCTGCCGGGCGGGACCAGCCCGGCGACGTGCCGCGCGGCCGCCTCGGCGCTCGTCGCCACCGACCAGGAACCCGCGGCGAGACCGAGCTGCTTCAGGTGATCATCGACCGCCCGCGGCGCCCGCGATGCGTTGTTCGTGGCGAACACGATCGAACGCCCGGATCGAAGGACCCGGTTGAGCGTGGTGATCGCACCAGGAACGTCGGCTGCGCCTCGATAGACGACACCATCCAGGTCGCAGATCACCCCGCGGTAGCCGGCGAGCAGTGGCGCGCCTCGACGTCCCGGCCCCGACGGCGCGTCCGACGGGCGACGGGCCGAGGTCGGCGGGGGTAGCGATCGCGAGCTCACGGCGACGTGAACCTAGGGGGTCGAACACCCACCGGGCTCACCCTGCCGGATGGAATGCGGGGTGAGCGCCTGGTTGCTGCTGCACGCGGACGCGGGGCCGCACCCGCACGCGCGTCACCCTCACGGTCACCCGTCGGCTGGATGTGGCGGCGCTCCGGCGCTGGTGTGCTCTCCCTGCATCCGCCGACCGAGGGAGACGATCCTGATGCTCACCGACCGATCGACGCTGGCCAGGTTCCTGATCGAGGAGCGGCGGCGTCACCCCGGCTCCAGCGGCGAGCTCAACTCGCTGATCCTCGACGTCGCCCTGGCGTGCACGGCAATCTCGCGGCGCATCGCGTCAGGCGCTCTCACCGGTGTCCTCGGCCAGGCGGACGCCGTCAACGTCCAGGGCGAGCAGCAACAGAAGCTGGACGTGGTGGCGAACGACATCTTCCTCCGTGCCACGGAGTGGGGAGGCCAGCTCTGCGGCATGGCGTCGGAGGAGCTCGACGAGCCCTATCCCCTGCCGGCGACCTATCCGCGGGGCAAGTACCTGCTGGCCTTCGACCCTCTGGACGGTTCGTCGAACATCGACGTCAACGTCTCGGTCGGAAGCATCTTCTCGATCCTGCGCGCACCCAGTCCCGGCGAGGACGCCACGACCGACGACTTCCTGCAGCGTGGCAGTGAGACCGTCGCCGCCGGCTACGCGATCTACGGACCATCGACCGTCCTGGTGCTGTCCGTCGGACGCGGCGTCCACGCTTTCACGTTGGACCCGCAGCTGGGCGAGTTCTTCCTGACCCAGCAGGACATCAGGCTGCCCGAGACCACCTCGGAGTTCGCGGTCAACAGCTCCAACAGCCGCTTCTGGGAGCGCCCGGTCGCCCGCTACATCGACGAGTGCCTCGCCGGTGTCGCCGGTCCGCGCAACAAGGACTTCAACATGCGCTGGGTGGCATCCCTGGTCGCCGAGGCGCACCGGATACTCACGCGCGGCGGCGTCTTCCTCTATCCGCGCGACACGAAGGACCCGCAACGAGAGGGCCGGCTGCGCCTCCTGTACGAGGCCAACCCGATCGCCTTCCTCGTCGAGCAGGCCGGTGGCGCGGCCACCACGGGCTCTACCCGGGTGCTCGATGTCGAGCCCGCCAGCCTCCACCAGCGGATCGGTCTCGTCTTCGGCTGTCGCGAGGAGGTCGAGCGCATCGCGCGCTACCACGACGAGCCGGAGGACCTACCCGGTGCCGAGTACCCGCTCTACGGCCTGCGCGGCCTCTACCGCGCCGCAACCTGAGGAGAACCCATGTCTGACAAGCACCCCGTCGTCGCGATCGCCGGTTCATCGGGTGCCGGCACGACGTCCGTCATGCGCACGTTCGAGCAGATCTTCCGTCGGGAGAGGCTCACGGCCGCCTTCGTCGAAGGCGACAGCTTCCACCGGTTCGACCGGATGGGGATGAAGGAGGAGATGGCGAACGCGTTCGTCGAGCACAACCACACCTTCAGTCACTTCGGGCCGGATGCGAACCTGTTCGAGGAACTGGAGGAGCTGTTCCGGACGTACGGCGACAGCGGCAGCGGCCGGGTGCGCAAGTATCTCCACGACCAGGCCGAGGCGGCGCCGTACGGCCAGGAGCCGGGGACCTTCACGCCGTGGGAGGAGCTGCCGGCCGACACCGACCTGCTCTTCTACGAGGGTCTCCACGGCGCCGTGGTCACCGACAAGGTCGACATCGCCCGCCACGCCGACCTGCTGATCGGGGTGGTTCCGGTGATCAATCTCGAGTGGATCCAGAAGCTGCACCGCGACAAGTCCAAGCGCGGGTACTCGACCGAGGCGATCACCGAGACGATCCTGCGTCGGATGCATGACTACGTGAACTACATGTGCCCGCAGTTCTCGAAGACGCACGTCAACTTCCAGCGGGTCCCGGTCGTGGACACCTCCAACCCGTTCATCGCCCGAACGATCCCGTCCCAGGACGAGTCGATGCTCGTGATCAGGTTCGCGAACCCGCGGGGCATCGACTTCCCCTACCTGCTGTCGATGCTGCACGACTCGTTCATGTCGCGCCCGAACACGATCGTGTGCCCGGGAGGGAAGATGGACCTCGCCATGCAGCTGATCTTCACGCCGATGCTGTGGCGATTGATGGAGCGCCGCGAGCGGGAGCGCTAGCCGCGGGCGAGGTCTGGTCGGCGTGGCGGCGTCTCGCCGGAGTCCGGGAGCCGCGAGGCGAACCATGCGACCAGAGCTGGGTCGTCGAGGCCCTCGGCGACGAGGACAGCACCGGCGAAGTCCTGCTCGCGGGTGAAGTCGTTGCGCGCGACGACGCACCTGAGGCCCGCTCCGGTCGCCGCCCGGAGCCCGATCGCCGAGTCCTCGACGACCACGGTCCTCGCGGGGTCGCAGTCCGCCTGGTCCAGGACCGCCCAGTAGGCAGCCGGACTCGGCTTGAGATCGGTGACCTCGCTGCCGGTGATCACGACCTGGAACATGCGCCCGAAAGCCTGGTGGAGAAGCGGCTCCACCCAGGCCCGGTTGCCGGTCGTGGCGATGTGGATGGCGGCACCGCTGGCCACGACCTCTGCCACCAGGCGTCGCGCACCGGGCCGCGGCGGGATCCGCCCGTTGACCACGAGGTCGCGCATGATCTGGGTCTTCTTGTGGTGCAGGTCGGCGGCGCGCTGCCGCGCTTCGTCCATCGACCGGCCGGTCCGCTCCAGCCAGTAGGCCAGTCGGCGTTTTCCACCGGCTATCTCCAGCAGCCGGCCGTACGTCGGCACGTCCCATCTGTCCCGGAGTCCCGCAGCCTCGAACGCCAGGTTGAACGCGATCCGGTGGCCGTCGCGCTCGCTGTCGACCAAGGTCCCGTCGACGTCGAAGATGACCGCCTCGAGCTTGCTGTTGCTCCGCCGGGGAGTCACGACCGCACCACCGCCCTGTCGGCAAGGGTTTTCAGGCGGTCGACGGCAGCCGCCTTCCCGGCCTCGTACCCGTACAGCCACGAGCCGGAGATGAACACATCGGCACCCGCTGCGGCAGCGCCGGGAATCGTCACGTCGGTGATGCCGCCATCGACCTCGAGCTCGATCGCCAGCCCGGAGTCGTCGATCATGCGGCGCAGGGCGGCGATCTTCGGCTCGACCGCGTAGATGTACGCCTGCCCACCGAATCCCGGGTTGACCGTCATCGCGAGGACCAGGTCAGTCTCCTCCAGGACGTGCGCAACCTGCTCGGCCGGAGTGTGGGGGTTGAGCGCGACACCGCTGCGCGCGCCGAGGTCCCGGATCCGGGCGAGCGTGCGGTGGAGGTGGGGGCACGCCTCGGCGTGGACGATGACGAGCTCGCAGCCAGCCTCGACGTACTGGCCGAGGTAACGATCAGGATCGACGATCATCAGGTGGGCCTCGAAGGGCGTGTCCGTGGCCGCACGCGCGTCGGCAATGACATCGGGTCCGAAGGTGAGGTTCGGGACGAACGAGCCGTCCATGACGTCCCACTGGATCCGATCCACACCGGCGTCGGCGAGAGCCCGGACCTCCTCACCAAGACGGCCGAAGTCGGCGGGCAGGACGGACGGGACGATCAGGGGTGGCCGGGGTGAGGACATCGGGACTCTTTCATCGGGGAGTCCCATCCCACTTGCTCGTCGGCATTCTGCACGCACCCCAGAGAGTGGCGCCGAGGGTGAACTGGCGCGCGCTCTGGCCACGCCCCTGGCCGAGTCCACTGGCCGCCAGACCCTCCACAGCGCGCACCACACCATTCTTCACCCGTTGAGGTGAGGCGGTGGTTCGTCGATCCCGGTCGAGTGGGGTCGCCGGGCTCCCTCCGCAGAAAGCAGACGTGCGCCATGTCGACCATCAGCGACAGCGATTCGCCACGCACCAGCGTGCGAGCGAGTCACACACAACCGCTGAGAGCCGCGTGGGGCCGACCCGGCGCGAGAGTCGGAGCCTGGATCCTGTCGCTCGCGGTCGCGACGGGCGGCACGACGTGGTACCTGCAGGCTCGGGGCGCGGAGGAGCCGGGCTCGGGCGGATCGTCGGGCCCGGCCCTGCGGGACGCGGTTGCGGGTCCAGTACCGACGGTGGAGGACCAGCCGCTGCCGAGCGAGACGGGCCTCCGACGAACGCTCACGGACCAAAGGTCCGGGTATCAACTGACCTACCCGCGGACCTGGACCGAGCTGCGCTCTGCCCAAGGTCATGTGGTCCGGATCGATGCCCACAGTGCCTTCAGCATTCGCACCCTGCCGCTCCAGCACGCCGCCGAGATGGCAGACCTTGGCGACCTGCGCGCGGTCACCGACGCCATCTTGTCCAGCCCCGACGCAGACATCACCGTGATCGACGTCCGGGAGATCGAGCTCGCTGGCTTGCCCGCCGTCTACTACCTCTACTACTTCCGCGACGGGGACCAGCGCGGCATCCACGCCCACTACTTCATCTTCGACGGCAGGAAGTTGACCACCCTCGTCTTCCAGGTCGTGCCGGCGAGCCGCTTTGCCGACTACGCCTCCAGCTTCGACCAAGTCGTCGCCTCGTTCACCCCCCTCCCCCACTGAGCAACCAGGAGAGACACATGATCTGGCTGATCCTCGGAGTGCTGCTTCTGCTAGCGGCCTCTCCGGTCCTGCAGCGCGCTCTGGCCGACCTCGAACGCAGCCTGGTCGCGATCGACGAGGCACTCGGCGAGGTTGTCGCGGAGTGCCAACGCGTCGTCCCAGACCTCGATGGCATCCCCGCGCTGGTCGAGACGGAGACGCTCACGGGCGCTGTTCCCGGCCTGGTCGGCGACTACGTCGGCGCACTGACGCCGCTCCTCTAGACCTCGACGGGATCCCCGATGACTCTCTTGACCATCCTGGCCGTCGGCCTGTCGATCTCGGCAAGCGGAATGGTCGTCTTCTACCTGGTTCGCGTGATCGCGGCGCTGCGCAGCATCACCGCGAAGCTCGCCAACGCCCGCTTGCTCCTTCTCACTGTCGCGTCCCAGACCGAGCCCGCGGGCGAGCTGATCGGCGGCATCGGCAGCAACGTGGCGGCTCTGGACGAGCTGGTGACCGGCGTCGCCCGCACCTTGGGAATCAGTGTCGGGGGGACCCGATGACCGTCTACGCAGTCGAATGCCAAGCACTCGGTTTCATCTGTGACTGGCGGATGATCTCCGACGAGAAGCCTGACGTGATCGCCGCAGTCGTGGAGCACGTCAACCAGACCCACAGCACGGGTACGACGTCGCCCGCGCTGGGCGCGCTGATCGGCCGCTACGTCACCGAGCTCGCGGCCCGGGGCCCATCGGGCCGTCACTCTCACCGCAAGGAGCACCCATCGTGAACACCAACGACCTGGTCCCGGCTCGACTGCCATCACGACGCAGCGTCACGCCAGGCGGACTGGCGTCGATCGTCGTCGTCGTCGCCGCCATGCTTGTCCTGCTGTTCCTGCTCCACCGCACGGAGTCGAACGCAGTGCAGATCCGCGACGAGGCCGCTGACATTGCGAAGAGCGGCCGGGGCATCAACGACTACACCGACTCGATCATGCAGCTGAACCGGACCAACAAGCTCGCGGCCTCCATCCTGGCGAGCGCGCGGCCCCTGGACGCGTCGCTCACGGACGTCGAGGCACTGGCCGGCGACATCGACGACGCTGTTGCCGGGATCCAGCGCCACGCTGGGTCCATCGCGACCAGTGCGGGGTCGATTGACGACAGCGCCGCCACGATCCTGGGCGACGTGACCGACATCAACAAACAGGCGAACTCGATCTCCACCAGTGTCGTCGGGATCAACGCCGACGCCGCCGGCATCCTGAGCACCGCCGTCGCCATCCAGCGCGGCATCCGCCTGATCAACGGCAACGCCGCCCGCGCGGCAGACATCGTCCGCAGCATCCTCGCCGACGCCCGCGGCATCAACGCCCATGCCGTCCGCACCGCCCACCTCGCGAACTGCATCGACGACGGACTCAACGGCGGCAGCCCGTGCTGACCGGAACCCGCATCCCCCAGTGCCACCAGCCCATACCGACGAGAACTGGACGTTGACCATGGCCACCGACACCCGCATGCCCAACGTCCTCGAGACCCTCGACCTCGACGCTGAACGGCTCGACCAGCAACGTGGCGTCGATCTCTGGCTGAGGACCTGGATCGCCCTCGCGGTCATCGTCGCGCTCACCGTGATCGCCTACCTGATCTTCATCTCCAGCTCGCTCGCCAGCATCAACACGCATCTGGGCACCGCCCGCGACGCAGTCACCGACGTGAATGGCAACGCCAAGACCCTGCCCGGACAGATCGACGCGGTGAACGCGAACCTCACGCAGATCAACCAGTCACTCCAACCGGTCCCTGCTCAGGCCGAGGCGATCCGCGCGGACCTCCAGTCCGTCCGGGACCACGGCAATGCCATCAACCAGTCACTGACCGGCTCGAGCAGAAACCTCGCCTCAGTCGCGGAGGACCTCGGCAGCAGCGCACCCCTGCTGACCCACATCACCTCGCAGCTCACCGACACCTCGCAGCTCCTCACCGCGATCCTCGACGCCACCTCGGCCATCGACCGCAACCTGATCACGCTCAACAGCAACGGTCCGGCCGGCGTGTCCAGGACGAACACGACGGTCAAGGCTGTCGTCGACCGCCTGCAGCCGACCCGGGCGGGCCTCGGCAACATCCTCTCCGGTCTGGGCTCGATCAACGTCCACCTCCAGCGCGTCTGCGAGAGCCCGGCGATCAACCTGCTGCACGGGAGGCAGCCGTGCTGACCGTCCTCCTCGACCGCTACTCGGCGGCGCCGTACGCCGGGCAGCGGCGAGCCGTCGCCGTGAACCTCGTCGTGTTCTTCCTGTTCGCGCTGACCGCCGTCATCCTGCTCACCCGGACGGCGGTAGCCGCCAATTCCATCAACCGCGATGTGGCCAGCACCATTGAGCCGGCGACCGACGGGATCAACGCCGACATCAAGCGGCTTCCGGTACTCGACAGGACCGTCCGGATCACCCACCGGATCGCCGGCGCGGCCGAGCCGGTATCGACGCACCTCGAGGGAGTGGTCCAGGCGACCGGTCATATCAACCGCAACCTCGCCTCGACGAGGGAGCAGGTGATCACGATCGGCACGTCCGTCGAGGGGATCGAGCGGTCGACCCGATCGGTCGGGCCCGCCGTCGTCGTGCTCAACCGGCACGTCGACAGCATCCACGGTCACGCCGGCGACATCGTCGGCGACTTCCGGAGCGTCGCCGGACTGACGTCATCGATGGCGGGCGACCTGACCGACACCAACGCATCGCTAGCGCGGATCCTCGCCGCGACGGAACCACTCCGTCGGGCAGTGCACGGCATCGACGGCAGCGTCGTACGCATCGACGGCAGCGCCGGACGCATCGAGAACAGCCCGATCCTGCTCCGCAACCTCGGCAACCTGCTGGGCTTGGGGACATTGCTCGGCGACCTCACCGGAGGGAACTGATCATGGGACATCCCGGTTGGTACGTCGGCCTCGTCATCGCGTTCGTGCTCGTCTGGGTCGTCGTCATCTGCGTGGCGACGATCCTCAACCTCGCCCGGCGCATCTCGGTCCAGGCGCGTGAGATCGCCGTGGCACTGAACGCAGCGGGACGCAACACCGAGGTCCTCCAGGTCATCCCGGCCGTCAACGACCAGGTCATCCGGGTCTATGCCGGAGTCGGCGGAGTCCGGGCGAAGCTCTTCGGGGGTGGGCGATGACCGCGGTCAGCGACACCACCGCGCTCTGGTGGATCTGCATCGGCATCGGCGTCGTGGTCGCGCTCTGCGTGATCGTCCTGCTTTCCCTGGCCTCCGCCTTCGTCGCCGACATCGACCACCACGTCGGCGTCGTCGCGATCGAGCTCGACCACCTGGCCGCGAACACCGGCTCGCATCCGCACGTCCACGAGACGGCGCGGCTCATCGATGCACTCGGCGTCGAGGTAGGAGCGCACGTCCACGCACTCTCGAGCACGAGGGGACCACGATGAACACCGACCTCCTGGCCGTGTCGAGCCTGGCCGTCGTCATCGCACTGATCGGTGTGCTGGTCGGCTTCGTCCGGCACCTCACGAGGCTCCTGCGACGTACTGGCGACACTCTCGCCGCCGCCGTACCTGTCGTGACCACCATCCGACAGGACTGCGAGAGCGTTATCGCGGGCGTGCTCACACTCAACCAGAACCTCAACGTCGCAGCGGGCGGACTGACCGGCGCCGTCGGCGCCGCGCAGCGGCGTGCCACCTCCGTGGCTCGAGAGCGCGTCGCGGCCGCCCTGGCTCAGGAACGCGCCCTTGCCGACGCAGCTCGGGAACGGGCCGCCGCAGAAGCGGTTCGCGAGCGTGCCGCCGCGGAGACCCGGGAGCGTGTCGCGGCAGGAGCTCGGGAGCGCGCCGCTGCGGTGACGGTCCTCGACCTGGCTGCTGCAAACGCGGTTCGCGAGCGGGCCGCCGCGGAGGCTCACGAGCGCGCTGCTGCGGAGGCTCGTGAACGTGCCGCTGCAGACGCCAGGGAGCACGCCGCCGCCATGGCCACTGACCGCTTCGCGGCCGGCCCAGCCGCGCGCGAACCCGAGCGTGCCACCCCCCGGCCGACGGATCGCGGCTCCGACTGGGTACCCAAATCGCCTAGGTGAGCCATCGCCTGGACGGCTCCTGTATCCCCACGGGGTGGGCGTACCGCTGCGGCGCCAGCGCGACGACCGCGTTCAAGCACCACGCGAGCGCGCGGAGCGGTACCTCTGGGATGCACCCGTAGTGCAATGGGCGCCTGTCGTCGTAGGACGCCAGATGACGGTTCTGTTGTCTGACCTTCGCAGACGCCACGCCCGCGACTTCGCCACTTGAGTCTGGTTGACTCGACCTACCGTCAGTTCCGCCAACTTTCCGCCCACCTTCAAGGCTTTGGTCCCGCCGTAGACAGGCCCGTGGGTGGGCGAAACGCCTCGGCCGATCGTCCAATCTCTGCGATCCCCGAGTCCGTGACGACCTAAAGAAAGAATCCAGGAAGCCCGCGGGCCACACGTTGCTGACAACGCCTCATTTAGGAAGCAGCACGGCGCCCGCGGGAGGAGCGCTTGAACGACTTCATAGCCGGTTAGATATGACTTGAGCTATTGCCCGGGAAATTGACAGCGGTGGTGCGGACGGCGGACCGCGAGGCATCGCGCGGTGCGGCGGCGGAGTGCCCCGCTCCAGAGGCCCACGCCATAGGCCAGATCATCGAGGCGGCGAGCGACGAGCGCGTTCACGAGACCGACTCCTTGGCGTTCACGAAGAAACAGAACCAGATCGAGCAGAATCGCCGTCGCGAGCGCCCGTCGTAACGATCGGCTAAACGGCGCAGCGAGCACCACGACGGGCGCCCAGTGGCGAAGAAGGAGCCCGCTCTCTTGGCGTACCGCCCAGCCGAGACCGCGCGCCGAAAGTTGAAGGGCAAGGGCGGTCGCCCCCTCCTCCATCGGGAGGGTACGTCGCATAGAGCGCGCCGAACTCGCGATTGCCGCGCCTGACAGTGGCACCGCCCATCGGTGACGAGCGAGGACCGCAGCGGCGGCGATGCCCATGGTCCCGGACAGCACAGCAGGGGCGACCTTGTCACCGTGCCGGACGCCCAGGTCGGACCCGCCGGTGCCGTAGACGAACTTCCGGCCCATCCATCCCTGAAGAGTCGACCGCGTGTCGTGCCGCGCGGACCACGAGGGGTCGTAGCGCACCGCGAGGCCGACGTCGACCAGCCGCCAGACGAGGTCGACGTCCTCCCCCACCCTCAACCTTGCGTCAAATCCATCGGTCAGGTGGGCGACCCGGCCGACCAGGCACGCCGAGGGCAGCCAGCCCACGTGGGCACCCGCACGTACCTGCCCGCCGACCTGGCCCAGGTCCAGCGAGGACGCGACTGCGTCGTAGCGCTCGAACCAGCGCGGCCGTCGGGACCGTCGCGATATGGGCTGTCCGACCACGCGGGGTGCCACCAACGCGACCTGGGGGTCGGCGCAGTGTCGGGTGAGACCGAGCAGGGTGGCGGCGTCGACGACGACATCGGAGTCGACGAACGCGACGAGCGGCGTCCGCACGCGGGCCAACCCGGCGTTGCGGGCGGCGGCCGGTCCGCCGTTGACCGTCAGTGGAATCCAGGTCGCGCCGTGCCGACGAGACACCTCTTCGACGGCGGTCGGGTCGGCAGAGCCGTCGTCGACCACGACCACGTCGAGGGGCGCGAGGGCGGTCAGGCACCGGTCCAACTCGTCGCTCCGGTCGCGGACGGGTACGACGACCGTCAGGTCTGTCGACCGGACGGAGGTGCCGTCGACGTCGGGGTCCGCGAGGTTGCCCTCGAGCAGGCGTCGCGCGAGGGCAGCGGTGGCCGGACCGTTGACAGTGAGCCGGTCGCCGGCGAGCAAGCCTCGAGCCCGGGCCGACAACCGCACGACCCGCGCGGGCGACCCGCCGACGAGGACGGTCCCCCCGCCGGCCCGTCGTACGTCGTCGCGGAGCCGGACCTTGAAGCCGACAGGGAGCTCCTGCGCCGCAGTCGGAGTACTCGGGGCGGTCGGGGCGGTCACGGGGAGAACCCGCCGTCGGCTTGGACGACGGAGCCGTTGAGGACGGCGGCTTCGCGGCTGCAGCAGAAGGCGACGGTGGCGGCGACCTCGTCAGGGTCGATGAGGCGCCGGAGCAGCTGGTTGCCGGCGAAGTCGTCGACGGCCAGCAGGTCGTAGAGGTCGGCGGTGGCGGCCAGCATCGGCGTCCGCGTCGACCCCGGTGAGACCGCACACGCGGTCACCCCCGTGCCGACCAAGTCAGCGGCGAGGCCTTTCACCAGCCCGACTACCGCGTGCTTCGCCATGTTGTAGGCGGCCAGCCGATGGAGGCCGTGGGTGCCCGCG
>Ga0164290_1000572_pt1 | contig 109336 bp, 107 predicted proteins | sample Micstemetagenome_FD_108782 | JGI IMG/M metagenome (GOLD analysis project Ga0164290, IMG submission 108782) | Contaminated culture microbial community from soil near Moab, Utah, USA - Microcoleus steenstrupii SON62 (Illumina Assembly) | ecosystem: Environmental > Terrestrial > Soil > Soil crust...
GCTAATTACAAATTCCTGATAAATGGAAAAACAAAAAAACGCAGTTGGTCGCCGTAAAGAAGCTGTTACCCGTGTCTTCATCAGCAAGGGTGATGGTAAGATCACTGTAAACGATAAAGATTACAAAGTATATTTTCCGCTGGTATACCTGCAGAATCAGGTAGAAGCGCCCCTGAAAACCGCTGAAGTATTTGGTAAATACGATGTGGTAATCAATGCACAGGGTGGTGGCTTAAAAGGCCAGGCCGAAGCAGCAAAACTGGGTATTGCCCGTGCACTGCTCGAAGTAAATGCTGAGTTCCGTCCGTCATTAAAAGCTGCCGGTCAGCTGAAGCGCGATCCACGTGGTGTTGAACGTAAGAAGTTCGGTCACAAGAAAGCACGTAGAAGCTACCAGTTTAGTAAACGATAATAGTGAGGCTTCGAGCTGTGAGCTATGGGCTATGAGCACAATTCTGTTTTGCTCACAGCCCGCAGCCCAAAGCTCACAGCTTTTGACAACCAAATTCAAAAATTACAACAATCATACAAGATGGAAAATAACACTTCATTACAGCAACAACTTCTGGAGGCCGGCGTACACTTTGGTCACCTGAAAAAGAAGTGGAACCCTAAGATGTTACCCTACATCTTTGCTGAGAAGAAAGGTATTCACATCATCGATCTGAATAAAACTGTTGATCACCTGCAGGAAGCTTCTGCGGCGGTTAAACAGATCGCTAAAAGCGGTAAGAAGATCATGTTTGTGGCTACTAAAAAACAGGCTAAAGAAATCGTTAGCGAATGTGCCAAGCGTGTAAACATGCCTTTTGCCACAGAACGTTGGTTGGGTGGTATGTTAACCAACTTCAACACCGTTCGTAAGAGCGTAAAGAAAATGCAGAGCATCGAAAAAATGCTGGCAGATGGCAGTGCTGAGAGCCTGACTAAAAAAGAACGTCTCACCCTGAGCCGCGATAAAGACAAGATGGAGAAAGTACTCGGTGGTATTGCACAACTGGGTCGTTTACCAGCTGCTTTATTCCTGGTAGATATCGGGCATGAGCATATTGCGCTGGCAGAAGCCAAGCGTTTAGGTATCACTACTTTCGGTATGGTAGATACCAACTGCGATCCAAATAAAGTAGACTTCGCTATTCCTGCGAATGACGATGCTACCAAATCAATCGCAATCATTACCAACTATATCGTTGCAGCTATTGCAGAAGGTTTGGCAGAGCGCCAGGCTTCTAAAGATGAAGAAGAAACAGACGAGAGCAACAACGAGAACGAAGCTAAAGCACGCCGCTTAGAAGCTGAGGCCCAGGCCGAAGCTGGTCGTGGTGGCCGCAGAGGTGGTAGCGGAGCACCTGCAGAAGCTGGTGCACCTAAGCGCCGCGTTACAGGTAACCGTCGTCCTGCCGGTGGTGGTGGAAGCAGATAATGAAGTAATCAAGATTGGGTCATTACGTCATTATCTGCTCAGATAGTGACATAATGACCCAATTTATATATACACTTCAGTGTTTGGCCATACAGGCATTGTATTTGACAATACCTGTTCATCATTTAATAAAACAGGATAGCTGAAAGATGCAGTTAGATTTGCAGCCCAGACAGTCATCCACCCATTTCAACATTATAAATTTCACATACCATGAGTACTGTAACAATTACAGCCGCTGATATCAACAAATTGCGTCAGGCCACAGGTGCCGGCATGATGGATTGCAGAAAAGCTTTAACAGAAACCAATGGCGATTTTGAAGCCGCCATCGACTGGTTGCGTAAACAGGGTCAGAAAGTTGCCGCTAAACGCAGCGACCGTGAAGCAAAAGAAGGCGTCATCATCGCAAAAACTTCTGCTGATAACAAAACCGGTTTTGTGGTTTGTATCAGTTGCGAAACCGATTTCGTATCTAAAAATGCGGAGTTCGTTACCTTTGCACAGTCTATTGCTGATGCAGCCGTAGCCAACGATGTAAAAAGTGTAGATGAGCTGAATGAAGTAGTGATCAACGGAGCGAAAGTTTCTGATATGATCAATGATAAACTCGCTTCTATTGGTGAGAAAATCGGTATCGCCAAATTCGAAAGAATTGAAGCACCATTTGTTGCCTCTTATATTCACGGTGCTTACCGTATGGGTGTACTGGTAGGTTTAAACAAAGATGCAGCAGAAGCGGGTAAAGACGTGGCCATGCAGATTGCAGCCATGAACCCATTAGCCGTTGATGCCAACAGCATTCCTGCTGAAACCATTGAAAGAGAAAGAGCTATTGTGGTAGATACCATGAAAGCCGATCCTAAAATGGCCGGTAAACCAGATGATATGATTGCCAAGATTGCAGAAGGTAAACTCAATGCATTCTTTAAAGAGAATAGCTTACTCGCTCAAGCATTTGTAAAAGATGGTGGTATTACTGTAGAAGCTTACCTGAAATCTGCCGGTGATGTAACCGTTACCGCATTCAAGCGTGTGGCTTTAGGATAATTGTATTTGAGTAGATTTTTGATAGTGGGAGATGAGTGATCATCTCCCTTTTTTTGTGCCGTCTAATAATTTCATTATCTTTTTCTATATATAGTTATTTTTTTATCTCCTGCTTTTTTGATCAGGCCTTTTTCAACTCCGTTTCTTAAATCCCTGCTGGCTGTTGCAGTGGATATGTCGGAGTAATGTTTCATATAGTTTTTACGTGTAAATAGACCTTTATTATTTTCCAGAAATAGTTCAAGTCTTTCTGTGTCAGTGAGTTTTTTTACCCTGTTTTCAAGTAATTCATCCAATGACTGATCAATCATAGATAACATAAATACAATGAATCTTGTAGCATTGCCCTCTTTATCAGAACCGGATAGCGCCTGGTAGTATTTCTTTTGGTTTTTGGAAATAAGTGTTTCAAAAGGCAGGTAGGCAAATAAAGAATACTCACTCATGAGGATGCATGTTTGCCATAACCTACCCATTCTTCCATTTCCATCCATAAAAGGATGAATGAATTCCATTTCATAATGAAATACGCAGCTTTTAATAAGTGTTAATTCATTTTTATCGGAGAGGTATTGAAACAGACGCTTCATTAAGAATGCTACATTTTGGTGAGGCGGGGCAATATGTTGGAGTTTACTGCCTCTTACAATACCCACGCTTTTAGACCTGTACCTGCCTGGCTTTTCAACCAGTCCGGCCATGAGTAGTTGATGCGCTTTGAGAAAATCTTTTTCACTACTGTATTTAAATGAACCAATCGTCTTATATACTTCCAGGGCATTCAGCACTTCTTTAATGTCTTTCTCCGGACCTGTTACCCGTTTTTGTTCAATAATAGCTGTTATTTGATCCGCTGAAAGTGTATTGCCTTCGATAGCCAATGAAGCATGTATGGTTTTAATCTGATTTTGTTTACGCAGTTGAGGGCTCTGCTTCACTAATAGTTTTGCATTTACCTCCCCAATTTTCAGGGAGATACTACTCACCAGTTTTAAAATATCGGGGGTTATGGTATAGGGTGGTTTTTCATACATTTGATAGTATCATTTGATAGTATCAAATGTATGAAAAAAGAATGATCTGCTTGTTGGCTGAGCTTATTAAAATGTATGTTGCTGGATAGATAGCCAAACATTCAAATCAAACAGATTCTCTACTATTGTTTGCTTTACAAGCACAGATACACCTATATACGAAGCATACCTTCTCAATATCACACAAATATGTGGCCATTAAACCTGTAACAATCAACCACCTTTAGCGTTCCAAAAAAAACACTCGCATGAAATACCTATTCCTATTACTTTCCCTCTATCTAAGTACATCTCTCTCATCCCAAACCATCCAAGTTCGAATTGATACTTCCATTAAAAAACCCCTTACCGGCAAACTCTATCTCTTCCTGCAAAGCGATACCAGCAAAAGAGTACCCAATAACCCCGACCCTTCACAACCCATGTTTGCCTGGAACATCAACAACCTGCAAAAAGAAACCACCCTGTCATTAGCTAAAGCCGATAGCCGCTTATTACCCGAAGGTTTAAAAACCCTGAAACCCGGTTATTATAAAATGGCCGGTGTAATTGATACCGATTTTGAAGAAAGAGGCACATTTAACCCCGGTAATGTATATGCCAGAAAGGAAGTGCTGTTACAGGTAAATGAGCAGGGTGAGGGTAATGCCAGTATTGTTTTTGAATCGCTGATTAATGCCAGAAAATTCCGTGAAACCGATGTACTCAAAGAAGTAGTGCTGAAGAGTACGCTACTCAGCCGTTTCAGAAAAAAAGACATTTTTATGAAAGCAGGTATTCGTTTACCTGCATCTTATTATACAGATACCAACCGCCTGTATCCAGTGGTATTCGTAATACCCGGTTGGGGCGGTACCCATTACGACCTCGCCAATAATATGACCGTACAACGCTATGGCATGACACAGGGCAAGGATAAAATATATGTATACCTTAACCCCGAAACCCAGTCGCCCTATGGTTTACATGCATTTGTAGATTCCAGGGTAAACGGCCCCTGGGGTAAGGCATTGGTGGAAGAACTGATTCCGCACCTTGAACAAAAATTCAGGATCATAAAAGAGACGAGCCAGCATTTCGTAATGGGACAAAGCACAGGTGGTTATGGTTCTTTGTGGTTACAGTTGCATTATCCTGATGCATTTGGTGGCTGCTGGGCCGTATCGCCCGACCCGGTTGATTTTTCTTCCTTTATCGGTATAGACCTCTATGCAAAAAATGCCAATGTATTTTATGATGAACAGGGTAAAACCATCGGTACTTTTTTCATGGATGGAAAACCTTTGATGACCACAAAGCAAATGGCCGACCTCGAAACTTTTTTAGGCGATGGAGAACAGTTACAAGCTTTTGAAGCCGAGTTTGGTATGCCCGATAAAAATGGCAGACCCCGTATGTTGCATAACAGGGTTACCGGAAAAGTAGACCCTGCCGTTCTGAAAACGTGGGAGCCGTATAACCTTGGTCTCTTCATACAAAAGAAAGGTCAGCAACTGGAAGCCAAACTCAAAAACAAAGTACATGTATATGCAGGTGCCAAAGACAATTTCAAATTACATGAAGCTGTTCTGGCATTCAGAAAAAAAGCGGCAGGTACATCGGCCATCGCCGAACTCATTCCCGGTGCTGATCATTGGAGTATCTGGTCGCCGGCATTTACACAAAGGGTGCAGAAAGAAATAGATGAACGCATAAAATAAGTATCAGGACAAATGAGAAAAGGATCGCTGCAGGTAGCGATCCTTTTTTATTTATACCGGAATGAACCGGAACAACAGGTACCAAACAAAGTCTGCGGCATAATTGGCTACAAGCGACATCAGTAATGCCATCAGTATTTTCTGCGTTTTGGAACTATGGGGCTGAAATGTTTTTTCAAAACCATAGATAAACCACGCAATCGAAAAATAATAGATCAGGAAATACAGATCATTTACAAAGCCCGTTCTTACCGGTACCTGCAAAAGTTTTAATAGGAATCCTATAGTGGCCAGAAAAATGGAAACAATAGTTGTATAGGCCGAACCATACAGTATGGCTACCCATCTTTCTACAAAACTGGTTTTTGTTTTCCGGAAAATGACCCAACCCAATAATACCAACAAAGGCGCCATCATGAGTATGGTGATAAAGTTCTCATACTGCAGCAGGGTCTTGTTTTTTGGGCCATGCCATAATATCCTCATCCATGTATCGGAGCGGGTAAGTTTTGCAAGCTCTAATGAGCTGGTGAGGTAATCGTATCCCGCACTTACTAATTTATAAACAGCAAACCAGATGAGGATAAAGGTGATTGGTTTATGTACTTTTTTTCTTTTCCCATCGAGAAACTCTTTTACAATGGCGCCAGAACGGGTAAAAAGAGAGCGGGTGGTATAGAGAAAACTATGTTCTGCATGTGTAAAAAAATGAAGGAACTCATCCGTTAAACTTTTCCAGGTGAGTTTTTTTACCGTGGCAGCCTGTCCACAGGCTGAACAGTAGTTACCATGAAAAGCAGTGCCACAGTTAAGACAGTGTATGGTTTTGGTGCCGCTCATGTCTTAAATATATTTCAATCCGGCTATATAAGCAAAACAGTAGCCGCGGTATATGCCGATAGAATGTGTAAATAGATTAAAATAAAACCTCTGCGTAAACTCCGTTATCTCTCGTTCTCTGCGGTGAGATCTCTTCCAGCTTCAGGCCTTCACCGCAGAGAACGAGAGAAAGGAGAGTTTACGCAGAGGGAGCGGAATGTAGTTTTTCATTGAGCAGGTAGGACGTGATACCTGCAGCAAATACCAGTATCATCATACTCATACCCGGGTCAACACCGCCTACTTTAATTACCGAATACATGGCGCCAATTAAATCGAAAGCCAATCCCGCATAGGCCCATTCCTTTATTTTTTTAAAGGAAGGAATAAGAATAGCGATTGATCCCAATAATTTAGCCACGCCAATAAAAGGAATAAAGTATTCAGGATAACCCAGGTATCCGGTGAGGAACTGCTTTGATTCTGCGTTCAACATAATATTCGGAATAGCAGAAAAAATCATGAAGCCGGAGAACAGAATAGTGGCGATCCAGTAAATGAGTTTGGTTTTTTTCATGTTGGTTGTTTTAGCGTTTATAAAATAATGGGAGGATAAACCACGGAGTTACACAGGGTTTAACACAGAGTTTCACAGAGGTTGTACTATTAGCTATTTGCATACCTTACGCTAGACCTTTGTGAACCTCTGTGCTTTACTCCGTGTAACTCCGTGGTAAAAAGACTCGATTTAAACCAGCTGCTCTTATTCTTTCGCCCAGCAATTAATCATCCAGTTAATTCCGTATTGATCAGTAAAGCTACCGAAATAGGCGCCGAAGAACATATCCTGTAAGGGCATATCTATTTTGCCACCTGCTGATAATCCATTGAACAATCTATCGGCTTCTGCCCTGGTTTCAGGTTCTATACTGATATGCATATTATTACCCTGTGTAATGGTGAATCCCATTTCTTTAGGTGCATCGGTACCCATTAAAATATGGCCGCCTGTAATAGGTAATTCAACATGCAGTACCATCTTTTTAATCTCCTCTGCTACAGGCGGGTGATTGCTATCTGGCGGCAAGTCGCCAAAACGCTGGATACCACCGGCCACAAATGCTGTTTTGAAAACAGACTGATAAAAACGGAATGCTTCTTCTGTTTTGCCGTCGAAATTGAGATAGGTACAAACCCTTGCGGTTACACCTGTTTTCATCTCGGCACGTAACTGAAACCTGGACTGGATATACTGATCGAGGTTTTCCATGGCCATAGCAAATCCTTCCCTGAAACCCATTTCAACAATTTTCTCCAGGTCGCTGAGCGATTGGTATGCGATTACAATGTTTACTGTTGTTACTTCCTCTTTTTCTGTAAAACGATTGGTCCAGTGAGCGCGGGGGAAATCGGTATTGATCTTTCCTTCTTCATCACAGAATGCATCCAAACCGGAGAAAGCAACATGTGGATCAATATGCTCATAATCGGCACGGCACCAATGACATTCGGTTTGTGGCCCTATCATGCGATAATGCCAGTAACCACCTTCCCGGAAGTCCATCGATTTGGTAATGGTCTGGTAAGGTTTTGGTGCCCACCATTGGTCGAGCAGTTCGGGTTGGGTCCAGGCATCCCATACAAAATTCAGTTTGGCGGCAAATTCGCGCTGAACATGAATCGTGTTCGTTTCCTTGTTCACCGTGAAATCGAATAATAAACTGCGGTTCATTTCTTTTGTGTTTTAAGGGTCTGTAATACTTTATCCAATTGGTTGAATCTGTTTTCCCATAGCTGGCGAAACTGATCTAGCCATTTATCTATCTCTTTCATTTTTTTAACATTGAGGGTATAGTAAATTTCCCTGCCGGTCTGTTCCTGTTCTACCAGCTTACATTCGGTAAGAATGCGCAGGTGTTTGGAAACAGCCTGCCGGCTCGAATCAAAATGTTCAGCAATGGCATTGGGTGTCATGGCCTGAAAAGCAATCAGGGCTATAATGGCCCTGCGGGTAGGGTCGGCAATGGCCTGGAAAACATCACGTCTCATGGTGGTATCAATTATTATGAAACTATTCGGTTGCAAATATATGCGCAACTGTTTGGTTTCACAAAATAATTTTTGAAGAAGTCGGAAAGAAGCAGATAGCTGTTTGTAAATCAGCATATATAAAGAAACTGTTAAGCCGCAGATTAGAACATCAAAATCTGCGAATCTGCGGCTTAAACAGACCATGTTAAAAAACTAAATTGTTTTTCGCCATCTAAGTTCAAGGCTAACTAGTAGCAGGATAACCAGTATTTCTAACATAAAGTAAATGATACCGATTGTGCTAAGTTGATCAGCATTCAGATAAACCAGCAGTAAGGAGTACAAAGCATACAATACATTACAAATGATGATAACAGTAAGTAATATTTTCTGCTTGCCTGATTTACTCAACAAACAGGTAAATGAATAACAGGCAAATAAAACCTGGAACGGAATCAGTAATTGAAACATGGCATCAGGTACACCAAAGACTTCCTTATAATACTGAACCACACAAAGTAATATGGCAGACAACAATGCCCCCATTCCATCTATCAGAAAAATCTGCCAGGGTTTTAAAGAAAAAATATTGAATGCCATATGTTTTATTGATTAATGAGTACCCGGTATTCAGCCGGAATAACTACTCCCTTGAATTGATCGGTAAGACTATAGAAAATAAATACGGTTAAAAATATACCCAGTATGATGATAAAGTCAGCTTGTTGTTTTGGCGAAGTGCCAAACAATGGCATCTTCATTTTTTTAGCATGAATAGCTGCAAAATGTCCAAAGAAAGAGAGGATGGCCAATGCATAATAGGGAATGAAAAAAAGATTGAAGGGAAAACTGTTCAGTCCGGCTACACCAAAATAGAAATTGGTATCCAGCTTTAATAAAAAACGGCCGGCCAATACTGCCGTTACATGAATAAGTAAAAAGAAAGCCAGGTACATACCTGTCCATATGTGTAATTGCTCATAAAAACCGGCTGCCCGCTTTCTTTTTGCTTTGAACAGCCGGATACCAGAAACAAGCTGTAACAGTACTGCTAATAGTAAAACGGTTTCTACAAAAGGGTTACGGTATACCACACGAAATGACTGCATAGTACTGATATGTTTGTCAGCTCCCTGCAATGCAGTTATATGATTGAAAAGATGAAAACCAATGAACAGACTCAGGCATAATCCGGACAGGTAATGTATTTTTTTAAGGGTCATGAGCTGCAGGATAAATACTGATTGTCAAAATTAGGAAGATATATCGCTGCTTTTTCAATTCATATACACACAGCGTTATGGTATACGAACGCCATGTCATCGTATATGAATGTATTACCCTTCTCGTACAATAACTTTTACTGAACAGTTTTATTAGTAACAAACATCAGGTACTTTCCCGGTTATGTTCTTTTTCCATCCTGGTTTCCTCCACTTTATTGGCTGCATCGGGATCCAGGTATTTTTTATCCCTTCGGTTTTTGCGGATCAGAAAAATTACTAATGCTAACGCAAGTATTACTACGATAACTATAGGTAATACATCTTTCGTTTCCATAGGATAGGTTTATTGGTAATACAATTCACTAATTGCTGTAAGGTATCAAAAGATGATCGGTACTGATGTGAAAGAGGGCTGGAACATTAGAAAATGCCAGATGAGCAAACAGTTTAGTAAACCTGTATAGGGTTGCGGGCATTATATACTTCTACGTGCTTCATTTGGCAAAGCACCAAAAATTCAGGTTATTTGCAAACAAATCAATCTCATGCTCCCCAAGTTCAAACGTATCCTACTCAAATTATCGGGTGAAGCCCTGCTGGGCGACCAGAAAAACGGTGATCCCTTTAACCCAAAGATCATTGAACAATATGCCCATGATATTAAACTGGTTACCAATTTAGGTGTACAGGTAGCCATTGTAATTGGAGGTGGTAATATTTACAGGGGTATGAATGAAGCCGACAGTGGTATTGAAAGGGCCCATGGCGATTATATGGGCATGCTCGCAACCGTTATCAATGCTATGGCCATGCAGGCCATGCTGGAGAAGATAGGTGTGTACACCCGTTTACAAAGTGCCATCAACATGGAGCAGGTGGCCGAACCTTATATCCGCAGAAAAGCACTGCGACACCTCGAAAAAGGCAGGGTGGTTATTTTCGGTGCCGGTACAGGTAATCCTTATTTTACCACCGATACCGCAGGTTCATTAAGGGCCATTGAAATGAAGGCCGATGTTATTTTAAAAGGTACCCGTGTAGATGGTGTATATACGGCAGATCCTGAAAAAGACCCTTCGGCTACCAAATACGATAAAATAAGCTTCCAGGAATGTATTACCAATAACCTGAAAGTAATGGATATGACGGCTTTTACCCTTTGTATGGAAAACAAACTCCCCATTATTGTTTTCGATATGAATAAACCCGGAAACCTCCTCAAAGTGGTGGAAGGAATGAATGTAGGGACTTTTGTGAGCTAATGGCCCATTGGTGTAAATTATCGTTCACCATACCCGGTCATTGTTAACTTCATTGCAATGAAAAAAATACTGTTTCTCCTATGTTGCGTTAATGCCAGCCTCTGTATGGCACAGGGCCGTCTTAGCTTAACAGATGCCATCCAGCTTGCTTTAAAAAACAGTCTCGATATTCAATTAGCCAAAAACAACCTGGAGATCAGTACCATCAATAATCATCCCGGTATTGCCGGTGCCTTACCCACGGTTACGGCTACCGCAAATGATAATGAACAGATCATTTCCATCAACCAGAAATTTTCAGACGCTTCCAGGAACACCACCCGTAACAATGTAGGTTCGAATAACCTTTCTGTAGGCGTAACCGGAACCATCCTCCTCTCCAACGGGTACCGTGTGGTTACCACTAAAAAAAGATTGGCTGAACTGGTACAGCAGAATGAGCATTTACTCAATGTTCAGGTACAGAACACCATGGCAGCTGTTGCCACCCGTTATTTTGATATTGTAAGAAACCAGGGTTTTATAAAAACCATTGAACAGTCTATCAGTGTATTCCAGAAAAGACTTGATATACTGTTGGCCAGGCAACAGGCCGGACTCTCCAACAATGCAGATATTTTCCAGGCAAGACTAGATCTCAATGCACAGCTACAGCAAAAACTGCAGCAGGAATTAGTGATTCAGCAGGGTAAAACAGATTTATTAAACCTGCTTTTTTTAAATCCCGACTCTTCCATTACCATTGTTGATACTATTGTAGTAGAAAAAAATATCTTACTCACAACCATTCAGTCGGCCTTAAAGAATAACCCGCAGATGCTGAGTGCCGAGCAACAGATTAAGATCAATGAACTGATTGAAAAAGAAACGGCCGCATTAGGTAAACCTACACTGCGTGCCAATACGGGCTACAACTTCAATAATACCAAAAGCGGTGCAGGTTTCGCATTATTGAACCAGAGTTATGGACCTTTTCTCAGTGTAAACCTGAGCATTCCCATCTATAATGGTTCCGTTTTCAAGCGGCAGGTACAGGTGGCAGAAGTAAATTCAAGAAATGCTGTTTTACAGAAAGAAACTTTACTGCAAACACTTGAAGCCGGAGCAGTAAGAACCTACCAGGCTTATAAAAATGCCTTACAGCAATTAGAAACAGAAGTAGAAAATTACAGGCTCTCCATGCAATTGGTTGACCTGGTACTCAAACGTTTTGAACTGAACCAGGCCACCATTATTGATGTACGTCAGGCACAACAAAGTTTTGAAGCCACCGGTTTCAGGATGATGAACCTCAACTATACCGCTAAGCTGGCAGAAATAGAGTTGAAAAGATTAGCCAATACAATCGTACCCTGATTTTTCTTTCGGTCAGATGAAGAAGGGCATGCAGGATGTATTATTTTGCCTTCAAATAATTTTTGCTGATGCAGGTTCCTTCCATTCAATCCAAGCTTCCAAAAGTAGGTACTACCATTTTTACTGTCATGAGCCAGCTGGCTGCGCAACATGGTGCCGTAAACCTGGGTCAGGGTTTTCCGGATTTTCCCATGCCTGAAACTTTAACTACATTAGTTGACAAAGCCATGCGTGATGGTTATAACCAATACACACATATGAATGGTTATCCGCTGCTGCGTGAACAACTGGCGCGTAAAGTACAGGCTTTGTATGGAACGGAGATCAACCCTGATACTGACATGACCATTACACCCGGAGGTACTTATGCCATTTATACCTCACTCACAACCGTATTACAACCCGGTGATGAAGTGATTGTTTTTGAACCGGCTTATGATAGCTATATACCCAATATTGAAATCAATGGGGCGAGGGCCGTTCGTATACCATTAACATACCCCACTTATTCCATTCCATGGGAGCAGGTACGAAAAGCCATCAACACCCGTACGCGGATGATCATGATTAATTCTCCGCATAACCCAACAGGTGCGGTACTTTCGGCAGCTGATATACAGGAATTGATGGCAGTAGTAGAAGGTACCAATATTTTAATACTGAGTGATGAAGTATATGAACACCTGATCTTCGATAACCTTCAACATGAAAGCATACTTCGTTATCCGGAATTATTGAAACGCAGTTTTGTCTGTTTCTCTTTTGGCAAAACCTATCATTGTACCGGCTGGAAACTCGGTTACTGTATCAGTTCTCCGGAGCTGATGCAGGAGTTCAGGAAAGTACACCAGTTTAATTGTTTTAGTTGCGATACACCCAAGCAGGTAGCATTAGCCGAATATTTGAATGATACCGAAGCTTACACCACATTAGGTTCCATGATACAAGTGAAGCGGGATTATTTCAGGCATAAAATGTCTGCCACACCCTTTACCTGTATTCCTTCGCACGGCAGTTATTTCGAGTGTTATAGTTATGCAGCCATCAGCGATGAGCCTGATACCGAATTCGCCAAGAGACTCACAATTGATTATGGCGTAGCCACCATTCCTGTATCGGCTTTTTACCAGGATAAAAAAGATGATAAAGTCGTACGCTTCTGTTTTGCAAAAAAAGAAGCGACACTTGATCTTGCTATTGAAAAACTCATGCGGTTATAAGTAATGTCTCAAGGCGATGCTTTATTTCTTCCTGGCAATTCCGCTTCCATGAATTGAAATATCTGTAGTAGCAGGATTACCATAATAGTCAACAGTTCCCGAACCCTGAATGTTTACTTTCAGGTGTTGAGAACAATTGAGTTCTATATGTCCTGACCCATGAATACTTACTTCAACCTGTTGTGCAGCAATACCTGCACCATACATAGAACCTGAGCCATTGATATGATAAGCCATTTTGGTAAAAGATGAATTTTGTACCCTCACTCTGCCAGAGCCATTAATAGTTGATGCCAACTCAACGCCCAGCATAAAATTGGTGATGATAATATCTCCTGAACCATTCAGGTACACAGATCTGATATCAGCTACTTCGATCCTGATTTTAATATTGTCGTTTTTAATATTGTACCTGCTTTTATAACCAAGAGATAATTCTCCGTTGTTTACCTGCGACTCATAAATAGCCAGTAAATTACCATAACCAGTAATGCTTACCTTTTGTGTATTGGACTGAATAATTTCTACTTCAGCCGATCCATTAATTTTTACTTTGGTGAAATTTGCTACCTGTCTGTTTTCTGTTTGAACGGGTCCCTCACCAACAATGCTTTTAGTGCATGATTGTACGAGACAGGTAAAAGAAAACAATAATAATATCCATTTACAATACTTCATACGAATTGCTTTTTTGCTACTATGCAAAAGTCTGTATAAGAACAGGGGCATTTGAATAAGAAGGGACAAATGTGTTTTTGAATGGATAAACAGCAATTAGAATGGATGAAAATTATTTTCAGCAGGCAAATAAAAAAAGCACCACATATTTATGTGATGCTCCAAAATCATTATCATCCCCTTCTGCGAAACCTCCGATATCTCATCTTCTCTGCGGTGAATACCAGCGTAAGATCACCGCAGAGAAAGGAGAGCGAAGAGATTTCGCAGAGTAGTTATCCGATTGCTGCGTTGATATCTGCTATGAGGTCGTCAATGTCTTCAATACCTACACTTAAACGGATCAGGCTGTCGCTCAGGCCATTCTTAATACGTTCTTCACGTGGTATGGATGCATGTGTCATGGAAGCCGGGTGATTGATCAGCGATTCTACGCCTCCAAGGCTTTCAGCCAGTGCAAATACTTTGGTAGATGACAATACCCTTCTTGCATTTTCCACACTGTCATCTTTCAAAGTAAAACTCATCATACCACCAAAGCCACGCATCTGCTTACTGGCCACTGCATAACCGGGGTGATCGGTGAAACCACACCAGTATACCTGACTCACTTTAGGATGGCTGCGTAAAAAGTTGGCCATTTTTTCGCCATTCTCACAATGGCGCTGCATACGAACATGTAATGTTTTAATTCCCCTTAATACCAGGAAACAATCCATCGGTCCGGGAACGGCACCACAGCTTTTCTGGATAAAATATAATTTCTCCCTGAGTGTTGCATCGTTCATTACAAGACAACCCTGTATTACATCACTATGACCACCTAAGTATTTGGTGGCGGAATGCATTACAATATCTGCACCCAGATCGAGTGGGTTCTGCAGGTAAGGAGAAGCAAAAGTATTGTCTACACAAAGCAGGGCACCAGCATTTTTTGCTATAGCAGCCACTGCTTTGATGTCGGTAATATTCATCAATGGATTGGTAGGTGTTTCAATCCAGATAAGTTTTGTTTGAGCGGTGATGGCTACTGAAATATTTTCAGGATTGGTGGTATCAACATACCTGAAGCGGATACCAAATTTCTCAAACACTTTGGTAAATAAACGGTAGGTGCCACCGTACATGTCGTTGGCTGCAATTACTTCATTACCTGGTTCAAGGAGTTTAATTACTGCATCGGTTGCTGCCACACCACTGCTGAAAGCAAGACCAAATTGTCCGTTTTCAATCTGGGCATACGCTTCCTCTAATGCCTTACGGGTGGGGTTCTGACTGCGGGCATATTCATAGCCTTTATTTACGCCTGGCGCTTCCTGAACATAAGTGGAAGTCTGGTAAATAGGTGTCATGATTGCACCTGTAGATGGATCAGGCTCTGTACCTGCGTGGATGTATTTGGTGGCAAGTTTCATCGTGCTATAGTTTATGTCTCTGCGTAAACTCAGTGTTCTCTTGTTCTCTGCGGTGAACTAAATTATATAATAACCGCAGAGAACAAGAGAACACTGAGATTACGCAGGGTAGATGATTAATTCTTTTTGGGTTTGGTAACAACATCTTCATGTACCGTTATAGGAAGTCCTGCTTTGAGGTCATCCCAGAGAATAATGAGTTGTGCACCGTTTTTTATTTCTTCAAAGAAAATAGTGAAAGCCTCCGTATTATCTGCATTCCTGTTCACTTCAATATCCGTTCTCAGTAAATCTTTTTTGGCATCATAACTAAAATTGCCCCAGCAGAAATTATCCTTGTTCAGTATCAGTGTCCATTTTTTTTCTGTTGGAATACAGTATAGTGTGTATCTACCCTTAGGGACACTTTTACCATCGATTTTTACGTTTTTAAAGAACTCTATTTCAGAAGCTTCATTGGCGCCCAGCCTCCATAATTCATTGTATTTAATGATGCCACCAAAAATATCACGTCCGCTTTTTAAAGGGCGGCCATAAATAACACGGGCAACAGGAACATCTTTTGCTTTTCCACTCATTTTGAGAATGGGATAATTGGCAGGCCAGTAGCTCATGTCCATGGGTGATTTATCCAGGTCGGTTGGTTTTTGTTGTGCCGACAGACAAACCGAAAAGAATAAAGAAACGCTCAACAGTAAACACTTCATGTCAGACTAATTTTTACAAAGATAAAGGCGCATGCTTTTCATCGTTCATTGAGCCAGTCGAGGGCCAGTTTTTTAACATCGGGAAAAAACGCTTCATAAGACAGTTTAAACTGGTCGTAATGTATCTCAAATAAACGAAAAGCATCATTTGCCGTGGAAAGATAAGCTGCCCTTCTGGCTACACCTTCAAAACTTCTTTCAATACCCCAGGTAAACCGATAATTATAGAGCCAGTTCTGTGTTTTCATATAAGGAAATAATCGGGCGAATTTTTCAGGAAAAAACCCGCTAAAGGGGTCGAGTAAGGCATAGGTGCTGGAGCTGAACGCCATCCAGTTGGTTTCACTGTGTATAGATACATCTATTGCCAGAAAATGATCGTATACAACATCCATAAAAGCCCCGGCATAAGCACCCACGGCTGGTTGTAACAGGATTTTCGCCTTTTTTGTAGCAGCATGCTGATCAGTGAACACATCAATCATACGATGTAAACGGATGCCTTGCTGTATACCCTCTGGAAAATCGTATTGTTTTTTTCCTTTTACAAAATCGCTGATCATATTGCCCACCAGTATCTCGGGCTCATCAAAAGAAAGGTAGGCATGTGCTAAATAATTCATGCTTTTTTGCGCTTAAAAAACCGGTAAGAATAAATGGCGGGAATGATCACCACCAACATTGTAATAACCAGGGTAATAATAAAAGCCGTCATAAACGGAAACAAGATTGCTGCAATGGCCATGAGTAAACCAGCCGGTACCCAGATTTTCGCCGCCAGTTGATGCGTGGCTGCCCAGTTTTCTTCATCTTCCAGTGTCCATGGTAAACGCAAACCAATAAAATAATTGGGTTTGATATTGCGCATAAAATAGCCCATTACAGCAATGAGTAAACCCACAGAAGGTAATACTACTTTTTGTATGCTGAAATTTTTCAGGGTGTTCGACATCGATAATACCATACTTGTATTTATCACTGCAAGAAATACCACTACAATCATAGCAAGGGTTTTATATGTATCTGCAGAAACACTGGCCGTTTTTTTGGGATCTATTTTATGGATATTGCTCAGGAGTAAATACACACCTATTCCAACTACAAATAAAATACTGATGTGTATCCATATGGAAGATTTGTGGCCATATTTATCTGCTTGTCCGTCTGCATCAAAATGTACAGGAATGCTTTCCGGTAATCCCGGATAAAGAATAGCAGCCAGTATGGCCGGGGCTGCCAACAATATAACGGCCAATAAAGGAGATGTAAAAAAACGTCTCATTGGTACGATTTTCTTAAAGATACAAATCCATTTTCACCTGCACCATAGTGTTTACCACTGCTAAAAATTAACCACTCCATAACGGCTTTTATGTTTTTCTTATGAATTCTTTTCCAATGCAGTACTGTATTGGGTTCTATTCGATTATTAACTGTGCTTAACATGGTTTTTAACACCACTCATACCATTGGAGCAGTATGCGTTTTCAATTAATCACAATTCATCCCTGACCGATATACTTGTGCTTAGCTTTGGTTTGTCATCAGGAAATAAAAAACTCAACATACCATCATTAAAAACAATTATCATGAAAAAGTTTATCCTTGCTACACTCATTACTGTTACCATTGGTAGCAGTGTATTAGCTGCCGATGTCAGCAAAGTAAGTTTCCGCGTGCTCAATTCATTTGAGACACAATTTGCGGGTGCAACAGAAGTTAACTGGACAGTAACCGCCGATTACACCAAAGTTAAGTTTATGCTGGAGGGTGAAAAACTCGAAGCCTTTTTTAACGGTAATGGAGATGTAATTGGTACTTCCAGAAAAACCGAATTCAAACGCCTGCCATTAACGGCTATCCAGAAGATTAAAAAAGCCTATAGCAAGTATCAGGTAACTGAAACCATTGAGTTTGAATTGTATGGTGAAAGGAAATATTATGTGTCTGTAGAAAATGAATCAGACAGAAAGATTCTCGAAGTTTCTTTATACGGTGAAGTAACCGTATTTGATAAGCATAAATAAGTTGGTGTTTGGTTAATCTGAAAAGCCCCCGGTAATTTTTACCGGGGCTTTTTATTGATATAGTGATGCATGGAGATAAAATCTCCTTCCTTTTTTAAATATTGTATGGTCTGGTGGAGCCGTTCCAGTAATATTTCCTTACACCATCTTCTGGTATACAAGGGTAATTGATAGTGCTGGATATCGGTAAATTCCCATGGATGAAAATAAAGACAGAGATATCCGTCTTTCTTCAGTGTCTGCACAGCTAAATAGTTAAACAGCTGCAGGGGCATATTTTTAAAACTCAACCAGAATAGTGGTATCCTTAGATGGGGAGAAACAGATGCTGGTATTCTGTGCATGCCTGCTTCTGTATACAGGGTTCGCGGAAGATGAAGATTGTTATACCTGCCGGGTAACCAGGTAGGGTTAATAGATGAATCGTATTCGTAGCCCGCTTTTTTTACTTCAGCCATATCCACTTTTCGCATCCTCGGCATTCTTAGTCCGTAAACAGTTTGGCCGGTAATGGCTTCCAGTCTTTGTTTAGACGATAATAAATGTTCGTTGATGAAATCAGAATGATAATAAGTATGCGATGCAATCTCGTGTTGGGTTGAGAGCTGTCTGATGTCTTCGGGATAATGATCGGCAAAATTGGCTGTGGTAAATAAGGTAGATGCAATGGCCTGATCCTGTAATATGGGTCTAATATTATCTAATCCTTTTTTGCCCACACTCAGTTGCTCCTCTTTTGATATCTGGTAACCATATTCGAGTGGCATATCGAACTCTTCCACATCAAAACTCAATAAAATAAATCGGTCTGTTCTCATAGGTTCGATTCCCGGATGATATAATGCGGGCGGTTTTTACTTTGCATAAACAATTTACCAAGATAAAGACCAATAATACCCAGAATCATGAGCTGTAATCCACCAAAAAATGCGATAGTGGCTATGAGTGAGCTCCAGCCTGAAATAGGTTTATCAAAGAAATAACTGTAAATGATATAGGGAATATACAGCAATGATAACATGGAAAAGGCAAACCCTAAGTAAGCAGCTATATACAATGGTTTTGTGCTGAATGAGGTAATACCCTGTAAGGCAAAACGCACCATTTTTTTTACCGTATATTTTGAACTGCCGTTATACCTGTTTCCCGGTATATATTCAATACCTACCTGTTTAAATCCAATCCATTTTGAAAGTCCTCTCAGGAAAAGATCATTTTCATTAAAGTTTTTGAATACCTGCCATACATTTTTATCCATGAGCCTGAAGTCTGCAGCCCCAGGGTCTAGTTCAATATCTGATAATTTATTCAGCAGGGTATAAAACAGTCCGGATGTTTTTCTTTTGAACAGCGGTATACGCTCATTGTCTTTACGGATGGTAAAAACAACTTCATATCCTTCGGCCCATTTATTGAGCATAACAGGAATAAGATCGGGAGGATGCTGCAGATCGCCATCCATCATAATAATACAATCTGCTGTTTCATCGATACTGTTGATACCCGCTTTGAGCGCATTCTGGTGACCGAAATTTCTCGATAATGCAATAAAGAAAATATTGGAAGTCTCGCGCGCTTTGTTTTTTAATACAGCCAGTGTATCATCTGTACTGCCATCATCCACAAAGGTGATGGTATAGTCATAGACAGCTGCATCGATTACCTGCTTGATGGCCTCAATAATAATGGGTATGTTTTTTTCCTCATTACAAACCGGTATTACAATACAAACTTTCTTTTTCATGCAGCAGGTACAGTTTGTAATGAAGCATATTTTTTACTGACCAATGCTTTGATCATGATCAACCAGACTATAAAACAGGGTAGCGCTTTCATGGAGTACTTTACGAAAAAACCATCACGTACTGTTTTTGGAAACAGATCGGTGGGTGATAATATAGTAAAGAGAAACACAAACAACAGCAATGCTACTTGTGCTTTACTGAATGGCAAATACAGAGAGAACCATATGGCAATAGCAACGACTGGAATAATATAAGTAGGCGATTCGGCCGATGAACTGAATATAACAACGGCAATCATCAGCATACAATAATAGGTAAGTGTAAACATCCTTTCCTTAAACTGTTGATACCGCAGCAATGGCAGCAGCAACAATACAGCTGCCGGAACAGTAATAAAATAATTAGGCAGATCCTGTATATTAAAAACCCTTCTTATCATACCGCCCACAGAAATATCCTGCATACCCGAAGCAACCGAGATATCGATATTGGTGCCATTTTTTTCTACCAAAGAATGAAACCAGTCTTCATACGACTGTATAATAAACCCGGGTGAAGAAATGAGCATGGGTAAAACAAACAGTAAAAGCAGCCAGCCGGCAAAGGAAAATGCAAACAGTTTTTTCCTGTCTGTGAACAGAAAAAGAACAAGACCTGCCACACTGTATATTTTAATGAGAAAACCTACCGCTATTAAAAAAGTAGCGGGTACTATTTTATGATCCCGTACATAGGCATAAGCCAGTAACATGAATCCTGCCAGCATGGGGTTAAACTGAACGCTGTGTGTTGCGGTCATTTGCTCAATACAGGCAATGAGTAAAACCGTATAAAATTGTGTTGCAGGCAGGTTCAGACGTTTGATGGCGTAAAATAGTACCCATGCATTGGCAAGGCACCACAAAAGACAGCCTATATAAACCGGCAACCAGGTAAAGGGTGCAATCAGCAGACTGAATAAAGGGCCGTAGTGATTACTGTCTGCATATTCAGACGGGTAGCTGATGTATAAATTCGACTGCTGAATGGTATGTTCATAAACACCGCGATAGATCAGGAAATTGTTGATTTCGCCATGTCCCCTGCTCATTTCTAGCAGGGCAGCCAGCAGGGTGGCGCCAAACCAGATAATAACAGGCAAGCCTATATTATACTGGCCGATGGTTTTATCGGAGTAGAGAATTTTCATGCGGGGGCTACAAGGTTATTAAATTTTCGGTATAATCAGAGATTAGAATAAGATTAGAAAAAACGCATAAACATTTGAAAATCTTGCATATATGATGGGTTGGGGTCCTTGTCAGCAGCTGATTAAGCATATTCTTAATAGGATAAAATGACCCAAAAAAATTACCTTTGCAGCCTTTAACCGAACCAATATGAACAAAGGGCCTGTTTCCCAATTTATTCAACACCATTACCGTCATTTTAATGCAGCTGCTTTGATAGATGCCGCAAAAGGTTATGAAACCCATTTGCTGGAAGGCGGTAAAATGCTCGTAAGCCTGGCCGGTGCCATGAGTACGGCCGAACTGGGTATTAGTCTGGCAGAAATGATTCGCCAGGACAAAGTAGCCATCATCAGTTGTACAGGCGCCAATCTGGAAGAAGATGTGATGAACCTGGTGGCCCACAGCCACTATAAAAGGGTACCCAATTACCGTGATCTTACGCCACAGGATGAGTGGGACCTGCTTGAGAATCATTATAACCGTGTAACAGATACCTGTATACCCGAAGAAGAAGCTTTCAGGCGTTTGCAGAAACACCTGGTAAAACAATGGAAAGAAGCTGAAGCCAAAGGTGAGCGATATTTTCCGCACGAGTTCTTGTATAAAACGGTGTTAAGTGGTGAGTTGGAACAGTACTATGAGATCGATCCAAAAAACAGCTGGATCGTTGCAGCCGCTGAGAAAAACCTGCCCATTGTTGTTCCGGGATGGGAAGACAGTACCACCGGAAATATTTTCGCGAGTTATGTTATTAAAAATGAACTGAAAGCCAGTACGGTAAAAAATGGTATTGAGTATATGGTATGGCTCGCCGACTGGTATCGCCAGAACAGTGGCGGTAAGGGTGTAGGTTTCTTCCAGATTGGTGGTGGTATTGCCGGCGATTTTCCGATTTGTGTTGTACCTATGATGTACCAGGACCTGGAATGGCATGATGTTCCTTTCTGGAGTTATTTCTGCCAGATCAGTGATTCTACTACTTCTTACGGATCCTATTCCGGAGCTGTTCCCAATGAAAAAATTACCTGGGGTAAATTAGATATCCATACCCCGAAATATATTGTGGAGAGTGATGCCACGATTGTGGTGCCATTGATCTTTGCTTATCTGTTGGGTTGGTAATTTCAATAGAACTGCAGAGAACAGATAAAATAAAAGCCCTGACATAAAATGTCGGGGCTTTTATTTTAGTGCTGTCTCGTAATGATTTTACCAAATCATTCAAGCTGGTACTGGAAGAAATCAATGCTGCGGAAAAAATGACCCGGGTAGTAAAAACCATAGGCCCGGGAGGACAAATTGAATAATAAAGTGTAACTCCAACAACCAGCTTTTACTACCCATCAGTTGTTCATCTGTTGATTTTTTTACAGTGAGCATAATAAAGAGGGGCTTCCCCCGAAAATGTTAAAATCAGAAAAAGATTTGGGAATTTAAGTATTGTTTCTACATTTGTAGAACAAGATGTAAATTTGTAGAATGAAATTGACCAAAGCAGAACAACAAGTGATGGAACTGATCTGGCAGCAGAAAGAGGTTTTTATGAAAGATATATTAGAGGCTTTTCCAGAACCCAAGCCTGCACCCTCTACGCTAGCTACTTTGCTGAAAAGAATGCAGGACAAAGGTTTTGTTGGGTATAAACTCTTTGGCAATTCAAGACAATACCATGCGCTGGTAAATAAAGAAAAGTATTTTTCGAAAGAAGTGAAGTCAATCATCAAAGGCGCATTCGACAATTCGGCACTCAGTTTCGCCTCCTTTTTCACCACGGCCACCAAACTCTCCGTGAAAGAACTGGAGCAATTGCGTGATATGATTGATCAGGAACTCAAAAAGAAAACCAAATGATGGCACTACTACTGAAAATAGTATTGGCTTCAGCCTGTATGACAGGTATCTATTTCCTGTTATTGGCCAGACAGAAAAGCTTTCGTTTTAACCGGTGGTATTTATTGTTGTCGCTATTGCTCCCCCTCATTGTACCCTTTATTGAGATCGAAATAACTGCCTCACCTGCTGAAAACCTGGTGCAGGGTTATGTACAAAGCCTGTATATAGTGCAGGATGCCATTGCAATGGATAGTAAAACCAATGTGGTAGCTGTAACAAAATCGGTTTTATTTACGGCTACTGATTATGTGTTATTGGGTTGCCTGATCATCAGTCTGGTTCTACTGATGCGTTATATCTTCTGTGTACACCAATTATTACAGTTGAAAAAATCGGCTGTGCTGTTACAAAGGGGGCAGCTAAGCATTGCTTTATCTGAAGATGTAAAGCAAGCTTTTAGTTTTCTTTCTACGATTTATGTAAACAGAAATGCATTTGAAAACAATGAAATTCCCAACGATATCCTGTTACATGAAACAGCGCATTGCGAGCAATGGCATAGCCTGGATATTCTATTTGGTCAATTCTTGCTGGTGTTTACCTGGTGGAACCCGCTAAACTGGCTATTGCTGCGTACCATTCGCCAGAACCATGAGTTCCTGGCCGATGAAAAAGTGGTTACTGAAAAACCAGGTGATACTGTTTCTTACCTGCAGTTGCTATTGCAATCCACCAGTACCAAACTACATGCTTCCTTAATTTCTGAATTTAATTATGCATTCATCAAAAAACGATTTACCATGATACAGAAAAAAAATTCCCGTCATGCAGTATTCTATACGCTTACCAGCTTACTGACCTGTTTGGGTGTATTGGGTTGTTTTATGTCGTTCCGGTATAAAGCGGTAATGAACCAGTCTGTTGTAGAAAAGCGGATAGATACCGTTCCTTCAGTTGCACCCAATAAAAGTTTTGATGCTTATCTGGAGAAAAACACATTTGCCTATTCAGAAAAAGGTGTTTCTGCTGAAGAGATGGCATTGTATAAAAGCATCACTGACAAATACGAGATAAAGCGAGAGGATGGCAAGAAAAAATGGGTAGAGATCAGCAAAGAAGACCAGGCACGTTTAAAAGATATATTTGGCCGCATGAGTAAAGAGCAGCAACGAGGTCAGCGCATCCGGTTTATGAAACAGTTACCCCCTTTCGCAAAAAATACACCAACGACCAAACAGTTTGAAAATTTTAAAAAAGCAGATGTATATGGTGTGTGGCTGGATGATAAGAAAGTATCAAATGAAATACTCAATCAATACACAAACAGTGATTTTGCACACTATTCGGTAAGTAAGTTGTATGGCGCCGCAAAAAAAGGCAGAAACTATACCCACCAGGTAAACCTGATGACTAAGAAAGCCTACGACGATTACCTTACCGATAAGCGCAAAAACGCCCATGAGCCCATTATGTTTATGAGCTGGCGACCTTATGTTGCGGTGGTTGAAAAAACGAAATAGGTTCTTACACAAAACGGATAAAGTAATAAAGGTTCGGCGAGACCCTTTTTTTATGCTGTTCTGTTATTTCGGGCAGGTAGGTATATGTTTCTGAAGAAAGAGGCTTTATGGGTATGGCTGGTCTGCTGAGAAGCTTTTTTTGAGGTTAGCCATTTCAGCACGCAAGGCTTCAGGGAACCTTGCAAATACCAATTACACTATCAAAACATATTAAAAACAGCGCTTAACACTATAACTATGTTGAACAGTGTTGAAACAGTGTTGTAAGTGTGTTGTTGGTACGAGCAAACCCAATTTAGTAAAGGGTTTCAGGGCAAACAAAAGGCGAAAAAAGTGGGGCTGCTGATTTTGGGGGTGCAAGATATTGCTAATCAATGCTTTAATGAGTTGAGGAAGTCTCAATGATCATATTTGAGAGAGAGATTAGCTTTTTTATAGACTTCTTGTTAGCACAGAAGGCAGAATGATTGTTGTCTCATTAATGACGTTCATTAAAAGAGTATTGCAATTGCATTATAATAACTTTCAACCCTTATGATACAGTTACATTGTGGTATTTTCATCTTTGATGCGCAGGATACCATATTACTGTGCGTGCTGCTAGTATTGGTTCTCTTAGATTACAGAAAATGTAAGAGTCTTGATGACGCATTTAAGTAATAGATGATAACCGGTTTGAGTGGTATAAAAACATAGCGTTTACCCAAATTGTTGATCAGCAAAATACCGCTAAGAAAATGCTTTAACCAACCGCTCCTTTTCCTGCAATTGGAAAATGCCTTCCATTGTATACATAAGCATATGGTAAAACCCATAGAGCTCTTCCCTGCTTTTAGCGTCGTCGTAAAAAAGGTTTTCGGTGGTTAATGCTACTTCCAGCCACTCCGATAGCTTTTGTTTAGTATCCTTCAGGCTGTATTTTTTTGTGAGCATTTCGAATATTTCAGATGAACTAAGCGTCTCATCTTCAGGCATTTGTCTATTTTCGTCAATTATTCGTGCTATTTTCATGATTTTAAGATTTGTAACAAATCTACAATTTTATTTGTTTTAATAAACATTATTTTCCTATTTTTGTTTTGTATTCGATCTACAATGAAAAAAATAAAAACAGCATCGCTTTGTTCTGTCAGGTTTGGTTTGCATCAGCCTCAGCAGCCTAAAGGCAAGGTTCAATACCTGCAGGCCAGGCATTTTAATGCTTTGGGCCGTATTGAAAACGCCATAGACGTTTTTATTAATGAATACGACCCCAAACAATTACTAAAAGATGGTGATGTGGTACTGGTTGCAAAAGGCAACAGAAATTTTGCCTGGTGTTACAGGTCGCATATGGGGCCAATAATAGCATCCTCCGTTTTTTTTGTTATTACCCCACAGCAACAAAAACTCTATCCTGAATACCTGGCAGTTATCTTAAATTTAACCAGTACTCAGCAATATTTCTTGCAAAACAGTGAAGGCAGCTCCATACAATCGGTAAGAAAATCGGTACTGGAAGATTTTATGATTCCCCTGCCCGATATGGCACAACAGCAGAAGATGGTGGCCTATACCAACCAGTTTTTGCAGATGCAGCAGATAAGAGAAACACTTATAGAGAAAAACAAAGTATTATACAACGCAGTCATCACAAAAATGATACATTAAAGATGGAAAAAAAACTGAGTCAGGCAGAAATCAACAGAATAGTATGGAACGCATGCGATACGTTTCGTAATGTTATAGACCCCTCACAATACAAAGACTATATACTAACCATGCTCTTTGTAAAGTATGTAAGTGATTTGTGGAAAGAGAAACAAAAGTTTTATGCCGCAAAATACAATAACGATCAGCAAAGAATAGAAAGAGCATTGCGTAACGAACGCTTTACGGTACCCGAACACAGCACATTCGATTATTTGTTAGACCAGCGCAATGCCGCCAATTTAGGAGAGCTTATAAATATTGGCTTAGAAGCCCTGGAAGATGCCAACCGTACTAAATTAGAAGGCGTGTTCAGGAATATAGATTTTAACAGCGAGGGCAACCTGGGGCAAACCAAAGACCGTAACCGCCGCCTTAAAAACCTCCTGAGCGATTTTGCTGCACTCGACCTGCAACCCTCTCATTTGGAAGATGGCGATGTTATTGGCGATGCCTATGAATACCTGATTGAAAATTTTGCCAGCGATGCCGGTAAAAAAGCCGGAGAGTTTTATACCCCCAAACAAATATCTACCCTGTTGGCTAAACTTATTGCACCTGAACCCGGTAACAGAATATGCGACCCCACCTGTGGCTCAGGCTCTTTGTTGGTGCGCGTAGCCAGAGAAGTAGGCAGCAATAATTTTTCGTTGTACGGGCAGGAAATGAATGGCTCTACCTGGGCACTCTGCCGCATGAATATGTTTTTGCATGAAATGGACAATGCCAATATAGAATGGGGCGATACCATTAATAACCCCCGCTTACTGGAAGGCGATAACCTTATGAAGTTTCATGTAGTGGTGGCCAACCCGCCTTTCTCGGCAGACAAATGGGGGGCCGAAAATGCCATGACCGACCAGTTTAACCGTTTTCACCGGGGTGTACCTCCCAAAAGCAAGGGCGATTATGCTTTTATAAGCCATATGATAGAAACCACCTACGAAAATGTGGGGCGTGTGGGTGTTATTGTACCACATGGAGTGTTATTCAGGGCCAGCAGCGAAGGCGCCATTAGAAGAAGACTGGTAGAAGAAAACCTGCTTGAAGCCGTAGTGGGTTTGCCGGCCAATTTATTTTTTGGTACGGGTATACCGGCGGCTATTTTAATTTTTAACAAAGCCAAAGACCAGAATACCGATGTGCTGTTTATAGATGCCAGCCGTGAATATGAACCCGGCAAAAACCAGAACCGCCTCCGTGAGAAAGACATAACACATGTGGTAGATACTTATAAGGCGTTTAAGAAAGCCGAACCGTTGAATGCAGAAGAAGGGGCTGTGCTGGAAGCAAAATATGCATACCGTGCTACACAGGCAGAAATACTGGCCAACGATTATAACCTGAACATACCCCGTTATGTAGATACGTTTGAAGAAGAAGCCCCCATTGATATTGCGGCAACTCAGGCATCTATAAACGAGTTGAAAAAAGAACTGGTGCAGATTGAAGCCAAAATGAACGATTACCTGAAAGAACTGGGTTTTGAATTGAAATAAACATTAAAGAGAACACCATGTCATTTGCTGAAAAATTACAAACCATTGCGCAGTTACAGCAGGCCATAGAACAACATGGTAAGCTGAACGATGATTTGTTGAAAAAAATAAATTACAAGTTCAGGCTCGAGTGGAACTATACTTCTAACAGTATGGAAGGCAACTCGCTTACCAAACAGGAAACCCGCTCAGTAATGGTGGGTAATATAACCGTAGATGGGAAACCCATAAAAGATGTACTGGAAATTAAGGGCCACGATGAAATTATTACCCACATACTGCAAATGGGTAAGGGTGAACTGAATATTTCGGAGAAAAGAATAAAGGAAGTACACAGGGGTATTATACATGAAGAAGACCCTGCCAAACAGCAGCAGATAGGTGTTTGGAAGAAAGACCCCAACTACCTGCACAATTACAAAGGAGAAAGGTTCGACTTTGTGGCCCCTGCCGATGTGCCCGATAAAATGCACCATCTGATGAATGAGCTGAATACCCGGAAGAATACAATTAAAAACAGTGTGGAAGCGGTTGAACTGGCATGCTGGTTTCATTTGGAATATATTACCATACACCCTTTTTACGATGGTAATGGCCGAACGGCTCGCATATTTACAAACCTTATTTTAATTGCTTATGGCTTACCACCACTGTATATAAAAGAAGAAGAACTCAATGCCTATTACCAATACCTGGCAGATATACAGGGCTATGGTGGCTCACCCGAATTGTTTTATGAGTTTATGGCTGATAGGCTGATACGCTCTTTGCAGATTGTGTTAGATGCAATTGAAGGGAAAGAAATTGAAGAGAAAGATGATTGGGAAAAACAATTGCAGTTATTAAGAGCAGAATTAAATGATGCAGAAGAAGTACAAACGCCCAAAACAAACGAAGCGGTTATTAAAGTGTTTGGATTATCTGTTCTTCCCTTTCTAGAAAAATTATTACCCAAACTGGAAAGTTTTGATGATTTGTTCGCAGAAAAACAAATGTATTTCGGCCCTACAAATAAAGTTAGAAGTGTGGTAAAAAATTTAGGAATGATAAATAGGGTTTTCAATGAAATAGAAGAATACGATACCGGCGCAGCGTTTCAATACAATCTGAGTGGATTTAAAAAAGCAGGTACAAACACATTTAGTATAAACCTGCAGGTTGAGTGGACATTCGACCAATATTCATACTCGTTGATTATAAACCATGTAATGACTGCTCCAAGAAAAAAATTATATCACCAGTTTTTTACAGAAGAAGAAATAAATGAGTTTGTGGCTATGTGTGGTAAAAATTTAGTTGAACAAATTGAAAAGAGACGGAATGGGTAAGCAAGATCTGAATACGAAAAAAAAATCTCACTGGGACTTGCCTGATGACTGGGAGATAAAACGCTTGAAAGAAATAGCAGAAATTGATAAAGACTCTTTGTCAGCAAAAACGCCTGCAGGTTATTTATTTGACTATATCTCTTTATCAGATATAGACAGTGATAAATTAGAGATGACTACTACAAAACAAGTGTTCGAAAATGCTCCTTCACGTGCAAGACGAATAGTTTCAAAAGGAGACGTATTACTGTCTACCGTCCGCCCTGGTTTGCAGGGGTTTGTTCATATTACAAAAGAGGTAAAAGACTTAATTGCTTCAACAGGATTCTCAGTTATTACACCATTTGAAGAAGATGGAGAATATATATATCAATACTTATTTAGCACATCTATTTCAAAGCAATTTTATAGTTTATTGGTTGGATCAAATTATCCTGCTATAAATTCTTCAGATGTTCGAAATCTTAAAATTGCATATCCGCCTAAAATAGAGCGTAAAAAAATAGCAGCAATTCTTCACACCTGGGACAATACTATTAATAAAACCCAACAACTCATTACTCAGTTAGAACAGAGAAATAAGGGGTTGATGCAGGAGTTGTTAACGGGTAAGAGAAGGTTGAAGGGGTTTAACGGGGAGTGGAGAAAAAGAAATCTAAGTGAATGTTTAATACCAACGGTTCGAGAAGTAAAAAAACCGAATGCTGCTTTTTTGGCATTAGGAATACGTAGTCATGGAAAAGGGGTATTTCATAAAGTAGAATTTGAACCAGAGGATATTGAAATGGAAACCTTGTATGAGGTAAGAGAAAACGACCTGATTGTCAATATTACTTTTGCTTGGGAGCAGGCCATTGCAATTGCAGGTCAAGAAGATAATGGAGGCTTAGTTTCTCACCGATTTCCTACATATACGTTTGTGGATGGAGTGTCTTGCGTAGATTTTTTTCGCTACTTAGTTATTCAAAAATCGTTTAAGTATTTGCTGGATTTAATTTCTCCTGGAGGTGCTGGCAGAAACAGGGTGATGAGTAAGAAGGACTTCTTAAAATTAGAAGTACAAATTCCTGATATTAAAGAACAAGAGGCAATAGGAAAAATATTGAAAGCTTCTGTTGAAGAGCAGAAATACTTTGAGAAAAAACTAAGCCTATTCCAAACACAGAAAAAGGGATTATTACAAAAGCTTCTTACTGGAGAATTGAGAGTAACCACATAAAATAACACATATGGAAATACCATTAACCTCATTTATAGATTTTGTAACAAAATCTGGCAGCCCTAAAATGACTTGTGCAAAAAATATAAAGACACAGTTAAGTGAGCCATACGATCCTGCAACAGATTATTATAAAAGATTCAGAGAAGCTGTTCAGGAATTACACAAAAAGGGTTTATCTAAAGGAGACCTGGCAAAACTGATAGGATCGCTGCCCGATTCAAAACAAACAAATTATGCGGCAATGGTAGCCGGGTATAAAAAATTTCTGGGAAACAAGAATGTTGAATGGTTTGAGCCCCAGAGAAAAAACTGGAAGCATGGAAAAATTGTTGTTCCGGTAAATCCTGAAATAGGGTTAAAGTGGGGTGGAACGAAATACGTTATTAAACTATACCTGAAAGCAGATAGACCATCAAAAGACAGGTTATCTAGCATATTGGCTTTAATGGATGAAACATTGGTTACAAAGGATATAACATTGGCCGTATTAGATGTTAGGAACGCTAAACTATATGAATTCGAAAAGAACATGAGGCCTTTAATGATACTTGTTGAAGGTGAAGCAGAGTCATTAGAATTAATGCTGGATAAACTTTAAGAAAAAACCACACCCTGTAAGTGTGGAGCGCATATACGGCCTGCGTAGCCAGAACAATACCCTTTGGGTATTGAGAAAGGTATAAGACCGCAAAACCCGGTACATATCAATGATGTATCGGGTTTCGAAACTCCTTCCTCCTATTATGGCAGGATGAGCAGTAGCAAAGTTTAAATAAGTTATTTGTAAAAACAAATAAATAGAAAACTATCTGATTAAAACCGGGTAACAAAAAGATTTAATTAAACCGCACAATGAGTACACCCTCTTTTACTGAAAACAGCATTTCGCAGGTTCCGGCACTGGCCATGCTTATAAAAATGGGCTATACCTATTTAAGCCCCGAACAGGCTTTAGAGGCCCGTGGGGGCCGTAAAGCCAATGTATTGTTAGAGACCGTTCTAAAAAAGCAGCTGCAGCTTATTAACAAAATAGAATACAAGCAAAAAGAATACACCTTCTCCGAAACCAATATAAACAACGCCCTGCTTGCCCTGCGCGATTTGCCTGTGCAGGATGGTTTTGCTGTTGCCACACAAGCCGCCTACGATCTTATTACCTTAGGTAAAAGCTTAGAACAAAATATACTGGGCGATAAAAAAAGTTTCACCTTACAATACATAGACTGGCAACACCCAGAAAACAATGTATTTCATGTAACCGAAGAATACAGTGTACTACGCAGCGAGCGAAGCGACCATTACAGACCCGATATTGTGGCGTTTATAAATGGCATACCCATATTGGTAATAGAATGCAAAAGCCCTGCATTAAACACCCAAACCTCTCCTGTTGAGCTGGCCATAGAACAGCATGAACGCAACTGGCAGGCAGATGGCATCAGGCATTTATATAATTACAGTAATATAGTGCTGGCACTGGCAGTTAATGAAGCATCTTATGCTACCACCGCCACCAACAAAAAATTCTGGGCCGTATGGAAAGAACAATACAAAACCGATGCACAGGCCCAAACAGATAATGAAGCACTTACGCTACTGAAAAACAGCCCCTTACCGGAAGATGAAAAAGCGGCTTTGTTCAGCGAACGCTATGCCTACGAACTGCACCATTTTACCCAGCAGGAAAAAGCCGGTATGCTGGTAACAGAGCAGGATCGATTATTGTATTATCTCTGTCGTAAAGACCGCCTGCTCGATCTGGTGCATCATTTTATTGTATTTGATGACAACGAGAAAAAAATTGCACGCTACCAACAGTTTTTTGCGGTAAAACACACCCTCGATCGTATAGCCACATTACAACCCGATGGTACCAGAAAAGGTGGGGTTATTTGGCATACACAGGGCAGTGGAAAATCGCTCACCATGGTTATGCTGGCGCAGATGATTGCCCTGCACCCGCAGATTAAAAACCCCCGCATTATTCTGGTAACCGACCGCATAGACCTGGACGACCAGATAACAGGTACTTTCTCGAAATGTGGCAAAACGGTGATCAATGCAAAAACCGGAGCCGATCTGGTGGCTTATCTCGAATCGTCGTCTGATGCTATTATTACCACCATCATCAATAAGTTTCAGTCGGCCGTTACTAAAGCAAAAGCAGCTTTCGACAGTGCCGATGTTTTTGTACTGGTAGATGAAAGCCATCGTACTCAGCATGGTACTTTTAATGTAAAAATGCAGCAGGTATTTCCGAGAGCCTGTTATATAGCATTTACCGGAACCCCTTTATTAAAAAAAGAAAAAAGTACGGCCGACAAATTCGGCGGATTAATTGAAGGAACGGTATACCCCATTACGCAGGCAGTAGCCGATAAAGCGGTAGTGCCTCTTTTATATGAAGGCCGGCATAATTTATTAGATGTAAACGATAAGCCATTAGACAGTTATTTTGAAAAAATAGCCAGCAACCTGAGCGATATGGGTAAAGCCAGTTTGAAGCGCAAGTTTTCGGCCCGTAATAAAATTGTACAGTCGCTGGCATTTATAGAAAGTACCTGTATGGATATTGCAGAACATTTTACAGCCAATATACAGGGAACGGGTTTTAAGGCACAACTGGTAGCGCCCAATAAATTATCGGCCATACGCTACCGTAATATTTTAAAATACAGTCATAATATAACTGCAGAAGCCGTTATTTCAGCACCTGATATGCGCGAAGGTGAGGAAGATGCGTTTGAACTATCGGAAGCAGAAATAAAGTCGTTCTGGGCAGCTATGATGGATAAGTACGGAACGCCATCTAAGTATGAAAAAACCATTATTAACAGTTTTAAAAAACAGGAAGAACCGGAGATACTGGTTGTAGTAGATAAACTGCTTACCGGTTTTGATGCGCCTAAGAACCAGGTATTGTATTTGGCAAGACAGTTAAGAGACCATACCCTTTTACAGGCCATTGCAAGGGTTAACAGGCTGGCAGAAGGTAAAGACTTTGGTTATGTAATAGACTATTTTGGCAACCTGTATAATTTAGATAATGCCATGAATATTTATGGTGGCTTAGAAGCATTTGATGAATCGGATGTAGAGGGGGCAGTAATTGATATTGTCGCAGAAATAAAAAAATTACCACAGGCACATTCTGATCTCTGGGATATTTTTAAGTCTGTAAAAAACAGCAAAGATACTGAGGCCTATGAAGAGTTGCTATCCGATGAAAGTATCAGGCACGAGTTTTATGATAAGCTATCGCAGTTTGTAAGGCTATTGAAAATGGCATTATCAACGGTTGCTTTTTCAAAAGAAACACCCCGGCGTACCATTGATAAGTATCAAAAAGATGCACGTTTCTTTCTGGCTTTAAGGGTATCGGTTAAACGCCGCTATTTTGATGATATAGACTATGCCGCATACGAACTACAGGTACAAAAACTAATTGACAGGCATATTACAGCACAGGGTGAAGTATTGAAGATAACAGAGCAGGTAAATATTTTTAACAAAGAACAACGTGAGGCAGAAGTAGAAAAAATTCACGGAACTGCCGCCAAAGCCGATCATATAGCCAGCCGCACATTAAAGGCCATTGCAGTGAAAATGGATGAGGACCCGGTTTTGTATAAACGATTATCGGAGCTCATAAAAGAGGCCATTAAAGAATACCATAAGCAAAGAATAACGGAAGCCCAGTACCTGCAAAAAACAAAAGATCTGGAAAAAACCTTTTTTGAAGGAGGTAAAGAAGCTGTTCCTGAAAGTATAAGAGATAATACCCAGGCTGTTTCGTTTTATAACCTGAGCTCAGTATTTTTTGAAAAACAGTTAACCGAAAAAAAGGAGCGGGAAGAGGTATTGGTATTCGTAGCACAACAGATAGACAAGATAATGCGTGAACAAATTTATGTAAATGGTATAATGATCGTAGACTGGCAAAGAAATGATGATGTAGAAAAAGCCATTCGTTTAGCAATAGATGATTTTCTGTTTGAGCTGAACCAGCAATATGCACTTCAACTTTCATTCGATCAGCAACTGGATGAGTTTATTACCAATTGTTACACTATTGCCAAAGTAAAATATACCAGTTAATGCAGCGTTCGATCATCTATGGCAGCCGGAAAATAGTGTATCAGCTTCAACGTAAGCATAGAAAAACGATGGCTATACAGGTACATCCCGATCAGACTGTATGGGTAATAGCGCCAGAAGATGCATCGGAAAAACTGATTGAAAGCCGGTTGAGGTTGAAAGCAAAATGGATCATCAATAAGCAATTATATTTTGCCTCATTTCATCCACGAAGTGCAGAAAGGCGTTTTGTTGGCGGAGAATCGCACTTATACATGGGCAGGCAGTATAAACTTAAACTGATAAAAGCTAAAGAAAATACAGTGATGGTTTTTCAGGGTGCCATGCGGATAAAAACAACATCTACTACCCGTGAGGAGCTTGCCTTGTTGGTAGAAAATTGGTACAGAGAAAAAGCGGCTGTAGTTTTTAATAGTGTGTTGGAAAATGTGTTTACACGGTTTGCCAGATATAAAATACCCCAACCAACTATTGTTATCAGAAAAATGAGTACCCGCTGGGGTAGCTGTACAGCCCGGGGAAAAATAATATTGAATCCCGATTTAATAAAAGCACCTACGTCTTGTATTGAATATGTAATAGTGCATGAATTGGTGCATTTGGTGTATAGAAACCATACTAAAGCATTTTATAAGCTCTTAAAAAAAGTATTACCGGATTGGGAAAAGCGAAAAGAGAAATTGGAGTATCTTTTAGCATAAAAATTATCCAATGCTAACATTCGAAAAATTTATGGACCGGGTTAAGCAAGTGAAATCTTATAAAAGTGTTACAGGAAGGGCAACCTATTCTCATTGTGCTGTTGATGGTGTGGTGCTTAATTTTATTCGTGACAATACAGGCAAAACCTGGCAAATAAATCTACCGGATGCATATACTGCATACCAAAATGAACCACTGATTAATACAACTGTTTTGAGAAGCTATATGCGTAACAGGGTGTATTCTCCTACTATGGGGTTATTGATAGCAATAGAACTATATAATCGAAAAGGACAAAGAAATTGAGGTATATGTCAACAGTTTTTGAAGATTATCTAACTGAAGAAAATTTTAAGACAATGAGGGCCAATGCCCGACTGGTAAAGAAAGAGAAAAAAAATATCTGGGATGCGTACACTTATTTTAAAGACTTTTTCAAAAAAAAGAAGCCATCTGTCAATAATTTAATTCTTGCATCTTCTGTTTCGTATAGCTGGATGCCTACCATGCTTGATATTCGTACCAAAAAGGGCATAAGATCAATTAACAAAGCGTCAGAAGTTCTTTCGGTTATAAGAAGTATTAATATAAGTGCCGACCTTAATGATACGATTACTATTATAAAGGCATTAACCCAATTAAAAGAAGTAATAAATAACTCAATGGTTGGTGCATCTAAAGTGATGCACTTGTTTCATGATAATGCACCAATTATTGATAGTCGTGTGAGAAGAAGTTGGAATTGGTTTTTTTCAAAAAAAGAGTTTAAAATAAAGGAAGACGTAAAAGGATATTTAAAATACTGGGAAATAATTCTTTTTTGGCAAGAAGTTATTATCAGGAAGAAGCCAGAAGTTACAGTAAGAGATATAGAAAAACTTTTTTTTGATTTTGCAAGACATCCTTCAGTTACACCTCCTCGTAAAAAATCTAAAAGTAAGAGTGTTAATTAGTTGAAGAAGAAATTAATGAATTATTATTTCCGCCAAAAATAGAAAAGAGTAAACACACAGATAGCGTTGAATATTAAAAGGGCTATATAGGTTGTTCTCCCAATAAATGAAACAACCTTTTTTTCATCATTCAATTTAAAAGGAGTAAAGAGCCCTAAAAACCAGTTCAATTCAAAAAGGAATAAAACCTTGATGAAAAAGCCCTGTTTTAACACATGTTAAAAAAAGTTAGCCCGAAAAAAATTATAAGAAGTGAGAAATGATACCAGTATCAGTAGAAACAGTACTACTGATATTGTTTGTGCAGTAACCAGAATTGATCGTTTTACCTTATACTTTTCGGCAATTTCCTCCGCCTCGTCATACCCAATATAGGTGCAGTTAATGTTGATTATTTTAGAACCTAAGATGGTAAAAATATTACCGGGAATAGTTTTTAATGTTACTTCTCCGGTGTTCAGCTTTTTATACCTGGTTGCCTTATAAAGATAGATTCTATCTAATTTACTTGGGTCTCTGAAGTTTAAATCATAGTCGGCGATTAAGCCTGAGTATAATGTTGGTTTTTCTGAGGAGTTTTCTGCCAACACATCAAGGAATGTATATTTAACTCTTCGTTGAGTTGTTTGAATGGACGGATCGAATTTTTTGAATTTCAAAAGTTTCCCTGAAAAAAGGTAATGCCAATTGTTTTCGTATCGGAATATTTTAAATCGTGTATCCAGCCCAAGTTTTTGAATGGATTTAATTGAAAAAAAGCCAAGGAATGCTGCAGTGAAATAGAAAAAAAGAATAAAGGGTAAATATCTGTAATAAAAGCTATCCGTAAACCCTTTGAATTTATCGGGATTCTCATCTTGAGCATTTACACTTACAATAAGATTGTCTATACTCAATAAAAACTTATCTAAATTGATAGGGGTTTTAGAAAACGTATTTAGGGCAAATAGTATGCCCACAGAAAGTATAATACCTGTTACAAATGAAGAGAGAAAATTCGCCAATATATTATTGGTCCAGTTGACTTGCTTGGAAAAAGCACCATTACAATAAAACCTCCTGAAAATGTAACCTGGTACTACAATGAAAAAGAAAATGAAGACAACAGCATATACGCCAAGTGAAACCTCCATTCAGCTTATTTTTTTTCTAAAACAATAAAAGGATCATCCTCGTTAACTTCTGATTTGCTTTTTTCTTGAATTTTTGATAAGACTTCCTTGTATTCAGTGGGATTATTTGCAAGCTCCCAATTATTGTCAATTGCATCAGTTGTTTCACTTAAACTTTTGATGTCGCCAATTATGGGAAATAGCAACTCTTTCCAGTTGATATTTTTTATTATATCAGTCATTGGCGTTCATTTTAGCAAGTGAAATAATACTAGTGAGTTATTCAACCAGTACCTAAATGTAATAAAACCGGGGAATCATTTCAATCCTCTTTTATAATAACGCCCCCTAACCTGGCAAATTGTGCAAATTTTATACCAACCACTAAGCAATTTGTAAGTGTTCTTTTAATGATTTCATGTTTCATTCTCATAAGCCGCTGAAAATCAGTAAATAAAAACTTAGCAGCACCGGCAAATCGTTTGTGACAAAGTTAACTTCGCATCAGACATATTAATAAATAAAAGTTGTAATTCACTCCAGGCGGCTTAATAATGATAGTAAGTACAAATCCGGATTATACAGATATTCATTTTATTTGCTTATAAATTGCCATTCTTTATGAACACGACTCAGGGCATAGTCTACATACTCACAAATCCCGCCATACCCAATATGATTAAAATTGGGATGACCACACAGTCTGATGTAAAAGTGCGTATGGCACAATTATATAGTAGCAGTGGCGTGCCTCTGCCTTTTGAATGTGTGTACGCAGCCCGAGTAGCCAACCATGAAAAAGTGGAGAAAGCATTACATACTGCTTTTGGTCCGGACAGGGTAAACCCCAAACGTGAGTTTTTTGAAATAGATGCGGCACAGGCCATTGCCATTATAAAACTGATGGAGCTGGAAGATGTAACGCCACAGGTAGCCAAAGAAAAAGAACAGGTAGATGAAGTAGACCTTGAAGCAGGCGAAGCCTATGCCAGAAAGAAAAGACCCCGTTTTAGTTTTGGCGAAATGAATATACCGGTTGGCAGTGAACTGATTAATGTTACCAATGGAGAAACAGCCATTGTATTAACCGACAGAACCGTTCGCTTCAGAGAAGAAGAAACCTCACTCACCAATGCTACACGAATTATTCTTGACAATAATTACCATGTAGCCCCCGGCCCTTACTGGACTTACAATGGGAGAAAGCTGAGAGATATTTATAATGAAACTTATACTTCACTAGGATAAGAATTATAGGCTTCCCCTAAGTTCGGCTAGTAGGATAAAGGCTGACATTTTCCACCTCCTTTAAAATATAAGGACCAATAAATTTACTTAACGACTGTGGCGTTACGAGTTCTACTTTTCTGCCAAACAGGTCTTCCAAAAAGAAAGACAGATCCATAAAATTGTCAAAGGTTTTTTTCTCCGGTATAAAATCTACCAGCAAGTCAACATCGCTTGACTCTGTTGAAGTTCCTTTTGAGAATGACCCAAAAATGCCTAATCGATTTACTCCATAAGCTTTTATCACTTCTCTGTTTGTAGAGATAGCAGATAAGAGTTCTTGCTTATTATGTAGTTTCACCCGACTCATTCAGGATATGAATTTACGTTTTTTACTGTATGTGTTGGTTAACAACCAACAAAAAACCCTCCGCATTGCTGCGGAGGGTTTTGCTCCCAAAGCTGGACTTGAACCAGCGACCCTCTGATTAACAGTCAGATGCTCTAACCAACTGAGCTATTTGGGAGTTTAGTAAGTATGCTTAAAGCCAGGCTTCAGCTTACCTTTCCCTTTCGGGGTGGCAAAAATAGGGAAAATTGCCATCCGGCAAAATCTATATCCAAAAAAATGATCAAAATGAGATGTAAATACCGTCGGCCCGCCGCTCCAGGGGGTAGGTTTTCAGGTAATAGCCTTCTCCACTCGTATTCCGCCCATTTTTTATGTTGAACCGATACCGGTGTAAAGGACATACCACCTGCCCCAGCGCATCTACAAAACCATCGGCCATTATACCACTGGCATGCGGGCATTTATAGGCAAAAGCATAAAGCCCCTCCTGGTATTTCGCCAGTGTTAGTTTTTTACCGGCTACCTCAATTATGCAGAGCTGGTTGGACTGCCATTGAAACTCAGCTTCCGTTTCGCCTATTTTATACCATTGCTTAACCGATTCAAACATTTTAGTATATTTTTTTCTTTTAATATCTTAGGTTTGCATCCTCACCATTACTGTAAAGATGCAGAAATCGTTACTTAGTTTAGTGCTATTCTTACTCAGCTTTACCACTATTAGTTTTGCTCAAAACCGTGGCATTGATCAGGGCTTTGGTTTACTCGGCAGCAGGGCCGATATCAGCGGACTGGCCAGGTACAGAACAGATACTTCTGCCATTGATGCCAGTTATACCATGCGGGTGAAGCAGATTGGTATTGTGTATAGCATTCGGAAAGATCTGATCAAATGGAAATGGGGTTCTGTAAGCATCGGTTCGCCCATGATGCTGGGTGTGAGTTTTACCAACCGCTACCGCTCCATTGATTTTGATGGTACCAAACGCGATACCATTCAGGGTAAAAAAGGAGGCCACCTCGCTTTTGAAATACCCATAGTGGCCGACCTGAATATCGGTTTACATTCCGCTTCCGATGAGTCGAGACGTTCTTTGGGTATCTATGTGGGCGGTGGTTACCAGTACAGCTATACTAAAATATTTACATCGGTTGGTAAAGTGCCCTTCGATAGTTTCGATCCTGTACTGAGGGCAGGTATCAGAATGGGTCAGGTCTGGGAAACCAGGTGGAGCCTGGGTTTCAACATACGCGGCGTTTCAGGTGGTAACCGTACTTACAGTATTCACTGGCTGAAAGAACTATAATCCTCCCTCTGCGTAAACTCTGTTTTCTCATGTTCTCTGCGGTGTAAAGCATTTTACCATTCACCGCAGAGAACATGAGAGCGGGGAGTTTGCGCAGAGACGAATATTTAAAAATGAACTGTTTTGTAAGGGTAACGTACCTGATACATGTCTCTTACTTTATTCAGTATCAGCTCCCGCAGTGCATCAATATTTTTTCTTTCGAGGGCCGATACAAACACACAGTTATGCTCAGTAGCCCTTTCCCATTTTTCGCGCAGCTCCAATAGTATTTCCTGTTTCACTTCATCACCCAGCCATTCATCGAAGGTTTTTTCTTCGTACAGATCCATTTTATTGAAGATGGTAAGTATGGGTTTCTCAAATGCTTTCAGCTCCTGTAATGTTTTGTTCACCACGCCAATCTGGTCTTCATACTGTGCATGCGATACATCAACCACATGTAACAGAATATCAGCTTCACGCACTTCATCAAGTGTACTTTTAAAACTTTCTACGAGGTGGTGTGGCAGCTTACGGATAAAGCCTACCGTATCGCTCAAGAGAAAGGGTGTGTTTTCGAAAACCAGTTTTCTGGTGGTGGTATCGAGTGTGGCAAAGAGTTTATTCTCTGCAAACACTTCACTCTTGCTCAGTAAATTCATGAGGGTGCTTTTACCCACATTGGTATAACCCACCAGCGATACGCGTATCAGTTCGCCTCTCTCCTTGCGCTGGGTGAATGATTGTTTATCAATTTCTCCCAATCGCTTCCGGAGCAATGAAATTTTATCTTTTACAATACGACGATCCGTTTCAATTTCTGTTTCACCCGGACCCCTTGTTCCGATACCACCACCCTGTCGCTCCAGGTGTTTCCACATACCTTTTAACCTGGGTAGCAGGTATTGGTACTGGGCCAGCTCTACCTGTACTTTGGCCTGTGCCGTTCTTGCCCGGCGGGCAAAGATGTCGAGAATCAAATCGCTGCGGTCGATGGTTTTTACACCCAGTTCTTTTTCAATATTGGTGATCTGTGAGCCGGTGAGTTCATCATCGAAAATAACAAGGTCAATATTCTTCCCCGATACATAGGCTTTAATCTCTTCCAGTTTTCCTTTTCCTACAAATGTTCTGCTGTCGGGATGTGGTAATTTCTGGGTGAACTTTCGTACGGTTTGTGCACCGGCCGTTTCGGCCAGAAATGCCAGTTCATCAAGGTATTCATATACCTGTTCCTGGGTTTGTTCTTTCTGAATAACACCCACGAGTACGGCTTTTTCTTCTTCCCTTATTTTATGCTGCTTCTCTAACAAAATCTACTCCTCTTTTTTGCAAAGGTAACTGTTAACGCATTGTGTCATTACATCAAGACCCTGCAGTTCAAAATTTATCAATCTCAACCACTTTCAATAGTAACTGTGTATCTAGATCAAACAACGCTTATAACATTCGTTTTCCGATTTGCTTTATAAACGACTCCCCTTCTCCCTTTCTCCCTGCAAAAAAGCGTTCTGCAAAAGGTAAGCTAAAAACAGCCAAGATTCATGAACAGGGAGAAGGGGAGAAAGGGAGTTATTCTGAGGCCGGTTGATAACACCCATTCAAATTGGCATTGGTACTTATTATATCTCCTAATAAAAAACCCCGTCACCGCCTGTTCAGACGGGTGACGGGGTTTTGTTGAACAGCAGAACAGCAGAATATCCAACTTCAAAGTTCGAAATTGGACATTCTGCTGTTCTGCTGTTTTATAGTCCGCTGATGGTTACACCTACGGAAAACTTCCGCATGGTAGGGCCGGTTCCGTCTTTCAATACACCATTTAACTGGTAGCCTGCATCAATGGAGAAAATACCATAGCCTACTCTTGCCGTTGCTGCCAGCATGGTTCCGTTGATGAATCTTTTGCTGCTCTCTTTTTCTACATAAGATGTGCCATATAAACTCTGTCCATTCTTGTTCACAAAATTCTTACCCTTGGTATATGATTTCAGCAGGGTGCCAATTTTCATACCAATAGCCGCCTTCCATGATTTTGATGGGTCGGCTGGGTTTGAATAATAACGCAGCTCCAGCGGAATCTCCAAATAAATACTGGTGAGTTTGAGCTTATCGAAATGATTGGCACTGTCTACATTGGTAAAGGGTAAGCGGGTGGTGGGCGATTTCAGGTCTACTTTGGTATTCTTGAAAAAGATATTACTCGTTCCCAAACCTGCACCCAGACCGATACTCATTTTTTTATTGGTCTTAAAGGGCTTGTCTACCATGAAATAGATATTGAAGTGTCTGCTGAAGCCGTTGCCGGTACGAACACTGTCGGGACGGTTGGTCCAGCTATCACCACCATATTGTATCATCAGGTGATCTGCAGGGCGGTCGGTGAGGTCGATCTTACTCCAGTCGGTTTTTTTCTTGGTGTCGTTCTTCTGTGCGGTAGCCAGCAGGGTTCCTGTAAAGGCCAAAAGCAGTAATAATGTCTTTTTCATGTTCTCGTTTCGTTGCGCCAATATATGGCAATAGGGCGCAAAAATAACAGAATTGGCTGCAAGGAAGTGGTTAAAAATTAGTCAAATCGCTGTTTTCGCTGTTTTTTACCCATCAATCCCTTAAAAACCGGGTCTAATTAAACCAGACCGTAGCGCATAGGTAATGATGGTTGCTACACTTTTGGCACCCAGTTTATCCATGATACGGATTCGGTAACTTTCAACGGTTCTTTTACCCACCGACAGACGGGCCGCAATTTCTTTACTCGTTAATTCTTTACAGATCAGTTTCACGATCTGTTTTTCCATTTCAGTGAGTGAGATATGCCTGAAATTCTTTTTTTCGCTGTTTTTTCCGGCAATGATCCGGGAAATTTTTTCGGTGATTTCCTGTGAGAAATATGTCTTGTGCAGGTATACCGTTCTGATGGCTCTTACCAGTTCTTCCTGACCAATACCCTTTACCAAAAAACCATGGGCACCAGCTTCCAGCATTTCTATGATCAGGTAGTCGTCGCTGAATGAGCTGAGGGCAATGATTCTGATACCCGGGTAGGTTCGACATAATTTTTTTGCCGCTTCAATGCCATCCATCAACGGCATTTTTATATCGGTGATGATAATATCAGGAGCCAGTTGTTTTACACGCAACAACAAATCTTTCCCGTTGCTTACTTCGCCTTTTATCCAGAACTGCGGATCTCTCGATAGCATGGTCTTCAATCCTTCCCTATAAATAAGGTGATCGTCGGCAATTAATATGGAAATCTTTTTCTGTACCATGGGTGCTGAATAAGATAAAAAATCAGGCAGTGGTTTCACCTGCCGCAATCACTAACCTGATTTCTCCATAACTGATTTCTTCGGGCAGGTTTTCCTTGAGTTGTTTCAGCCCATTTTTTCCATAACGCTGAATAGCAGCATGAATAAGTTCTCTTTTATCGGCAGGTACCAGATCTGCAATATCGAGTTGCGATTTAGCTACATAATATGCAAGGTGCGATTCTACGGTGTTCGGCGATAATACCCGCTGTGCCGCAATGGCTTCTACACTCATACCACTTTTAAATAAATCGAGGCTGAGTTTTTTGGTATCCGTTTCTCTTTCTCTGGTGGCGGTGGTTCTTCTTTCTCTTTTGGGTTGTTTGAGTTCTATCCGGGTATCAAGTCCATGCTCATTACAATAGTCTTGTACCATTTCTAAAAATGGTTGTCCATATCGTTCAATCTTATACACACCAAAACCCGATATTTTACTGAGATCATTGGCTGCCAATGGGAGGTAAGTAGCGAGATCCATTAAACTGCTATCACTTAATATTAAGTAAGCCGGCACATTTTCTTCATGTGCCATTTTATTACGCAGTTTTTTCAGGTTTTCAAAGAGTTCTTTTTCATACGCATGTTGCTGGTATATCACCGGCTCTTTTAAAGTTGTTACAATCTGCACCGGTGCATGGAGGTATACTTTTTCTCCTTTAAACAATACAGCTTTACTTTTTTCTGTGAGCTTCAGCAAAGGATATTGTCCGTCACTCATCTGCAGGTAACCACTGGAGAGTAATTCTTTGGTATAATGAATCCATTCGTCTTTGGGTTTGTCTTTACCTATACCGTATACTGATAGTTGTTTGTGTTCTGCTTTTATTTTTTCACTGGCACTTCCCCTTAACAAATCAACAATATAACCTAATCCGAATTTTTCATTCACCCTTGCTACTGCACTCATTATTTTTTGTGCCACAATGGTCTGGTCTGATAGTTCTGGTTTATGAATACAGGTATCGCAGGTACCGCAATAGTCCGGTGCATTTTCTCCAAAATAATTCAACAGGTATTTTCTGCGGCATTGTTTGGTTTCGCAGAATGCTACCATTTTATCGAGTTTATCAAGCAGTATTTTTGTCTGCTCCGGATTGTCTTCTATCTGTGCAAAATTTTTCAGCTTTATCACATCACCGGCACCATAAAACAAGATGGCTTCACTTGGTAACCCATCCCTTCCTGCTCTTCCTGTTTCCTGGTAATAACCTTCAATATTTTTTGGCAGATCGGCATGTACCACAAAACGTACATTGCTTTTATTGATGCCCATACCAAATGCAATGGTGGCTACTATGATGCGTATATCATCTTTCAGAAAAAGATCCTGTCGCTCATCGCGTGTTGTTTTGTCCAAGCCTGCATGATAGGCTGCTGCATTAAAACCATCTGCTTTCAGGTCTTCTGCCAGCCGCTCTGTGGCATTTCTGCTTAAACAATAAATAATGCCACTGTCTTCTTTGTGTGCTTCTAAGTAATCCAACAGCTCATCATAATAATTACGTTTTGGTTTTACGTAATAGCTGATATTGGGTCTGTTGAAACTGTTTTCAAAAACCCTGTACTGCTTCAGGTGAAGCTGGTCGATGATGTCTTTTTTGGTAAGGGCATCTGCCGTAGCAGTTAGTGCGATCACAGGAATTTCGGGGAACTGTGTTTTTAGTTCACTTAATACCCTGTATTCAGGTCTGAAATCGTGACCCCACTGGCTGATGCAATGTGCTTCATCAATGGCAAACAGTGCAGGTGTGGCTTCTGTTTTGAGGAACTGCAGCAGATTAATTTCAGCACCTACCAGTCTTTCCGGCGCCACATACAACAGTTTCAGTTCATTTCTCCGTAGTTGCTGTAAAATCTGTTCCCGTTCGGATGGATGTTGTGAGCTGTTGAGGAATGCCGCTTTTACACCATTAAGGGTTAGCGAGTCTACCTGATCTTTCATGAGGGCGATGAGCGGACTCACCACCACGGTTACACCCTCCACACATAAGGCAGGTACCTGGTAGCACAAACTTTTACCACCGCCGGTGGGCATGAGTACCACGGCATCCTGTGCCTGCAGTAAATGTTCAATAATGGTTTGCTGGTTATGCCTGAATTCGTTGTAACCAAAAACGGTCTGTAATATCTCCGCCGGCTCCGCTATTCTTTTCATGAATACATTAAATATGATATGGCTGCAAGATAAGTGCAGAACAGGGGGAATGTCAATAGGTATTTTTACCTGATTTGATTAGAAATAAAAATGACTAAAATAGAAAAAGGGTTTTTTTATTAAATATTTTTTTTATTTATAAATTTTTATATATTTGTCTTGCTGTATCTCCCCTCAGCGAGCTTAAGTCTCCCCCTTAACTGAAGCACATTCATCGAGTTTATCTTATGCCTAAGCATTGCTAAGCCATAAGATATTTAATCTTATTGAGGTTAAAAATCATTGTGCCAAACCCAACTATTATATTCATTTAAACTAAAATTTTACTTATGAAACAATTATTATCGGTTTTATGTATTGTTACACTACTATCAAGTTTTGTAATACCGAAATCTAACACACAAAAGACTTCGTCGGTGGTAATAAAAAGTTACTTAAACCAAAAACCAACAGCTATTTTTGATGGTACATATGTAGAGCAATATACAGATGGTTGTGGCCAAGTTTTGACTGTAACAGTAACGTGTACTGGCGCATGTTCAACTGAAACCATGAATATATATGCTGATGCGTATGCTGCAGCCTGGCCAAGGCTTGCAAACGGTTGTTTTAATCCGGCCGGACCACAAACCCCCAATCCTTAATCGATATTAAATTAACAATGTTGGGTTTGGTTTTAAATATATTGTATGAAAAAAAAATATACGCTACTATTCTTGCTTTGTCTATTACAGCTAAACTTATTCGCTCAATCTGGGATATCGGATCCCTGTATTGGGCAGATATATTATGCTTTTTCGCATAAATATGACACGAGCTTACAAAATTCTAATCGTTTCAAAGAAACGGCTTTGTTACGTTATGGTAAAAATATGTCTATCTATCAAAGCTTCGACAGGATGATTTCAGAACAGAAAGATGCAGAACGAAAAACTGAAGTATTACCAAATGGAACCACCCTCACCAGCCTTTCTGCATTTGGTTCGATGGACAAATATTATTTTCTTTCTCAAAGAAAAGAAATTCAACGCATCAGGTCTTTTGGTGCACCGGCACAATTATACTCTATGCCAGATAAAAATATTACCATCAACTGGAAAATTGAGTCAGAAATAAAACAGATAGGAGGTTTTCTCTGTCAAAAAGCCACTACGATATTCAGGGGAAGAAATTGGACAGCCTGGTTTTGCAATGACATTCCTTTTGGTTACGGCCCCTGGATATTAAACGGCTTACCTGGACTAATTTTAGAAGCATATGATCAGAATCGCGAAGTCGAGTTCCTGTTTAAGGAAATAACTAAAGTAACAGTAGATATTGTTATTACAGTTCCTCAAGAAACAGTTAGTGTAGATGAAGTTAAATTTGAAAAAATCAGGCAGGCATTTTATGAAAGCATGTTTTTTTCATCAGGAGGCGCTATTACTGCCAGCGGCTCTCTAAACAATAGTAACATTTCGAAAAGCAATGTATCTAATAATTTCAATAACCCGATTGACCTTGTAAGTAAAGCGCCACGCAGACCCTACTGGTACTAATGAAAAAAGTTATTTCTCCTATATTATTACTCTTCTTTGTATTTCAGTTTGTAATTGTAAGTAGCAGCAATGCTCAACAGTTATTTCAAGGTGTTATTCGAGATAAGCAAGGAAAAAAAATTGCATTAGCTTCTGTTAGTCTGGTAGATTCGACAAGCCGAATTGGTCTTGTATTTACAAAATCAGATACAGCTGGCAGGTTTAGTATTTTATTTGCTGATAAAGAGGCTTTTAAAAGTAAGTTACTTAGGGTTGTTGCATGGGGTTATCAAACTACATTATCAGCTGTTGATTCTTCCACGAGATTTTATACCATAACAATGGATTCAGCTGAAAACGATTTACCTAATGTAACTGTACAAAATAATCCGATGTTAGTTAAAAAAGGTGATACACTTGTATTTGCATCGAGTCGTTTTGCAGAAAAAGCTGATAGGGTTATTGGTGATGTATTAAAACGAATTCCAGGAATTAGCATTGATGAAAATGGTGGTATCAGATTCAACAACATACCTATCAACTATTTCTATATTGATGGCGACAATCTTCTTGACGGTAGTTATAATATTGCTACCAATAACATACCTGCTTCTGTTGTAGATAAAATACAAGTTATAGAAAACAACCAGCATATCAAGCTACTCAATGGTATTGTTCCTTCAGAAAGCCCTGCTATTAATATCACTATAAAAGAAGAAGCAAAAACCACTTTCGTCAATACTGCTTCGGTTGCAACTGGAACACCAGCTTTATATCTGGCCGATTTCTCAAACATGGCATTCAAAACAAAGTTCAAAACCATAAATACTATTAAAGCCAATAATATAAGTCTTAATTTAGGAGAGGAGATTCGTTCACTTACCTTACAAACCAACAACAATTCTTTACAGGAAACCCAGTTATTATTTGGTGGCATTGGCTACACTCCAACTATTCAACGAAAAAGGACGATCTTTAATCACAGCAAACTTGTCAATACAAATCTACTCTATAAACTAAAAAGAGAGATTGGCCTTAGAATTAACGCAGCCTGGGTAAATGAAAAGGAAAACCTATCCTATCGTTTTAATAGTAATTACTACTTACCCAATGACACAATTTTGTATGACGAGAACTCTATCTTAACTAATCGAAACACAATTTTACAAACTCAGATTACTGCTGATATAAACAGCAGGAAGCGCTACTTAAGAAATACATTAATCTTTTGGAGTCATACACAAAATCAAGAGTCAGACCTAATTTCATCAGCGAATACAGTAAACCAATTATTGTTTCATAAGTTATCCTCAGCCAGCAATTATTTTCAATCAATTGTTCCAATTAAAAATAATCTTATCCTTTCTTTTTTTTCCAATACGTATTTATCTAGAACACCGGAAAACCTACTGGTATCGCCAGGGTTACATGAAAATGTATTAAATAATGGCAATCCATATCTGAGATCTATTCAGCATACAAATAATCATTCATTTCAAACTCACCAATATGTTACTATCACTAATCTTAAAAAAGCCATTTCCGTTCAGCATGCTATCGGGATTCAATTTCAGCAAAACAACTTAGCATCACAATTATTCATCGCTGATTTAAACGAATCACAAAAACAATTATCAGATAGCTTTATAAATCGTCTTACGTGGAAAAAAACTGAAGTATATTTTAAAGGGTCGTACGGATTTGAGAACAAGAAAAACAGGTTATTGTTTACTATACCGGTTAGGTTTATTTCAGTCCATTTTAACGATCCGGTATTATCCAGAAAAGATGGTATAAATAAATATCTCATTACCCCTGATATCATATGGAATTACAAATTTAAAAAAGAGCATTCCATTTCCATTCAGGGGTCACATGATACCAAGTTTTCAGATTTCAGAGAGCTATTTGGCGGTGTGATTATGAATAATTATCGAAGTTTTCAGTCGAACAATATACCACCCCAGCTGATAAAAACCTTTTCAGTCAATACTACCATTGAGTTTAAAAAAACCGTCAATCTACTGAGCGTTAGGTTGGGATATTATTCATCGTTACAAAAAACAAATTTTGCCTATTCCTATGTTCTCAATAACAACATTATTAAGAAACAACTGGTGGAGGCAGAAAATGATGTTAATTTTAATACCGCATCTTTTTATCTAAGCAAATATTTATTTCCGTTCAGAACAAGTTTCGCTGTTAGCTTCAATCATTCTTTTAGCAAATTCCAGCAATTTCAAAATGGTTTATTTTTCCCTGTAAAACAGTTGTCTAACAATTTATTTGTAAGTTTTGGAAAAAAAACAGGTACATGGGGTTCTGTTAAATATGAAATGTTCTATAACTGGAACAAAACAAAATTAAAATCAGTCGGGAGTGAAGAGTCGCAGAAAAATACCAGTAGCAGACAGAGTTTAAGCATTGATTTTTATCTATCAGAAAAATTAAGCAGCCAATTTACACATAATAGCTATTATAACAAACAGGCATTCCTTTCGCCAAATTCATTTCATATTTCAGATATGCTCTTTCGATATCTTTTTTCACAGAAAATATCAGCTATCGAGTTTTCAATTCAGAACATTTTTAATGTCCAATCTTTCATTTCCTCTAATACTTCTGCTAATCAATTTTCACAATACAATTTCAGTTTGCGTAGTCGGATGTTATTACTTAAAATTCTATTTAATTTACAGCATAAATAAAAAGTCGAATGATGAAGTGTAAAAAATCATCACCTCATCATTCGACCTCCTGCTTTCCTATTTTTTATTTCACATTTTCCTGTCTCACAACTCTCTTATCCAGATATTTCTATAACTCATCGGATTTCCGCCATCATTTCCATGATCCTGTAATACGATTGGTTCTTTGTCTTTATGTTTTTTATAGCTGGGCGGACCAATCCATTTTGTACCACCTTTTATTTCTACATTATTCTGTACCAGTACGCCATTGTGAAATACGGTGATGCGTGCCGGTGTTTGTATGGTACCATCACCATAAAACTGCGGTGCGGTAAAAACGATATCGTACGACTGCCACTCACCGGGTTTACGGCTGGCATTGACCAGTGGAATATGTTGTTTGTAAATGCTTCCTGCCTGACCATTTACATACGTCGGGTTTTCATAAGAATCCAGTACCTGCAATTCATACTCACCCATGAAAAATATACCACTGTTTCCCCTCGATTGTCCGCTGCCGGCGATTACTGCAGGTGATTTCCATTCTATGTGCAACTGGCAACTGCCAAAACCCTGTTTGGTTTCAATATCGCCCGACATTTTTACCACGGTGAGTGATCCGTCTTTTTCTATTTTCCATCCAGGTGCCCCGCCGCCTTTCTTTTGAAAAGCATTGATGTCTTTACCATTGAATAATACGATGGCATCTGAAGGTGCATCGGCCGCGGTTTTGCCAGGTGTAACTTTTGCAGGAACAGGCTCCCATACTTCTGTCTTCTTCGATAGGTTTACCAGGCTGTCCATATTAATGTTCCTGTTCTGTGCCTGTACCATTCCGAATACCATCATGGCAAGGGGTAATAAGATGTTTTGTTTTTTCATGTGTTGATAGTTATTGATTTTGGTCACATGGAATTCGCCGGCAAACATGCTGGTTTGTATCAAACATTGTTATGGCTCATTTCATGTAATCTATGCTTCTTTGGTGAATACTAATTTGCGCCTCCCTGCGAAAACTTTGCGTTCTCTCGTTCTCTGCGGTGAGGTTCCGCACGTCACACCGACGAATGAAGGAACCGCAGAGAACGAGAGGAAACAGAGGTTTCGCAGAGTTGTAACCATTATTAAAGAACCGGCAGTTTGTACCCGTTATGGTATTGCGCTGCCAGGTATTGTTGATTGATGCTGTTATCGGTGAACTGTCCCTGTTTACTGTCCCAGAATAATTTGCGATTGGTTCTGTATGCAATATTACCCATTTGCGATAAACGTGCAATTTTTACCGCTTCCTGGATAGAGCAATTCAATTGTTCTGCTTTTCGGGAGCGTACAACGGCAATAAAATTCTCCCAGTGTTTATTCAATCCATTATCGGTTGATTTCTGGAAGGGAACAGCCACCCGGGGTTCATTCTTTTTTTCTTCTATTACTTCCCATCCATTGCGGTTGAGCACTAATGTTCCTGCATTACCAATAAAGGCAATTCCATGATCGCGGTTATAGTTTCCATTACCAATACCCACTGCATGATCCCAGATGATATTAAACTTGTCGAACTCATACAAGGCCATCAGTGTATCGGGTGTTTCATCGGCCGAATCGGGTTTGGCAAACTTGCCCCCCAGTGTGGCGATCGATTTGGGTGTATCGGCTTTCATACCCATCAATGCATAATCGAGTAAATGCACACCCCAGTCGGTCATTAACCCTCCCGCATAATCCCAAAACCAACGGAATGTAAAATGAAAACGGTTGCTGTTAAAGGGTCTGTTTTGTGCCGGACCTAACCATTGTTGATAGTCAACACCAGGTGGTACAGCAGAATCGGGTTTACGGTCTAGTGGTTGTTTCCAGTCGAGGTAGCACCAGACTTTTACTGTTCTTATGTTTCCTAATTGTCCGCTGTGTACAAAATTTACCGCATCGGTAAAATGTTGCTGGCTGCGTTGCCATTGTCCGGCCTGTACTATTTTTCCATAGCGTTGTTGTGCGGCCATCATGGTATTACATTCTACAATGGAATTACCCACCGGCTTTTCTACATATACATCTTTACCTGCTTCACAGGCATGTATCATCTGCAGGGCATGCCAGTGATCGGGTGTGCCGATAATGACGGCATCAATATCTTTCTGGTCGAGTAGTTTGCGGTAATCGCGGTAAACACGAACTGTGTTGGTATTGATTCCCATTTTTTGCAGATCGGTTAGTCTTTTATCAATCACAGACTGATCCACATCGCAGATGGCCGCTACTGTTACACCGGGCACTTTTAATGCTGCGGTGAGGTTTGCCCACCCCATACCATTGATACCAATGGCGCCGATACGCACCTGATCGCTGGGCATTATACCATTTCTGAATAGGGCAAATCCTTCCTGGGTAAAGGAGGAGGCCAGCAATGCACCACCTGTGAGCAATGTACTTTGCTGTAAAAATTTTCTTCTCGATGACATGGCAGTTCTTTCCTTTTATGAGGGGATAAATTAGGAAGATTTCTGCACAACAGAAAACCTTTATCAGGCTGCTGTTTCTTTGGGTTTGATAGAGGGGATAGCGGGATGATCTATCTGTTCATCGGCCTGCAACTCTATTCTTTGCGTAATATCATTCAAGGCAGCCATACGCTGAACTGTGTATGGAATGGTATCAAGACCCGATACAAACTTGAGGATATAATTATAAATGCCGATGATATTTCCAGCGAGTACCGTTGTACCAGACACCTGGTGCGTTATCAGTAAGGACAGGGCAATGACTACCATCACCATCATTTCAATGATACCAAAATTCCATGCTTCCTGATCACTGATTTTTATCTGCCATTTACGGAGGTTATTGAAATGACGATGAATGGCTTTATTATCACCCGATGAAATGATATTGACCTGCTGCTCCAGTTCATCATTTTTTAACCGTGTGAGTCTTTTCATTTTCTTTCCATAGAGATAACTGATGGCCATTACCGGTAAGAGTATAGCCAGGCAGAGCAATACTACTGACGACTGGTAAAAGAACAGTAGAATCATCGAACCCACGATATTGTAAAATGCTTCTATGATATACACCAGATCAAACTCCAGGAAATCAACAAACTCCCTGGCCAGCGTTGAATGTGCACTTAACTTGGATACTTCGGATGATTTGATTTTTCTGGATAAAAATTTTGTAACTAACGAAGTGTAGATGGAAGAATAAGTACGTGTATCGTAACGATGCCTGAGTGTACCAATGATGAGCCATGCAAAATGTACTGCAGATAATATAATCAGTCCGCGATACGAGCCCTGCATCAGGTCATTAATGGCCATACCCAGAAAAAAGGGACGCAATAATGCACCTGTCATTTCAAGTGAAAACAACAGATAGGTAATCCCCAGCCGGATTTTGTGCCGGCGTACCAGTTTACTTAATACACGCATGTTCAACATAACAATTCCTTTCATTCAACTAATGAATAATCAGGCTACAGGCACCTGTAACCGGTAAACCAATGGTATGGGTTAGTAGTTGGACAATTTTCGTCTGCAGTGGTTTAAGAGCGTTTTTGTATTTCTCTTTGTGTAACGGTATTACCGGGTATTCCGGTGATCCATTTTCTGCAGCCGGCGGTTCCGCACTGGCATTGAAAGGGCTCCATGTGTTCGTCCAGAAAACTGGCGTAATCGAGGGTTAGTTCTTCTCCTTTTTGTATGGGTCTGATGGCTTTTACGTTAAGGCCATCATAAGCAGTGTTGGGTTGGCAACTATGGTTTTGGGGAGCCCATGCTGCGGGATCATTGTCCCAGAGCAAAAATACTTCATTACTCAGTGGATAAGCGTATCGTCTGAAAATTTCTTTTTCAACATCGTTCCAGTGCTGCTCTACATGGCGGCGGGTTACAAGGCGTTGTGCACGTTCCTCACCTTTGAATACCAGTTCATTATACATGATGTTTCGGGTAGCATAAATACCGTAACCCGCCAGTGCATTGCCTTTGATCTCATAATTTTTTTGCATGCGTAAATGCCTGGCAATTCCTTCCAGGATCATGTGCCGCAGAAAACCGGCCTGACCTATTCCATCATATTTCAATATATAATCAGCCGATCCTTCATAGCCGTTCGTATAGAAAACCGAGCAGGTAAAATTAATTTCGAGGAAATACAACTCGCCCTTTTCATTCATCCTGAAATCAAGTCTGGCATAACCCACGCCATTAAAGCCTTTGAAAATTTTTTGTGCCGCTTCTCGGAGTTGTTGATTGATGTTTGAATCGGTACAGGGAATATTGGCAGCGGGATGAAGCGCCGATGTTTTCAGCTCATAGGTTTTGAATCTATATCCTTCCGGAAAAATAAATTCAACGGGTTGAAAGCTGGTAGCAGTATGACCATCGTCATTGGCTGCAATTAATACGGTGAATTCTCTTCCTTCAATATATTGCTCTACCAGTAACTGCGGGTATTCAGGAAGCAGGGATATTATTTTTTTGCTGAGTTCTTCTTTGCTGAATACCAATGATGCATGATCAATACCCAGACTATCGCCCGATTTGGCAGGTTTTACAAACAACGGAAAGTTGGGCAGAGAAAGATGAGTGATATCCGTTTTTTCATCCACCAGTAAATAAGCCGGTGTGTTTACCCCTTCACAGAATGCGAGGTATTTCATCATTTCTTTTGACGGATCATAGAGCTGTGTATTCGGACCTGTGTAAGGAAGTCCGAGCAGTTCCAGTGTATAGATTACATCAATAGATGGCACTTCCCATTCGAGGTATCCTTCACAGAGGTTCACGAAAATATCGTAGCCTTTATATTGTAATGCTTTTAATTGTTTGTAGGTGGTAAGCTTATTCAGAAAAATATGATCAACCGTTGCACCGGGTAGCAGGGTACTGAGGTCACGGGGCGGATCGTAAGTTTTATAATCAACATCAGTGGTTGAATAATCGGGTTGCAACACCGCGATCTTCATTCCTGCCGCCCAGTTTGTATCAAAAATTGGTTGCTGTTTTTCCATACTCCTTTATCTGCCTGCTGAACGGTTAGCAGGCCATACAGCCGCTGTTCGCTGTTCAATTTGTTTTGTATGACGATGAATAGCTTCCCCAATGATTTCCATAATAAGGTTGGCAAAGCGCTGTTGATTTACCTTTAAAATTGCACCGATGGATGTATAATCTTCATCTTCACTCAAACCACATTGCGCATTTACTTCGAGTACATATAATTTTCCCGTGCGTTTATCCTGTCTTATATCTACCCTTGTATAACCTGTTCCCTTTACTGCCAGAAAAGCTGCCAGACTTAACGCTTTCAATTCATTTTGTATAGATGTATCGGCCTCCCTGTACTCATAAAAATTTTCATTGGCAGGCATGGGTGTTTCTTCTTCATATATTTCCCATAAGCGATCGAATGATAGAAATTTTTCTCTCTCGGGTAAAGAGTCATGAAACACCCGTTCTACTCCTTTATATACTTTACAATGCTGTGGTTCTGTGTATGAGCCCACAATCATAGTTGTGTATTCTGGGCCTTCAATAAATGCTTCTGCAATTAATCCATCAGCTGCCAGGTCCCAACCACGATACCCTTTAAACATAGCTGCCACCTGTGTTTCAAGGTCCTCAATATTATCTACCACATTACGAATACCTACACCCATACTGCCGCCAGATATCGAAGGTTTGATGATGAGTGGTGTTCCCAGCTTTTCAAAAAGTTTTTCATGTACATCTGTTGCTCTATGAATAGGTGCCCATGCTGCAGTTGATACAGCTGCTGCATCAAAGGCTTTTTTCATGGGTATTTTTGAAGTAGTGATGGTATAAAAATAAGCGTCTGCTCCTGTATAGATTAATCTCGATGCATCGAGCATTCTCACCACTGATATACCCGGTGTACCATTGATTTCATCGCCATCACACAAATTCAATACAACAGGTGTATATATTCCTCTTTCTTTTTCTTCAATGATCCTGCTGATCACCGCAGCATAATCCTGTAAGGTTACCGGCTGCCATTGCCAGCTGATGTTTAGCGCAGAAAATATACTTGTGTACTCGGCAATACTTTGTGAGAAATCGTAGTAATAATCAAGATTCGGATCATTGGTTTGCAGCGATGGTGCCAGCACCCATATACGGAGTTGAGCCATTTGTTCTGAACTTATCTCGTAGGTATGCATGCGCAATAATAACTATCGGTTTTGAATTTGTAACAGAATAAAAGAAGTAAGCCGGTAAGTATTTAACTGATCTTCTCTTATTGCAGCAGCTCCGGCAATGGTTCCCAAACATTTTTTTCTACCACAATTACATAAAAATTGTGATGCCATCTGCCATTCCGTTGATGGATAAAAAAAGACCATTTCATCATCAGGCTGTATGGAACGTAGTGCAATGAGTTCCATCTTATCTGTATCGAAAAACACATTGGGGTCGCAACTGTGGTTGGTGAACTGCAGACAGTCGGGTGTTAAAGCAATGTGTTTGTGTAAACCTACCTGTAAAGTAAGGTAACTGGGTGTGCTGTACGTTTCCTGTGCCATGAATGTACAGATCAGATCGCCTGCATCAAAAAAAGCCGCTGCATGTAAAGAGTGGTGTCCGGTGGCAGGATTTCTGAACACTTTTGCAAAATCTGTTTTTGCTATTTTGGGTGTTTCCGGTATTACCAGGGGTAATGGTATCATGCGGCTTCAGGATTAACTCTTTAAAGTACAAAATACTGCTGCATAGCGCTGAAACCCGCGTGGGTATTAGTCCACATTTGAGTATGAATTATGCACAATAATATAAATGCTTTACAACTAGGCAGCTATTTTATCGCCACAGATTCACAGATTAGTTCTAAAAAATCTGTGAATCTGTAGCTGAAATAACAGTTCTATTGGGTATGTTTCCGGAATCTTTTAATTTGAGAACAGTAAACAGCACCCACAGTTTTAAATTAGCGATATGTTCAACAGTTCTCCCGATGCCGCTTTTGAAGCTTTACAACTCTCACTTCCACCTGCACCTGAACCATTGGGTGTTTATAAACCCTGTTTAATAGATGGCAAATACCTCTACCTTTCTGGTCATGGTACCTTACAGGACGATGGTAGCTGGATCGTTGGTATAGTGGGCCTTGATATGGATAAGGAAGCTGCCAAACTTGCGGCGCGCCAAGTAGGTTTAGCCATGCTGGCCACCATTAAAAAGAAACTCGGCAGTCTTGACAAGATTAAAAGAGTAATTAAAGTTCTGGGCATGGTAAATGCTGTTCAGGGTTTTGCTGATCATCCTTATGTAATCAATGGTTGCAGTGAATTATTTGCTTCCATCTGGGGGCCTGATCATGGTGTTGGCGTAAGAAGTGCTGTTGGAATGAGTTCTCTCCCTGGTAATATACCCGTTGAAATTGAAGCCATATTTGAATTAGATGCCTGAACAAAATTTTATGTCGCACAATAATGATACATCATGGTTTGAACTGCATAATACCGATGAGGTTGACTCTCCTGCTTTGCTGGTATATCCGGATCGCGTTCTACAAAATATTAACGCTGCTGTTGCCATGACCGGTGGCCCTGAAAGATTAAGACCACATATTAAAACGCATAAGACAAAAGAAGTAGCTCAATTGCTCATGGAGGCTGGTGTTCAGCAATTCAAATGTGCCACCATTGCAGAAGCAGAATTATTAGGTATCTGTAAAGCAAAGCATGTATTACTGGCATATCAGCCACTCGGTCCTAAACTGGATCGTTTCTTTTTGCTCATGCAGCATTATCCAGATACAACATTCACCTGTTTAACCGACAATATTCCTGCTGCAGCTGTGATGGCACAAAAAGCTCAGTTACTCAACAAAACAGTGTCTGTTTTTATTGACCTGAATGTAGGGATGAACCGAACAGGTATTGCACCGGAAGATGCCATGGACCTGGTTGATTTTTGTTTACAGGAGCCCGCATTAGATTTATCTGGATTACATGCATATGATGGTCACTTAAGAAATCCCGATCGCGAAAAAAGAAAAGCGGAATGCGATGAAGCTTTTGCCAGGGTTATCGACTTACAAAACAGGATAGCGGATAAACACGCTATTCGGCTACCTGTTATTGCAGGCGGAAGTCCGAGTTTCCCTATCCACGCAAAGCGAAAAGATATTGTTTGCAGTCCGGGTACTTTTGTGTACTGGGATCATGGTTATGCCAGTTTATTTCCCGAACAGCCTTTTGTACATGCCGCATTGGTGATGACCCGTATTATTTCTTTACCTGCACCCGGTATCATCTGTACTGACCTGGGCCATAAATCTATTGCCGCTGAAAATGCTATTGATAAGCGTGTCATCTTTTTAAATGCAAAAGACCTTATCCCTGTTTCGCAAAGTGAAGAACATTTGGTATTAAAAGCACCTGCCGATCATAGCTACAAAGCAGGTGATGTATTGTATGGATTACCTTATCATATTTGTCCTACCTGCGCACTCTATGAAAGAGCTATTACGGTAGAGCATCAGCAAAAAAAAGGTGAGTGGCTGATGATTGGGCGCGACCGCAAAATTCTATATTAAAGCTTGTTGTTTGAACAGGGCCGGCCTTGTATTAATCTATGAAAATCAAGGAATTATGGACATTTGGCAAATGTGGCACTCTATTTGCCTTATTATGTACATAAATCTTTGCAACATGAAAAAAATAGTTATCGTATTAGGTCTGGCATTGGGTCTGGTGTCTGTTCAGCCTGCTGAAGCACAGATCCGCGTCAATGCCAATATCAATATTGGTTCACAACCTACATGGGGTCCGGTGGGTTATGATTATGTAGATTATTATTACCTGCCCGAAGCTGATGTATATTATAATGTGCCGCAACGCCGTTTTATTTACCTCGATGCAGGTAAATGGGTATTTGCAGCTAATTTACCTACCCGTTATGGGAACATTAATTTGTACTCTTCACCCAAAATTGTGATCAATGAACCCAGACCTTATTTAAGGGCTGATGTGTACAGGGTTAAATACAAAGGATGGAAAGGACCCAAACAAATTGTGATCAGAGACAGCGATGATGACCGTTACAGAAATCATCCGGGAAAAGCCGTAGGCCATGGTAAAAGCAATGGCAACGGTAAGGGTAAAGGAAAAGGTAAAGGATAAATACTTCAATCTCTATCAATAGCCCTGCGCAAGCTCACTTATCTCATGTTCTCTGCGGTAAAAAATCACCGCAGAGAACATGAGGCAAGAAGTTTTCGCAGGGTTTTTATTGTACGATCAATTTCCCGTTTATTTCACGCCGGTTTGTTTGCGTGATGGTATAAAAATAAATGCCTCTTTGCAGCAATGGCATTTGCAACTGATTACTGGTACCGGTTAATGTTGCTTTCATCAACACACGTCCGTATAAATCATATAACCTGAATATTTTATTATCAGGGTCTTCTGCCAGTACCTGTATAGCAGCGCCCGGTTGAACAGGATTGGGAAATACATAATAGGGCTGTTCCCCGAAATGAATCACCCGTTCAGGTTGTGTATAGTATGATGTACCATTATTCAATTGAATTTTTGCACGGTAGATATTCAATCCTTTATTGGCGGCAGTGTTCACTATAAACTGTGTAGCCGTAACCGGTGTTATTTCCTGAACAGCCGCAAACCCGTTCTGTGTAAGTTTTTCAAAAACAATTTTCGAAACCTGGTAAGTGGTTCCCAGCTGCAGGTTGAGTCTGGCTGCGTTTGTACCAAAAGGATCAGCAATAAAACCACTGATATAACAGCCTATCTGTTGTCTGGTATAATCAAAAGTATATGCCCGCTTACCCTCAATATTTCCGGGTAACAAAGCAGCCACTGAAAAAAAACGATTGGGGTTATTTAGTTTGAATTGTATAAGTGAGGTATCTGCTAAAGTAATCAATGGTATTAAATATTGTTGTCCGAGTTGATATACGCGATAACTGTCGACCTTTGCTTTTTCCCAATAGATCAAAAATGAATCAGCGCAATTAAACCCTGTATAGATTTTTAAGTTTCGTGATATAACAGCCGTATCACTCATCCATAGATTCTGTGTGGTTCTCAAACGAAACTGAATAGCAGCGAGTGTATCAGGAGGTTGCCACTGACAATATTTTTTAGTGATATCAACCGCATTGGCTACTGTTGCCCAGCTTCCGTTATTGAGACGATATTCTAAAGTAGCGGTATCTCTTATATTGCTTTCCCAACGGATGGTATTTTTTCTGTCGGGGTCCAGCTGATCTCCTTTCACCGGATAGCTGAACATAAAATCAGCAGTGGAATCATACTGCCAGGCAATGGCATAATCCTGTGCTCCTGTTGCTATGGAAAACCCATTCACTTTTATTTCGTATGTGCCGGCCGCTGGTTGTTCAATCACAATCTGTTCATGTGTATTCAGCGTATCTTTTTTTCTTACGGCAGGTTTGTTGAGTGAGTCGGCATGCGGATATGAACTCAATACCCATGGCTGCCATAATTGTCCGGTGGGCAGGTGTTCGAGCAGAATATCCAAATCGTTCACAATGGCTTTGTATGCATTTGCTTTTGCAGGAGCGTCGGTCCAGCTGATAGTAACTTTCAGGTTGCTCGCACCGGAAGGTACCTGTATGCGATGCGTCCACTGCTGTTGATCCCTGACATAACCCTCTACCACCCTGTTATCCTGTATTGTTTGTACCGCTCGGTAGGCATTGGCCATACCATAGCCAGAACGATAATCAATCTGCGGAATACCTACATCGTCGGCACTGTTGAATAAAACAGCCCTTACGGTTGCAGATAATGGCAAGGTTCCACGTTTTTGTTTCCAGGTTTGTTGGAGCAGGGCGGCAATACCCGAAACAATGGCAGCGGCCCCGGAAGATCCATCTTCACCCAAAGCCACCAGTTCGGGCTTTAGCCGACCATCATATGCCGGCCCTCTTGAGCTTAGTAAGGGTACTACACCAAAAGAATCTGCTGCACCTACTGCTATACTGTTTTTCGACATTTTAAAACTGCCTGTCAAATTTGCGAAACCATTGATACCTGCATAGGTACCCGATACAGGGGTTTGTGTTCCCTGGTTTCCTGCAGAAAATATATGCTGCAAAAGAAGCTCGCCGGTATGCATCTGATCATCATATGCTGCGGCATCGGCTCCATAATAATTTTCAATACCTGTACCGTAAGAATGATTCTGAACTGTAATTCCCAATCGTTTTATTTCAAATAAATCATCAGGAAGCAGGTTACTGAAATCTGATGAAGTAATACGGGCTCCGGGTGCAAAACCTTTACCGGTATAAAAACTATTTCCTGCTCCTGCTGCAATGGTAGCCATGGTGGTGGCATGCGTTTCAATACGGGGAGAAGATAAACTGGAAGAAAGGTATCGGCCTGTAAAATCGATATCGGCTGTATCCGGTTTATTTTCTTTAATTGAAATCTTTATACCGTTACCATTGATCTCGGGCCATTTACGATGTGTAAGGTTTCCTTTATTTGCAGATAGATCAAAACCGGTGAGTTCTCTTTCAGTATATGCTTTTCTTACGCGGTCAATAAAAAAAACATCTGTTCTGTTCAGTATGTATTGTTCAATAGAAGACCATGTTGCTTTTAGTTGAACCGCTTTATTATTACCTGCCTGTTTTTCTATTTGAATAAAAGGATGCCTGCTGATTGATTGCGTGAATGTTGTTGCATTTTCCAGTTCAAGTATCCAGCTTTGTGGTAATTCTTTTTCTATTGTATGAATTGGAATGGAAAAATCAGCTGCAAATTTCCAGCGGTTATTTGCAGGGAATAAGCGGCCGTTCTTCAGGAGTAAATCATACAAAGAACTGTCCTCTACCTGCACAAGAGCAGTGGTATCGGATAGTTGACGTAATACTTTTACAGCGGTTGGTAGTTTACCAATGAAAACAAAACCTTTTTTCTGTTGATCGAAATCATGCTTATTGATAGAATAAGATTCAACAAAAGATGACCAGTTAGGGGGGAATTTATCCTGCGCCGCTGCATATAGCAGACTGAATATCCAACAGAACAACAATAATCTCTTGTGCATAGGAAACCGGAATAACTAAAGATAAGGAAATCATTTTTCTGTCCATTTACGTAAATCAGATGAAAAGGATGATGAGTGTTTTTGAGGAATGTTGAGGTTCATTGCGGTTTTGCAACCCGGTTGCTCAAATTTGCTTTTGACTGATTCCTACATTTCTTATATTCATTCTGAAATCCAATTCATGCTGTAAATCCTTTGTAAAAAATCCAAACTAAAACACATGAGAAAAAACATGCGCCTTTCATTCGTTGCCATCGTTATGCTGATGGCAGCTGTTTCCTGTACAAAAGCTGTTGGTCCTGAGCAGGAAGTCAAACAAGAAATTTCACAGGACGTTATCAACAGTGTTAAAGCCCTCGGCTTTTCTTCCGACAATATTATTGCTGATGAAGGCGGTTATATTGTTGAGGGAGATATTTTCATTCCAACCGCTGATCTCAAACGTTCTTTAAATGGTACCATTTTAAGAGTGGGTGATGTTGAGCAATACAGAACCACTAACCTGGTAACAGGTTTACCCCGTGTAATTACCGTTGCATTAACAAGCCGTATTGACGCTGCTATTTATGGACCGGTTTTAGATGAAGTTGTTCGTCGTTACAACGCAGAGAATCTGCAGATTACATTACAACGTGTGAGTTCTGGTGCCAATATTACTTTTGACCGTGCAAGCGGAAGCTACCTCGCTTCTGCAGGCTTCCCTACCTCTAACGGTAACCCTTACAATTCTGTAAAAGTAAATACCAGGGCCATTGGCTCAGGTACATCAAGTACATTTATTAATTATGCAGCTACCATCTTTGCCCATGAACTGGGGCATTGTATTGGTTTCCGTCATACCGACTATATGAACCGTGCATACAGTTGTGGTGGTTCTGCAGTAAATGAAGGTGCTTCTACTGTTGGAGCTATTCTGATTCCCGGTACACCTTCCGGACCAGATCCCAATTCATGGATGCTGGCTTGTATTGGCGGTGGCGTAAATCGTCCATTCAATGCCAATGACAGAACTGCATTAAGCTATTTATATTAATAGCTACCGCTTAATAATAAAAGTGATTTACAGCAAAAGGGCTCCCGATTATGGGAGCCCTTTCATTTATAGATACTGCGGGTTAGTCTATTGGTTCTTTATCTTTTTTCCTGCTGTTTCTGCCTACCGCATAATGTGGTTTCAGTTCTTTATAAATCTGACTGAATTGTTCACTGCCAGATAATGCGGCATTTTTTGAATTATGGAAATAGGCGCGTGTCTGTTTCAGTATTTCATTGCCCAATACCAGTTTTGCATCTTCCATTTTTGTTCTTACCTCTTCCAGTTCGCTGATGAGTTCATTGTATTGTTTGTATAGCTGTACATAATTGTTACAGGTATTCACATCAACATATGAAGGAACGGTTGCCGGATTCTTTCGCATATACAGCACCGCTTTTTCTACAAACTCTTTTTTCTTATCGTTCAGTTTAAACATGCTCCTGCGTTCTGTGGGTTTCAGTTTAATATTTTGGGGCAGCATGTTTCTCAACGCAGCGATATGCTGTCTGAACGACATCAGTTCCGATCCTACAAAGCTTCTGAAAGAGGCCATAACAGGTTATTTACCACTATAACGCTGTTATGAAATAGAAAATTGCTTATTCTGAATAATTTACTGCGTCTTACGGTTAATGAGATACGCGCCTCCGATTAACATTACCACTCCTACTAATTTCTGCCAGTTAATAGGACTCTGGCGAAAACCAAATAAGCCGAAATGATCAAAAACCAGGGCAAAAAGAAGCTGTCCGGCAATCACTAATGCAAATACATTAGCCGATCCAATCTGCTGTACCGAGTAAATAATCACCGTTACAAAAAAAGCTCCGAGCAAGCCACCGGTAAACTTATACCACTCTATCTGTTGAAGTTGTTGTACACCAGGTAATGGCTGACGGGTAAAAGCAATAACCAGTGCCAGTGCGATGGTTCCCACCAGAAAAGAGATGAATGCCGCTACCCACTGGTTATTTACCGCTACTTTCAATTGGCTGTTTACACCTGCCTGTGTAGTAATGGTTAAACCTGCCATCAGTGGCAGTATATAAACAAGGTATTTCATCGGTACGTTGTTATCAGGATGGTTTTCGGTTGGGTCTTGCTGAACCGTATCTTCTGTTTCCGCCAGGTCTGCGGTTTTGTCCACCACCCGAACGTGGTGTCCTCGGTGAATATTCAGGTGTTGGTCCGAATGAGTCTGGTACCGTTCCTTTGGGAACCGGTTCTCCCAGTAACAATTCAATGGCTGCCATTTTATTCTGTTCCCTTTCACCTACCAATGTAAAAGCTGTTCCGGTACTGGCTGCGCGTGCTGTTCGGCCAATACGGTGAACATAGTCTTCACCGTCATTCGGTACATCATAATTAATAACAAGGTCAATATCTTCAATATCAATACCCCGGCTGAGGATATCAGTTGCTACCAGGATATTGAGCTTATGGTTTCTGAAATCCTGTAATACCTGTTCCCGCTTTTGCTGGTCCAGGTCTGAATGAATTTCTTCAGCCGATAGCTTTGCTCTTTTGAGTTCTGCTGCCAGTTGTTTTACATTTTGTTTTTTAGAACAGAAAACAATGACATTCTGGTATTGATTACCACTCAGCATATCTTTTATAATCGGTCCTTTCTGCGCTTCATATACAATGAATGCTTTCTGTACAATTTTCTCCGGCGGTTTTGAAATAGCGATATTGATTTCAACAGGCTCATGCAGTATTTTTCTTGCCAGCTCTCTCATCTTCTGCGGCATGGTAGCAGAAAAAAGCAGGTTCTGCCGCTCTTTGGGAAGAAAAGATATGATGCGCATGATATCGTCATTAAAACCCATATCCAGCATACGGTCTGCTTCATCCAATACCAGGTATTTCAACCCTTTCAGTTTCACATAACCCATATTCAGGTGGGCAATCATTCTGCCCGGGGTGCAAACCACAATATCTACACCGGTGGTTAAGGCTTTCTTCTCATTGTTAAATGAATTACCGTCTCCACCACCGTATACGGCTATGGAACTTACATCGGTAAAATAAGATAAACCTTCCAGGCTCTCTGCAATCTGAATAGCCAGCTCACGCGTAGGCACAATGATCATGGCATTGATATCATTTGCAGCATGGGGTATGGTAAGTAAGCGATGTATGAGTGGAAGCAGGAATGCGGCTGTTTTGCCGGTGCCTGTTTGAGCAGAAGCAATAATGTCTTTCCCTTCGAGAATGGGTACCATCACCTGCTGTTGTACGGGCGTGGCGGTTTCATATCCCATTGCATCAATTCCATCCAGTATGCGTTGATCGAGTCCTAAATCTGTAAACTTCAAAATGCTTAGTTATTATTTAATCGTTGATGGTAAAGGTACTATGAAAAAGCTTGCCTTAAAGCACCATATATCTGCGAACCCATTCCCAGCCGGGGATTTAAATCCCGGGCTGGGAATGGGTTCGCAGAGCATGAAAAATAAGATGGGTTTTAAAGCCGTATTTTAATCCCGCCATTGGCCACAAACCCGTCTACGGGTGCATATATATCCTTAAATGCCGGATTATTAATAGAACCCGAATAAATGGAACCAAATTTGGTTTGCCTGGTATCTCCAAAGTTTTCAAAGTTGATAAAGACAGCGAACTTCTCCTATGTTCTTTCTGCCATCAGACCAAATATCCAGTACGATCTTCCTTTTGTGCCATCACTTAACTGTTGGGGACTGAAAAAATAAGCTTCCAGACCTATCTTCAGTTTTTCTTCTTTCTCATACATCAATACATTATTCAGCCGGTGCCTGGCTGTTAGAGGAAACCAGTTTTTTGTATTGTTATAGTTGGTATTTACATCGGCATAGGTATAACCGATAAACAGTTTGAGATCGCTGTAACTGAAACGCAGGTTGGTTTCCATACCTTTTGTATCGATAAATCCGTTTGCATTCTGAAACTGCTGATCGCCTGTTCCACTGGTAGTTAATACCAGCGGTTTATTCAGTTTTGTATAGAAAAACAACTGGTTGATGGCCAAAGCTACTTCACCAATATGTGTTCGGTAATTAATATCGAAATTGGTACCCACCGATCTTTCATTTACCGTACCATTTTCATTGATGGGTAAGATTCTTTGAAACTGCATCTTCTCAGACTCTTCATTAAAGACGCTTGGTGTTTTATAACCCAGCCCGCTTCCCAGCCTGAACGTGAGATTGGCAGCGGGTTTCAACATCACCGATACCCTTGGCAGTAACTCAAACCCATACTGGTTTACATAATCACCCCTGATACCGGTTTCCAGGGCAATGATGGAAGAAGGTGACCAGTTATGTTGCAGAAATACACCCACCGTATTATTGGCATAATTGCGTAATACAGTACTGCTTTTTTTATCTTCTTTAAATGCATCAGTTAACAGGTTTGCACCTATTACCCAGTCTGATTTTTCAGTTTTGGTACTATAGGTTAGTTCTGAAAAAGTAGATTGCTGTAATCCTTTAAAAGCATAACCGGGTATTTGAATAAAACGATTGAACCTGCTGTAGCTGTTTTTAAAATTGAGCTGCGCTTTTTCACCCACCCGATTCGTTATTTGCGCCTGTGTAGTTAACCTGTCTGTATTATTTTGCTCAAAATACCCGGCGGTACCATTTTTGATATAATCAATATTGCCACCTGTTCTGTCTTCTGTTACATAACTGAATCCAATATTCGCCGTTGTTTTTTCGCCATAAAAAAATAACCTGGGGTTTATGGTATAACGTTCAAATTTCGGAATGGCCGTTAACCCTGTTTTAGCCGGATCATAAGGCATGGCCGTATTACGCGAGCCAAAAACCGTGATGCCTGTTTTAGCAAAACGCTGACTGTAAAAACCGCTGAGATCAAGTCCACCGGCCGTTGTTCCGTTGGCCATAAAACTCAATTCCTTTTCTTCACCCGGGGTTTTTGTAATCAGGTTTACAAGACCGGCGATAGCGCCTGCACCATATAAAGTAGATGCAGAACCTTTAATTACTTCTATCTGTTTTAAATCGAGCGGGGCCACCTGCATTAAACTTAGGCCACCTGAAAAACCAGCATACAATGGAAAACCATCTCTCAATACCTGCGTGTACCTGCCATCAAGCCCCTGTATTCTGATACTCGAATTATAGGATGTGGCCGATGTTTGTTGTGTTTGTATACCTGTGCTTTCATTCAGCAGCATGCGTATATCACCAGGCTTCATATTTCCCTTTTCTGTGAGCTCTTCTCCCGATATGGTTTCTACCCTTGTAGGAATATCACTGATGGTTCGGCTTATTCTGGTTGAGGTTACAATCACTTCTTCCTCCTGTTCTTCTCCTTCTTCCAGCAAAAATATTGCCTCTTGCTGCTGTGGTACACTGATCATTGCTTCCGCTTCTTCCATACCTACATAAGACAGTTTAACGGTATAACTACCTTCCGGAATATTGTTGAACAATACCCTTCCCAAACTATCTGCTACTGCGGTTTTTTTTAATGCTTCAATAGTAACAGTTGCACCGGCCAAGGGGGTTTTTTCTTTTTTATCTTTAACAGCTAATCTAATGGTATGCTGTGCATGTATACCTGTATACACAAGTAATAGCATACACAATGAAAGTATATGTTTCATATTCATCTAAAATGATAGGATTATGTATTTTTTAATTAAAGCCATGTCGAATAATAGTTACGCTCCTTTTACTTTTTTCCTTGATGAAAAAAGTAACAAAAAAATCAAGGCTTTCGAAAAAAAGCTAAAATTTACTTCGTTACGCTACAATGGATGAAGTTTAAAGCCAACCTTTTTCTCATGATTGAACGAGGCGTTACTTCAACTATAAGCCAAAGCCATGCAACATCCATTGCTTAACGCTTCACTACATAAATTTCTTAACGCTTTTTTCCTAAGGCCATTATTCAAGTGATCTCAGATAAGGATTCTCTTTTCTTAAGAAAGTCAGACAAATTTGGGGGGCTGTAACAATTGATTGCTGTAGGTAGAAGATAGCCATTCCGCATCTCTCTGATAATGAGCAATTACAACGGGTATCATCAAAGGTTCTTCACCTGCTGTATTAATTTGTGTAAAACCGGTACAATAACCACAGGCAACAAATGGCGAACAGTTGTCTTCCTCTTCTTCCTGTCCGCTACCCGCAGCTACTTCGGTTTCACTACAATCGTCGTATCCGCAACAGGGTGTAAATACCGCTGTGAGGGTGATGAGTAATAATATAAAAGCAAGCGTTTTTTTCATGTAGGCTAAGCCAGGTTGCTTAATTGTTCAGGTTTTATCCTGATGCAAATGACTTATATTTTTTGATAACAGGGTTTACAATTTTTCGTAGAGTCTTCTCAGTTTTTCTCTTGTCATGATTTTTTCCCAGTCTTTGCCCAATGCATTTTCCCATAATGGTTTCATACCAAGTGAAACATTGATCATAGTATCGAACTGCTCATCAGTAAGTCCCTTACAGATACCTTGGGGAATAACTATCTTATTCTTCTCCACCATGTGTTTAAATTCTGCAACCCCGGCGGGATAGTATTCTTCAAGGTGGTTCATCACAATACAGTTACCAATACCATGTTTGGTTCCCAGCAGATAACTCAAACCATAACTGACAGCATGTGCCACACCTACCTGCGAATAGGCAATACTCATACCACCTGCATAAGATGCCATCATTAACTGGTCGTCGCTCTCATCATCCCAATGGTCTTTGTCTACAAATACTTTCTGACATAGCTGCAGTGCTTTTTCGCCATAGCTTTTACTGAATTCGTTCAGGTAAGTTCCTTCCAGGCTTTCAATACAATGAATATAGCAATCCATGCCTGTATAAAAACGCTGGTTTGCGGGCGCATCTTTGGTGAGTTCGGGGTCGAGTACAATCTGATCGAAAGGCGTGAAATCGCTGTTCATACCCAGTTTACGGGTTGGCCCGGTTAATACGGTGGTTCTGCTCACTTCAGCACCGGTACCGCTAAGTGTAGGGATACCCGCTTTATACACGCCGGGAAATTTCACCAGGTCCCAACCCTGGTAATCGGCGGAGGAGCCCGGGTTATTCATCATCAGTGAAACGGCTTTGGCCAGGTCCAGGGTAGATCCACCACCAATACCAATAACTCCGCTCACCGTTCCAAACTTTTCTTTCAGGCTATTGGCCAGCGCATCTACCTGTGTTGTTTTAGGCTCATAGGTTACATCCGCAAAAATCACTTCGTCCTTACCACGCAGTGGAACCCTCTCTGCCAGCGGTTTTCCTTTAAAAAAATGATCTACTAAAAAAATCATGGGCGCATCAGCTTTTCTCCTGGGAGCGAGTATTTCATCTAACTGGTTAAATGCACCCCTGCCAAATACCACATAATCGACCATTTTAAAATTCCGGAAACTCATGACTTGTATTTTTAATAAGGAATACTGCAAACATACTCAGAAGGATTTACTTCTGAAAAACCAATGACTATCCATAAAAGAACAGGCAAAATTAGCAAGGTACAAAGGAAGAGATATTGACGATTTTATGCTCCTCTTTTCCGGGATTGATGTATTTTACTGTTTTTAAAGACCGGGCCTTAGTTCATGACAGCGATTTTACAACAGTTTATGGCGGGTTTACTCCTGAATGGTTCTATCGGGAAAGATTTTCTGACTTTTATGAGTCCTGAAAACCTTTTAATAGGTGTACAGATCATGGGTATCTGCATATTACTCATTGTGGTACTCATATATGCCCAATTACTCACCAAAAAGAAAATGTATTTCTATACACAGCGTATCAGGAATAATATTGAAGTATGGATCAGCCATATCATACTGGAGGAGTCTGTTGAAGGCATCGATATTCCCAAAAAATTCTACCGCTTGCTCGATGACCCTAAAGCCAGGCAAGTTGCCATTGATGAACTGACCAATTGCAAAAAGAATTTTTCAGGTATTGTGGCTGATAATATTGTTGCACTTTACAATAAGCTAGGCCTTCGGGAAGATTCATTAGAGAAAATGAAGAACAAACGTAAATGGTACCTGCAGGCCAGGGGCATTCAGGAATTATACCTGATGGATCAGAAAAACCTGCTCACCAAAATATACCGTGAAACAAACAGTAAAAATGATTTTGTTCGTTCTGAGGCTCAGATTGCCATTATTTATATGACAGGTTTTAACGGGCTTCGGTTCCTCGATGTCATCTCTTATCCGCTAACACTCTGGCAGCAGATTAAACTGCTGGAGCAGTTGAGGTTATTTGGTAAAAAAGAAGACCTTTCCGATCGTATTCCCCGTTGGTTACAATCTAAGAATGATACAGTTGTTGTATTTGCACTCCGGCTTGCCGCAGAATACCAGCAATTTGCCGTAAAAGATGCCATCATGGGTTGTCTTGTTCATCCCTCAGATGCTGTGCGCACACGTGCCATTAAAACATTGATTATACTCGCCGATGAACAAACACCATTTATATTAACTGGTTATTTTTCTAAAGAAAATTTCGATAACCAGGTACATATACTCAATAGTCTGGAAGCCATCGCAACCGACGAACAGGCTCCGTTCCTGATAAAATTACTGGAGGCACCTGATAATATCATTAAACTGAAAGCTGCTGTTGTATTAGCCAATAACTGTACCGATGGTTTATCGGTTATTGAAAAGAGAGCGGCGCTGGAACCTGAACCTTTTGAAAGGATACTGAGGCATGTTAAAACTGTAAAATGAACTGGAACTTAGTTATAGATATAGTATTTGATATACTCACTTATGGAATATTTATTTATTCCACGCTACTGCTGTTATCTTATATAGCTATCGCCATATTCTCTATCGGTGAAACAAGAAAGTATGTTCATAAAAACAGTTTTACTGATTATCGCATACTGGCTTCTTCCGTTCATGCACCTTCAGTAACCATCCTGGCACCCGCTTACAATGAAGGCATGACCATTGTAGAAAATATCAGATCGCTGCTGTCTATCTACTATGTAAACCTTGAACTGATTGTTATTAATGACGGAAGTAAAGACGACTGCCTGCAAAAAATGATTGCAGCTTATGACTTAGAAAAGATTGATTATTTCGTTGATTATAAAATAAAAACAAAAGAAGTAAGGGGGGTGTATAAAAGCCGTAACCCTATTTTTCATAAGCTACTGGTAGTTGATAAAGTAAACGGTGGTAAGGCCGATGCACTGAATGTTGGTATCAATATCGCCTCCAATCAATACTTAGTTTGTATTGATGTGGACTGCATACTCGAGCAGGATGCACTCCTGAAAATGGTAAAACCTTTCCTGGAACAGACAGATGAAAAAGTAATAGCTTCCGGAGGTGTGGTTCGTATTGCCAACTCCTGTATCATAGAAGATGGTAAACTCGTAAAAGTTAAACTGGCTTCAGAGTATTTGCCAAGAATGCAGATTCTTGAATATATCCGTGCATTTATTCTGGGAAGAATGGCCTGGAGCCGCCTGAATGGATTAATGCTTATTTCAGGTGCTTTCGGTGCTTTTGATAAAGAGATTGCCATTAAATGTGGTGGTTACGACCATAATACCGTTGGAGAAGATATGGAGCTGGTAGTAAGGATGAGAAGGTATATGGAAGAAAGAAATGAAAAGTACCGTGTTACTTATATACCCGATCCGCTTTGCTGGACTGAAGCTCCCAATTCCTTTAATATTCTGGGGCGCCAAAGAAACCGATGGACCAGGGGAACCATTGAAACATTAAAGTTTCATAAGAAAATGTTCTTTAACCCAAAGTATGGTTTGCTGGGTATGCTGAGCTATCCATATTGGTTCTTCTTTGAAATGTGCGCACCGGTGGTTGAATTTTTTGGCTTTATATGCTTTTTCATCTTTGCAGCATTCGGTTTGCTCGACTGGGGGTTTTTCTTTTCTTATCTGCTCTTTATTGTATCATTCGGTTATCTCTATTCTGCTTTCGCCATTCTCATGGAGGTTATTACTTATAACCAGTACAAACGACGAACGGATATTCTCATACTCATGCTTACGGCTTTAACAGAGCCCTTCTATTTCCATCCCTTTGTAGTATGGAGCGCTATCAAAGGATATATTGATTATATCAGAAAGAAAAAAGCCTGGGGTGAAATGACGAGACAGGGTTTCGCCAAAAAACCTGCCGAAACAGCCCCGGTACTGATAGAAGAAACACCAGCCGTTATTATACCGGAACCGGTTATTGTTGTACCTGAACCAGTAGCAGAAGAAACGATTGACTTACCAAAAGAATCGTTCTATAAAAGAAAGATAGCACCTCTTCTTTCAAAAATACCCGATGTATTATTTGAATCGTTCAGGTATTATATTGGTCATATGCTGGTGTTATTGCTGTTACTTTTTGTGGCACGTGGCATAGAACTGGGTATCGATTATTTTGAACATGGTAAACCACAATTCCTTGATAAAATTATCTGGTATGGTCTGGCAAAAGATGTTGCCTTTGCCACACTCATCACCATCTGGGGTTATTTACCTTTTACTGCTCTCTTTCTTATCGGTAAGAAAACTGCACATGTAAGTTTTATTATTTTTGGTAGTTTGCTTACACTGGTGCAAGTGGCACTATCGCAATATTTTATAACATCACTGGTGCCATTGGGTGCCGATCTCTGGATTTATTCCTGGGCTGATATACAACAAACGGTTGGCGCTTCCGGCGGATTAAACATCCTTACCGTTATATTACTTGTTGCCGCAGCCAGCTTCTTTGTTTTTACTCTAGCCAAGCTACCCCGTCTGTTATTGCCCAATGATGGCATCGTAGTATTTTTTATATTGATGGTAGTAACCGGAGGTATTCGCAACCTCACAAAAGTGACCGAGAACATGTTACCCGGTCATGAATACAGTAACAATCTTTCGCTTAATAAATCTTACTTTTTTTATAAAGCCAGTTACGAGCAGTTCTTTCCCTCTGCAGAAGAAGATGATATTTATGGCGATGATTTCTTTGCAAATGCAGCTTATGAAAACAAACTGATCGATAAGAATAATTATCCGTTCTTACATCAGTCAGACAGTACAAAAAATGTACTGGCACCATTCTTTAATAAAAAAGATTCTGTTCCGCCTAATATAGTGATTGTATTGGTGGAGGGACTGGGCCGTGCCTTCAGCAATGAAAACGCCTATCTCGGAAGCTTTACGCCATTTATTGATTCCCTATCTACTAAAAGCCTTTACTGGGAGAATTTTTTAAGTACCAGTGGCCGAACATTTGGTGTGCTGCCGGCTTTACTGGGATCGCTACCCTTCGGACCCAATGGGTTCAATGAACTGGGAGATGATATGCCGGCACACCTTTCGCTCATCAACCTCCTGAAAAATAATGGTTATAAAACTTCCTTTTATTATGGTGGTGATGCCACTTTTGATAACATGACTGCTTTTCTGAAAAAGAGTGGTATGGAAAGGGTGAATGATGAAAAAACGTTTCCACGCAATGGTTACCAGCAACTGCCTCCCTCTGCATCCGGTTTTAGCTGGGGCTATGATGATGCGTCTTTATTCAAATATGCACTTACTGACACCGGTACATCATCTCCTTCATTGAAGATTATACTTACAGTAGCCACCCATAGTCCTTTTCTCATCAACAATGAAGCAACCTATATCAACCGATTTGAAAAAAGAATGAGTGAGCTGAAGTTTGCAGAAGCACAGAAAAAAAGCTACCGCAATTACAGTAAACAATATGCCAGTATTTTATATGCCGATGAAGCTGTTCGGCAATTTATTACTGCTTATAGCAAGCGACCCGATTTTGCCAATACGGTTTTCCTCATCACTGGCGACCATCGCATGCCTGAAATTCCTATGAGTACGAAGATAGACCGGTACCATGTTCCCTTTCTTATTTATTCGCCGTTGCTGAACAAAGCTCAGAAATTCTCCTCCATATCCAGTCATTTCGATATTGCACCAACGCTGAGCGCCTGGCTAAAGTATAGCCATGGCTTAAACATGCCCGATATCAATGCGTGGGTTGGAACGGGTATTGATACGGCTGTTAAGTTCAGGAATATTCATTCCACACCACTCAAACAAACCAAACCTGAACTGATAGATTTTATTCGTGGCGATTATATGCTGAATGGCGATGCTGTTTACAAGATTATGCCCAATATGGACCTCGAGCCCGAGAATATACCAGAGCGGAAATTTGCACTGAAATCTTCCTTTAACAGGTTTAAAAAGAAGAACCAGGATTTCGTAAAATCAGGCAGGTTACTGCCAGACAGTCTCATTAAAAAATATGGACGGCGCTAAGCGTTATTGAATTGAGTCGTAATAATCATTCAGTATCGTGGTAAGCAGGGGGCGGTATAGTTTCCAGAAAAAACTTTTTCGTTCGAGGGCATCTCCTCTTGTGTACATCATCCATTTAAAAAAGCCTACCCCTTTAAAATAAGAGGAACTAAGTGATACCGGGTTATCACAAAAATCGGCAGAGAAATAAAAAAAGCGGTAGTCATCAGCAACATGTGCCGTAATAGCCGGGAAGCGGGAGGGGATATTGAATTTTTTAAGTTCGCTGTCACCGGCAGTATTGGCATCAATCACAAAATCAGCCAGTACATCGTTTTGTTTTTCATCAGCAGTGATGATATCAAACCAGAAGGAATATTTAATTTTTTCAGGCAACCCGTAATGTTCTTTTCCTTCTGTGTTTGCATAGATAAAAGGAAGTTCATTGTCCAGATGTGTTTCATTCTCCAGGATAACTACCTGATCCTTTTCGGCATGAATAAAAGCAATACCACTTTTTTTAAAGGGCCACTGGTTATCATGGGTACGTTTATAATTACGAATTAACCATGGGGGCAATTCTTTGTTAATGGTTGTATCGAAAGATTCGAAATACCTGCCTATCCAGCCCGACCAGCTAATGTGAAACATTTCTTCAAACTGTTTACGGATAGCCGTATCTGTTGGTGAGCCGATAGAATTAAACTCGGTAATGATGAGTTTCTTTTTTTCCTTCATTTTTTGCAATAAAAAAAGATCCTGCTTACTCATACCCCCGTAAACGATACCTGAGCGATCCTGGTTATTACCCACTTTAAACCACTCATTTTTGAAAACACCATATGCATCTGTGATATAAGTTGCTTCGACGCGTTTACTGAGATCATTCAACTGTGCAGTGTCAAAACGCTCCAGACCTTTTAATTTATACTGCTCTTTTTCAAGTGGGAAGAAACCAAAATAGTCTATGTTGGGATCGTATCGTTCGGTTTTATTCTTAGTAAACTTTTCCTGGTTCAATACCCAGTGTAAAGAAAGATGTTCCTGTCCGGGGTGTTCAATCACTGTTTTATCAACGATGGCAATGAGCAGTTCTCTGTTGGGTGTAAAATACCAGGCCAGCAGCATCCAAAACGGGAATAGAAATATGGCGAGGGCCAGTAAGCCCCTCCAGGATATGGATACCCGTTTTGTTTTTTTTTCTAAAATCTTCGGAGCCATGCAACACTGAGTTGGTATTGATTTCCGATGGTTTTGGGCAGGTATTCCTGGTTAAACCAGCTTCCATCAATCGTAAATACATTAAATCGTGCTACTTTTTTTCTGAATATTATTCCGGCCTTATAAGATATAAGCTTTGTATTACCGTTGAGCTGTATGGCATTAAACCTGTCATCGGGTGAAATACCATATCCCACATTAAACCCTAACATATCATCGGCACTTGCATAATAGTACCGTGCCGATACGTTATAAGAAGAAGATACCGTACTGGTAAAAGTACTGGGTGTAAGATAGGTTCTTGCACCGAAGAGCCAGCTTTTATAATATTTTCCGATATAGCCGGTATACACCCAAGTTGGGTCGCCACTGAATTTCAGGTAGCGCACACCCAGCTCGGCTTCATAACTTTTAGGAAGATTGGCATACAATGAAAAGCCTCCTCTCCATTGTGGAAATACACCTACCTGGTCTGAGTAGCCTAATCCTACATAACTATAAAAAGTATTGGATATACGGGGATAGGCTTCCAGTTCATATTGATACCCGTCTGTTTTAAAACGATTAGCATAAGTAACCCTTCCGGTAATGGAACCAATACCTGTTGTACGGCCATAATCTACACTTACCAAATGCCAGGGGTCTGCAAACTGTTTATCAAAAGTTACAAAGTCGTAACTCACCCCAATTTTATTCTCGGTGGCATTCTCCCTGATACGATTGGCCAATGCTCTTGCTTCTGTATTGTTTTTATTGAGCTTCACCAGTTCCTGCACCGTTTTATCTGCCTCCTGAAACCGGCGCATGATATTCAATACCCTGGCTTTTCTCAACAAAAGCCCTTCCGATTTAGGATGGTATTTAAGTCCCTCTTCCGATACAGTTAATGATTGCTTATAATCATCAGTCCAGTAAGTCATATCTGCAAAAGCCATGCAGGCATCTTCATAACCCGGACTTTGCCTCAGCACTTCTTCAAAGCAGATGCGGGCGCTATCGTAGTTTTTGGTCCAGGTATAAATTCGGCCCAGGAAAACCCGCAGGTCGGCATAATTGGGACTTTTGGCTATGGCTTTATAGAGGTAGGCTTTTGCTTTGGGGTAATTGTCTTCATCAAATGCAGCTGCTTTTGCCGCTACTAATAAACCATCAGAACTGCTGGTATCAACCTGCGATATTGCTTTTACACTCGTGAATAAGATCACGGTAAAAATAAAATAGGTAAAGAGTGTTGACAGTCGCATACCGTACTTACTATGTTATGGATGATCAGGATTTACCCAAACGTGCCATCAGTCTTTTAACACGGATAGATAATTCGTTCAGGCTAAAAGGTTTTGTGATATAGTCATCGGCACCCAGTTCAAAGGCTTCCATTACTACTTTCTCCTGCTCCATGGCAGAAAGTATGATGATGGGTATTTGTTTGTCAAGCTTCTGTTTTACAAGTGCTGTTATTTCCAGACCCGAAGCATAGGGCATCATGATATCTGATATCACCAGGTCGGGAGACAGTTCCTCAATTTTGGCGATGGCTTCTCTTCCGTCATGTGTTGTAATTACTTCATAGCCTTCTTTCTTCAGCTTTAGCTCAATCGTTTTAAGCAACATGGGTTCATCTTCGGCTACCAGAATTTTCATAATCAGTCTTGTGATTAAGGGATATTGTATTTAAAAATACGGGTTTTATCTTATTGACCCATGATCTGTTCTTTTTCAGCTACCAATTGCGTTTGCATCTGATTGAAAAGAAGTGATACTTCAGCAATTTTTTCAGGTAGTTTATCCGTTTCCTTTCTCTCCCGGGCATCTGCTTCAATCCTTCCCAGCAATGCAGCAATACGTGAAGCCTGTAACATGGCTAGTGCCCCTTTTAGTTTATGGGCAAGTTTGTATATATCATCATACTGTTCTGTTTTCCCCAATGTAGTGAGCTCTCCGATCTGTTGGGGAGTGTTTTCCAGGAAAAGGTTCAATACATCCAATAAGGATTCTTTGTCATCCAACCCTTCCAGCAGGGATAGATCATATAGTTTTTCACCAGCCATCGTTGTTTCATTTACGGTGAGCGATTCTTTTTGTGAGGATAGCAGCCTGATCAGTCTTTTATACAGGTCATCAAAATCAAAAGGCTTGAGCATAAAATCATTCATCCCTACCTGTTCCGATTTTTCCTGATCACCTTTTAAGGCCGTAGCTGTCATGGCTATAATTGGTGTCTGTAATTGTAATACCGTGCGGATATATTCTGTTGCCTCATATCCATCCATTACCGGCATTTGTATGTCCATAATGATAAGGTCATATCGGTTTGTCTCCAGTAAATCAATAGCCATTCGTCCGTTATTGGCAATGTCTACAGTACCACCTACCTTCTTTAAAACATAAGCAACTAATTTCTGGTTTACTTCATTGTCTTCCACTACTAAAAAGCTTTTGCTCTTCAGTAATAATGAGTCGTTGTTTTCATCGGCGTTTGTTTCCTGCGCCTGTACCTCATAAGGAAGGGTTACAGAAAAAATGGAGCCACCAGCCGGTATATTCGATACAGCAATACTTCCCTGCTGCAATTCTACTAACCCTTTACAGATAGCCAGACCTAAACCAGCACCTCCATAATTACGGGCTATATCTGCACCTGCCTGTGTAAATGCATCGAAAATAATATCCGTTTTATCTTCCGGAATACCGATGCCTGTATCTGAAACGGTAAACAGAAAATTAACTTTATCGCCCTGTTGGTTCAACTGTTCCACTTTAATCCGCACTTCACCCGAAACCGTAAATTTTATGGCATTACCTACTATGTTTACCAATACCTGGTTAAGTCTGTAAGGATCGCCCAATACAGTTTCCGGAAGCTGAGGTTCATGTTCAATCAGAAATTGTAATTCTTTTCTGTTTACCTCATGCTCAAATTGAGCCTTTATGTTACTAAGTACTTCCTTAATACTGAAAGCCGTTTTATCAATCGTTAACCTGCCAGCCTTGATCTTTGAAAAATCGAGTATATCATTTACTATGACCAGCAGGTTATTCACCGATCGCTTGATCATTCCCGTAAACTCTTTTTGCTGGCTGTTCAGCTCAGTCTGCATCAGCAGGTTGGTCATTCCCTGAATACCATTCATTGGTGTTCTGATTTCATGGCTCATATTGGCCAGGAACTGTTCCTGCAATTGTTTGGCCTCTTCCGCATTTTTTCTTGCCTCAATTAGTTTTTGCTGGTATAACACACGGTCAGTAATATCGGTAGCAATACCACTGATACCGAAAATTTTTTTTCTATGATCGATCAACGGGAATTTGATGACCAATAAGTTTTTTCTTCCTTCAGGACCATAAATCCATTCTTCTGATTCAACTGGTTTACGGGTACTGATTACTTCATCATCGAGTCGTTTATAATGGTCTGCGGTTTCTTTTTCACTGAAATCATAATCCGTTTTATCGATCACCATTTCATCTGTAACCCCCATCACTTCCCTGAACCGGCGGTTGATCATAATATAACGCCCTTCTAAGTTTTTAATAAAAATAAGGGATGTGGTATTTTCAAGGATAGCTTCCAGCCGCAATTGGTTTTCCTTACGTCGCTGTTCAGATTCTTTAAGTTCGAGTTCAATTTTTTTCTTCTCGGTAATATCTTTAACCATACACTGATAACCCAATACTGCTTCGCCCTTGGTAAGCAGTTGTGCTGTTTGTTCTACCCATTTCTGCTGACCGCTTTTTGTTCTGGTAATAAATTCCAGTGTGGTAGAGGGTATTCGCTGCTGAAACTGATTGGTATAATGATTAAATACCTGTTGCAGCCAGGAGGGGTGCAATAAAAATGAAAAGTCTTTGCCGATTAATTCTTCCACCGTGTATCCCGTGAGCTCACCTACCTGTTTGTTGGCAAAAGTAATGGTGCCATTTACATCGGTGGTATACATTACAACACTGGCGTTTTCAATGATGTTCCGGTATTTTTCATCACTATACCCTACACTTTCTTCTGCTTTTTTTCGTAAACGAAGGTCCCTGTTCAGTTGAATGATGAGGATTACAACCACGATGAATGCTATCAAACCACCCATCAGCGATGTATAGCCGATACTCGAAGAGCTGCGTTCATTGACTGTTGCACGCCTAAGCAGCAGCTTTTCGCCAACTGTAGTCATACTATCGAGTATGGAGTAAATAGCCTGTGAAAACCGTGCGCTTTCTCCTCCGAATTCTATTCGCTCGCGAATTTCTTCATTTGATTGTTTTCCTGATAGAACACTTTGTTGAAAACTGGTTTTCTTCGCTATCAGCTCTTTTACTGTTTCCAGTTGACCCATCGAAAAAGCGGTGTCGTTTTTTAACCTTTTTTCCAGTTGCTGAATATATTGATCCGACTCAGCATGTATGCGCATAATATGGGGTATCCAGGAGCTGTCTTTTGACAGGATGAAATTCCTGGTAGACGACTCCGCGCGGGCTACAGCTGATTTTAACTGTGCCGCTTCTTTCAGTATCGAATAAGTATGGTTGAGCCAGTAACCCGCTTGTGAAAGGTCTTTTTGCTGTTGGTATAATACACCCCCCAGACAAACCAAGGTAATCAGGGAAAAGAAAAAAAGCCAGCGAACCCTGCCATACATTCTAGGTGTTTTGCTCTTAAGGGAAGTACTCATGCTTCAATCAGTTATGGGTAATGACCGGGGTATGTAAAGATAGGTCTTGCCTCTCACTGTTTCTTGGATTTAAGGGCTTTTTCAGTTGAGCAGGCTGCTGGCCCTTACCAGGTCTTCGGGCGTATCGATTTCCACACCCATATATTCGGTTACCACCATTTTTATGGGAATGCCATATTCGAGGTAACGCAGGCATTCAATTTTTTCAGCAGCTTCAAGTGGGGTCATCGGCCAGTTGGTAAAACTGATTAATGCCTGTTTGCGGAAAGCATATACACCAATATGTTCATAATAGGTAATCGGCAGTTCTCTACTTCTTGGGTAAGGCAATACGCTCCGGGAAAACATCAATGCATGGAAATTTCTGTCAACCGCCACTTTTACATAATTGGGATCCTCAATAAACTGTTGCTCTTTCAGCACCTGCATCAGAGAAGCTACCTGAACAGTTTGTCCGGCCTCTGTTTTAAACACTTGTAGTAACTGTTCAAGCGGTTCACGTTTTACAAAAGGTTCATCGCCCTGTACATTAACTACAATATCAATATCCAGACCAGCAACTGCTTCCGCAATCCGGTCGCTGCCACTTTCATGTGTTTTTATACTCATAATGGCCTTACCACCATGCATGGTAATTTCCTGGAAAATAATATCGCTGTCGGTCACTACATACACTTCATCAAATAAGCCCGTTGCCACTGTATTATCATAGGTGTGCCGTATCACTGTTTTCGGACCCAGCATTTGCATAAGTTTTGCCGGGAAACGTGTGGCAGCATAACGTGCAGGAATAAAAGCCGCAATTTTCATGAACCAATTTTGTGTAAAGATCGAGTTTCTTATTCAATTTGGTTAAGTACTGCCTCCTCCCTTTCTCCCCTTCTCTTTGCAAAAAAAGAAAAGATTTTTCTGAGCTTACCTTATGCTTAACCTTTATTACAGGGAGAAGGGGAGAAAGGGAGGATGGTATATTTAATAGTCTGTTTTCACCTTATTGTCGAAGGGTATTTTTAACTGGTAGGCTAGGTTTTCATCGGTACGATCATCGAGTACATCAAGTCCATAGCGCAACTGCTCAACGGGTGTATAATTGAATGTTCCAAAGAGCCGGTCCCAGACAGAAAAAATATTTCCATAATTGGAGTCTGTTTGTGGTCGTACATAATGATGATGCACTTTATGCATATCGGGCGAAACAATGATCCAGCTGATGGCTTTATCGAGCCATAAAGGCAATCGTATATTGGCATGATTGAACTGCGACAATACCGCACTCATACTCTGGTATAACATCACTAACCACATGGGTGCCCCGCATATTAGAACACCTATGGTAGTAAATACAGCCCGGAACACACTTTCACCGGGATGGTGACGATTGGCCGTAGTAGTATCTACATGTGTATCGGCATGGTGTACCATATGAAATTTCCACATCCATTTAACCTTGTGTTCAATAAAATGAATGAACCAGGCACCTACGAGATCAAGTAACAGGAGGCCTAGTATCAGGAATAGCCATTGCGACAGATTAACCCATTGTAATAAACCAAAACCATTCGCCACGGCCCAGTCGCTCGATTGCACAATTAATAAAGCAAAGGCAAAATTGATGACGATGGTAGTAATGGTAAAGAAGATATTAATGGATGCATGTTTCCATTTGTTGTATTTGAAACTGAATAAGGGTATGGCACCTTCGATGAGCCAGAATAAAGTGATGCCACCGGCCAGTATCAATGCCCGGTGTAAACTGGGAATAGTGCTGAAATATTGAATGATGTTTTCGATCATAACAGGCAATCGGTTGTTACTCTAATGTACAGATTAATTGGGTCAGAAAGTCCGGAAGACCGAAAATCCGGAAGATGATTGATTTACTAAACAACCCTCCGTGTAACTCTGTGCTGTACTCTGTGCAACCCCGTGGTTAACCACAGAGGTAAAGGAGTAAGGCACGGAGTTACACGGAGGCCTTAGAAGTATTCAAATTTCCTCCGGACTTTCGGACTTCGGTCTTTTCCCCACAAAAAGCCCCAATCTGCCTGTGGCAAACCGGGGCTTTATGGTATAGGTAGGTATAGAAGCTTAGTTATTCAACATCAGTGGCATTACCAGCATCAGGAGATCTTCGCCTTCGCCCTGTTCGGTGGGTTTAATCAGTCCTGCTTTGGTAGGTGTGGAGAGTTCCATTTTTACATCTTCTGTATCGGCTGCGCTGAGCATTTCAATCAGGAATTTAGCATTGAAAGCTATTTGAAGGTCTTCGCCATCGTACTGGCAATTCATCCTTTCATTTCCTTCAAAACTGAAATCAATATCCTGTGCCGCCATCTGTAATTCGCTGCCGGTAATACTTAAAGCTACCTGGTTGGTGCTTTTATTACTGAACACATTCACACGGCGTAAAGCATTCTGAAAATCGGCTTTGTTTACTACGAGTTTATAGGGATTGTCGGCCGGAATCACTACTTTATAATTCGGGAAGCGGGCATCAATCAGTCTACAGATCATTTGTGTTGATCCGTGGTTTACAAAAAGATGGTTGCTGTTATAGCTCACAGTAATAGCATCATCATTATCTGGCAATGCATTCTTTAACAGGTTCAATGGTTTTTTAGGCACAATGAATGAATCTGTTTTGGATGCTTTTGCATCGGTACGCTTATATTTAACGAGGCGGTGTGCATCGGTGGCTACAAACTGAACGCCGTCTTTCGATAATTCAAAAAATACGCCTGTCATGGCTGGTCTGAGATCGTCGTTACTTACCGCGAAGAGGGTTTTGGTGATGGCAGTGAGTAAGCCGCTGCTGGTCATTTCAAAACCTGTGGTATCGTCTGCTGCCGGTTCTTTGGGGAAATTATCGGGATTTTCGCCCATTACTTTATACTTACCGTTATCGCTGGTGATTTCGATGGCGAAATTCTTGTCAATATTAAACGTAAGTGGCTGATCTGCAATGTTTTTTAAAGAATCCATCAGGATTTTAGCCGGGATACAAACCTTTCCGTTTGCCTTGCTTTCCACATCCATCTGTACACGCATTACCGTTTCAAGGTCTGTGGCTACTACATTCAGCTTTTTGTCCTGTATTTCAAATAAAAAATCCTCCAGAATCGGTAACACCGTGTTCGCATTAATCACACCGCTGATCTGCTGCAGGTGTTTTAAGAGAGAAGAGGAAGAAACAATAAATTTCATTCTGCGGAATTTAGGTTTGCAACAAACCTAAGGCAAAATGTTAACATTCCGTAACCAAAATTGAGGCCGGTGACCAGGAAAAAAACAACAATGTGAATCAGTTGTGAATTGGATCAGGAAACAGGGCCAATGCTTTCCAGTAATTCCTGGTAACGCATTCGGGTAATAGGCTTTACAATATAATCTGTAACTGAGCCGTACAGGCGTGAGCGGCGTATGTCTGCATCATCCACAGAAGAACTTACTACATAGAGTAGCATGTTTTTGGGAAACTGACTGCAGAGTTTTTCATATTCATCGAGGAACTCCCAGCCATTCATGACGGGCATATTGATATCCAGAAAAATCACATCGGGGAGGTTCGACACATCCTTACTATTTTCGCCGGAGAAAAAAGCCAGGGCTTCACTACCATCATAAAATGACTGGATATGTTTGGCCATACCGGTTGCTTCCAGCATTTTCTTTGCCGTAAACTGATAAATCTTATCATCATCAATTAAACAAACGCTGAGTTGAACAGGGCTCATGAAAACAGTTTCTCTCTTTAAACAAATATAACTAATAAAAAAACAATTTATTGTCTATCACATGTTTCGCAAACAGTTTACCCCCGACCAGGCCTGGCAGAAAATAAGTCACTACTGTGCTTACCAGGAGCGAAACCATTATGAGGTTAGGGAAAAGCTGTTTGGTTTTGGTCTACGCAAAACCGATGTTGATCTACTCATCAGCCGCTTAATTGAGGAAGACTACCTGAATGAAGCCCGTTTTGCAGTACAGTTTGTGGGTGGACATTTCCGTTTGAAAAAATGGGGGCGGATAAAAATTGTGTATGAATTGAACCAAAAACAGGTGAGTAAGGCTAACATTAAATCTGCCTTAAAAGAAATTGATGAAGATGAATACAGGCAGGTTTTATTGAAACTGGCCCGGGCTAAATGGGAATTACTTAAAAAAGAACAATACCTGAACCGCCGCACCAAAACCAGCAATTATCTCCTCCAAAAAGGTTATGAACCCCAGTTAATCCAGGAAACTATTGAACAAATAAGAAATACAGCCAAATAATAAACCCTGCGCTTTGCGGTAAGGTTCCTCATGTAGCTTTACGAGGATACCTCACCGCAGAGAACAAGCGTACGCTATGTTTACGCAGGGTTTATGAGAAACGGTATTCTTTTTTTGCCTGGCCGTCGGTTAGCATATAATTTTATCTTAGCATATTGAAGTATTCCCCCTGATGAAGTTATTGCTGACGATTGCTTGTTTTCTTTTATGGCAGGTTTGTTTTACACAACAAACAAAATCGTTGCGCAAAGAGTTTTCATTTACTTCTGAAAATGATGCCTTTCTTTTACAGATAAAAGACGCTTATTATAGCAATGGTGTTTTCCTGAACTTTCGTATTGCCGATACTTCGCGTTCACAAAAAAAAATACACGCCTTCGAAATTGGTCAGAAAATATTTACACCTGTTTCCAGAAAAGCAGAAACCATCAATGAAATTGACCGTCCTTACTGTGGTTATTTATTTGCCCGTTATACACAGTTAAACAGTTATAAAAATGATGCGTTGTTACAATGGGGCAGCAGTCTGGGTATTATTGGCAAGGCTTCTCTTGGTGAAGCATTGCAAAACAGTTACCATAAGCTGTTTGGGTTTAAACGTTTTGAAGGATGGAAATACCAGGTAAGAAATGCTATTGGTATTGACCTCCAACTTTCTTATGCACAAACCCTCTTCAACTTTCAGGATCTGTTTAAAATTGTTCCGCTGGGAGAAGCAAGCTTAGGTACACATTTTACCAATGCAAGGGCGGGCGCCATGCTGGTAATTGGCACTTTTGAAAAAAATAAAAGTTCGGTGCTTTTCAACACAAGGGTCAACACCGGCTATGCTGCACCTACCAGAAAAAAAGAACTGTTTGTATATGCTTATCCCTCTGTTCTTTTACAGGTATACAATGCCAGTTTACAGGGCGGCCTGTTTAATAAAGGCAGTGGAGCTGTACTGGCGACGCCTGAAACATTTGTACTTGAACAACGCTTAGGTATTTGTTTTGCGCGCGACCGTTTCAGCAGCCGGATAGAATTTACTCACCAGTCGAAAGAAACAGCCAGCCAACTCAACACACAAAGCTATGGCTCTTTCCAGCTGGGCTTTCGCATGTTTTAGGTTAACTTGCACATATGTCGTCACTACGTTTTTCTATTATACAGTCTGCACTTTTCTGGGAAGATAAAACAGCCAATCTCAGGATGCTGGAAGAGAAGATCAACAGTATTACTGAAAAAACAGAAATCGTCATCCTTCCCGAAATGTTCAGTACCGGATTCAGTATGCAACCATCGGTACTCGCAGAAACCATGGATGGTAGTTCCGTTCAGTGGATGAAAAATATGGCTGCCAAAAAGAAAATCATCCTTACCGGCAGTCTGATTATTCAGGAAGGCGATCATTATTATAACCGCTTATTATGGGTACTACCCAATGGTGAGCTGGGTTATTACGATAAGCGTCATCGCTTTGCCTTTGCGGGTGAGGACCAGCATTATTCCGCTGGTAATAAACGCTTAGTGGCACAGGTAAAAGGATGGAAGATTAACCTGCAGATTTGTTACGACCTGCGTTTTCCGGTATGGGCCCGCCAGCAAAGCAACGCAGACGGACCAGAGTTTGATGCACTGATTTATGTGGCTAACTGGCCTGAGCGCAGAAGCCATGCATGGAAAACTTTATTAACCGCAAGGGCCATCGAAAACCAGGCATTTGTGCTGGGTGTAAACAGGGTAGGTACTGATGGAAACAATATTTACCACAGCGGCAATAGTATGGTGATTGATCCATTGGGTGAAATATTGTATCACAAAGAACACGATGAAGATATTTTCTCTATCACCCTTCAAAAAGAAACACTGAATGAAGTGAGAACAAAATTCCCTTTCTGGAAAGACGCAGACCGGTTTTATATTGCGCAAGACCAGCAGGAATAAAACAGAGGAACAAGCCTGCCCTGAGTGTATCGAAGGGAGGAATGTCCAATATCGAATTTCGAAGTTGACGTTGGAAATTTAATATTCATTAGATCTTTGGGCCTTAGAAAAAAAGCGTTAAGAAATTCATGGAATGAAGCGTTAAGCAATGGATGATGCCTGGCTCTGTACAAAGTCCAACCACAGCTTCGCTTAATCGTTAAACTAAAAGCTATGGCTTAAAACTTCATCCATTGTAGCGCAATGAAATGAATTTTAGCTTTTTTTCGACCGCCTTGACTTTTTTTTGTTACTTTTTTGTGTCAAGACAAAAAAGTAAACAGAGGGCAACAATTACTGATCAGGCCTGAAGAACAGCCAATTTTGTTTTTAGTAAAACAAGGCTTCAAAAAAAAATTATGCGTGAACGCAACACTTATTTTGCCAACCGTTTATTTACCGGAAACAAGTGGCTCGAACAGCAGGTGATTATTACCGAACGCAGTGCCATTGTCGATATCATTCCAGCTACTGTAATGCATGAGCCGTATACGGCACAGTTCTCCATTGTAGCACCGGCTTTTCTCGATATACAGATTTATGGTGCTTATGATCGTTTATTGTCTGTATTTCCCGAACCGGCTTCACTCGAATTATTATATGATTATTGCAAGAAGGGAGGAGCCGCTTATTTCCAGCCTACCGTTGCCACCAATAGTTATGACGTATTCAAAAAAGCCATCGATGCGGTGGCGGCCTACCAGAAAAGCGGCGGAAGGGGTTGTATCGGTTTACATATTGAAGGACCCTGGATCAATCCTGCCAAAAGGGGTGCACACCTCGAAACCTTTATTCATGTACCCGATCTTGAACAAACAAAAGCGCTACTCGATTATGGCAAGGGTATTATTACCATGATTACACTGGCACCTGAAATTTGTCCGGTGGAAGTATTAAACCTGATCAGGTCATATGGTATTGTCATCTCTGCCGGACACAGTAATGCTACTTACCAGCAGGGTATTGATGCTTTTAACCATGGTATTGAAACAGCCACACATTTATTTAATGCGATGAGCGGACTGCAACACCGTGAGCCCGGTTTGGTGGGTGCTATTTTCGATCATGAAACGGTGATGTGCAGTATTGTGCCCGATGGTTATCATGTAGATTTTGCAGCCATACGAATTGCCAAAAAGCAAATGAAAGAAAGACTGTTTGCCATTACAGATGCAGTTACAGAAACAGCAAGCGGTCCATATCCGCATCAGCTTCATGGCGATAAATACGAATCAAACGGAACACTCAGTGGTTCTGCCCTCACGATGGCTGGCTGCCTGAAAAATTTAGTTCATAAAGCCCATATTCCTTTAGATGAAGCATTACGCATGTGCAGTTTATATCCGGCACAGGTAATGGGTCTTTCGCATAGAACAGGGAGAATTGAGAAAGGGTATAATGTGGCGATGGTGGGGTTGAGTGAAACGCTGGAGGTGTTGAAAGTGGTGGATGAGTAAGCGTAGGGCTGATGGTTCATGGCCAATGGCTCATAGCAGTAAAGTTTTACTATGATCTATAAGCTATAAGCCATTAACTACTACAACCCAATCATCTTCCTAGCTTCCTTTATCTTAATATCATACCCTTCCCGAATCGCCTGCGATGAAGGTTTAATCAACACATCAGGCATAATGCCACGACCTTTAGGACGGTCCTTATCCATTACTAAGCGATAAATAGGCAGGCTTACAATGATACCCGAATTGGGTAAGGTAATTTTAGGAATATGCATCGCAGAATTACCATAATAACCACCACCCGTTTCTTCACCCAGCACTTTTACATTCGGCTGACCCTGTAACTGCGAAATAAACATAGTAGCAGCAGAGAAAGTATATCCACCTTGTATCAGGTATACTTTACCATTAAAATGATGGGGTTCTTTCGGCGCATATGCATGACGTTCATATCTTCTGTAATGTATCCTGCCATCCGCTTCTTTTCTTGCACCGAAATTCATTGCTAACCAATAAATCAACGTTGGTTTGATATAACGACCATATTCAAATTTCCTGCTGATGGCCGCCACCGTATCGCCCACCCTGAACGGTTTATCAGCAAGGTACTGCGTGAGCCTGATGCTGTTGCTTACATTACCACCACCATTCTCCCGCAGGTCCATCACTAAGTGTTGTATGGATAATTTGGCGAGGGTTTTAAATGAACGCCTGAAAAAACTTTTTAAGCGGCCCCCTGAAAAAGTAGTGAGTCTGATAAAAGCGGTACTGGCCGCCGTATCAATTACCATACTTCTTTTATTCAGCAGGTTGAGTTGTCGTATTTCCCTTCTTGTCAGGGTCTGCCCGCGTGGTTCCGGTCTTGTTCGTCTGCCTGTATCCACAACGGGTCTGTAAGCTTTCAGCGTCGTTTCTTTTTCAATACCTGTTGAATCAATATATCGAATGGTATAGAGGGAATCTGCATCACCCAGAATAGTTTTATACCAGCCAGGAAAATTACTGCTGATAATCTGACTTTTGTGGTTTATCCCATAACCATCTGTACTAATATATTGATACATGGTATCGAGCAACTGCACCGGTGTTTGCCGGTTGATGGCAGTTACAATGGTGCCTCTTTTAAAAATACTGTCGTTGCGATAAGCACTTCCCAGCACCACCAAACTATCATCCCATACTTTCAGTGCCAGCGGAAATTGCGGATAACGATACTGTGCCGCCACCCTGCCATATGCTTTTGAAAAACGAACCGTAGTATGTCCGCACCTGATACGTGCCACCAGTTTAGACAGCCGATTCTTGTATTCCATCTCATTTAATGAATCTGTGATGCCTGCTATCGTTTCATTAAAATAATAATCAATGCTGTCTTTGGATGTGTACCAATAGAGGCTTGGGTGATTGGCTTCCAGTATTTTTTTCAGTAGTACAATATCTGCCACCAGCGGGGCCGGAGACATTTTAGGTAATGCAGGCGGAAGGCGCTGTGCACCTGTTTGCTGAGACAACCCGGTCATCAGCACAATGATGGTTACAATAATGCGGGCTGTCTTCATAGGTTATTGCTGAAAAGCGTTCCAGCCCTGAGCCGTAATATTAAAACTGTTACCACCCTTGGTGAGTAATTTACATCCCTCTTCCAGTTCGGTCATATAGCCAATTACACTGATCTCTTCATTGAGGGTAATTTTTTCATGGTCTTCTTGTTTCAGTGTAAAAATCAGTTCATAATCTTCTCCGCCATTCAGGGCACATACAGTAGGATCAAGACCAAATTTGAAAGCAGCTTTGCGGCTGTCGTCGGCTATAGGCAATTTTTCTTCGTAAATGCGGCAGCCTAAATTACTGTGTTTACAGAGGTGTAATACCTCACTGCTGATGCCATCGCTTACATCCATCATGGCAGTAGGGATAATATTATTTTTTTGAAAAAAATCAATGATGTCTTTTCTTGCTTCCGGTTTCAATAACCTGCCCACGATATAACTTTCATTCTCGAGATCGGGTTGTATCTGTGGGTTCTCTAAGTAAATTTTCTTTTCTCGCTCCATAAGTGTTAAACCAAGAAAAGCGCCGCCGAGATCGCCGCTCACACAAATCAAATCGCCTTTTGATGCCGTACTCCTTTTTACAAACTGATCGGGTGTTACTTCACCAATAGCGGTTACAGAAATAATAAGACCTTTCTGGGAAGTAGAGGTGTCGCCACCCACCAAATCGACCCCATGTTTTTCGCAGGCTATATGAATACCTTCATACAATTCATTCATAGACTCAAGGCTGAATCGGTTGCTCATACCAATACTCACTGTAATCTGAGTAGGTGTGGCATTCATGGCATAAATATCGCTCAGGTTTACCATCACCGCTTTATAACCAAGGTGTTTAAGAGGCGTGTACATAAGATCGAAATGTATACCCTCGAGCAGTAGATCGGTGCTGATGACAGTTTGCTTACCAAAATGATCTATCACGGCCGCATCATCACCCACACCGAGTATGGTAGAGGCATTATGTGTTTCAAAATTGCGTGTGAGGTGATCGATCAGACCAAACTCTCCTAAACTTGCTATTTCTGTTCTTATTTCACTCATAAGTAATATTGAATAATGAATGTTGAATATCGAATGTTGAAGTTGGATATTCAATATCTTATTAAGTGTTTTGAAATCAAAACACCGTCATCAAAAGCCTTCCCTCCGTTTACTTTTTTGTCTTGACACAAAAAAGTAACAAAAAAAATCAAGGCTTCAGAAAAAAAGCTAAAATTCATTGCATTTCGCTACAATGGATGAAGTCTAAAGCCAGGCTGAAATTATATTAATTAAGCATAGCAGCATATCAACTTTTACTCAAAACCCAGCAGCATCCATTGCTTAACCTGCCTGGCGGCAGACAGGCGCTCCATTCCATGAATTTCTTAACGCTTTTTTTCTAAGGCCGGAAACTCATATCAGATATGTATCTGGTTTTGTATCCCTATTCTTAAATACAATGTTTTTATTTCGAAATTGGATATTCGATATTCTACATTCCACCGTTTTCAACGGGGGCTCCGTTTACAATTGCTACCAGCTCATCGTGTATTTTCCCATTGGTGGCAATGATGTGTGGCTGATAGGGAGAATAAGGTTCACCTTTAAAATCTGTTACCTTACCACCGGCTTCTTCTACCATTAAATATCCTGCTGCACTATCCCAGGCCTGTAATTTATGTTCATAGAAACCATCAAAACGCCCGGCAGCTACCCAGCAAAGGTCAATAGCCGCACTACCCAGTCTTCTTACAGGAACTCCTTGGCGGATGAGTTTTTCGAATACCTGTAAAGGACCATTCTCCATATCGAGGTAAGTATAAGGGAAGCCTGTTACCAGACAGCTTTTAATGACTTCTGTTTTATCGCTCACCTGAATTTTCTTATCGTTCAGTGTAGCGCCAAACCCTTTCTGGGCAAAGAAAAATTCGTTGATGAATGGATTATAAACCGCTCCCAGTATCATCTGTCCGTCCTGCTCAATACCAATACTTACACAACAGATCGGAATACCATTGGCAAAATTGACCGTACCATCAATCGGGTCAATAATCCACTTATAGGCTGAATCCTGGATGATCTCTCCTGTTTCTTCACTCAGGATAAAATGACCGGGAAAGTCCTGCCTGATCACTTCAAAAATGGCTTTTTCAGCCGCATGATCAGCTTCGGTTACCAGGTTATTGATCCCTTCCTTATTACTGATTTTGAAATTACCATTAAAAAAACGTTGTAATTCTGCTGCGCCAGCTTCGGTTGCTTTTATTAGTGTTTGTTTCAACATATACGCAAAAGTAACGAACCCGCGGTTATGACCAAGGAGCAGGATACAGGACGTAACCGGGAGTACGAATGCTTCTCCTTATTATTGCAGGAGAAAACAGTTGTTTGGAGCTGAGTATTATCATAGTAAATTATCAAGTCCCCCTTTTCCTGGAGCAATGCCTTATAACGGTAAGGCGCGCCATAGAAGCACTCAAGGCAGAGATTATTGTAGTAGATAATGCCTCAGCCGATAATAGTATTGAAGCATTAAGCCACCTCTTTCCGGATGTACATTTTATTCCTGCTACCGAAAATCTTGGGTTTGCGAGGGCCAATAACCTTGGGTTAAGCCATGCAAAAGGCGATTATATACTTTTTCTCAATCCCGATACGCTGGTACCCGAAAATACGCTGCTACATTGTGTTCAGTTCTTAGGCCAGCACAACGAATGCGGTGCTGTTGGTGTAAAAATGATCAACGGCTTTGGTCATTATTTACCGGAAAGTAAAAGGGCAAAACCATCATTATTAAATTCGTTTTTCAAATTAACAGGTATTGCCTCTTTGTTTCCACGCTCAGGTATATATAACCGTTATGCACTCGGTCACCTGTCTGTTAATGAACAACACCAGGTTGATGTACTTGCGGGCGCTTTTATGATGGTTCGGAAAAATATACTGGATCAGTTAGCCGGTTTCGATCCGCGCTTTTTTATGTATGGAGAAGATGTTGACCTTTCGGTACGTATTCAACAGCTTGGACATACTATTTTTTACTTAGGCACTGTTTCCATTGTTCATTATAAAGGACAGAGTTCGCGCAACAGAACACAAAAACAAAACCACATCTTTTTCAAAGCCATGCGTTTGTTTGTGAACAAACATTACCGGGCAGGCTGGTTACTGGCTATTTTTATTTTTATGGTTGAATGGATGGCAGCATTACGGAAACTATTTTTCCCGCCACTATCTGTTTTACCTATGTTAAACACAGTGGGAACAGCTTTTATCCTTGGTGATGAAGAGTCATGCCAGCAAGTCATGGATATCCTCTACAAAAGAGAACAGACAAGCATTGTAAAAGGAAGTATCGGTATCCATGCAACCGGTGAGAGACAAACAGGGCAACTGTCGGCACTTAGTATTTTATGCCGGCAGCAACAGGTAAAACAGCTGATTATCTGCATACCCGATCTCACTGTGCAGGAAGCCACACAAATCATGGAACGATTAAAGGGATTGTTTTTCAGGTTTGTATTTTCCGGATCAGGGTCTCTGCCATTTAACAACTGAGCACATCATTTTTAGTGCTTTTTGCTGTAGTTTCGTATATTCAATTAACCCGAGTCTAACGATGTCTATCCTTGATATAAAATTGCCTAACCGTATTCTTAAAGCATTAAGACTACCACAGAACAATCCGCGCAGACAACAGATCAGGGTATTAAAGAAATTACTCAGGAAAGCCAGGTTTACTGCTTTTGGTCAGCAATACCGGTTCGATGAAATTCTTTTATCCAAACATCCCGGAAAAAAGTTCCAGGAACTGGTACCTACTTACAATTACAATAAGATACACAAAGAGTGGTGGCATAAAACACTGGAAGGTATTCCGGATATCTGCTGGCCCGGAAAAATACGCTACTATGCACTGAGCAGTGGTACCAGTGAAGCCGCCAGTAAATATATTCCCGTTACCAATGACCTGCTGAGTGGAAACAAGATCGTCATGATCAAGCAACTGCTGAGTCTGCGTAACTATGAAAATATTCCTTACAGTTCTATTGGTAAGGGTTGGCTCACATTGGGTGGTAGTACCGATCTGCAGAAAGAAGGACCAGGTTATTATGCTGGCGACCTGAGTGGTATTACCCAGAAAAAAGCCCCATTCTGGTTCCAGCCATTTTATAAACCCGGTAAAAAAATAGCCAAACAGAAAGACTGGAATAAAAAGCTCGAAGAGATTGTAGATAAGGCTCCGGAATGGGATATTGGTTTCCTCGTAGGTGTTCCCGCATGGATACAGATGTGTATGGAAATGGTGATAGAGCGTTACAAGCTCAATAATATCCATGAAATGTGGCCCAATCTTGCCTTCTTTGTTCATGGAGGGGTAAGTTTTGAACCTTATAAAAAAGGGTTTGAAAAATTACTAGGTAAACCCATCACTTATATTGAAACCTATCTTGCCAGTGAGGGTTTTATTGCTTACCAGGACCGTCAGTTTGCAAAAGGTATGAAACTGGTAACCAGTGAACATATTTTCATGGAGTTTGTACCCTTCGATGAGAAAAATTTTGATATGAATGGCGATATGGTTGATGACGCCGAAGCGCTCATGATTCATGAAGTGGAAGAAGGAAAAGATTATGCATTACTCATCAGCACATCTGCCGGCGCATGGCGCTACCTGATTGGTGATACCCTTCGCTTTGTTGACAAAGAGAAATGTGAGATTGTGATTACCGGCCGTACCAAACATTTTCTGAGTTTAGTGGGAGAGCACCTGAGCGTAGACAATATGAACAAAGCTATTCAGCTGGCCAGTGAACAGATGAATATCTGTATCCCCGAGTTTACCGTGGCGGGTGTTCCGTACGAAAGTTTCTTTGCGCATCATTGGTTTGTAGCCTGTAATGATCAGGTAGACAAAGCGGTACTTGTTCGTTTGATTGATGATAAGCTGAAAGAACTGAACGACGATTATGCGGTTGAACGCAAGAGCGCATTAAAAGAAGTGATGCTCGATGTATTAACTGAAGAACAGTTTATGGAATTCATGCGGTCGAAAGGAAAAGTGGGTGGTCAGCATAAATTTCCGAGGGTATTAAAAGGAAAGATGCTAGAAGACTGGCAGGCATTCTTAAAAAAAGAACTGGTATCCTGATGAAATATTTCTTTGTTTTATTCCTTTTCCTGTCATTCAATGCAGGCGCTCAGGCACCCAATCCTGCGATTTTAAAAAGAAAAGCGCCTGAGAGTTTTCAGGTATTATTCAAAACCACTAAGGGCAATTTTATACTGGAGGCTTACCGGAGATGGTCGCCGGCAGGTGCAGATCGTTTATACCAGCTTGTACTGACTGGGTATTACAATCTCAGTTCATTTTTCCGCGTAGAACCTGATTATGTAGTACAGTTTGGCATTTCAAACGATATAGAAAAAAATGTTTTCTGGCTCTCCAGAAAACTCAAAGACGAGCCCGCATTACAGTTACACAAAAAAAGTATCGTTGCTTTTGTTCGCGATCGATCGAACAGCAGGGCGGCGCAACTCTTTATTAATATGAAAGATAATCCAGTACTCGATACCACTGTTCGAAATGGCGTGAAAGGCTATACACCTGTGGGAAGAATCATCAAAGGCATGTATGTATTGGAAATGCTCAATGCTGAATATGGCAGAAAGCCTGTTACGGTGCAGGACTCTATTTATATGTATGGAAATACCTATATAGCAGAACATTTTCCTCGGCTTGATATGATCATCTCAGCAAAAATTATCCGCTAGTTCCTCCGTTGATCAAATCGAAATGGTTTTATCGAATTATCCGCTTATTTTGGTATATAACCTAATGTAGACTGAATGATAGCTCCACTGATTAAAGGATTGATACTGGGTGTGATTCTAAGTATTTCTGTTGGACCTGTGATCTTTGCCATCATCAAGCAAAGTATTAATAACGGACATAAGGCTGGTTATCTTTTTGTAGCAGGTGTTTCGGCCAGTGATATTACATTGGTACTGGTTTGCAATTTTTTTACCGGCCTTTTTAATACGGCCCTTTCTTATAAAACGCCCATTGCCATTGCCGGTAGAATTTTTTTAATTGGTGTAGGTATTTATACGCTCTTCTTTAAAAAAGTACATGTGGATGAAGAAAATAAACTCATCACCAAAAATTTCAGGAAAAGAGACTATGCGGCTATTTTTCTTTCCGGCTATTTTATGAACATGCTGAACCCGGGGGTTTTTCTTTTCTGGTTTGCCTGGACCACTTTAATCATGGCCGATTCTCAAACGGCCCCGCATCCGGGTGAATACCGCTTTATTGTTTTTACTACCTGCCTGGTATTTGTACTTCTGTCTGATATTGCCAAAGTAGTGCTGGCAGGAAAATTACGTTCACGGCTGAATGCAAAAAACCTGCACTTCATCAATAAACTGTCGGGACTCATCCTCATTGGTTTTGGTGTGGCACTTTGCTGGGGTGTTTTGGCTTTACTCAAATAGGTTTAACAAAGGCTTAAACAAACTCTTCCATTTCCTGTTTATCTTTCCGCTACATGAGACCGGTACTGCTGCTGTTTACTTTTTTCTGTTGTTTCCATGCTAACTTATGGTCACAATCTGGTATACTGGTATTTAAGAAAAAGAACCAGAATATACAGAGCTGGGTAAAAGATGATTATATCCGCTTTCAGTATGTAACCACACAATGGCTCGAAGGAAGAATAAAACGGATTGATAAGGATTCCATTTTCGTGAATTGTTATGTAACCCGCCAGATAGCTAATCAGTTTGGTTTTCCCACCATCGATACTTCCTGGTTTGGATTGATGGGTATTCATATCAGCGAAATCATCGGCATGCCGGGTAGCCGTTACAGGGGAGGCCTGTTTACCAATGGATCCTTACTAAAAATCGGAAGTGCCGGTTATGTTTTTCTTAATCTCTTTAACAGTCTTGAAAGTGGAGAACCTGTATTCGCCTCTTATAATCTCCGTAGAATTGGTATTGCAGCAGCGGTTTTTTTAGTGGGTCATCTGCAATCACTCAAATACAAATCTTATATACGCATGGGAAAAAAATATTCCATGCATGTCATTTCCGGTCAAAAGGGTTAAATAGTATCTTGTTCTTTCATGACACAAAAAAGATCCCTCGCAAAAAGAATCTGGCGTTATACCTGGCGAACCTGTTTATGGTTATTTCTTACCTCACTTGCTTATATCATTATTTGCCGGTGGATCATGCCTCCTATTACCATTACACAAGTATCGAATAGTTTTTCTTACGGCTTACAACGTGATTATATTTCCTGGAACCAGCTTCCATATAATATTAAACTGGCTGCTATTGCCAGTGAAGACCAGACCTTCCCCGATCATGGAGGTTTCGACTGGGATGCCATTGAAAGAAGCATGAAGCCCAGAAAAAAGGGGAAGAAAACAAAAATTCCCTTGGGTGGTGGTGCCAGTACCATTACACAACAAACAGCCAAGAATGTTTTTCTCTGGCAGGCTGGGGGTATTACCCGTTATATCAGAAAAGTACCGGAGCTGTATTTTACCAAAATGATCGAATGGATCTGGGGTAAACAACGTATCCTGGAAGTATACCTCAATGTAATAGAAATGGGGCCGGGCATTTTTGGTGTGGAAGCGGCATCACGTAAATATTTTGGTAAACCTGCGTCAAAATTAACACGTGCCGAAGCGGCCATGATTATTGCAGGTTTGCCCAATCCTAAAAAGTTTTTACCCAAACCCATGAGCCGTCGGGTGGCCTGGCGTTATCCGCAGATACTAAAACAGATGCAGAATATAGAAGAGGATGAAGACCTGCAACAGCTATTAAAATCGAAATAGTTAAACAGGATTAATGATTTTTTCAACGGCCACAATGGCTTGTTGTAAACGTTCCTCATAATCACCTGCTATTTCTACCCAAGGCATTTGCTGGTTGATCATGATATCACGATAAATCTGGTAAAGCTCCTGTCTTGGTTTTTCATCGGGGTATTCTCGCAGTTCATCAGGTGTCCAGGGAAGATCGGGTTTGCATAGGAGGTATAGATCAGCGGGTCTTTTTACAATTTCATCCAGGATAAAATAATGGCATTTCTGAAACACATATTCACACCACACTTTCATGACGTACATATCGGTATCAATAAATAAAAGGGGTGGATGTTTTTGTGAACGAAGTGTTTTGGTATTCAACCATCTGTCTCCCACCATGGACCATGAACCATTAACCATGGTTGTATACTCCTCTTCCAATGCCAATTGACCTTTAGCAATGGTAAGCAGCTCATCATAAGTATAATCCATTCCATTCGTCACCAAATATTCACGCGCAAATTCGGGACACCACAAACTATTATAGTGCTGTGCGAGTAATTCACACAAAGTGCTCTTGCCTGTTGACTCTGGTCCTAATATGATGATCTTATGAATCATGAATATTGAATATCCAATTTTGAATAATTAAGTTTTAGCTGATTTGTTTTTTTGAGTGGTTATAATGCTTTTAGAAAAAATTGAAATCAATTCAATTGTTTCAGCTACTACAGCATTTACATCATTGTTGTTGTACCAAGCCATTTGCTGAATAATCAATAAGTTGTTTTTGGTTTCTCTAAGTTCCTTTAAGGCTATCTTAAGCTTATGAATAAAATCATTTCTTGATTCTGCAGATTGTGCTTCACCATAATGCAAAGCTGGTGCTCTAGCGCTTCTGATTAACTGCCCTGATAAATGTTTTCCTGCAAATGATGCCGGCAATTTTTCTGCCAGCCTGATAGCAGATACCGCAAATTTTATCAATCGCTGTTCAAGATCAAATTTTCTTTCCATCTCCGATAAATTGATGAAAAGCAAAATACCAAGGATCAATCAAACATTTATAGCGTATAAATACCCTATTTTACTCCACCACTTCCTTCCTCATTCATTATTTATTATTCAATATTTGCCTGTTTCCGCCCGTTTTTTCCATTCAATCAAACCTGCAATTGCCAGAATTAGTAAGATGAAAAACTGTACGCTTGTAAAAACATAGCCCTTCACAAAGTACAACGGAATAGATGCCATATTTGTTGCGATCCACCAGATCCAGCTTTCTGTTTTTTTTCTGGCCATCAGCCACATACCGGTATAGGCCGAAGCGCTTGCAAATGCATCGGCCCAGGGAATGGCTTCAGGTGCAAACCCTTTTTGCAGCCAGGTTAATAAAACAAAAATGAGCAGGTAAAAAGCACCGAAAAAACAGAGCTGCTGTATCCATTCTTTTTTTGAGCTGTTGGTAATATGTAATACCAATGTATGGGTGCTGGCATCTTTTTTTGTCCATAGTATCCATCCATAAATACTCATCACTGAATAATAAAAGTTCACACTGGCTTCACCAAATAATTGTCCTTTTATGCTCAGGTAGATATAAATCAGGGTGTTAATGAGTCCAACCGGGTAAACCAGTATCTGTTCTTTTCTACTGAACCATACACTTGCAATACCTGCCAGTACTGCAATAAATTCGAGCAGGGAGGTTTGGCGGAGGCCACTGATAAATTGGTTCATTATTTCATCTGCACTCATCATGGTGCAGCAAAATACAGATTCAATGGTAAACTATAGGGGTGGAAACCAATTTGTAGGTTTAGTTTTCAGGAATACTGAACTGCAATAAGAGTTCCTGGTCTTTGTATAACTGGAGGAGACCGCTGTTAAACTGGTAACGGTTAACCACAGAGAGGTGTTTTAAATAAAGTGATTCTATTTGCATATCGGCACAGGCCATTTGTGTGGAGCCTACTCCCGATATAGATAACCTGCCGTTATCGAATATCACTCTTCCAAAATAGCGGTTACAGCCTGCTTTACCTGATACTTTTCCGGTTCTTCTGTCGAACACAATATCGGGAACTGTAGTGCCGCTTACCTGTTCCATTTTGCCGTTTTTACTGATCCGGGCAAGTGGCAGTAATACCTGGTCGGGAATGGGAATGACTTTCTGTATATAGGTCTTTGATCTTTCCTTGCTCAGCACTTTAATCAGGTAATAGGTATAGGCCGATGCATCTGCTGGTGGTTTTTCTCTTTTCACCCGCATGATCTCGAGTTTATAATTATACCCTTCTTCATAAGTAAAGCCATCGATACCCGAATAAAATAAGGCATAAGGTTCACCGGGTTTTTCCTTTACCTGTAAACAGGGGCGGCTGCTCACACCATAGCAATCGGCCTTGGTATCGGCCACATAAAATACCATTCGCTGTGCAGATAGCGATGAAGCCAACCATAAAAACAATATCGTGAGCTTACCTTTCATTATATCCAACTATTAGCAAACAGCATACCATAAGCAAACGCTTGTAGTTCTTTTAACAGATTTTCCCTGAATAAAACGCAGGAACCCCTGATTTTATTGAATAAAGCACAGGGTAATACCCAATCAACTACTTAATTTTTCATGGATACCATAACTAATAAACAATCCGGAAAGTTTTTTGATGTGGGTTTTAATCATCTTACATATCATATACCACAGCTTCATAAAGCATCCTAACTATCCGAGTGATACTAGTCCGTGCTGTATACTTTTCCCGTGATGAGAAGCATGATAGCTGGTAAAATAAATCATTTCCCTGAGGGTAATCATACCCAGTAAGGGATGTGGTAGTATGTATTTGTCTAATGCATATTCTCTGTACCTGCTTGTTCGCCTTGCAAGCTGATTGGTTAACTGTTCGAGTTGCTGTAATAATCTTTGCTTTTCCGTAACAGCAATTTCAGGTGCTGGTACAAAAGCCGCAGATGCCCTTCCACCTGCCTGCAGTTTAATATGGTAACGGTCAACCAATGCGTCGTAAGTTCTGGATGGTCTGTTTGCTACACCGAAGCGCCAGCTGAGAATAAAACCGGGAAGTTTGAAAGCCGTATTTACCGGGGCCACGCTTTTGATGAGGTGGTCTACCTGTTGAAGGGCATTCCACTTTTCAGCAGGGGCATGTAATAATGCACGGTCATCGAGTTGAGAAACCTGTTCTATCAGTTGTGCATAGTTCTGTTGCAGCAACTGTACCATTGCCTCTTTCTCCATGTGATTTTATTTGCAGGGTTTGGGTTCTGAGCAAATATAGCAGATGTTGTGCTTTGGTGATACAAACAGATTTTTTAGACCTGAACATAGACCGTCAGCTATAAAAAAAGCGTTGTATTCCTTTTGAATACAACGCTTAGAAAAAAACCAAACACAATATTTTATTCGGCCTCGGCCACCACTTCTTTTACTTCAGGGATCATAAGCTTCATCATTCCTTCAATACCGGCCTTTAAAGTGATCATGGAAGACGGGCAACCGCTGCAGCTACCCTGTAACATCAGGTTCACCACGCCTTCGTTATAACTTTTAAACTGTATGGCTCCACCATCCATTTCAACGGCGGGCTTTACGTAGTTTTCGAGCAGTTCTTTTACTCTTTTCACAATATCATCATCGTCTGCGCTTACTGTATTGCTGGCTTCCTGTTTTATTTTGGCCACTTCTTCTTCATTCACTACCACACCTCCATTCTCGAGGTATTCTTTCAAGAATTCTTTAATAGTAGGTATTACATCCTGCCAGTCTTCTGTATCTGCGGTTTTGGTAAGTGTTACAAAGTTGCTGGCAATAAATACGCTCCTGATAAAAGGAAAGCTGAACAGTTCCTTTGCCAGTGGCGATGGGCCTGCGAGTGCCTCTTCAGCAAAATCGATGCTTTTACCCGGGTACAGGAGTTTATTGGCCACAAACTTCATGGTTTCCGGGTTCGGGGTCATTTCCGTATAAATACTGATAACGGGATTGCCTGTTTTGATCATATATATGCTTTTACAACGGTAAGCGAATGCTTAACGATATACAAAAATAATCAAAAGCAATGGCACGGGGGTAATTCAGGATACCGATGGGGGGCTTTTTTCGGATATCGAAAACCTATAACGCTTACCAGAGTTCGAACCTGGTAGATCCTTCCAGTATAGAAGCATCTCTTTTTACCCCCTTTTTCGCCTGGGTAAAAACAGGGCGCTCCACCGAATGGGGCATTGAAAATGTACTGTTGCGGCCTTTTTGCTGCGGCTGCGGGTACAGGGTTGATTGGTTGGGGGCAGCCAATACAACACTTGCCATACAGAGCAAGTAGAGTACCAAATTTTGTAATGCTGCTTTCATGTCTATTTTAATTACTCAGCAAAAGTATTCCTGTTTTTGCCGGTTTACAACCACACAAATATGTGAAATGCACGTTTTTGCCGGTTTAAGAACCACATAAAAAAGAACCCCCACAGTATTGTGGGGGTTAGTTTACACAGGCATATTGTTTATAACGTACTGAAAAACAGCTTCTTAATACTGAAATGTGGTTTCAGCTACTTCATCCGGCAAGCCGGTTTCTTTGGTAACCGTTTTTCTTTTGATCGGATTTCCATCAGCATCATAAGTATAGGTATGTGTTACCGTTGCATATTGCTGACCTGCTTTATCAAAATGCTTTTCTGTAAGCGGGTTATTGGGTATGGCTATGAGTGCGGGCAGGTAAGGATTGTTCTCAAACAATAAGCTGGTATTACGCTTATCATCATAGGTGCTGATTTCATAAACATCTGTTTTTTCTAACACACCACTGGTATAATCCTTGTACCAGGTACTCATGGTTTTGATATTGCCATTGGTATAATAGTCTACCTCAAAACGCATACCCGGAGTGGTACTGATAGGACCAGCAAAACTGCTGAACACATCGGTTCTCCACAAGCGACCTTCCTTATACGTGTATTCATAGTAAGCAATCACCACATTATTAGGTGTAACCACTTCTACTTTGGTAATATCGGCACCGGTATACGTGTATTTGTATTTGGTTCCATCGGTTACCGACATTTCCATTAGTTTTTCACCATTATAGGTAAGCTGGTACACATTAATATCATCGCCACTGCTATTTTTTTCAACAGAAGTAATTTTACTGGGCTTGCCTGCTGTATTGTACAGGATGGCCAGGTAACTACCATCATCGTAACTGATCTTACTCAGTTTTTTCTGGTTATTTGGTGTGCCGGGATCAACCGGTATATCCGGATCAAATTCCTTGGTACAACCAACGGCCAGTAACATTACGGTCAACAAACCGGCCAATACTTTGCTCATCTTTTGCATACTTCTTTTCATGTTCATGTAATTATTTAGCTATTTTAATTTCAGTTGGCGCAATAGGTGCCGGTACACGATTACTGATAGCAGGTAATGACATCAGGTAATGATACATTGAACTCAAATCCTCATCCGTCATTTTAGCCACCATATACCAGGGCATCGGTGGCATTACCGGACGACCACCTTCCTGACCTAAATGCTTACCTGTACGGATGGTTTTTACAAACACATCTTCTGTCCAGTTACCAATACCTGTTGCACTATCTGGTGTAAGGTTGGCACCAAAGGTCATACCCCATGGACCAGCAAAGGCAGTAATATCGTGCGACATTTTTACCCAGCTCTGGTCTTTAGCCAGTGCCTCGCTCAGCGTAGGTATTCCTTTTTCTGAAGGATAGCCCGACATCAGTCTGGTGGTATCGGGAACAGGGCCCATCTGGGTCATGATTTTCGGAGAATGACAATCGTTGCATCCCGAAACTGTTACTAAGTATTTACCGCGGGCAATTAACTCGTCTTTTTCTTTCTGACGAAATTCAGTTATGTCTTCTTTTTTGGTTTCGTGCTGGTTGCTGGCTGTTTCGCTGCAGGCGGCAATAGTAGCCATCACCGACAATACAACTATCATCAGTTGAAGGGTTTTGTTTTGTTGTTTCATGTTGTTCATATTATGGTATACTATATATCCGGATGATTGTCTCGATCCGGGAACAAACATAAACCCGCAAAACCCGGCAAACTATCACACAAAAATGTGGTTGGGATAAAGGGTAGATGAGATGGGTGGGAGGTGAATGGTGGATGCTGAGTGGTGAAGCAACCCTTCCTGCGTCTGGGGAGACCGAAAGTCCGCCCTTCCTGCGTCAGGGTGACCGGAAGTCCGAAAGTCGGGAAGAAAGTGATATTGATATAAAACTCCTTTAACTCCGTGGTAAAAACCACAGAGTCACACAGAGTAGAACACGGAGTTACACGGAGGTCTTACAATTAAACATACCCTCTTCCGGACTTACTGACTCGCGGACTTTCGGACTACCCTGACGCAGGAAGGGCGGACTTCTTTAGACAATCTTATTCCTGAAAGCCTTGGCCACTGCTTCGCTCTTGCTGTTTACGTGGAGTTTCTCGTATATTTTTTTGATATGGGAGCGAACGGTATCGATGGCAATAAACATGTCTGCGGCAATCATTTTATAACTGTATCCGTTTACCAGCAGTTGCAATACCTGTTTCTCACGTTCGGAGAGATCGTAGTCTTCACCCTTTTCATTGTTGAGTGATGAGAACATTTTCAATACCTGTGTGGCGATGGAAGAAGTCATGGGTGCTCCACCTGTCTGTGCTTCCTGAATGTATTCGAGTAAACGGGCGGGTGGTGTTTTTTTCAGCACATAACCATTGGCACCATTGCTGATGGCATCAAACACATTTTTATTGTCATCAAAAACGGTGAGCATCAGAATCTTTACATCGGTATCTATTTCCCTGATTCTTTTAAGACCTTCAATACCATTGGTGCCGGGCATATCAATATCCATCAGTATTACATCGGGTTTGAACGCACGCACTTCATCTTCTACCTGGTTACAGTTCTTAAAGGCAGACAATACTTCAAATCCGTCAGACCCATTAATGAGCATGGTTAATCCTTCACGTAACTGGGGGTTGTCTTCGTAAATCAATATTTTGGTCATAAGGTCTTTTTACAGGTACAAAGCTAACAGATGAGTGTTTTATAGCCTATCGCATAATAATGTGTTTGTGAATTGTCAATGGTGAATGGTCAATAGACGATAGTTGATAAAGTTGATGAGTCGTTCTTTATACAGGTGTTTATTTTACTGCAAGTAATGCTACCATCCAATTCACCATTCACCATTCACCATTCACCATTGACCATTCACAACTGACTATTCACATCTCTTAAAAATACCATTCCCTCCCGCTTTCCCAAAATTTCTACCCATAAACCACATGGATATGTGATGTGTTTTTTAACATCAGCTACTGCTTTTGCTGACAAGCGGCAGTAAATGAGGATGAAATGTGTTGTGTGTTAAAAACACATTCCGGCATAAACGTGCAGGCCAAATCTTTCACATTCATATGCGGTTGAACAGGCTGTTTTTCCGATGCATTTTTGCATCATCAAACAAACAAATACATAAAGCACATGAAAGGAAAATTCATTACCACAGCACTGATTATCGCAGTGATAGCAGGTGGTAAAAAAGCAACAGCCCTATAATCCAGGAACCGATAGCAATATACCGGCCCTGCCCGTAAGCAGGGCCCCTGAAAAGGGTTAACACTGTTGTTGGCCGCAGACCTTCAACATCAACATTAGGCAAGTTTGGGTTTTTTATAAGCAGTATGTTAGAAGCAGAGCAACAGGTTACACAACAAGTGTGTAACCTGTTCTCATTTTGAGTAGTGATCGGACATTTTCTTCAGTACAATATCAGTAGGAATGGTTTTGCCGGGCGGATAGCTTTTTTATTCTCATCAGTTACCCAGCGATGATTCATACCTCCATAGGTTAACCATCCTATATCTGTTCGTTTGTCAATCAGTTGTAGTAGGTAGGTGATACGGTTATCTCTTGTTATATCATATAATACAAAAACAATTTTATCACTATAGACATAACCGGATAGAGTAGTATGGTTGGTGATTACTGAATCATCTGCGGCCTGCATGGAACTCTCTACCAGTTGGCCTTTCTCAATATAAGTATGGTATCCAAAAAAATCAGCCTGTATGGCCCGGCCATTTTTGTCTGTTTTTATTTTCACCGGTTTAATGATCATGGTAAACGTATCCCTGTTTCCACTCACCCATTGCCATTTGCCACAATATAAATTGATTGAACCTGGTTGTAAACGATTCCCACCAACATCAATACTTCCCGACAAATCTGTTATAGCATATTCCTTAAGCGTTACAGTACCGCTAATAATAGTATCTCGGCCAGTAGAAGTATCTGCAGCTGCTACGATGTTAAAGCAACATAATAATAATAAGATGGTGTAATAGCTTTTCACTTTTTGTATGAACAGGTTTAATCATTTAAAAATACGATATACTGTTTGCCGTTTATAGAATTTGACCCAGCAAAAAATTCCTGATCCATAGTTTTAACCAAAATTCAAAAGCAATGAGGTACCTGATCTGTGCGTTCTTTTGTATCAACGGCTTCGCCGCATCTGCACAAAAAAATATCAAAGCACTTATTCATGCCGAACGTTCTTTTGCTGCTTACACCACTGCCAACGGCATTAAAAAAGGATTCTTACAGTTTTTAGAGAGCAGCGCTGTTGTATTTCCTGGCGCAGATGCCGTTAACGGTATTGCCTTACACAGCAAATCGCCCGGCAGTAATGCCGTTCTCAGCTGGGCACCTGAATATGCTGTTATCAGTACATCAGGCGATTTTGGTTTTACCACCGGACCCTATCATTTACGATCATCAAAAAATGATACCATCAGTAGCCGCGGACAATACAGCAGCATCTGGCAAATGAATAAAACAGGCGAATGGAAAGTACTGGCCGATATGGGCATCACTTACACATATTCACGTTCCTTACCGGATCATGTAGCCGAACTCGATCTCAAAAAAATAAATACACTACCATTCACCAATGAAGAACTAACAAAAGCAGATCAGCTCCTCAACCAGCAATTACAAGAAAAAGGAAATGCCGCCTACGGATCTTACCTCACGGCTCAATCATGGTTCAACATACAAAACCATATACCTGTGATGGGCGCCAGGGATATCGGCGATCTGTTAAAAACACTTTCTCCCCCTTCCGCCATACAACACGAAAAAGCAGGTATAGCTGCTTCCAATGACCTGGGTTTTACTTATGGTAAATTAAATAATAGCCCTTACCTGCGGGTGTGGACAAAACAGCAAACTGGGTGGGGGTTGTTGTTGGTAGTGAGTAAGCAATAGTGAGTAGTCAGTAGTGAGTAGTGAGTGGGGGTTAGAAGAAACAGGGGATGCGATTGCGTTTGTCTTTCTGGCTGAAGAAATAAATGAACGACAGTTCACTGCTGCCGGTAAAACCATTGGCTTTTTTCAGATCGGAGTGGGTAATATCATAACTGATACCTACCTGGTAATTATTGGTACGCAATCCGATATAGGGATATGTGGCATCTTTCATCCTCAACCATGCACCGGCATACAGGTGTGCATCCATATCGCCGATTCCCCAGCCATAAGCCATTCCGATTACCGTCTGGTTATTTCTTGCCTGCTGCATAAAATTGGTGCTGAAGAAAAGCTGATCTCGCTCATTCACGGGTAAAAGTCCGCTGGCATGAATGGCATAACGCCTCGCCAACCTGCTGTTCTGTGCACTGAAAAAACTAAGGGACGGACTCAGCAGGTGATAGACCGAAGCGCCTACATTAAAATTATTGCCCTGTTCATCACCATAATTATACAGGAAGCCGATATTCAGATCTGCATATCCTACCGAACGGTTATTAATGGTTTCACCACTGGGTACCGACAAATCGAAACCACTGCTGGTAAACTGGTTGGCAAAACTAATTTTACTGAAGTCAACCACATGTCTCGCATAAGCCGCCTGCACACCAATACCGATCGACTGATTCCCATCTGCATCTAATCCCTTATTAAAACCTGTAGACAATGCGATATAACTGTTCTTATACACACCGGCTCCTGCCTGGTCGTACATGGCCTGTACACCAAGACCCCATTTATCATTAGCAGCGATTTTGTTTTGCATGATACGGGTATCAAAAGAAATGGCCCCCGTCTGATAAGGTGAACTGATATTGGCCCACTGGTTACGGTAATTGATGGCCAGCCTGTGCGCCGCATTAAAATATCCTGTGAGTGCCGGATTGAAAGTGAGTGGTGAACTGTAGTATTGAGAAAAATAGGGGTCCTGCGCCTGCAGTGTTGCACTGAGGCAGGTGAGTGTAGCAGATAGTATTATATTTTTCAGTTTCATTGATCAATTTTATGGCAGATGGCTAATGGTTCATGGTTAATGGCACCATTTAGTTTTCTGCTATGGGCCATGAACCATCTGCTATTAGCTACTGCAACAACAACACCGTTCCCGTTTTCCGCACCACATTACCCTGCAGGTCTACTGCTTCTGCGATCCAGGTATAGGAACCCATGGGTTGCAGTACGCCTAAGTACAGACCGTTCCAGCCCGACTGTGCGCTGCTTTCTTTGGTGCTGAAAATCATATTGCCCCATCTGTTAAATACACGGAAATAATTCAACTGCCGCATACCTACCAATATCGGATAGAGGCGATCGTTTTGTCCGTCGTTATTCGGTGTAAAACCCTGCGGCACATAAATATCTACAGCCGGAATTACTTTTACCAGAACGGTATCGGTGGTGGTACAGCCGATATCGCTGGTGATGGCCACGGTATATTCTGTGGTGCTGCTCACCCTGATACTCGGCGATGCAATCCGTATATTACTTACACCCGCTGGTGGCTGCCACAAATAATTAATGCCGATAGCCCTTGCCGTAACAGTAACCGGAATATCTTTCAGCACTTCCACCTCTTTATAACGAACCGCAGGCAAGGCAGATTGTACACGATAAGTTACAATTGATGTTTCGTTAAAACCCGTACACACCGGACTGGTAGCGGTTAAGCGCACCGCATAAGTACCTGCACTGCTGTAAATATGCGAGGGTGAAAACTGATTGGAGCTGCTGCCATCACCAAAATCCCATTGCCAGTTGATGCCACCGCTGGCACTGGTAACAGAAGTATTAGTGAAACTGGTAGGCACTCCTGCACAGGCATTGGCAAGCGTAAACTGAACCGTAGGTTTATTAAGTAATTCGAGACTGATACTATTGGTTGAAACAGATTCACATCCCTGGGCCGAAATAAAACGTACCGCATAAGTACCCGCCACCGTTGCATTATAGGTAGCCGTATTGGCACCGGTAATCGGTTGCTGATTCAATAACCACTGGTAACTGTTACCACCCGATGCGCTGAGTGTAAGTGAACTGTTTTCGCAGATAATATTGGTGGCCGGTGTTTGCAATACGCCCTGTGGTGCCGCATTTACCTGCACCGTAACCGCACCTGAACGTGCACAACCTGTGGTAGCATCCGTGGCCCTGATATAAAAAATACCGGAATTGTTTACCGCCTGTGCATTACTCACCGGTGTGGTTAATGCAGCATTAGAGAAATAAGCAAAGCTCAAACCCGCACTGCTGCCCGCAGTAATGGCAGCATTGGTAAGGTTAATCACCTGCGGTGAACAAACAGCCGATGGATTATTGATCACCAATGTAGGTAATGGATTGATGGTGACCGTTACAGGCACCACCGCACTGCAGCCCGATGCCGGTGTTCCTTTAATATAATACACACCCGATGCATTAACCGCATTCGGATTATTCAGTACAGTGGTAGCGGCAGCATTGGTAAAATAAGTATAGCTGAGTCCGGCAGCACTGCCATTGGTGATGGCGGCTGCAGTAAGGTCAACCGTTTGTGGCGCACATACGGCAGCAGGTGTGGTAATCAGTATCAGCGCCTGCGGAATGATGCTCACTGTTACAGGCTGAATAGTTGAACAGTTGGTAACAGTATTGGTACCACGTATATAATAAGTACCCGCAGTACCAATGGCAAATGGCGTATTGAGTATGGCAGTACCTGAGGCATTGGACCAGTAAGTATAATTTAATCCCGCACTGCTGCCACTGGTAATGGCCGCTGCGGTAAGATCTACCGTACCGGGCGAACAGATGGCGGCGGGGTTGGTAATATTTAAAGTTGGATTGGTATTGACGGTGATGGTTACGGGCGCAGATGTATTCTTACAACCATTGGCATCTGTTACGGTTACAGAATAAGTAGCTGATGTAGTGATATTGCTGATGGTTGTATTGGTGGATGCATTGTTCCATAGATAATTTGTTCCGCCGCTTGCAGTAAGATTAACGGAATTGCCGGCACAAAAAGTTAGTGGACCACTTGGAGTGATCGTTGCAGTTGGTAATGCATTTACTGTTACAACTGTTGGTGTTGACGTAGCCGAACATCCATTACCGTCCGTTACAGTTACAGAATAACTTCCCGCTGCATTATATATTCTTGTATTTGATGTGCCGCCATTTGTCCATGCATAACTTAATCCCGAACCTGTATTGGCATTTAAGGTTACGGAACCGCCAGTACAAAACGTAGTCGGGCCAGCTGCC
>Ga0164290_1000573_pt1 | contig 109287 bp, 85 predicted proteins | sample Micstemetagenome_FD_108782 | JGI IMG/M metagenome (GOLD analysis project Ga0164290, IMG submission 108782) | Contaminated culture microbial community from soil near Moab, Utah, USA - Microcoleus steenstrupii SON62 (Illumina Assembly) | ecosystem: Environmental > Terrestrial > Soil > Soil crust...
ATGCGGATACCTCAGCTTCGCAGAACCTAAGGGACGGCAGCGATCACTACTCGGCAGCCGATGACGCCTGGTCGGACGAAGACGATTCGGTCCTCTCGGACGAATTGGACGAGACCGGCTCGCATCTCGATTATCCGCCGGTAGTCGGTGGCTGGCCGCTGCTGGACGACGATGCCCTCGAAGAAGAACCTTGCTAAAGCCCCTGCTGCGCCGGCGGCTGGGCTTCCTTCAACAGCTTGGATGGGACGCACGCAACGCGTGGATTTCGCCCGGGCGCTGAGCGCCAACGGCAGGCGAATGCCCGACTGTGTGTTGCCGAATCAGTTGCTGGCGTTGAAGACGCGTCGGCAGGACTGTTGAGCCTCGCCGATTGGCCTCGGAAGTCGCTCAAAGGCAGTTGCATGGCTTGCTTCTCAACGGTGCCAAGAGCACTGTCGAGATGCGGCTGCTAAGATGCGGCGATGAGCCAGTCCTCTTCAACTCCAGGCGACGACCAGACGAGTGTCGCCCAGCTCCGCAATCTTGTCCGCCAGTTCGTCGAGGAACGTAGCTGGCGGCAATTTCATTCGCCGAAGAACCTCAGCATGTCGCTGGCAATCGAAGCGGCCGAGCTGATGGAACACTTCCAGTGGCTGACGGTGGACGAGTCCCGAGCCGTGGCGGCCGATGATCAGCGACGCGCGGCGGTCGCGGACGAACTGGCGGACGTGCTCTCTTATGCCCTGGCGCTCGCAAACGAACTGCAAATTGATGTCAGTGCCGCCATGCACGACAAGATGCTGAAAAACGCTCGGAAGTATCCGGTGGATGAATTCCGCGGACGGTTTGGACCGGAGGACCCGCGACCGGTGCAGTAGCAGGTTGCGGTGCAGGCCGAATGAATCTCGATTGGACCGGCTACGTACAATTGTCCATCAAGGAAACTTGGATGGCCAATCGAGCGAAGAGCGTCCGCGAAAATGTGCTCGGCGAGTTCTTCGTCGACACGACCTGCATCGACTGCGATACCTGCCGTCAGCTAGCGCCGACAGTGTTTGGCGACAGCGGCGAGTACTCGTTCGTAAAGCACCAGCCGCGGGATGCTGCAGAGCGACGCGAGGCGGTGCGGGCCGTCCTTTGCTGTCCGACCGGTTCGATCGGAGGTCAGCAGAAGGCGGAACGTGAGGAGGTACGCCGCGACTTTCCGCTGCCGATTGATGGCGACGTCTACTACTGCGGTTTCAACTCGGCGAAGTCGTACGGCGGGAATAGTTACTTCCTCCAGCGTGCCGGCGGAAACTGGTTCATCGATTCGCCGAAGTACCTGGATCCGCTCGCTGGCCGCATCGAAGCACTTGGCGGAGTTGCCAGAGTATTCCTGACACATCGCGATGATGTTGCCGATGCGGGGAAATTTGCTCAACGCTTTGGAAGTGAGCGAATCATCCATCGTCTGGAACTCAGAGCGCAGCCGGATGCCGAACGGGTGCTGGAGGGCTTTGAGCCGCAAGAGTTAGCTCCGGGGATCGTGGCGATCCCAACGCCTGGCCATACGGCGGGACACTGTGTGTTGCTGGTTGATGACTGTTATCTCTTCACCGGCGACCACCTCTGGTGGCAGCCTGACGAGATGCGGCTGGGTGCTTCTCGCGACTACTGCTGGGATAGCTGGCCGCAACAGATCGAGTCGATGGAGCGGTTGCTGGACTTTCGCTTCGAGTGGGTTCTGCCGGGGCATGGCCAGCGAGTGAAACTTGCGGCGAACCGGATGAAAGATCAGCTCTCTCTGCTGGTAAGACAAATGAAGGGGTCGGCGGTTCCCCAGAGCTGAACCGCGCGGAAGTAAGGATGGGAGGTAGGCGAACCGTGTTTATTTCGAACGAGTTGACGCCGGAAGCTCAGAAACTGTTGCGGCTGATTCAAAACGCCGATGCGAGCGGAGCTCAGCCGGCGGCGAATCGTCCTGCGCTGGGCGATGCCGATCTGTTGGACGCATACTCGCAGGCTGTGATTGGCGTGGTGAAGAACGTCGGTCCGGCGGTCATATCGGTTACGAGCCGACATGATGCCTCGGGTGGAGGAGGCATGGGATCGGGCTTTCTCATTACGCCGGATGGTTTCGCGCTGACCAACAGCCACGTGGTACATGGCCGAGAGCGGTTGAAGGCTACTACGCAAGACGGCGACACCCTCGATGCAACGCTCGTGGGCGAAGATCCGGCCACAGACGTGGCGCTGATTCGGCTTGCGGCTCGTGATCTGCCTTTTGCGGAGTTGGGCGATTCGGAATCGCTGCAGGTGGGGCAGCTCGTGATCGCGATGGGCAACCCGCTGGGGTTTCAATCGACGGTATCGACCGGCGTGGTGAGTGCGCTCGGGCGATCGATGCGGAGCCAGCAAGGACGGCTGATCGAAAGCATCGTCCAGCACACGGCGCCGTTGAATCCGGGCAATTCAGGCGGCCCATTGCTCGACAGTCGGGGCCGTGTGGTCGGCATCAATACGGCAATCATTGCGATGGCTCAGGGGCTGGGCTTCGCAGTGCCATCGAGTACTGCGCGATGGGTGCTCACTGAATTGCTGTCGCACGGCAAGGTGCGCCGGCTGTCACTCGGCATTGCGGCGGCGCCGGTGCTGATTCCACGACGGCTCGTGAGGGAGCTCGATCTGCTGGCCGACCGTGGTGTTGAGGTCGCAGAACTCGTCCCGCGCGGTCCGGCCGAGACGGCGGGTGTGCAGACCGGCGATATCGTGGTCGCGGTGAACGATCGCTGCGTGACGGACATCGACGACCTGCATCGACTGCTCGCCACGTTGCCTCAGGATCGGCCCTTTGAGCTGCAACTCCTGCGGGCGTCTCGCCTAATACATCTCCACATCGAGCCGACGCTTGGAGGCTGATCGGATAGGGTCGGCAGACCGCACCGTGACGGGAACATTGTTTGCAGCATGTGGAGCGTCTTTCCGGAGGACTAAAGCATGCGACGAATAACGACCATTTGGCTGCTTATGTTTGCCCTTCTGGGGGGCGGTGTGGTTCTCGCCGATGACGACGACGACGGCAAGCGCAAGGGTTGGTACAAGAACGCGGATAAAGAACTGAAAGAATGGGAAAAAGATCGTCGTGAGGCGGCCCGCGAATGGGAGAAAGACCGTCGCGAGGCTCTGAAGGAACGTGAGAAGGATCGCCGTGAGTCGGCGAAAGAGTGGGACAAGCGATTTCGCGAGCGCTACGAAGACGACGATCGGTACGACGACGATCCTCGTGTGCAAAGCCGACGGACTTACCGCTCTTACGAACCATATCCGCCTGCCGCGTACGAATCGGACGCTTACTACACGCGGCCACGCACGTATCGCTATTCCGACTCCTACTCGGGCGGCTACACCGATACCTATGTAGCACCCAGCCGCAATCGTTATGACACGGCGGGCCGGTATTACGAGTCTCGCTCCGGCTACATCGACCGTACGAATCCGCGTTACTATCAGGATGAGGCTTACTACGATCCGCCGGGTTATTACCGCGAGGAGACTTTCTACCGCGGGCCGGTACGTCGCGACTCCTACGACTACGACGGTGTTGCCCCACGCTACGAGGATCGCTACTACGAGCGGTCGGTGGCTCCGGATCGAAGCCTTCGCACCGGAGCGAGGATTGGGAGCGCGATCGGCGAACTGATTGGCGGTCCGGAGGGAGCTGCTATCGGTGGATCCATCGGGGCTGACATCGGAGCCGAAGTCGACGCTAACCGCTGACAACAGCGGTCGAGCTGAAGACGGTTAACGAAGGGCGGTCCAGGCAGCAATTGCCATGGCCGCCGTTTCGATGCGCAGGATGCGGGGACCCATCGACACCCGGTCCCAGCCGGCGCGGTCGAACGTCGAAAGCTCACGATCGGTGAAGCCGCCCTCCGGACCAACTGCGGCGATGATGTCGCCGGAGACGGTTCGGAGATCGGCGAGCGGCTCACCGTTTGGATGTGCAACAAGTCGCAGAGCAGTGGCCGTCGTGGTGCCGGCCAATTGTGCGACGTCGACCGGCTGGGCAATCTCCATCAGCCGATTCCGTCCGCACTGCTTGGACGCCTCGATCACACTTCGCCTAAAGCGCTCAATCGCCGATTCGACGGGCTGGGCCACGCCACGCTCGGTAACGAGCGGAATCAGGCGGGTGACGCCGAGCTCGGTCAACTTCTCAACCAGCACCTTCTGCCGATCGCCTTTTGGAAGTGCCACCGCTAGAGAGAGTGGCTGGGATAATTCGCGATCGACTGCGCGCCGAGCTGTGATTTCCAGATCGACCGTCGACTTGCTGATCGCCGTGATGCGCCCCGTGAACTCAGCGCCGCTGCCGTCAAACAATACGACGTCGTCGCCAACTTGTGCACGCATAACGCGCGTCAGATGCTGAGCCTCGGCTTCAGTCAGCTGAGCGTTGTCGCCAGTGACGGTGGACTCGACAAAAAAACGTTCGGACATGCTGAATCGTCGCCCGCTAGAAGGAGCAGCAAACGGACTCTGGTAAAGTAGGAGAAACCGTCAAGATTTCGTGGCGATTCTACCGATTGAAGAACAATTACGGAATGCACTGCACTTCGGCATCAGTCACGGAGGACGGCCGATGTATCACGCTCACTTCGGACTCACCGCAACCCCCTTCCCGAGTCAGCCGCTTGTGGCCAGCTATGTGGCCACGGCGGGGCACGAGGAGGTTCTCGCCCGCCTTGAGTTCCTTCTGGAGACACAGTCCGCCTCTGGCATGCTGATCGGGGCGCCTGGCAGCGGCAAAACCTTGCTGCTCGAGGTGTTTGCCCGTCAGGTGCGGCGTCGGAGCATGGCAGCGGCTCTAGTGTCGGCGGCGCAGGCCGATGAGTGCGAATTGATCTTCAGCATTGCCGCTCAGTTGGGCGTTTCGCTTCCGGCGGCAATGCCGATGCCGCGACTTATGCGCGGCCTGAGCGATCGACTGGCTGAACTGCAGTACGACCGCGTCCCCGCCGCTGTTCTGGTGGATGATTTGGATCTGCTGAGCGACGAGAGCCTGCTGACCATGGACACGATGCTGGCGGCGTTGCAGCACAGGGCTAGCCTTACCATAGTCCTTGCCGGTACGAGCGAGTTACTGGACAGGTTGCCGACTGGCATAGCACGTCGAGCGGATCTACGAGTTGAGATGCCGGTGTGGGATCAGGACGAGGTCCGCCAGTTCATAGCGACCCGCCTTGCCAGATGTGGCGCTGCTGCAATGCTTTTTAACGATAGAGCGATCAACGGAATCTACGAGGCTTCGGAAGGGAATCCTCGTCAGGCCGGGCAACTCGCAAATCTTGCTTTAATCGCGGCCGCTGCTCATCAATTGAGTGAGGTAGATGGCGAGATCGTCGGGGAAGTCTGCCGCGAACTCTGTGTCTCGCGGGCGTGACGGATTAAAATCGAGGGCTTAGGCGGCGCGGCCCTGGCGATTTGAACCCGACATGCGAGTGAGCATCTGGCAGTTGATGGTCGGCATCACTCTCGTCGGAGTGGTCTTGGGCATCTATCGAATCGCCGGGTTGCAGGCGTTCATTCACTACGCTTTCCTGCTTTTCGCCGTGGGCCCGTGGTTCGCCCATCTCGCAAGCGAGTGCCTACCGATCCGCTCTCGGGCAGCGAGGGTGGCGATTGCGGACCTGCTTCTGATCGTGCTGTTCGTCGTCGGCTTGAAGCTGGCCGAGCGCATCGTAAGTGGACCGGCCGTCCTGATCGTCGGCCTCGCCGCGATCATGCTTTGGACGCCGCAATACCTGCTCTTCCTGGTTTGGCGAGAACCGCAGGCGCCGTAGTATGACTCACGGTGGTGGTTCACAGTTGCGGTCGCTTTGCACCGAGCCTGATAACGGGCTCTATGAGAGTGCTTCCCAAGCTTCGAGAAGCAAGTTCGCGGCGCGGTCGATCTCGTCTTCCGTAGTTGGTCGACCGAGGCTGAAGCGGACTGAGCCTCTCGCCATTTCGGAACTCGCCCCCATGGCAGCTAAAGTGGGGCAAATCGATGCGGCGCTTCCATGCCACGCCGAACCGGTCGAAGCGCAAAGCTCGGGGATCCGTCCGAGAAGCTCATGACCGGCGACGATTGGAAATGACACGAACAAAGTGTTAGGCAATCGGTCCGCTTGCTCGCCATGAACGAGCAACTGATCGCCTAGCTCGTGCTGTAGCAGCTTCAACAAGCGGTCTCGCAGCCTTTCCATGCGTTGACTGCTTTCATCGAGAGACTGAGCAGCGAGCACTATTGCTCGCCCGAGGCCGACAATCGCAGCTACGTTTTCGCTCCCGGCGCGGAGGCCGGCTTCTTCGCCGCCGCCGTGCAGCCATGGTTCGAGTGCTACTCCCCGACGAACGAACAGGGCCCCAATCCCTTTCGGTCCATAGCACTTGTGACCAGAGATCGTCAGCAGATCAATGTCGAGTTCGTTCACCATCACGCGAATCTTGCCGAACGCCTGCGATGCATCGGTATGCAGAAACACATTCCGCTCGTGGCAAACTTCGGCGATCTGCCGAAGGGGTTGAATCGTACCAATCTCACCACTCGCGTGCAGCACGCTGACCAGCACCGTGTCCGGCTGCAGGAGTTCTTGAATGGCCGCCGGCTGAACTACTCCCTGGTCGGTAACCGGTGCGACCGATACGTCGTAGCCAAGCCGCTCAAGGAAACGCACCGATTCCACGACGCTTGGGTGCTCGATCGCGGAAAGAACAACGTGGCCGTGACCGATCGGACCACGCTGGATGAGCAGGCCCTTGATCGCCAGGTTGTTACTCTCGCTGCCGCCGGAAGTGAAGACGATCTCGTCCGGATCGGCCCCTAGAACTTGTGCTACCTGGCCGCGAGCGTCTTGTACTGCTTCCGCGGCGGCCCGTCCCAGAAAGTGTGAGCTGGATGGACTTCCGAAGTGGTCCGTCAGAAAGGGGACCATCGCTTCCTGAACGCTGGGAGCGATAGGTGTCGTGGAGTTGTAGTCGAGGTAGATCTGCCGCATGCACGAGGCCCTTCCGTGGCTGGTTCCAGCGGTTCACTTTAGAACCAACGTGCCAGTCCTACCAGGGCGTCGGACGGTGCACTCTACGGGTTCTCCGCGGCAATTTCCGCATCGGTCTTGACGTTCAGCGCCTCAATGGCCTCAGCCAAGTCCTGTAGTTCGCCTACAGTCGCGTTACGCACCGCGCCGAGGCCGCCGATGATGCCGATGACCAGCACAGTGACCAGCAGAATCCATTCGAGGGTCAACACACCTCGCCGCTTGTACCGTCGTTGCCGAGCCGACTGCTTGTGCTGAGCCATTTGCCTACCCGTTCGCCTGGACCGTTCATGAGGGATCTTCGGTCTTGCGCGTTGGATCGCGCATAAGACCGAGCAGGCGGAAAGGCATTTGGCATACCAAAAGCCAGCTTGGCCCTTCGTGGATCGCAGGGCCATGGCACATCCGCAATTGTGCCAATCAGTTGCGGCCTACAACGGTAAAAAGGGAACCGGGCCAGCGCGATCCGCCATGTTTCGGGCGTGAAACATGGGACGGTCAGAAACGTTGACAGAACGCGACGCGAACTTTGCTTGGATCCCGGATTAGTCCGGGACTGTGCCGCGGACGTTTCAATCCGGTTCGGCAGCATGGCCCGGTTATATCGGGTCCTACATGTTTGATCAGCTTATCGAGGCGGGCTTCGGCCGTTCACTCGACAGCAGGTATGCCCAAGCCATAATGGAGCTATGGCTCGAATGCGACGGCGCCTGGAATCGCGATGGCTGGCTGAGGTATTTCTTGCCGCGCTCTGCGCCGCCCAATTTACTGCGACCAGGGTTGCGGCAGCCGGCGACGAAGCACCCAGCCGATTTTCGAGCCAACATTGGGCTTATTCGCCGCCGGTCAAGTCGCCACTGCCAACCGTCCGAATGGAGAATTGGCCTCGGCAACCTCTCGACGCCTTTGTTGCAGCCCGCCACAAAGCGGAAAGCATCTCCCCCGCCCCCGAAGCGGACCGAACCACTCTGCTTCGTCGCTTGACGTTCGATCTCACGGGTTTGCCGCCGACGCCTGAAGAGGTTGATTCGTTCCTGGCCGACACATCGCCGGATGCTTACGAGCGTCTGGTCGATCGGCTCCTTGCCTCACCTCGCTACGGCGAACGCATGGCCGTCGATTGGCTGGACCTGGCCCGCTATGCCGACACGCACGGCTATCACAGCGATAGTCAGCGAGAAATGTGGCGCTGGCGTGACTGGGTGATCGATTCTCTCAACGCTGGCATGTCGTATGACCAGTTCACGATCGAACAAATCGCGGGCGACTTGCTTCCTGGTGCAACGCTAGAGCAACGATTGGCGACCGGCTTCCACCGTAATCACATGCTCAATGACGAGAACGGAGCGATCCCCGAAGAGTATCTGGCCGAATACGTAGCAGAGCGAGCGTCGACCACTGCGACGGTTTGGCTGGGCCAGACTATCGCGTGTGCTCGTTGCCACGATCACAAGCATGATCCATTCACCCAGCGAGACTTTTTTCAGCTGTACGCTTTCTTCAATAATGTCCCCGAGAATGGGCTCGGTGGCCGAAACGGTAACTCGCCGCCGGTGCTTACGGTTCCCACTCATGCTCAGGCGGAAGAGTTGCAGCAGATCGCGGTACGTTCAGCTGCGATCCAGAAGCAACTTTCCGAACATCGCGCTAGTGAGTCCTTCACGGGCGCCTTTCGGAGATGGGAAGCGGGACTGGCAAGCGAGGGTGAAAAGACTAGCCAGCCGCCTGCAGGGACCATCGCCCATTTGCCATTTGAAGAGGGCAGCGGCGATTCGGCAGACAATGTCGTAGACGGCGAATTTCGGGCAAAGCTGCACGGCAACCCAGCCTGGGTGGAAAGTAAGCACGGCCAAGCGCTGCTTTGCGACGGCCAGACCTATGCCGCTTTGAACCTGCCCATCGGAGGCGAGCGGCTGCATCCTTTCACCATATCGGCCTGGGTCTTTCCTACGACTACGGACAAATCTCCCATCGTCAGCCGACTGGACGATACGCAGTACCGCCGCGGTTTTGAGTGGGGTGTCGAGCAAGGCAGGGTGTATTTTTGCCTGACACACATCGGGAGCGAGAACGAACTTGCCATTCAATCGCCGTCTAGCATTGCAACCAATCGCTGGCAGCTACTCACGGTGACGTACGACGGCAGCGGGCGAGCCGCTGGCGTGCAGCTCTTTCTGAACGGCAAGCCGCTGATCACGGAGGTGCTTCGCGATACTCTCTCGCAGCACGTCGCAACCGATCAAACTTTGCACATCGGCCGGGGAGACACAACGACGTTTTTCCGCGGAATGCTCGATGAAGTTCGCTTGTACGACCGATTGCTTTCCAGCGAAGAGGTCAGCCAACTGGCCGGCGGTGATCCAATGCTGGAAATAGCTCGATTGCCTCAATCGCAGCGCACCGCAGCGCAGCAAGCCGTCCTGGCGAAGCACTTCCTCGAGCACGTCGACCAGCGTTATAGTCAACTACTTCGTGAGTATCGGAATTTGCAGCGAAGTAAGTCGGCGATCGAGCGGGCCGCTCCCTCGGTGATGGTGCTCGCCGAGTTGGACTCACCGCGACCGACGTTCGTGCATCTCGCAGGCCGATACGACTTGCCGGGAGAACGAGTGACGGCCGACGTCCCATCGTCCTTGCCGCCGCTGCCTGCTCAAGCTCCGAAGAATCGGCTTGGGCTGGCCCGCTGGCTGATCGCGCCTGAGAATCCGCTCGTATCTCGCGTCGCGGTAAATCGCCAATGGCAGGCTTTCTTCGGAGCAGGCCTCGTCCGGACGCCCGACGATTTTGGGTTGCTGGGGGAGAAGCCGACGCATCCTGAGTTGCTCGACTGGATGGCGTGTGAATTCCGCGAGCAGGGTTGGGACGTCAAGCGACTCAATCGCCAGATCGTCACGTCGGCGACCTATCGCCAAAGTAGCGAAGCTTCACACGATCAAATTGTGCGTGATCCCGAGAATCGGCTGTTGGCCCGTGCTGCCCGCAGCCGCTGGTCTGCGGAGATGCTGCGAGACGCAGCTTTGCACTCGGCCGGGCAGTTGCAACTGAATATCGGCGGTCCAGCAGTGCGTCCTTATCAGCCAGCCGAGCTTTGGAGCGAGTTGGCTTATAACGCCGTGGATTATTCGGCTCAGAAATTCGAGCAGAGTAGCGGAGCCGACCTCTACCGCCGTAGCGTCTACACGTTTTGGAAGCGAACGGTACCACCACCGAACATGTCGCTGCTCGACGCTCCCAATCGGGAAGTCTGTTCGACCATTCGACCCACGACGGAGTCGCCCTTACAGGCCCTCGTCATGTTGAACGACACGACGTTCATCGAGGCCGCTCGCCTACTGGCCGAAAAGGCGATGAGCGACCGCGGTGCCGATTGGAATGAACGTATCGATTCTATCTTTCGTAGGGTTTTGTCACGTCGTGCGACCATTGCTGAGTCTGCAGTGCTGAAGCCATTCTTCGATCGGCAGAAAGCTCGGTATGCCGTGGATTCGACCGCGGCCAAGGAGTTGCTAGGCGTTGGCGAAGCACCGGCGCGACAAGGTCTGGATCAGGCGGAACTTGCGGCCTGGACGAACGTCGCAACTGCCGTTCTGAATCTTGATGAAGCCCTCACCCGCAACTAGTTCTTTCGTCACCGCCAGGCGCTCTTCGCCGCTCACTGTGTGACCTACATTTGCTCGCCCCTAAATGGGTTTCGATCGCTCCGAGAGCGGCGACTCCTAATTCCTCCATAGGCGAGAGCAACTGGCATGGCAGCAACGAGTGCACCCGCAGCAACCGGCAGTAGTCTGCTGGCGTCGATCCTCTCGGACGACAGTTTTCGTCCCGCCGAACCGCGATCCATCCAAGAGACGGGGCTCACCGCTGCGCTCATCGAGACGCTGATTCTCAAGTACGTCCTGCTGATTGGTTCATCGAGCGGCCGGAACATCGCCGACCAAATCTGCCTGCCTTTCGGCATCCTCGAACCTCTGCTCTCGAATCTCCGTCAGCGGCAACTGCTCGTACATGCCGGCAGCGCTCAGCTGAATGACTACATCTACACCTTGACCGACCAGGGCCGACAGCGAGCCAAGGCCGCCTACGACGCCTGCAGCTACGTCGGCGCTGCTCCCGTACCGCTGGAAGACTACATCGTCTCGGTTGAAGCCCAAACCATCCGTGCCGAGGCTCCACAAAAGCGGCACCTACAAAAGGCCTTCGCCGACATCGCTTGCGAGCAGGAGATGCTCGACATGCTCGGCCCCGCCGTGAACTCAGGTGCCGGTCTGTTCCTTTACGGCGCACCCGGTAACGGCAAGACGACGCTCGCCAAGCGGATCACCATGTGCTACGGCCAGCACATCTGGATTCCCCGCACGATTACCGAAGATGGTCAGTTCGTCAAATTGTTCGACGCTGCCTTCCACGAGCCGCTCGAAACCAACGCGAACACGATACTTAAATCGGCAGAGAATGATCGCCGCTGGGTGAAGATCCGCCGTCCGACGGTAATCGTCGGCGGCGAACTCACGATGGACAGCCTCGAGATCCGCCACGATCCTCGGACCAACGTCGGCGAAGCTCCGCTGCAGCTGAAGAGCAACTGCGGTTGCTTGCTCATTGACGACTTCGGACGTCAACGGATGGAGCCAACCGAACTGCTCAACCGCTGGATCGTGCCGCTCGAAAATCGGCACGACTTCCTCTCGCTGGCCACGGGCAAGAAGATTCAGGTTCCTTTCGAACAGCTGATCATTTTCTCGACCAACCTGGAGCCGAAGGACCTCGCCGATGACGCCTTCCTTCGCCGCATTCCGTACAAAATCGAAGTGAAGGACCCCGACCGCCAGGAGTTCCACCTGCTCTTCAAGCTGGCCTCAAAAGCCTTCAGCTGTGAGTACAAGCCTGACGCCGTCGATCACCTTATCGATCGCCACTATGGGCCCATCGGCCGGCCGCTTCGCCGCTGCCAGCCGCGTGATCTCATGAATCAGATCCGGAACTTCTGCAAGTACCACGGCATTCCGGTCGAGATGCGAGCCGATTACTTCGACCGCGTGGTGCCCAGCTACTTCACGGTCGTGGCGGGCAACTGATCCCTTGAGGAAGTATCAGCGCAACTGCTTCTCCAGATCGATTACTCGCTCGGCCAACACATGCTGAGCGTTTAGCGACTCGATCCGCCCTCGCCGGCCATAGACGCCGACGCGCTTGTTCACGTAGCCTTCGATGCGAAACCCGGGCGATGGCGTGACAAAGCAGATGGGCTTGCCATCGCTGTCGACGAGGGCATACGGCGCCACGTGCCGCGTCCGCGAAAGCACGGGCTTCAGCCAACCTTGTCCATCGTAGCGCGGATCAGACGCCTCGCGAGTCATCGCTGCATAGCCGGAAGCTGACGACGCAGCCGGCGGCTCACTCACGTTGAACGTCGCTTGAATCTGCTTGATCTTCTCGTGCATCAGCCGCGCTTCGCCACGGTCACCGGCGGTTTCGCCCTTGTCCACGAGTTGCTGCACACGATCTTCCAGCGGCTCCAAGTTCCAAGATTCTTTCGGCTGGGCCAGTGTCAGTGAAAGGTCGAGGTCAATCGCCTCAAGCTGCTGCCGAACTTCTTCGGACGAGATCAGTCCGTTGCTGCCGATGGCCGGTGAGCTGCGAGATAGGCTAGCCATCGGTCGTTCGAGTCGAGCGACCCGCTCATCACTTCGCGGAGCGAGCGATGTCGAACGATCCGACGATGATGAAGGCATTGAGCTAGTCGAACTGCTGAGCGAAGAGCCAACCGGTGCTCCCGCTTCAAGCGTCCGAGGCTTCCGCGGCACAAAGCCATCGCCCATCAGCTTGGGCTTGGCGACCGGCTTCGATCCCGCCGAGGCGTATTGCACCTTTTCAACCGCGTCACGAGCACTGGTGGCCGATCCATCGCTACGCAGATCGCGCAGCGCGATGGCTGGCGCGACTGTCCGACGAGGCCGACCGTCATCAACCGGCTCCGCCGCAGCCGATTCAATCTCATCCGCATCTTCCTCGTCGCGAACCTTGCGATCACTATTCTTCTTCGAGCTGGCTCCATCCCGCCGAGGCATCTCGACCGAGGCCAACTCAATCTTGGCATCCGCGTCCGCTTGGTTCTCGCCTGAGCCTTCTTCCGCAGGAACATCGCCGAGGCACTTCGGATCAATCCAGCGAAACTCGCCAGCCGGCGGCGTGATTTTTAGCCAAGTCTGCACTTGGCCGTCACCCGTTTGAATCTGCCGCTTTCCAGTGACCTGCAGCAACTCACCAACTAGCAGGCGCACCTGAAACTTGTGTTCGCGAATGTGCTCGACTTCGGTGCCAATCCACGAATGGGTCGGCACGACGACTTCGCCGACTTGCTCATCGCCGGCGTCGACGCGCACATGCTCGGCAGGTACCCAGCTGAAGCTCAGTTGCGGTGGGCGGATGGCGAGAAAGCCGGTCGCCGAGTCGCGAGCATAAACCTCGACCTGGTCACCCTTCGCGAGCCGATCGGTCGCATAGTATTTATGCCCCGGCCCGGCGTACGCTTCCGCATCTCGAGTTACTTCCGCCGTGTACGGAAACTTATCCGCAGCCGACGAAGTCGACGCGTTCAGGACAAACGAAGCGGCCAGGCATACGGCCGCGGACAATACAAATTGCCGGCGCATGGTTCGCTTCCTGCGAGACAAGAAAAGCCGGGTAGAAACGCACAAACGCCGGCGACTTGTAGCGAAAACGAGCACCGGGCTCAAGAGCAAGACGCCCGAGCCAAAAGAAGTTCGCCGCCGTAGCTGAATTCGCCAGAATTCAGACCACTTCGGCGTCAATTTGCGGGGCGTCTGAATTCTAGGCGAATTCAGCTACGAAGTAGCCCCGCCGTCGCACATCAATCACACCGCCCCGTTCTTCAGCGCCCCCACCACCACTGAAGCATTGTGCCCACCGAAGCCGAAGCTGTTGCTCATGGCCACCGTGAACCGCTTCTCGCGGGCCGTGTTGGGCGTGTAATCCAGATCGCAGTCGGGATCGGGATTCTCCAAGTTGATCGTCGGCGGAATCACGCCGCTCTGCAGCGCCTTCACCGTTGCGACCAGTTCGATGCCGCCGCTGGCCCCGAGCGTGTGACCAAGCTGGCTCTTTGTGCTCGAAACGCTCACTTTCTTGGCGCTCTCGCCAAACACGCGCTTGATCGCGTTGGTCTCGGCTTTATCGCCCAGCGGCGTGCTGGTGCCGTGAGCATTGATATAGCCGACATCGGCTGGATTGATCTGAGCATCGGCTAGTGCATCGGCCATCGCCCGACCGGCGCCGGTTCCGGCGTCGTCCGGCTGCGTGATATGTCCTGCATCGGCGCTGGCTCCAAAGCCGAGCACTTCGCAGTAGATCTTCGCGCCGCGAGCCTTCGCGTGCTCGTAGTCTTCCAGAATGATCAGACCGGCCCCTTCGCTCAGCACGAAGCCGTCGCGGTCGACCTCGAACGGCCGGCTGGCCCGTGCCGGGTCGTCGTTCCGCATGCTAAGTGCCTTCATATTCTGAAAGCCGGCGAGCCCCATCTGCGTGATCGCCGCCTCACTGCCGCCGGTGATGATCACATCGGCCACGCCGTGCTGAATCGCCTTGAAGGCGTCGCCGATCGCGTTGTTCGCGCTCGCACACGCCGTGGCGACCGAGTAGTTCACGCCCCGCAGGCCGTAGCGGATCGAAAGATTGCCGCCGGCCGCGTTGAGCATCATCTTTGGAACGGTGAACGGGCTGACGCGGTCCGGGCCCTTGAGCACCATGCGGGTCATCTGCTCTTCGATTTCGTGCAGGCCGCCGATGCCGCTCCCCATGATCACGCCGCAGCGGTAGGGGTCTTCCTTCGAGAAGTCGAGCCCCGAATCGCCGACCGCTTCGTGCGCCGCGACCAGTGCGAACTGGCTGAAGCGATCAACTCGCTTGATTTCTTTCCGATCGGTGAAGGCTTCGGGGCACGACTCGGGGTCCCAGTCGTACACGTCGCCGCCGATCTTCACTTTGAAGTTCGCCGTATCGACGATCCGCAGCGCATGCACGCCGCTCTCGCCCTGGGCAAGCCGCTGGAAGAAATCATTCACGCGGCAGCTGAGGGATGTCACAATCCCCAGCCCCGTCACCACGACGCGCCGTTTCATGCTGCAACCGAACCAAACCTAAGAGTTCTGGGCTTCTTCAATAAACTTGATCGCCTGGCCGACCGTCTGAATCTTTTCGGCAGCGTCGTCCGGAATGTTGATGTCGAACTCTTCCTCGAGCTCCATCACCAGCTCAACCGTGTCCAGGGAATCGGCCCCAAGATCGTTCACGAACGAGGTTTCCGGCTTGATCTTCTCTTTGTCGACGCCAAGCTGCTCAGCGACGATGTCAATAACGCGTTCAGCGACGGATGCCACTTCGACCGTCCTCCATTGATTGTGTTTCGCTCATGGCCAAAGATCATCTTTGGCGCTTGGCCACGCCCGGCGAGACGCGGGTACAACCCCACCGCAGTCCGGCCCGTGCCAAGTAAACCAAACAAGATACGGGAAGTTTGCAAGACAGGTCAAGACAGCTTACCTGTCCTGCCAAGCCTCCAAGTCGTATCGTTTTGTCTCCCCTGCGCGGCTCAAGCCGGTGCTTTCGCTTGATTGTAGGTCGCCCAAGCACTTCGACTCTCGCGTTTTGCCACCCTAACGGACCGCACACGCCGTTTACCGTTCGGCCCGCCGAATCCAGGCGGCGACTATAAGTTGGACACCTGAGGCGCATCTTCAGTCGTCCGCTACCAATATCGACCGCTCCTCCGCTCGACTCCGAACGCCAACCGCTGCCGTCCGCACCCTTCCCTCCTCTACCTAAACTCCCCCACAACCGACCCCGGCTTACAACGCATCACAACATCTCCGCCGCGTTGCTACTAGTGCCTACTAGACCCTATAACCCCTTTTTGAAACCTCGTAACGATCGATTAGCCAACGCCTTACCCGCAAAACGCCCGCAACCGCTCACCCTAATCCACAATACCCCCAACGGGTGGATTGCTGCGAGGTCACGATAGCTCAATTGCGTACAAATCGCAGCCCGGCTGCTCGCAGCCAGCCGGGCTGCTTCGTTCCTACGCTGGTCGCCACGCACACCCCAAAATACAACCCCTCTGCAACATCGCTATTCGCCACTAAATCCAGCCATACCAACTACTAACGCCAAAACGGCCCCAAATCTCCACAACAGTTAGCGAAGGCCACACCACACCACACAACTCCGCTCCCACCTATCCGAACTCTGTTCGAACCAGCCGCACAGGCCAGCAGCCCCAACTGCTCACAGCCTACCGGCCTGCTATGCAATCGCTTCCACAGCCCGAATCATCCGCCTCACGGACGAGTCCACAACACTTCCCGCTTTAACAGTCGAGTCCACCGCGACGAACACTGCGCGCCCCAACGCGCAGCCGCAACCGCCTCTAACCAGCTCGACTGGCAAAGGTGGCGGCATGGATGTTAATGGTATTTTATTGAGAAGTTGTTAATAAGTCAATGCTTGGAGGCTGCCGCGCTCGGAATACGGTGACTGAGGATCAGCTCGGGCTAGCTCCATCAACCGCTTCGAGAATCGATTTCGCCAACGCTCGGATCTCCGCCAGGGCGGGACTCGACAGGAGCGTTGCGGGAGGCTGCATGGCATCGATCGCTTCAAGGCGAAGGGCGAACTGCTGTAGCTTCCGGTCAATCTCGGGACTAAGCGCGGCTTCGCCTCGCTCAAGGGCCGTCGCCAGGCCCGTGTCATCAAACAGCTGGCAGACGTCTTCGCTGAAAGACGAAACGACCGGCCCGTCGGCCGCCAACCATGCCTGCTGCTGATATCGCTCGTCGGACCAACGGCGCAATGCATCGACGACGCCGACTTGATCCACCCCGGCCACCGTCTCGATGACCACGTCGCGCACCTCAGGGAGGAGGATCTCCGCGCCGAGCGACTCGAACGAGTGATCGAGTGGAAGACCTAGTCCCTCGGCTTGCTGCTCGGCTAAGGCGTCTGCCAATGCTTCACACTCAGGCCGAACTAGCTCCACACCGATTGCTCGCCGGTCCCTGCAATCGATCCGCATCCCCGAATCCCTCAGCCGAAAAGTTACGCTCCCCTCGGGACAGAGAATCACCACTTCCGCCACTTCGCCCCTCGCCAGACTCCGCAAGCGCGCCTCAATGTCGCATCGCTCCTCGTTGACAAACTGCACACAGACCAGATCAGGGGTGGAGATATCAAGTCGCATGGCCCGTTCTCATCCTAGTACTGTCGGTCCGAAAAAATCAAAGAACTGGTCTGCTGCGTAGTGGGCTATTCCGAGTGACACTTTTGGTCACGCGTCCACCGCCATGAACTCTTTAAGGCTTGCTGGGAGATTGCCGGCTGTCCGGCACGGATAACGGTTTCCGCAGGCTGGACACAGCCACCAGAGCCGGCTGTCTTCGGTGCGGCTGACTACCCAATTGGTGTTGCTGCAATCGCAATTTTTGCACGCTTCGTAGCTTTTGCTGTAGCCAAGCAGTTCTTCTTTCGTGACCGTAGCCGTAATAAAGAACCGTGTGGTAAGGTCGCTCCAAACTCCAGAGGTGATCTGTCACCTTTAACATCAAAGCGGCGGTCTGACGACGCCAGGATGCCACTGCCCATCGGCCGTGCTATAACCGCCCGTCTCGTCGTCCGCACCGTCCGACCATTCGCAGTCCAACTCAATTGGAATGGCTCAACAACGGCAGGCCGGCTGCGCGATCGGCCCGCCGCAAGCGCTACGACCTAGTGTTTTGCAACACTCGCTCGCGACCCAAGCGACGAGCCCAAAAGCTTGCAACCGGAGAAAGGCACTACTGCCATGATCATCTGTCCCGGCTGCCGTTATCAGATGGCCGACGCCCCTGCCCTCGCGGGCCAACGGGTCGCTTGCCCCCAGTGCGCGATTCAGTTCCAGCTTCCCGGCGGCGCACCTCCGTTACCCCCGACGACCACGTCACTCCAGCCAATCCCTCCTTCAACGTTCCATCGCCCGACTTACTCTCCGCAACGTTCCCCGTACGCAGGCAAGTCAGCAGCCCAGCAAGTGGCCGAAGGAATGCAAAAGTATCACTTCCTCATCATCGGCCTGATTGCCCTCATCGCCTTCGGCGCAGCCGTCATCGCTTCGATGGTCAACAAGAGTCAGAACAACTCGCCGGCCGTCAACGCAGGCCCCGCGACAACTCAAACAGGACCTTGATCAAACCCGTTCTTGGAGACTTGCTCCTAGAAAATAGTAAGCACACTTCGTGTGCCGTGTCTTTTCCTCAAGCAATACCATGCAGACACGGCACACGGAGTGTGCCTACTACTTTGGTTCACTCCCTAAAAGTAGCTGTCCCGGTTGCTGCCGTCAAAACCAGCCTTTCGGCAGGCAGCACTTCTTGAATCGCTTGCCGCTGCCGCAGGGACACAAGTCATTCCGGCCGAGTTTTTCTTCGAGCAGCTTGTCGCCGTGGACGATTCGCACTCCTCGTTTGACCTTCGTCTCGGAAGGATAGCCGCGACGTCGTTTACGCATGGGCCTGAAAGGAGTGATCGTCGGAGTGATGGAGTCGATCGTCTTGATTGTGCTGATCCATGGGACACCGTCCTTTGTTCTGCGGTTAAGGAAACGATGGCAGTAGGACACGCGAACGAGCGATGGGTTCGCGATCGTGCTTTGTGAGCAACTCAAAGAGGCAATGCCAGCATCGGGCGCTAAGGAAAATTACTTCCCTTATTCCGTCCTCGAACGACCAAGACTTTCTTGCTTCTGCCGAAAAACGTCTGCATATTCAGGGCGAACCTTCCCCGAGCTATTCTGCGAGGTGGGCGATGGTCCGACACGTCAAGGCGTGGATTCTGCGAGCGCTGGGTACGCTGAGTCTGCTCGTATCGACCGGGCTGATCCTGGGATTCGCTGCGGGAGGTTTCTCCTCCGAAGATCGGGCGGCCGATGTGAGCACTGCCGACACGCTGCGACACTTGCTTGCCGGAGAAGGCGAGCCACGGATGCCCGAAAGCGAAGGTGATCTGCGAGGAACCTTTCCCGTTCTGCCGTCGCCAACCCGTGCGGAATTCGACGCCAACTTGGAGAGATCGGCGGCTGGCGGACGCTTCATGCCAGAAGCTTCAACCCTGGCGAGTCACGGCGGCGGCTAGTTCAGCAACGGTCCTCGCTCGTGCGACCACCGGAGCTTGGGCGGTGGTTGAGTGCGCTTTCACTTCCAAGAAATGGATCAAGCTGCATGCGCTGGGAATATCGCACTTTGAACATTCAGCCTGGTGGATTCTGGGGTGGCAAGGTTGACGATGACCAACTCGGCCGGGCGCTCAACCAATTGGGCGATTCCGGCTGGGAACTTTGCAACTCGTTCGAAACAAACCGGGGCAACGGCGCATCCGCGGAAGTGGTGCTGATCTTCAAGCGACCGGGCGAAGAGATCCTGCAAGCCGTGGTGCATAAGTAGCTTGCTAGATCAAGGACACTTCGTCGACTCACCAATTATCTCGCAGTGGGTTAATAGCGGCGGCTGCAGAAGCTCGGTGTGCGCTGGAAGTCTGCGAAGCGCGTAGGCGGCAGCGCGACTCTTTTGCACCGCTTGAGCCGGACCACCTGCAGAGCGCCAAGAAAGACCGGCAGTAAAAAAACTTTCCCTCACCGTTTGAAGCGATCGGCTGCACCGGTGAACGACTTGCAACCTGGCTGCCCGATCGTTCCGCAGAAAGTTAGATACTTTTCCGCGGCTGCATCGTCCAATCTTTGCCGCGGCGGCTCGAAGACAGTCCGGCGGCGGCAATTGGCAGTTTTTGCCAGCGGGAGCGAGGACGATGATCTCACTGATACAGGCTTGGGTCGCGAAGCTTCTCAGTTCTCTGGTTCTACTCGGCTCGCTGGCAGTGGCGCTGTATGTCATCGCTGGAGGACTGCCCAGGCAAAGTGACACGGCAGCTGAAGTGAGCACGGGCGACATGCTGCACCACCTGCTCACCGGTAGCGGAGACTTGCCCAAAGGTGAAATGGAATTCGAAGGCTGCTGGACCGAATTGCCTGCTCCGAGCCGCGAGGAGCTGGATGAGAACCTGCGAAAAACGCTGTCGAAGAAAAACTTCCGACGCTACGACCAACCGGCAAGCATGACCGACGAACTCTCGGTAGAAGATTGAGGTCGGTGACTTCTCGAACCGCTCCGCGCGAAGAGCCGTTGGGGGTTGGGCACACCGTATGCTCCTGCTTGCGCGATTCTCTCACGTTGCAGCTCTTTCGATTGGGAGGGCTGCGGGTGTTACAGCGGGTCGCAGAACAGGAGTGACAACATGTCCACGGTACGAACACGCGATGTGGCAGTCGGAGTTTTCTCGGATCGGGCTCAGGCGCAGCAGGCGGTCGCCGAGCTGAAGCGAAATGGCTTCACGGAAGGCGAGATCGGCATCACGAGCCGGCATGAGGAAGGGACGATCGCTGGCGACAAGGAGACCAGCACCGGCTCGAAAGCCGACGAAGGTGCGGTCGCCGGATTGGCGGCGGGAGCTGGCGTGGGCGCACTTTGGGGACTGGGGATTCTCGCAGGTGTCATCCCCGGCATTGGGCCAGCAATTGCCGGCGGCACACTCGGAGTGTTGCTGTCGAGCGCCGCGGCCGGTGCAGCAACGGCGGGCCTCGCGGGCGCGCTGATCGGGCTCGGCATTCCAGAAGAGGATGCCACGTTCTACCAGGACGAGTTCAAAGCGGGCCGGTCGATCGTGACGGTGAAGGGCTCGCGCCACGCCGAAGCATCGGCAATTCTCAATCGCTTCGGTGGCTACGACGCGGCAGCCCCGCGCGGCACGCCTGGCAATCCGCGGTAGCGAAAGTAGAGAGTCAGGCGTAGACAGTCAACAATTCGAATGACGTTAAGGGGCGGCCCTGCGGGCCGCCCCTGTGCTATTTAATAGGATGTTGTACTGCGAGTAAGCAATCAGACGGAGATCTAAGGATGCGCTGGGAGTATCAAACGCTGAAATTCGATCCCAATCAATTCTTCAGTGTGAATGTGGACATTGACGGTCTCCAGCAGGAACTGAATCGGCTCGGCCAACATAGTTGGGAGCTTTGCAATTCGTTTGAGACCAACCGTGGAAGCGGTAGGACGGCCGAAGTTGTCATGATCTTTAAGCGGCCCACCGGGGACATCCTTTGAGCTGCAGCCAAGCACCGTTCCGGTGTGTCGTGTCGAGCGTATGGCCGCCTAACTCGCGAATCGCCAGCAGTTTGTAGCCTGCTGCCCGAATCGGCCCCGAAATTGGCTAATACCGGAAGTTTCGGGCCGGTCGGGGGGTGCGAAACAGCCCGTTTCGGAGCGCTTTTGGCTGTGAGTCGTCTATACTTATAGACGGGTCTGGCGCATGCATGCGGCGGACTGGACGGGGGCAGGCTTTCTCTTCTCGGCGGTGACGTATGGCGACTGGTGCAGCTCATGGCGGAACTCGCTCCGAGGCGGTTCGAGCCAATGACGCTTTGAGCTATCGGCAGGCCATCGATCGCCAGCTCAACCGCACCCGCCGCCAGGTGAAGCTTGTCGAACTGGGCGCTAGTAGCGTTCTGCTCCTGGCCGGGGTGCTCGGCTTTCTGCTCCTGGCTTCGTTGGTAGATCACTGGGTCATTTCGCTGGGCCATGTCGGCCGAACGGTGTTGCTCGGAGTGCTGCTCGCCGGCGTGGCCTGGTATGCCTGGCAAAAGGTTCTGCCGCTGCTCCTGCGGAGCATCAACCCGGAATATGCCGCGCATGCGATCGAAGAGAGCACTCCGAGCCTGAAGAACAGCCTGCTCAACTTTCTGCTGCTGCGTCGTTCGCCGGCCAGCGTGAAAGAGGTTGTGCTTGAAGCGCTCGAGAAGCGAGCGGCCACCGACATCGCAGCCGTGCCTGTCGACGCGGCGGTCGATCGCTCGAAGGTCATCCGCATGGGCTACCTCCTCGTCGGCATGATGGCCGTTCTGGGGTTGTATAAGGTTCTATCTCCGAAGGATCCCTTTCAGACGGTCGCCCGCGTGTTCGCGCCTTGGGCCGACATCGCCCGCCCGTCGCGCGTCCAGATCAGCGACGTGCAGCCGGGCTCAGACGAGGTATATATCGGCGAGACGGTGACGGTGTCGGCTGCAGTAGCTGGTGCCCGGGACGGCGATCCGGTAAGCGTGGTCTACAGCACGGCCGACGGCACGGTGATTGACCAGCGTGTGCCGATGACGGCGGCGAGCGGCGGACGCTTCGAGGCGACGCTGCCAGCGGGCGGCGCTGCGGGAACCGTCTCGTCCACTGGCGGATTGCAGCAGAACACGATTTATCGAGTGGAAGCGGGCGATGCGGTGACCTCGGAATATCGGCTAAGCGTGATCGCCGCGCCACGGATCGTCGTTGAAAAAGTCGAATACGCTTTTCCGGCCTATGCGCGCAAGGCGCCGCAATCGACTGAACGAGGCGATTTGAAGGGCCTCGAAGGGACTCGCGTGATGATCACGGCGCGCGCGAATCAGCCGATCAAGACGGCGTGGATCGAGTTCGATCCCGATCCCAAATCCGGCCCGGCCGAGACGATGAAGCTGGACGTCAGCGGCGACCAGGCCACCGGCGTGCTGGTGCTCCAACTGCGGGCCGATCGCCGGACGTCGTGGCGCAATGCCTATCAACTGCGGTTCATCAACGAGCGGCAGCAGCAGAGCCAGCAACCGGTTCTGCACGGCATCGAAGTGCTGCGCGACCTGCCGCCAGAGGTGGAAATTATCGCGCCGCAAGCGCGCGAGATCGACGTGCCCGAGAACGGAGCTCAAACCATTGAGGTCCGCGCCGTCGATCCGGACTTCGGCCTTACCAAGGTCGACCTAATGGGGCGAGCGCGGAATCGAGAAGTGGTGATTCGCTCGCTGCTCGAGCCAGCCGACGGCGAGTTGCCGCAGGTTTCGCGGAAGTTCACCTTCCGTCCGAGCGAGTGGAAGTGGAAAGCGGGCGACGTTCTCACCTACTGGGCAGTTGCCGAAGACAACCGGACGGCGGTTCCGTCGGTCGCGAGTGTTCGCGGCGCGGCCATGCCGACGCCCGATCCGCAGCCGAATGTGGCGAAGACCGAGCAATATGTCATTCGCGTCGTGCCTGCTCGCGCTCCGGACGAGCGCGGTGGCGCTGCCAACGATCCGAATGCGGCTGGCAACGAGGAGCAGCCAGCGGAGGTCAACGACGCAGCGGGACAAAACGATTCGCCGATGAACGCCGGGCAGCGAGGCAAGTCGAACAAGGGCGACAATCAGTCCGCAAGTGAAATGGGCGACACTCAAAAGGGCGAAAACTCGGAGCAAGGCGATAAAGGCAACAGCAGCTCGCAGAAGAGCAATCAATCCGGCGAGAACAGTCAGCAAAGCAGCGGATCGGATTCAGGCGACGGCGATAGCCAGTCGCAGCAGGGGGGCGGTTCGAGCTCATCCGGCGAAATGGGCGAAAGTGGCAGCCAAAACAGTGGCGACGCCTCGGCTGGCGGCGAAAGCGGCGGTTCCGGAAAGCCAGACAGCAATCCCGGCGGTCAAAGCGGTGCCCAATCCGGCAACCAAGCCGGCTCGCAAGAGAGCGGTGAACCGTCGGAAAGCGGCTCACAAGGCGGCGGCTCGCAAGGCGGTACGCAACAGAACAGCCGCAGCAACGGCGACGAACCTCAGCAGAGCGACGAGAGCGGCGACTCAGCAGGCCAGCAGGGATCGCGCAGCGGCCGAGGCGGCTCCGGTTCCAAGAAACCAGAGCATGATGGCGATGTGTTTGACAAACTGCTCGAAGAGATGCAGCAGCAAGAAGGAGATGCCTCGCAGCAATCGGGTGAGAGCGGTCAGGGGGGCAAGCAACCGGGCGAGAATAATGCGGGACAAAATAACGCAGGTCAAAATGCCCAAGGCGGCAATCAGCGCGATCCAATGAACGGAAGCAAGTCCGCGGGTAACGACGCAGAGGGATCTGAAGCCGAGAATCAGGCGGACCAGGGTAATCCTGACGGGAACCAAAAGGGTGGTCGCGGGGGCAAAGATAAGTCGGCTCAGGACAACGCAGCGCAGCCCGACGGCCAGAATTCGGGCGGTGGTGAAAAGGCTCAAGGAGGCAAAGAGCAGCCCGGGAAGAGCGGCTCGCAAGGAGGCAAGTCTGGCAAGGCCGGCAAGAATCGACCGCAGCCGGACGGCGCGCAGGGTACGCCAGACGCAGCCGGAGCAGAGAAGTCCGACGGTCAGCAAGGCACTCCCCAGCAACCGATGGGGCAAGACAACTCGCAAGGCAAAGGCCCGAACGATCAGAAAGCGCCTGGCGAAGGGGGTCGGCCTCAAGGTGCCGCGCGCACGGACGAAGGCGATCCGAAATCGGACAAGCAAGGCACCGGTGAACCGAAGGAAGCGGGCGCTGGTCAGAATGGCGACTCCGGCGCCGGGAAGAACAGCCAAGACAAAACCGGCTCGGGCCAAGGACAGGAAACCAACCGAGATCGTCAGAAAGAAATGAGCGACTCAGGCACCGCACCCGAGAACGGCGAAACGAGCGCACCGAGCGGTAGCAAGCGTCAGTCGGATTCCAAAGGCGGCACGTCCGGCGATCGGAGCGGCGGAGGGAGCAAAGGCGCGGGACAATCGGGAGGTCAGGAAGGGAACGACACCGCGGGCAGTAACAGCGCCGCGGACGAGGGGGCCGGCGCCGCGAACGAGACCGGCATGGGCGAGACAGGCAGCAGGGGCGGCCAAGGTGAGAAGTCGGATGGCAAAACCGGCTCTGCGGGCGATGAGAAAGGCGACGGTAGTTCTTCTCGCTCCGGCGAAAATGGCAGCGAGAAAGGTGGCTCATCAGGCGGACAGCCAGCATCAGGTCAGCAGAACCAGCCAATGAGTCAAGGCGAGAGCGATCCGCAGTCCAGTGAAGGGGATGCCGCAGGCAATCAATCGCAGAACAACCAGTCGGCTGGCGCTCGCGGCAAAAAGCCAGGTAGCGGTACCGGCCCGGTGGTCGGCGGCGGTGTCGACGCCGATCGTCCGCCAGCGGGCTACACGTCAACTGGTGAATACACGGAAGCCGACAAGGCGAATCTCGACTTCGCCAAGAAAGCCACCGACCTCGTGCTGAGCAAGCTGAAGGAACAGGAGCACGATCCCGACCCGGAACTGCTCGACCGCATGGAAATGACTCGCGAGCAGATGCAAGACTTCGTCCGCCGCTGGGATCGACTCAAGAGCGAGGCCGAGCGCGATCCAAACGCAGCCCGCGAACTGAACGATGCGCTGCGCAGCCTCGGCCTCAAGGATCCGAAGCAGCGCAAGCGAGCCGGCGGCAATGCGAGCGACGATCAGCGCGGGCTGCGCGACTCGGGCACCCGCGTGCCGCCTCCAAGCCGCTACCGGGATCAGTTCGATGCCTTCCGTAAGGGAGCCGCACGAGCCAGCAATCGGTAGTAAACTGCCAGAGATGAGCGTTGGTGCATAGAGAAGCAACTAACGTGGCCCCGACTGCTCGCGGCTTTCGCCGCCACGCTTCGCTTTAGGCCCCGCCACCCCTCCGCTCCGCGTTTCTGGCTAACGTTTGATAAAGCTCGACTCTTGAGGCCCCATGACGGTCGTCACTCCCCGCTACCTCGTTCCCTTTCATCCGCGTCGGCTGCCTCACTTTTTCACCGACGTGCTCGTTCTTGGCGGCGGACTCGCAGGGCTGCGGGCTGCCAACGCGATCGATCCATCGCTCAATGTGCTGGTGATCACGAAGGATGCGATCACCCAATCAAACAGCAACTATGCCCAAGGCGGTATCGCGGGTGTGCTTGATCCGGACGACCGTTTTGAAGAGCACATCCAAGACACGATCGTCGCCGGAGGAACGCTGTGCGACACGACCGTGGTCGACATGGTGGTGCGCGAAGCGCCCAAGCGGATCCAGGAACTTGCCGAGTGGGGCACGCAGTTCGACGAATTGGCCGGCCGGATCACGCTCGGCCGCGAAGGGGGGCATAGCCACAATCGCATCGTGCATGCCCTTGGGGATATGACCGGCAAGGAAGTGATGCGGGCCATGATCGAGCGCACACTCGCGCTCCCCAACGTGCGCGTGTGGCCCAATACGTTCACGATTGACTTGCTCACGCACGAGGGCGTCTGTCGCGGGTCGATTGTTTCCAATGAGCATCATGAAAAGATGCTTGTTTGGGCGAAGCAGACCATTCTGACCACTGGCGGCGCCGGACAAATCTATCGCGAATCCACGAATCCAGCGGTTGCCACAGCTGATGGACATGCGATGGCCTATCGCGCGGGGGCTCGGCTCCGGGATATGGAGTTCATGCAGTTCCACCCGACGGTGCTCTACATCGCTGGCGGCAGCCGCAGCCTGATCACTGAGGCGATTCGCGGTGAGGGAGGCTGGCTCGTCGATCGCCACGGCGTGCGGTTCATGCACGAGTACGATCCGCGCGGCGAACTGGCGCCACGCGACATTGTCTCACAGGCGATCGTCACGCAGATGGAGAAGACACAGCATCCCTGCGTTTATCTCGACGTGACTCACCTCGATGCGACGTTTGTGAAGAAGCGTTTTCCCGGCATTGCAGCAGCGTGCTTGAAGTTCGATATCGATATCACGCGAGACAAGATTCCTGTTCGTCCGGGGGCTCATTACATGATCGGTGGCGTGGTGGTCGATTTGCAGGGCCGCACGTCGCTTCCCGGCTTGTGGGCCGCGGGCGAGGTCAGTTCGTCCGGCTTGCATGGCGCCAATCGGCTGGCGTCGAACAGCTTGCTGGAGGGGCTGGTTTACGGAGCCCATGCCGGGATGTCCGCCTCGGCTGAGGCACTGGAAATGAGCGACGAACTGAGAACTTATCCGCTTGAGAATCAGGTAGTCGCTCCGCCGGCCGAGGCACTGGATCTGGCCGACATTTTGAACTCACTCAAGAGCCTGATGTGGCGCAATTGCGGCGTGCGGCGCGACAGCCAGCGGCTGGTCGAAGCACTTGATGCTGTGGATCAATGGCGGCGCTATGTGCTAACACGACAGTTCGACGACAAACGCGGCTGGGAATTGCAGAACTTGCTCGCGGTGGCTCGAGTGATGATCCAAGCAGCACTCGCGCGCGAGGAATCTCGCGGCACACATTTGCGAACCGACTTTCCGATGGTTGACGATGCCCGCTGGAATAAACATCTGTGGTTTGAACGGGACGAGTTCGCGGCGACGGAGAGGTTCGGTTCGTCGTAATCCACGAGTAGCTGAATTCGCCAGAATTCAGACAAGCGACCTCCGATTGCCGGGAGTCTGATTGTGCGACTTCAGCCACGAAGCTCAGGGCATGAAACCGAAAAAGCTGGTCTGCGGCCCTCCCGATGGGTTATCATAATCGGTGCTTGCCACGCTTTCCCGCCAGCGTCTCTCCAAGGTGCATTGCATGCGCTTGCTCACCTCATTCGTCGCTTCGCTACTGCTCGTCACTGTAAGTCAGGCGGACGAAGGCCTGTTCAAAGAGAGAGTCGCGACGGTCCTCGAGAAGCGCTGTGTCAGTTGCCACAGCGATGAGACACCGAAAGGTGGCTTGTCGCTGCAATCTCGCGACAAGGCCTTTACGGGCGGTGAGAGCGGCGTCGCCATCTCAGCTGGCAAGCCGGACGAGAGCTTAATCCTCGACTATGTCTCGGGAGATCAGCCCGAGATGCCCAAAAAGGGCCCGCCGCTGACGAAAGAGGAAGTCGCCTCCATCCGCGAGTGGATCTCGGCTGGCGCTGTCTGGCCGAACGAGCATGTGCTGCAGGACCGGAGTCTTGCCGATCTGAATTGGTGGTCGCTGCAACCGCTTTCCCGCCCTGCCCTGCCCCAACTCTCTGCCGACGACGCGGCCCGTGTCCGCACACCGATTGATGCATTTGTGCTCGCTAAACTCCGCGAGCAACGCTTGGCGATGTCCCCAGAAGTCGACCGCCGGACGCTCATTCGCCGCTTGTACTTCGATCTGATCGGCCTCGCTCCGTCTCCGGAAGAAGTCGCTGCCTTTGTTGCCGACACTGACCCAAAAGCCTACGAAAAAGTTGTCGATCGGCTGCTCGAATCGCCCCAGTATGGTAAGCGTTGGGCTCGACACTGGCTCGACGTGGTGCACTACGCCGATACGCACGGGTACGACAAGGACAAGCTCCGTCCGAATGCCTGGCCCTATCGCGACTATGTCATCCGCGCGCTCAACGAAGACAAACCTTACGAGCGATTCATCCTGGAACAACTTGCCGGTGACGTGCTTTATCCCGAGACCGTCGACGGCAACGTCGCGGTCGGCTTTATTTCCGCCGGGCCGTGGGATTTTGTCGGCCATGCGGAAGTGCCGGAGACGAAGATCGACGGCATGATCGCTCGCAATCTGGATCGCGACGACATGGTGATGACCACCATGAACGCGTTCTGCGGCGTTACGACGCAGTGCGCCCGCTGTCACAACCACAAGTTCGATCCAGTGACAATGGAGGACTATTACAGCCTGCAAGCCATCTTCGCCGCCGTCGACCGGGCCGATCGGCCCTATGATGCTGACCCGAAGGTGGCTCGTCAGCGAGCCGAACTGGAAAGCAATCGCCAGCAACTCGTCGCGGCCAGCAAACAAATCGAGGCCAAGGTCAAAGAGCAGGGTGGCGAAGAACTGACGAGAATCGACGCTCGCCTGGCACAACTGAGCGCTCAGCCAGCCGGTGCAGAGCGGCCGGAGTTTGGCTACCACAGCGCCATCGAGCCGCGGGCTGATCTTGCGAAGTGGGTGCAGGTCGATCTCCGCACGAGCCAACCGATCGAACAAATCGTCATCGTCGGCTGCAACGACAACTTCAACAACATCGGTGCCGGCTTCGGTTTCCCGGTGCGCTACAAGATCGAAGTGAGCGACTACCCGACGTTTGCCTCGGAGGTGACGACCGTGGTCGACCAAACCGGTGCGGACCTGCCCAATCCGGGCGTGCGGCCGCAAACCGTGAAGCTCGATGGAGTGAAAGGACGTTACGTTCGGGTGACGGCGACTAAGCTCGCTCCCCGCATGAACGACTTTATCTTCGCCCTGGCCGAGTTGATCGTGAAGTCGCCCGCTGGGACGAACGTGGCAGTCGGCGCGGAGGTCACGTCGCAGGATTCGATCGAAGCACCAGTTCGCTGGTCGCGCAAGAACCTGACCGATGGCTACTGCTTCGGCGTCGCCAGGGAAGCGGGCAAAGAAATCGAAGAACTGCAAACCGAGCGCGACGAACTCATCAAGCGAGTCCTCTCCAGCGGACTTGCCGCAGAGATGGAAGCCAACCGAACTGCACCTAAGAAAGTAGAAGAACAGATCGCCGCTTTGCCCCCCCGACAACTCGTATACGCGGGCGTGGTCCACCATGGCAGCGGAAACTTCGTCGGGCGCGGTGCGAGCGGTGGCAAGCCGCGCGACATTCACGTGCTTGCACGAGGTGAAGTGAGCAAGCCTGGCAAACTCGTCGGCCCTGGCGTTCCGCCTTTAGTCGAAGGATTGCCGTCTCGTTTTGAATTGCCGGAAGGGCATACCGAAGGCGACCGCAGAGCTGCCCTGGCCAACTGGATTGCCAGCAAGAGCAATCCGCTCACCTGGCGAGTGATTGTGAATCGCGTCTGGCAGTATCACTTCGGTCGGGCGATTGTTGATTCGCCGAACGATTTTGGACGCATGGGCCAACAGCCGAGCCATCCGGAGTTACTCGACTGGCTGGCCGTGGAGTTTCGGGATGGTCGCCAATCGCTGAAGGATCTGCATCGTTTGATGGTCAACAGCGCGACCTATCGCCAGTCCTCCGCGGCGAGCGAAGCGTTCGAGAAAGTGGATGCTTCGAACGTTTATCTGTGGCGCTACAGCCGCAAACGCTTGGATGCCGAGTGTGTTCGCGACGTCACCCTGCAAGTGGCCGGCAAACTCGACAAAACGATGGGCGGACCAGGTTATTGGGACTTTGTTCTGGAGAAGCCAGAGCATTCGCCCCACTTCCAGTATCACAAGCAGGACCCAGACGATCCGAAGACCCATCGCCGTTCAATCTACCGCTTCATCGTCCGCTCGGCGCCAGATCCCTTCATGGAATCGCTCGACTGTGCGGATCCGTCGCAGATGGTCGAGAAGCGAAACGAGACGATTAACGCCCTTTCGGCTCTGACGCTCATGAACAACAAGTTCATGGTTCGCATGAGCGAGCACTTTGCCGCGCGCGTCTCCGGGGCGGGCAGCACCTCGGCGGAGCGAGTACGCGAAGCATTCCGGCTTGCGCTCGGCCGTGAACCGACGCAGCAGGAAGTGACCCAACTCGCCGCCTATGCCGACGAGTTTGGCCTGCCGAACACCTGCCGAGTGATTCTAAACCTGAACGAATTCGTATTCGTTGACTGAGTCGTCAAATCGTCAATCTGGAACAGGTAATCTCGCCTGTTCCATCTATCTGAGAGAATCTACGGCGTGGCAGAAACCTAAATCGTCTCGCCATCGCGTGTGTAGGTTAGCACTGCGTCTTCCACGCGGATCTTCCGGGCCTGTTGCGGCGCGGCGGCGAAGATGGTGTCGAGATAGGCTTGAAAGCGCTTCGGCACGACGTGATAGAAGTTGTGCTTGCCGTCGCGGCGGCATTCGATGATGCCAGCCACGCGGAGCAGAGCCAGGTGATGGCTAACAGCGGGCTGGCTCTGGCCAAGCAATTCGCAGAGCGTGCGAACGTTCAGTTCTTCGCGTTGCATCAGGAAGTAGAGCACTCGCAGCCGCGTCTCATCGGCGAGTAGTTTGAATAGCTGCACGAGGTCGCGTGCCGTGTCGTCCGCGAGTGGACTGAGTGGCGCAGTGCCAGCGTCGGACGTCGCTGAACCATGATGCGGCGCCGACACGGACTGATTTTCGCTGTGCATGGTTTCCGAAAGTACAGTGGCCATTGGGTCCCTCGCAAATCTGTTCCTGCTTGGTGGCGCAACGCTCCAAATGGGTACAAAACACCCTCTGCGACGCGCCACGAACAAAGCGGCGGCGTCACCATGAGGACGCTTCCTGCTTCCGACCATGAAAGCACACACTCGGCGAGGCCATGGAACGGCCCGACGAAGTGGCACCCTACCCGTTGCGTATTTCGAACCTAACGCTGAGATGAGTCTGTTCGCTTGGTTTGCTGCCGGCGCCACAGAACATGGCGATGGGAGTTGTCGGCAGACAAACGCCTCTTCTCAATGCGCGGGTTATTCTAAGCCCGGGGCCAAACGTTTGGAAATAGCCGCGACGGTCGGCAGCCCGCATTTTCTCGCGAATTTTGTACAAAATGCTGGCATTGCTCGCAGTTGACACCTGCGTACCCCTCTTGAGAGTGCGTCCATCCAAACGCAACTTGGTTGTTGGTGCGCCGCTCGACGCGTATTCTGTGCCTGTGTGAACTAATCCATCAGGGCGTTTTGCGGAGTAATCGGGTCCGATGCCGCCGATCTTTCGCGCTATCTTTCCGCTTCTTTTTCTAGCGCTGCTCGGGGTGGCGTTTGCCTGGTCCATCTCCTTCGAGGAACTTCCTCCGGCGGATTTTGCTTTCGACAACGGCAACGAAGTGCAGACCGTCGACCCCGCACGGGCGACCGGCAATCCAGAGAATCGCATCCTCAATGCCCTCTTCGAAGGCCTGCTTCGCAGCCTGCCTGAGGCTGGCTGGGAGCAGAAGTATGCTCCCGACGACAATGTGCCGATGACGCCGCAGCCGGCGATGGCCGATTGGCCGGAGATCTCTGAAGACGGCCGCGTTTACACCTATCGCATTAAGGAAAGCCGGAAGTGGTCCGACGGCTCTCCGGTCACAGCGCACGACTTTGCCTGGTCTTGGATGCGTGTTCTACATCCCGAATCAGCCAGCCAGTACGCCTACCAGCTTTACTACCTGAAGGGTGGCCGGGCGTACAACACGATGCAATTGGAAAGCGGTGCTCTTGTCGAAGTCGAACTGGCCGATCGTCCTAAGCCCCTGCAACTTTTTCCGCAAGGCACGCTGCTACATGGCACACTCAAAGAAATTCTGAAGCCGGAAGAACCGGTGGTTCCGGAAGGGGCTTCTGAGGAACGCAAGAATCGGATTCAGGGCGAGTGGGAAGAAAAGTGGGTGTATCTCGTCGAATTCGAAGGCAAAAAGGGAGGTAAGCCGACGGTTCGGGCGTTTTCCAAAAAGCCTCGACTCTCGCAATCGCTCTACGACGGTGAAATCGAAGCATGTATGTGGGTGCTGACCGACTTCGAGAAGACGGTCGGAGTGACGGCGATCGACGAAAGAACGCTGGTCGTTACACTGAACTCGGCGACTCCCTACTTCAATGAACTGGTCGCCTTCTACACCCTCTATCCGGTGCACCGGCCGACGATCGAGAAGTACGGCTCACCTGGCTGGGCGAAGCCGGAGTATCTCGTCGGCAACGGTCCCTTCACGATGGAGTTCCGCCGCATCCGCGATCGCATCCGCCTCAGAAAGAACCCGCTGTACTGGGACGCGGAAAACGTCAAGCTGAACTCGATCGATGCGATGGCGGTGAAATCTGAGACCACTTCTCTCAACCTGTATCTCGACAATCAAATCGATTGGGCGACGGTCATGCCGGTTTCGACCATTCCGAAGTTGAAAAAGGAATTCGCGAATCAATTCCATTCCGCGCCAATGCTCACCGTGTATTTTTACCGAGTGAACACGACGCGGCCTGGCCTGGACAATCCCAAGGTGCGGCGGGCGCTGAATCTGGCGATCGACAAGGCGAACATTTGCCAAGTCATTACCCGCGCCGGTGAAGTGCCGGCAACCACCTACGTGCCTCCCGGTCTTGCAGGCTACGAAAGCCCGCCGGGGCACAAGTACGACGTCGACAAGGCTCGCGAACTGCTGGCCGATGCTGGTTATCCGGACGGACGCGGCTTGCCCCCTGTCGAGATCCTCTACAACGACCTCGACGTTCACCGGACCATCGCCGAGCGAATTCAGCAAATGTGGCGAGACAATCTTGGAGTGGATGCCCGCTTGCGCGGACTCGAGTGGGGCGTGTATCTCGATGCTCAGGACAAGCTCGATTACGGCGTCGCCCGCGCCGGCTGGATCGCTGACTATCCCGATCCGAACACCTTCCTGGACATGTTCGTCTCCGACAATCCCCAGAACCAAACCGGCTGGAAGAATGCTCGCTACGACGAACTGATTTCCGGAGCGAGCCAGGAGAGCGACTCCCAGAAGCGGCTGGCGATGTTGAGCGAAGCAGAGACGATCCTGCTCGAAGAAATGCCGATTATGCCGATTTACTTCTACGTTTCAAAGAATTTGGTGAAGCCGCACGTGCGCGGATTCTTTAACAACGTTCAAGACTTGCATCCGCTGACGCTCATCGAAGTCGACAAGCAGGCTAAAGCTAAAGCCATTCGATTTGGTACTAGCGAAGAAGTCGCGGGAGGCGCTCGATGAGTCGTCGTTTGCTTGGACTTGCCATGGTGCTCGGTAAACGGGTCCTGTGGATGCTGCTCACGCTCTGGATTGTGTTCACCATCACGTGGATTCTGATGCGGCTGGTGCCCGGCGGTCCGTACTCCGCTGAGAAGAAGGTGCCGCCCGCCATTCAGCGGAACCTTGAAGCTCAGTTCCGAATGAACGAGCCGTTGCCGGTCCAATATGGGTCGCAGATTTGGGACGGCCTGCATGGCAATCTGCGACTTTCAATGAAGTTGCAGGACTACTCGGTGAATGAGGTCATCGCTCAGGGTTTTCCGGTGTCGGCATCGCTCGGCATCTTCGCTCTGTCGTTCGCATTGCTCTTTGGAACCGCGGCGGGAGTGATCTCGGCAGTTCGCAGGAACTCCTTCTTCGACTATTCCTTCATGGCCGCGGCCACGCTGGGCATTGCGGTGCCCAATTTTGTGCTCGCGGGCATCGCGATTCTGATCATTGTCTTCGAGTGGCATCTGCTGCCGCCGGCCGGCTGGGGAAGTCGGCAACACATTTGGCTGCCGGCGCTATGCCTTGCCGCTCCGTACACGGCTTACGTCGCGCGACTTACTCGGGCTGGCATGCTCGAGGTGCTCAATCTCGACTACATCCGCACGGCGTATGCAAAAGGCTTGTCGCCGCGGACTGTCATCGTAAAACATGCCTTGCGCGGCGCGATCTTGCCGGTGGTTTCGTACATTGGTCCGGCGGCCGCCGGCATTTTGACCGGCTCGCTCATTCTGGAGCGCATCTTCAACATTCCTGGCATGGGGAGCCATTTCATCGAAGCCGCCAGCCAGCGCGACTATACGCTCGCTATGGGTATCGTGCTCGTGTCGACCATTCTCGTGTACGTGATGAATATGCTCGTCGATATCTCGTACGCGGTGATCGATCCGCGGGTGAAAATGGAGTAGCCGCGTGACGAGCGACGCACCCACCATCGATCGGCCCGGCGACTCCGCCGCCGATCCGCTGAAGAATTCCGCCGCCCGCGATCGCTATGAGCAGCTGCTCGCTGAAGCGTCGCGAATCAAAGGCGTATCGCTGTGGCGCGACGCTTGGCGTCGGCTGCAGCGCAACTGGGCAGCGATGGCATCGCTGGTGCTCTTGGTTCTGATTGTCCTGCTCGCGTTCTTCACGCCCCTTTTGCCACTGCAATCGCCACAGCTGCAAGTAGCCGACGACGACCATATCTACCTGCCCCCGAATCTCCACGCGGTTCAGCTTCCGTTTGACGCCGCGAAAATTGCTGAGTACGAAGACGAAACCGACAAGCTGCGCGAGCAGCTGACCCAAGCCGATGGCCCCGATAATAAGCGTGAATTCGGCGACCAGATCGACGCGCGCGAGCGCCGGCATCCATTCAACCGGCTTTGGAACAACCTGGGACCGCTCGCCCGAGCCATGACCAGCGCCCGCGTCCGAATGTTCGGCGATTGGTGCATCCCTTCGATCTGCGGACGCGACGAACTAGGGCGCGATGTGCTGGCTCGAATCTTCTGGGGAGCACGCGTGTCGCTGATCGTGGGCGTGGTAGCGACGCTCGTGTCGCTGTCGATCGGTGTCAGCTTCGGCGCGGTCAGCGGCTACGCAGGGGGCTGGGTCGATTCGGCAATGATGCGAGTCGTCGATGTCCTCTACTCGGTGCCGTTCATCTTTGTCGTGATCTTCTTGATCACGGTACTGAGCGAAGACACGATCAAGGCGACCCTTCTGCAGTACGGTATCAACCAGATCATGATTTTCTACGTCGTGATCGGCGCTATCTATTGGCTCACCATGGCCCGTGTTGTTCGCGGCCAGGTAATCTCGCTGAAGCACGAGCAGTTCGTCGACGCGGCCCGAACCATCGGTGCCAGCGGCCGGCGCATTGTCTTCCGTCATTTAGTGCCAAACGTTCTGGGTGTCGTGATTGTTTATCTGACACTCACCATTCCGAGCGTGATGCTGTTCGAAGCTTTTCTTTCTTTCCTCGGCCTCGGCGTACAGCCGCCAGATGTTTCGTGGGGCCTGCTCATGCAGGACGGCATCAAGGTCATCACGCCGGTGCAAGTGAACTGGTGGTTGGTGCTGTTCCCGGGCCTCGCTCTGGCGACAACGCTGTTCGCCCTCAACTTCCTCGGCGACGGACTTCGCGACGCGCTCGACCCCCGAATGAAGAACCGTTAGCCGCGTCCCGGCTCGGCTGAAAGAAAGTCTGATGCGCCGCCGAGATCCGAAACCAAAAGACCACCGCAAGGTGCAGGTCCCGGACGAACTCCGCGTGTCCTTGCGCGAGGTGTTTGAGCTGATCCAACAGGCGAAACACGATCCAGACATCGTCCTCGACTTCGACGATGCGATTCAGGTCGGCGCCGTGTGCGGCGGCAGGTACGGAAAGAAACCGCGGCCTTATGTACTCACCTACTTCCCGCAGGGAGATACTCAGCGCGGTCGCTGGTATCTCACCTTACACCGGACGGAGATCGAGGACATTGGCGACGGCCGGACGACGGAGATTCGGATGTACTGCTGCACCTCCCCCGAGTGCCGCTGCAAGTTTCGTGAAGCCGATGACACTTGCTTCTACTGTGATTACACGGAAGAGTAAGCTTCAACCGCCGAGCTTGGGGCGTGCAAGTCGTTCACCTGTGCGGCTCTTTCATCGGTTCGAAGCGCAACCGCACAAAGTGCTAGCATCTTTGCGCCTTGACGCTGACGACTAGAACTGTCGTTCTAGCTTTCCGCCTTCTCTGTTAAACTCCCCGGCCTCGCTCGCCTCCCTGGCGCACCGCCGACCAGCTGCATGGATGCTCGCTGACCGGGCCTGTCATGAACATTATCACCCGCTATATCTTCATCGAACTGCTCAAGGTGTTTTCGGTCACCTTGTTCGGCTTGACGCTGCTGCTGGTGATCGTCGTGGTCGGTCAGGAAGCGATGCAGATGAATCTCGGATTGCTTCCGACGCTGCGGTTGATTCCGTTCGTGCTGCCGACCGCACTTGTCTTCGCCGTGCCAGGCACGATGCTCTTCACGGTCTGCATGATCTTCGGCCGCATGTCGGGCGACAACGAAGTGGTCGCGGCCAAGTCGGCGGGCATTTCCCCGATGGTTCTCCTGCGTCCGGCGTTTGTGCTGGCTTTCATCGTCAGCCTGATCGCCGTATGGCTGAACGACCTGGCCTATTCCTGGGGCCAGCAAGGCATGCAACGCGTGGTGATCGAGTCGGTCGAGGAAATCTGCTACGGCATGCTGCGAGCGCAGCGGTCGTACAGCAATCCGCGGTTTTCGATCATCGTCAAAGACGTTGATGACCGCCGACTCGTTCGGCCCATCATCAACTTTCAGGCCAGCAACGACATGCCGGCTCTGACGCTGATCGCCAAAGAAGCGGAACTCAGCTCGAACCTGGAAAAAGGCACGCTTCGACTCATCCTGACCGACTGCGAAATAGACGCTGGCAATGGCATCCAGGGCCACTTCCCTGGAACTATCGAACGCGAGATCCCGCTTACGCTCGCCCTGACGAAGGATGTGGGCACCGGCAGTCCGACCACATACGCCATGCGAGAAATCCAGGGCGAGGTCGAGCGACAGGAAAAGTTGATCACGCAACTCGAACAGTCGATGGCCGCGGAAGTCGGTTTTTCGCTCGTGACTGGGAACCTGGACGACTTGCTCGAAGTCCATTGGGATAGTCGCCGCTGGCAGTTAACCAAGGCCCACACTCGACTGCATCGTCTTCGCACCGAGCCTTGGCGTCGCTGGGCCAACGGCTTTAGCTGCCTTTGCTTCGTCCTGGTCGGCGCTCCGCTAGCAATTCGAATGCGAACGTCGGATTTGATGACGACCTTCGGCCTCGTGTTTCTGCCAATTCTTCTGGTCTACTATCCGTTCTTGGCATTCGGCCTCGACCGCGCGAAAGCGGGCGAGTTGCCCCCCTTTGCCGTGTGGGGCGCAAACCTCATTTGCGTGGGCATCGGTATCTGGCTGACCCGCAAAGTGATTCGCTACTGAGCGACACCTCGTAGCCGAATTCGCCAAGAATTCAGACAGTTAGCTCTCCATTGCTTGGGCCATCTGAATTCTGGGGAAATTCAGCTACAGCGGAACACTGCGCACTCAGCCATGCTGGCCGGTTTGACTCCACCCCCCGCTGCCGTAAAATGCGGCGGTATCTCGCACCGATCGACTCTTGTTGGTGTTTGAACCGACCCCCGACAATCGCCTCCCGATAACCGCGCCGCTGTTTCTCGCTCGCATTCCGATGTCAGCATCGAACCGATTTGCACGGCGGGCGTATTAGTGACGTACTGCCGCTGAGTCCTCCAATCGACGGCAGCTGACCATGATTTTGTTCCAGGTAATCGTTCTACCTAGGAGAAGCTTGACTATGTTTCGTCGCGTTACTCTCGCACTGGCTATGGCCGCCATGGCCTTTGTTGCCGCTCCCGCACTCGCCGATGTCGCCCCTGGCGACAAGGCTCCCGAACTGAAGGGACTGAAGGGAACGGACGGCAAGACCTACAGCTCAGCCGATCTGAAAGATAAGAACGCCACTGTGGTAGTGTTCACCTGCAACAGCTGCCCGGTTGCTGAGGCCTACGAAGATCGCTTCAACGATTTTGCCAAGAAGTATCAGGACAAGGGTGTGGCCTTCGTTGCCATCAACGCCAACAAGGCAACCGAAGACCTCGACGAAATGAAGAAACGGGCCGAGGAGAAGGGTTTCACCTTCCCCTACGTGTACGACGCTTCGGGAACTAGCGCCACCGACTTCGGCGCTCGCGTGACGCCCCACATTTTTGTTCTCGACGGCCAAGGCACCGTACAGTACGTCGGCGCTTTCGACGACAAGCAGAACAACCCGAGCAAGCACTACGTCGCCGACGCGGTGGACGCGATCCTCGCCGGCAAGAAGCCGGAAACCGCTCAGACCAAGCCGGTCGGCTGCGGCATCCGCAACAAGTAAGCGCGAACGACCACTCGCCACGCCGCCCCTTCCGATCCAGAGGGGCGGCGTGTGCGTTTCTTGGGCAGTTGTTTTCGTCCCTCAGTATTCGTCGAGACAAAGTGAGCAGACGATGCGCGCAGCCGCACCACGGAATTACCTCGGTCGATCTGTTAGCGTAGCGGCGATGATTGGCTTGCTCACGTTGCTCGGCTGCAGCTCGAAGACGTTTACTGAAGGTTCCAACGCAGCAACCCGGCCGGGTAATTCGCAGCAGGCGCCCGACGGAAAATCGAATCACGCAGCGTCGTCGAAATCCTCTTCGTCCGCCGAAGTAAAGCTGATCGTCGCCGACGAAAGGCAGTTTCAGGAAGTGGTTGACGGACATCGCGGCAAGGTCGTGCTGGTCGACTTTTGGGCAACCTGGTGTCTGACGTGCGTGGAGCACTTCCCGGAGACTGTGAAGCTCCACAATGAACATGCCACGGATGGGCTGGCCGTAGTAACGGTCAGCTTCGATTCCTTGGACGAGCGGGCGGCCGTCGAAGAGTTTCTGAAACACGCAGAAGCCAGCAAGCTCGACAACTTGCTCAGCAAGTATGACGGCGTAGGAACCGAAGTGCCGAAGGCCTTTGGTTTCGAAGGGGTGCTGCCCCACTACCGGCTTTATGACCGCACGGGCAAGCTTCGTTATCTCTGGGACGAACCGCCAGCCGATTTGAAAGAGAAAGTGGCCGAGCTATTGGCCGAGAAGCCAGGCGAGTAGCCACTCGCCTTCTGCTGCAGCACTCCGGCCGCCGACAACGCCGGCCATGACAAGGATGTGAGACATGGGGCCAATCCGAACTGGCAGATCGCTGTCCCTGCGCATCGCATCTTGCGTTGTTGTGACCGCCGTGGTACTTCCGATCATGTCGGTCGCTGCTCAGTCCCCGCCCGGACAGAAAGCCCCGCCGCTCCTCGCTCCTCCGACCAATCAACCATCCGAGCGCCCTCCAATTGTGGCCAAGGCAGCTCCGGCTTCGCTGGCCATTCCCCAGAACGCCCTGCCCCCTGCTACTTCGCCCCCAGCCACGTCGCCGGATGTCGCTCCCTCGGGCAGTCAGCTCCCCGAAACTTTCACGCCGTCCGACGAATTCCAACAGTGGATCACCGAGTTGGCTCGGGAACACTTGCCTGATAAGTACGAGAAGACCAAGAACTGGGGAAACAGGACCAAGGTTTGGGACGGCGTGAAGCTGCGCCTCGAGGATGGACGACTCGAAACCAAACGGCGCTGGAAGGAGGCGAACGACGGCACCTGGTACAAGTATCGCGTCGACCTCGTGGAGCCCGAGAATCACTTCGACATCCGCATTCAGAACATCCGCGAAACAGGGGGCGGCAAAATTACCGCCCAGATTCAAGCCTTAGCGAAACTCAAATGCTTCGGCCGCATGTCGCAGTGGGAGCACGGCGTGCAACTGCTGAGCCTCAGCGCCGATGCGGAGACGTTCGTCGCGGTGACGGCTCAGGTCGACCTGGGAATGCAACTCGACTTCGCGGAATCTCCGCCAGCCGTCCGGTTGGTCCCGGAAGTCCGAACCGCACGCGTCGACATCTACGACTTCCGCCTCGAGCGCGTCAGCAATGCCAAAGGACCAGTTGTGAAGTCGCTCAGCGCAACGGTCCGCGAGGTGGTCGAAGACCGTCTCGAAGAACAGAATCGTGGCAAGCTTGCCGACAAGCTGAACAAGCAAATCGCCAAACAGCAAGACAAGCTACGCCTGAGCCTGGCCGACGTAGCGAAGTCCCCGTGGGCGTCCCTACTGCCGAACGATGGAACGCCGTAGAGCACCAAGTCGGATACGCCGTCCGCTATTCGACTAGGCGTCGATCACGCGTCGCGGTTTCCCAACGTTAGTTCCTGCAGCTTCCGCCGCAGATCGGAGCAAACCTCACGGAACTCATGCGACGCAGCCGATTCGCGAGCCAGAGACGCCGGCCGTGGCTGTAGGTCCTGGCTGATCTTCGGAGCCTGCTGTGCGGTATCCGCCACTAGAGGCATCATACGTTCGCCATCATGCCAGTAGCCGCGATTGCGGCCGCTTCGCTTGGCTTCATAAAGGGCTTCATCTGCCCGCTTCACCAAGTGCGGCCCCAGTTCGCCAGTCTCAGAGATTGCCGCGCCACTGCTCACCGTCACCTGCAAGGTCTTCTGCTCGAAGGGGATCGCGCATCCGCCGATCGCCCGGCGAAAGCGCTCGCACGCCTCGGCCAATCCCTCTTCATCACTGCAGCCAAGCAGCACTGCGAACTCTTCGCCGCCGAAGCGAGCGGCCGATTCTCCTTCGATGAGATGCTCACGAATCAAGCGGCCGACCTCCGAGAGCACCGCATCGCCGGCTGGATGCCCGTGCGTATCGTTCAGTTGCTTGAAGCGATCCACGTCGAGCAGCATCAGCGAAAAAGGTGTTCGCTTGCGGCGCCACAAAGCCAATCGCCGCTGAAATTCATCGTCGAACGACCGCCGGTTCGGCAAGCCCGTGAGCGCGTCGGTCCGGGCCTCCTGCAGGTACGACGAAATGTCACCCGCCTGCTTCTGCAACGCCTGCTCGGCTGCCTCGATCCGGCGCTGCAAGCTCTCGTTCGCCTCGGCGACCCGGCCCATTAGCATCTGCGCGGTAGGTGCATCCGGGCGATTCTCGAAATCTGCGAGCCGCCGCGCGAACAGTTCGATTGTCTCGCGATACTGAGCCACATCACCAGCCATCGTCTCGGTCCAACCGGATAGACCGGAGACGACGTTCACCGCATGCCGCGACATCTCGCTGTCACGCCGTTGCAACTCGCCTTGTCGACCTAGCCACAGCCCAATCGCGAGCCCAGCGCACATCAGCAGCGCGGCGAATGCAATTCCCGACAGAAAAGCGGGTGACACCAATTCAAGGTGCGATGCCATGCGAACCTAGGATCCCAGAGAATGCGGCTTGCGATCCTGCAAAGCCGCTCTCAATCCTAGGTTATGCATTAGGCCGCCTCATGCCGGTTGTGCCGATTGCACGGGCGGATTGCACTGGCCGTTCACTTGATCGTTTCGACCACCGCGGTTTGCAGTTCCTTCCGCAAATCGGAGGCATCGCCGTTCGGCAGGCCGGTCCGCTGGAATAGAAGGATCAGGAACAGATCACGCTCAGGATCAATCCAGCCTTGCGTACCGAAAGCACCACCGTGGCCGTAAGTGCCCTTCGACATCATCGCATGCACGCCCTGCGGCTCCTTGGTGTGAGCCCAGCCAAAACCAAAACCCATGCCCGGAGTGAAGCCGCAGACGATGTCGCCCGTTTGCAGAGCGGTCATCTGTTTCACGCTCTCATCGGAGATGATGCGCGCTTCGCCCAACTTGCCGCCGAGCAGCATCGCCTGATAAGCCTTCGCCAAGTCGGCGCCGGTCGAATACAAGCCGCCTGCCGGAATCGGATGCTTAGCCCGCTCTGTTTCGCCAATCAGCTGGAATCCCGCTTCAACCAGCTCACCATCCTTCACGCCGTAAAGCGTCGCGCTCCGCTGCATTTGCTCAGTCGTCGGATAGAACGTCGTATCCTGCATGCCGAGCGGCTTGAAGATCTGCTCTGTCATAAAATCCTCGAACGACTTGCCGCTCTTCACCTCGATGATCCGCCCGAGCGTATCGATGCCCGAATTGCAGTACGCCCACTTGCTCCCCGGCTCAAACTGCAGCGGCAACTGCGAGATAGCCATCGTTATCTCGGCCAGCGTGTGATTCCGCTTCGAGTAGATATCGCTCAGCCCCGCAGGGAAGTTCGCCAGGCCCGAGGTATGCGTGAGGAGATCGCGAATGGTCGCCGGCCGCTTCGGTTTGGCGAGCACAACGCGATCGCCGTCCTTTTCGGCCACCATCAACTGCCCTTTGAACTCCGGCAGATGTTTTTCGATCGGATCCTCAACCGACAACTTCCCTTCCTCCTGCAGAATCATGATGCCCACAGCCGTTAACGGCTTGGTCATCGAGGCGATCCGAAACAGCGAGTCCTTTTCCATCGGCGCTTGAGAGGCAACGTCTCGCAGGCCAATCGCTTCGTACGCGGAGACGCCTTTCGAGCTCCCTACTACGTAAACCAGCCCCGAGACCTGCTTGCCGTCGACAAACGCCTGCATCCGCTTGCGGACACCGGCCAATTTCTCGGCGTCGAACTCGGCGGCCGATATTTCGGTCGCGAACGAGACGGCTAGACTGGCCGCGAACAGCGAAAGGGCAGCAGCTACAAATTGGAAGCGGCAAAATGCGAGCATCACGAATTCCCTCAAGCGTTCACGGTACTCAGTACCTTGTACTCAGTACCGTGAGCTAATGTGACGTACGAACTACGAATCCAACTTCAACAGCAGAACTCGCCTCGGCCTACTGCCCCGAAGGCAGTTCCTTGATGTAGATGTTGCGGAAGTACAGGGTATTGCCATGGTTCTGCAACTCAATCGGGCCCGTCTCATACACCGGCTTGTCGCGTTCCCAGTAGTTTTCGAGCGTCACGTTGTCGACAACCGTTTTGCCGTTCAGTTTCACGGTCACCTTCTCGCCGACCATCTTGATCCAGAACGTGTTCCACTCGCCGATCGGCTTGTCTGCGACTTCGGTCGGCTTGCTGGGGTTCTTCTGGTTGTTGAACAGGCCGCCGCTGCCTACGCCGCTTGCCGACTTGTGGCTGGGGTCCCAGATCTGAATCTGGGGAGTGCCGCGAACATAGATGCCGCTGTCGCCTGCCGGCTCGATCTTCCAATCGACATACATCTCGAAATTGCCATAGTCCTTCGCCGTGCTTAGGCTGCGACCCTTGCCGTCGAACACGATGATGCCGTCCTTTACCGCCCAGTGCTTTTTCATGTCCTCGTCGGCTTCGGCCTGCAGCTTGGCCCGTTCGTCGTCCGAGAGCGTGGCCCGCTTCGCCGGGTTGTCGTAGGGGCCCTTGAGCAAGCCTTTCCATCCGTCCAGGTCCTTGCCGTTGAACAGGGCGGTGTAACCTTCCGGCGGCGTATTCAGCTTGCCTTCCTCGGCGACGACAGCTTCGACGAGCACCGTCGAGCCAGCCACAACGGCAGCGACCAGGGCAACGAGCAGCGAAATGCATTTCATGGTGAGCTTCCTATAGGTGGGAACAAGGCGGGATGCGTTGGGCCTGCTGGCGGGCAGTCGCCCGGCGGCATTGTAACCAGCCCCATAGCGACATGCACCTTCCCACTCGACAATGCCCCGCGGGCGAACTCCGCGGTGGACTCACAATACGTTTTACAACCTCTTACTAGGGGGCGCGCAAGCGTGACAGATCCACGCATCGTTCGCCGAGCTCTCAGGTTAGGTAAAAGTATATGCATAATTAGTGCAGATATCCACAATACCTCTTGCGGGGGACTGCCTGCTTCAGTCGGTGTCTCGCCAGTCGGGTGTCACGCTCGAGCGAATAGCCGGCGCATACTTCGCCTCAGATTGGATGCGCAAGGTGCCAGTAGTATTGCATAACTAATTATTAATTTTTACGGTGGACGATGGGGTTTGGTCGCGCGAGTGTCACGGGCGAGCAACTTCAGCGAAGGTTTGCCGCTGTCCGAGAGATCGCTGTCGGACGTGCTGATGGTTGCGTCGGCAAATCCTGGGGACTTACAATGCCATGACGCTCCCGGCAGTCCGCTGCGGTCTAGGTTCGCGGTCGCCGAGCGCCCCTGCCCTGCCCTACTTTCCCTTGGCCGGATCTCGGCCGATTGATTTTATGCCTTCCAAATTCTCGCTTCGCTGTCTCGTCCTTCCGCTTACCTTGGCGTGTCTTGGTTCTGCTGCTCCGGCCGCCGAGCAATGGCACCAGTATCGGGGGCCCAATGGTGACGGCGTTTCCTCGGCCACCGGGCTGCCAACCACCTGGAGCGAGACGGAAAACATCAAATGGAAGACTCCAGTCCGCGGCAAAGCCTGGTCGTCGCCGGTCGTGTGGAACGACCAGATCTGGATGACCACCGCCCCGCCGGACGGTAAGCAGCTGTTTGCCATCTGTCTCGATCGCGAGACGGGCAAGGTGGTGCACGACATCAAGGTGTTCGACATCGCCGAGCCGCAGTACTGCATCGAGCGCAATAGTTACGCCTCGCCGACACCGGTCGTCGAAGAGGGACGCGTGTGGGTCCACTTCGGCGCTCACGGCACCGCCTGTCTCGATACCAAGACCGGCAAAACGCTCTGGACGAATCAGGAACTGGAGTGCAACCATCATCGCGGTCCCGCTTCTTCGCCGATCATTTGGGAAAACCTCCTGATCCTCACCTTCGACGGGTTCGATACGCAGTACCTCGTCGCCCTCGACAAGAGCACGGGCAAGCAAGTCTGGAGAACCGATCGCGAGTTCAACTACGGCACCGACAACGGCGACGCGATGAAGGCTTACTCCACGCCGCATGTTGTCACGGTCGAAGGCCGACAGGAACTGGTCAGCCCCAGCGCCGGCAACTGCGCCGCCTACAACCCGCAAACTGGCAAGGAGCTGTGGCGCGTCAAAAGCGGTGGCATGAACGCCTCCTGCCGTCCGGTGGTCGCCAAGAACACTGCCTTTATGGGCACGGCCGACGGCGGCTTCCATCTTTTCGCCGTGAAACTCGGCGGCGAAGGGGACGTGACCGGCAGCCATGTCGAATGGAAGCTCTCAAAAGGTGCCCCGCGCTACTCGTCCCCTATTTTCGCCGAAGGGCTGCTGTACGCGGGGAGCGAGCAAGGCGTGATCACCTGCATCGAACCAGAGACCGGCGACGTCGTCTGGCAGAAGCGTCTCGGCGGCCTCTTCATGCCCTCGCCGATCTTTGCCGACGGTAAGCTCTACTTCTTCACCGAAGGAGGCGAGGCGCACGTCATTAAGCCCGGTCGTGAGTTCGAGTCGCTCGCCACGAACAAACTCGAAGCCGAATTCATGGCCAGCCCCGCCATCGCCGGCAAGTCGCTCATCCTCCGCAGCAAAGACGCGGTGTATTGCATTGAGGAATGAGCCGGGTGTCGTACGGCAAACATCAGCCAACGAAACGCCCGTTGCCATGGACGCCATCCAACCCACCGCTGCCCGCAAGTTCGCCGTCGACGTTGTTCGGCGATTGCGCGAGGCCGGGTTTCAGTCGCTGTGGGCCGGCGGCTGCGTACGCGACCAACTCCTTGGCCTAACGCCGAAAGATTACGACGTCGCGACCAATGCCACGCCCAACCAGGTGCGCGAGCTATTCGGTCATCGGAAGACGCTGGCGATCGGAGCCGCCTTCGGTGTCATCTCGGTCATGGGGCCAAAAGCGGCCGGCCACATCGAGGTCGCCACCTTTCGCCGCGATGCCTCCTACAGCGATGGCCGACATCCGGATAGCGTCGCCTTCAGCACTCCAGAGGAAGACGCCCAGCGCCGCGACTTCACGATCAACGGCCTGTTCTTCGATCCACTCGAGAACCGCGTGATCGACTACGTCGGTGGTCAGGAGGATCTTGGCCGAAAGATCGTCCGCGCCATCGGCGATCCGCGGCATCGCTTCGGCGAAGACAAACTCCGGATGCTCCGCGCGGTCCGCTTCACAGCGACTTTCGGTTTCGCTCTTGACGAAGCTACCTTGCACGCCATCCGCACCCAAGCCGACGACTTAGTCGTCGTCAGCGCCGAGCGCATCGCCGCCGAGATGCGACGGATGCTCGCCCATGCGAATCGGGCGATGGCGGTTGCATTACTCGACCAGGCGAATTTGCTCAGCATTGTGCTGCCAGAAGCAGCGACGATCGAGCGCAATGACCAGGAAACGCTGACTGGGCCATCGCTCCGTTCCTGGCCTCGCACACTTCAGATACTGCGAGCACTAAGAACTGAGGACTTCACCGCAGCGCTGGCCTTACTCGTGCGAGAGATGTCGCCGATTCACCCGGATGTGCCGCCGGTAGCATCCCAAGCGAGAGAAACGGCTCCACAGCGGGTGATCGAGGCCGTCGCTGACCGTTGGCGGCTCGCCAATGATGAGCGGCTGGGTGCCCTACGTTTGTTGGCAGGTGAGAAGACTTTTCGCGACGCCCAGGCGGTTCCCTGGCCACAACTCCAGCGACTCTTGATCACCGCCGATGTCGAGCGCCGCCTGGCCTATACAGAAGCGATCGTTTCGGTGCTCGAAGGGAACACGGAATCGGTCGATTATTGCCGCGAGCGGTTGCGCTTGCCGCCTGAGCAGCTCAATCCACCGCCGCTCGTTACCGGCAACGATCTGAAAGCGTCCGGCCTCAAGCCTGGTCCGGAGTTCAAATCGCTGCTGGAATCGATTCGCGATGCTCAGCTTGAGGAACGCATTTCGACGAAGGAGGAGGCAATTGCCCTCGCCGCGACACTGCTGCGTCCTAAGCAGGACCCGGTTTGATATAACTAGGTGCTTACCCGAGTAGACAAGCACACTTCCTCGCAGCGATTGGCAACTCGCGCAACTTTTGAGGCACCTCGATGGACGACTCCCTGTTCCCAATTCTTTTGATCCTCCGCTACATGCACATCCTGGGCGCGATTGCCCTGATGGGGGGCGCCATCTTCATGCGCTTTGCGCTGGTTCCCTCCGTCGGCGAGATCGACGACAAGTCACGTCGAGATCTACATGAGCGAGTTCGCTCGCGCTGGTCGAAGCTGGTCATGATCTCAGCCGCCTTCCTGCTGATCAGCGGGATTGCCAATCTGGGACTGGCGGCGCGCTACGAGTTCCACGGTTTCGTCAGTTACAACATGCTAGGCGGTATCAAGTTCATTCTAGCCCTGCCGATCTTCTACTTCGCCAGCGTGCTGTCAGGACGTAGTGCTACAGCGCAGAAGTTCCAAGGCAATGCCAAGTTCTGGCTGAACGTGAACCTGGTGCTGGCACTGACGATGGTGCTCATCGGCGGGCTGATGCGATTCACGCCGCGCCAGCTCAAGACCGCTGAAACCGACGAAGCCGCGATGGCCGTTCCGGTTGCGGCTGATCTTTCGTCGCACGCGGCCGCGGAATAAGCTAATAGAGACGGGCCGAGGAGCCCGGCACTAGGCGGCCCGCCCACTCAGCGCGGGGAACTTGGGACGAGAGGTGTATGAACGACCGAATGCGAGCCATCGCGGTGCTCCGCGAAGCCAAACAGATCCTTTCCGACCGCTTGACCGAGCGGGTTCTCGAGACAGCCGACGAAATCCTGGCCGACGCTCGAGGCGAATCGTACATGAACGACATCGAGAGCGTCTACGAGCAGGTCGGCATGAAGCTGGCCCACGTCAACCAGATGCTCTCGAACTTGCCTGGCGAAACAGAAACTCCGCAGGCAAAGCCTGCAGCGCCTGCACCTGCCGAAAAGGCGTCTGCTCCTCCCGATGGCAGTGATACGCAGCCCACGCGCGCGAACACCACCGTTGCTTTGCCTGGGCCGGTTCACCAGCTAACCCGAGCGTTGCCACCTTCCAAGCCTGTGGTGCAGTTAATCCCGCTCTCGCAGAAGAAGCTTGAACATCCGTCACGCGGACAGTCTTTTCAGACGTTTGCCCGGCAAATTCAAACCGGTAACGTGCTCGGTGCCGGCCGATCGCTCGCGGTGCTGTTCGACCTGCCGGAGAGCCGGGCGATTACTTGCGCCGCGGTATTCGCCGATCGCCTGCGTCGCGACCATGACTTCATCCGCCGAGCCGCTGAGCTGCATTGCGAAATCGAAGAAGGCAGCTTCAATCGGGCGGTGGTTCTGTTGCACGATTGTTTTGGCCTGACGGCGAGTGAGGCGATCGCCGTGCTGAACTCCTTCCGCCAGCGACTGCGTCTGTCGTACTAGATTTGCAACCTTGACATGGGCCCGCTTGGCCCGAGACAAACCATGGACGCCAAAGCCAAAAAACGCCTCGAAGTCATCCGTCAGAAGCTGCAGAACCTTCGCCCCCGTCTGGCTGGGGCGAAGCAACAGAACGACGAGCCGGGAGAAGTGAAAAAGCTCGAACAGGAAATCGCCGCCCTCGAAGCCGAGGCGGCGAAGCTCCGCGGCTAAGGCGGCAACCGACTCCCGTAGCTGAAGTCGCCAAGACTTCAGACAAATCAACGCTCCACTCGCTGGCTGTCTGAATTCTGGCGAATTCAGCTACGCTGGTACCACCGGTCTACTGCAATTCGCTGCCAGACCCTGACCGCGCTTCCTGCATCGCCGGTTGTTCGCGGTAGAGTGACGGATCGTCGGTGCCGTCGCCGTCGAAGTCGCCGACCACCGGCAGGTCGCCAGCACCGCCGAGTTCGAACACGCGATCGCTCGCGTCGATCTCCCGATTGCCGTTGCTGTCGACGATCCACTTGCCGGCGCGGAAGACGCCAATCTCGTCGATGCCGTCGCCGTTGAAATCGCCGATGACCGGCAGATCCCCCTTCTCACCGAATCTCGCGGTGCGATCGCCGGTGGACCAGCGGCCGTTGCCGTCCATGTCGAAGTGCCACTTGCCTTCGCGGAAGATACCGATCGACGGAATGCCATCGCCGTTCCAGTCACCCGCGATCGGCTTGTCGGTCGCGGTGCCGAATTGGAAGACGTGATCGATCAGATCGGCTCGTTCATCTCCGCGAGCGGTGAGTCGCATCAGACGTTTGCCGTCGGTCGCCTCATCTTCATTCGGCGGTACGTTCTTGGTTTTGATGGTCGGAACGTTGTCCGGGTCAGGCAGACCGGGCTCGTTCTCAATGTGTCGCGGATCGCCGGGCCATTCGGGGCCGAAGATGCCAATGTCGTCCTTGCCGTCGCCGTCCCAGTCGCCGACGACCGGCAGATCGGCTTCGCTACCGAGCTTGGCCCACAGGTCACCTTCGTCCCACTTGCCGTTTCCGTTGAGGTCGAGGAACCACTCGCCTTTGTAGTACAAGCCGAGGTCGGCTCGGCCGTCGCCATTCCAGTCGCCCACAACCGGAATGGCGCCTGGAATGCCAAAGGCGAAGTTCGGCGCTTCGACCGTGTCGTAACCGGAGTGGATCGTCCAAATGCCGTCTCGCAGCTTTTCCGACTGCCAGCGCGTGCCGTCGACGAACATCGCCGGGCGGAAAGTGGTCGTATGAATCTGCGTCCCGCGACCGTTGAACCGCGGCAGACCGGCGTCGACGATGCTGAGGTGCCAGGTGTAGTTCGAATCGCCGCCGGTGATGAGATCCTGCGCCGGCGGCGGGATGAACACCTGCGGCGGATCGATCGGCAGGAATGGTGGCGGCACGACCATTTCCGGCGGCGGCGGAGTCACTGGCGGATCTTCGGGCGGAATGATGATCACGAAGGTGGTGACCTGCACTTCGCTGAAGTTGTTCGCCACCGAGTGCTGACCCGCGGCCAGCGGAATCTGCAGAATGGCGTCGTCGTTCAGGCTGACCCCCTGGGCTGCGAACCGCTGAATCATCAGCGGGCTGACGACCGTGTTCTTATTCACCGCCAGGCCGTTGGTCGAGCCGGGGGTATCGATGCTGTCGTAGTATCCTTCGGGGTGGATCTGAATGACGGTGTAGTTACCGCTGCGAAGGCCCTTGAACTCGTAGTAACCATTCGCATCAGTCACGACGCGAATCGGGCCGCTCTTGTAGTAGCCCGGCATCGCCTCGTCGGCCGTCACCGCTTCGCCGGTCAGCGTATGGCGCAGTTCAAGCACGACGCCCGGAATGCGGTAGTCGTCTGCCGTCAGCACGCCGTCGCGCACCTGGTACAGGTTGGCCGGCACTTTGCCGTCCTGCGTATAGATTGGTGCACCATCGCGGAATACATAGCCCGACAGCGCGGCCGGTGGGATTTCGCCGAAGTTGTATTCCACGGCGTCCTGACCCGACGTGAGCGTGATCTCGGTGATCAAGTCGTCGGCCGAGTCATCGCCGCCGTGCGAACCCGCCTTCTGGCAGCCGTGGAAGTAACCGGCCGGCTGATACTCGCGTACCGAGTACGTGCCCGCCGTCAGGCCGGTGAACTTGTAGCGGCCTTGCGAATCGGTCACGGTCGAAGCGAGCACGTTGCCATTGGCCCCGATCAGTTCGATCGTCACGCCGGCAAGCACCGGTTCCGACGGGTCGTGAACGCAGTTGTTGATGATGTCGACGTAGACCAGGCCTTCGATACTGACTGGCTTCTTCTCGCAGAAGTTGTAGTCGGTCAGTTGGTCGCCCGAGCCGATCGGTATGGCCGTAATTAAGTCCTGCACGTCGCCGTTGCCGCCATGCGAGCCCGGCTTGGTGCCACCCTGCAGGTAACCTTGCGGCTGATATTCTTTTACGGCATACACGCCCGGCGGCAGATTGTCGAAGCGATAGGTTCCGTCCGTCCCGGTGAACGTCGTACCGATGACGTTGCCGTTCACGTCGAGCAGTTCCACCTTCACACCACTCAGCGGCGTGTCGCCTTCGTTCCATTCGCAGTCGCCATTTGGGCTGTAAAACACCCGGCCCATGATGCTGCCCGGCTTAAGCTCGCCGAAGTCGTAGTTGATGCCTTCCGAACCCCATTTCAGCACGAGGGTGTTGATCCGATCACCTGGATTAACGGCCGATCCGCTCGCCACGCCATCGACCGTGCCGGGCGCGTCCTTGCCGTCGATCCAGCCGGTCGGCTGCACCTCGACGATTGAATACGTGCCGGCGCTGAGGCCCGTGAACTTATAGAAACCATTGACATCGGTCACTTGCGTGCCGATCTGCGTGCCGCTGGCGTCAAGCAGCACCACGGTGGTGCCAGGAATGAACTCCTCGCCCGCTTCGCGGATGCCGTTGTTGTTGCGATCGTGATAGACGTGGCCTGAGACGATGGACGGCTCATGCTCGCAGAAGTCGTAGTTCACACCATCGTCACCCGCGTTGAGGACGATGCTGGTGAGGATGTCGTTGCCACCCTTGGTGCCGACCTTCACGCCGTCAATCGTACCGATGTGATCGCCGCCATCGATCAAGCCGACCGGCGTTTCTTCGATGATCGTGTAAACACCCGGCAGCAGGTCGAGGAACTCGTACTCGCCGTTCTGATTGGTGAACGTGGTGCCCACGACGTTGCCGTTCGCATCTTTCAGCGTCACCTTCACGCCAGCGAGCGGCCGATTGAGGGCTTCTTCGCTGAAACAGTTGCCCTCGTCGTCGGTCAGATGCACGCGGCCGCGGATCGACGCCGGCAGTGTTTCCGCGAAGTCGTAGTTGATGCCGTGCGTATCGCCGAGCGGGATGTTGATCTCGGTCAGAATATCCGGATCGCCAGCGACGGTGCTGCCCGTGCTTGTTCCGGAAACCGTGCCAGGAACTGCGCCCACGCTCTGCAGCACTGGCGGCTGCGATTCGCGGATCTGGTACACGCCCGGCAGCAGATTCAGATTAGTGCCGAACTTGTAGTTGCCCTGCGCATCGGTCTGCGTGGTGTGGCCGGTGAAGACATAGTTCCCGCCGACCTTTTTCCACAGCGCGAGCGTCACACCTTGAATGCCTTGATCACCCGGATCCTGAATCAGGTCGCGATCCGCATCGAAATACACGGTGCCTTCGATCGAGATCGGCTTCGGCTGCTGCTGCACCGAGAACATGGTACCGGTCGAGCGGTCGCGTTTGCCCTCGTAATTGTCAAACGGCAAGCCGTTGGGATTGCTGCCCGAGATGAGCAAGTTCGACCCCGCGAACAGGTTGTCGTACGAGTTGCGGAACTCCCCCTGCCCCGTGACATCGTAGTAGTGCGGCGCTTGGAAAGTACCTTTGAGCATCGAACCCTGGAACTCAACGCCCGAAGTGATCGGATCGATCCCTTCGTTGATGATGTTCATGTTGGTTTCGGCAGGATCAAAGTCCTGTACTTCGTCCACGTCGATCGAGAAGACCAGCTTCTCACCGACATCGAAACCGACAAATTCGAACACCAGCAAGGTGCCGCCGTCTTCGACGTGCCAGGTCACACTGTCGATGCCGTTCTTCGAGACGATTTGCATCGCGAAGGCTTCGTCTGCGCCCCAACCACCTTTGACCGTGTCGAAGAACAAGTCGCCGACGCTGCGTCCGGCCGGGCCGTGGTCGGTGTTAATCTCCAGGCGTGTGAGCTTGGTTCCGGGTGCGCCACCCTCGAACTTGATCTCGAACGTGTCGCCGTGGAGGTCGGATCCGCTGTCTTCTTCGATGTACACCCCGCCGAGCTTAATCGGATCGGCGTCCATCATCCGCCGTTCTTCCATCGCTTCGAAACGGCAGCGGCGAACGCGCTCTTCTTTAAGCAGGACCGACTTTCCGGCTCGAGAGTTCTGCGCCTTTGCGCGGCGCAGGCCAGACAGCAGATTCCACAAACCCATGCCACACCTCCCTGCCTCAGATTCGTCGTCCCTGACTCAACCTGCGTTCTGCAGCCACGCTGCTCGCCCGCAGCAATCCCGGTCTCGATCACTTAGCGCGTCGGCGTCCGCACATCCCATTGCGGCTTTGTGCCCACGCGCCTTTCGCTAGTCGGCGCGCCCTCAGCAAGCGTCTCGCTTACGTTCCACACCCGCAGCGTGGTGTCGTAGCCCGCCGATACGAGCGTATTCGCACCAAAATCAACCGCGGCCACGCTCCCCGTGTGCCCAGTGAGAATGCCGATCTCCTCGCGCTGGCCCACATCCCACAGGCGGATTTGGTTATCGCTGCCCGCAGTCGCCAGATGATGCGGACCGTAGAAGCAGATCGCCATCACCTTCGCTGGCCGCTTCGGCAACACGTAGTCGAGCAGGTTCTCGTCGATCGGTATCACTCGCACCTGCCGGTCTTCGCCAGCCGAGGCCAGGTACACGCCGTCCTGCGAGAATGCCAGCGAACGAATGCGCAAACGATGCGCCGCCACATCCCGCACTGTTTCGCCATTCTGAGCGGAATAGATCCGCACAATTCCGCTGCGGCCGCCGCAGCTTAGCAGCGAGTCGTCCGGCGAGAAGGCAACGGCCCGCATGTCGTCGCAAGGCGCTGCTTGTTCCCAGAGCAATTTTCCATTGGCCGCATCGTACACACGCACCATGCCTTCAAAACCGACGGCTGCCAGCATCGCACCGGTATGGCTATAGCGAATGGCAGCGATCGCCTGGGGATGGCGGGCGAATTCATCGATGCGAGCGCCGGTCTGAGCATTCCAGACCACGATCCGCCGGTCGTTGCCAGCCGACGCCAAGGTCTGGCCATCGGGCGAATAGTCGACGGTGCGAACCCAGTCGATATGTCCGTCCAACCGGTGCAGCTGTGTGCCTTCCGCAAGCTGCCAGACGCGAACGCGGTGATCGTCTCCCGCAGCGGCGAGCATCTGTCCATCCGGGTGGATCCGCAACGCGGACAGGACTGGCGGCTTGAGCAGGTCCTTCTCGCGCAGCACTTCAATCACGCGCGATTGCCATTCGCTTTTGAGCGCCTCATTGGCCCAGCTGACCCGAGCAGTTGCCCCTGCGAGCGAGAGCCCGGCGACAGCGGCAAGAAAGTTCCGACGGTTGGTTCGCATCATGCGTGCTAGCCCCATCCTGGGGAAGTGAATCGACTATGTCGACTGGCGCGGGCGCAGTACGCCCCTCGCGTTCTCTATCGGATGGCACAGGCGGCTGGATGCAACGGAATCGAAACATCCTTACGGCCATGAGTTAAACCGCGCAGTTTCGGCAGGATGCAAAGACATTGAGTGCAATTTCATAGCACCTTTTGGTTGCTGGTGGCGCTACTGTTCGTCTTGCCATTCGTTTCGGCCGCCGGTACTCTCCCCGCGCCAAATTCCATCGTGCTGCTTCGGCGTCTCTCATCTTGTCTTCGCCCGAGTGGAATCTCGACTGCATGCGCCTCTGGCTGGTCGGACTAATCGCCGTGATGCTAATTTCGGCGGAAGCATCGCTTTCCGCCCAGGAGCCCTCGTTTCCTGGCCCAGACCTGTTCCGCCTTCCTGAAATCACTCCGGAAGAGGTCGCGACCCCTGAGGCAGCGGAGTCGATGCCGTTCACCGAAGATGAAGCTCCGTCTCCCTCGGATCAGCCGAGCGAAGAGGTCGATCCCGATGTTTCGCATAGCTGGATACCGCGTGTCGAAGTGCTGCAGCCGGACTTTTTGGATCCCTGGGAGGGCAACGTCGAGCTTGGTTTGAGCGGCACCGAAGGCAACTCGCAAACGTTCAACGTGCGGCTGGGCATGACGGCCAAGCACAAAACGGAATGGCTCGTAAAGACGGTTCAGCTCACATCGATCCAGAAGAATGCCAACGGCATCACGACGGCGAATACGGCTTTGCTGGACGGCCGCCTCGATTGGCCTCTGCCGAGTACACGCTGGAACTACTTCATTCACTCATTGCTGGAATACGACGAGTTCAAACCGTTCGACGCTCGCATCTCGGGCGACACCGGTCTCGGATTTGAATTCATTCAGGTAGAACGCACGACGCTGATTGGGCGCACCGGTTTCGCACTTTCGCACGAAATCGGTGGCGTCGACGACGATGTCGTCCCGGAATGGCTCTTCGGTGCCGAGTTCAAGCACAAGTTCAACGATCACCACTCAATCAGCTTCAAGACCGACTACTACCCTGCGCTCGAGAACTTCGCCGACTTCCGTCTCAACAGCCAGGCAAGTTGGGAGATCTTGCTCTCGAAGGATTGGGGCCTCAGCCTGAAACTCAGCGCCATCGACCGCTACGACAGCACGCCGCAAGGGGCCAAACCGAACGACCTGGACTACTCCACGCTTTTGCTGTGGAACTTCTAGTTGCACAGCCTCAAAGTTGCCCGACTCGGCCGCGTGAGCGCGGCCTCGTTTTCAGATGCATCTCGACGATCAGTCAGCGACAATCTCGCCGCCGCTTCGGGACGCGAGGCCTTTCCAAGCTGCCGCATCGATTGAATTAGACGCGAACTGCACGCTGCCATCGCAGCGAACCGTTTGCACGCCACCCGGGTGATAACTGCGGGCGGCTAGCTGCCCCTTCTGCTGCGTGCTATTCATGCAGTCGCACACTCTGGCATTGGGTGGCAGCGCGTGGTTGTAGAGCGTGTTGCCATAGTTGCCCAAGATCCATTTCGCACCTCGCTCCTGGTTCCAGTTGCCCGATGCGGAAGGCTCACAGTTTGAAGGCGTCGGTGTGATTGAGGGCGCGATCTCCCGAACCATCCGCAGCGGATCTGCAGGTCCTGGTGCAGACGCTGCCGAGCCGCTGCCAATTGGCCGTTCGCTAAAGGCAACGGTGTGCGAGCTACCGTCCGTGATGTCGGCGAAACGCACGGTTGAGCCGAGATAGAACACCCCATCGGCTGTGCCCAGGCTACCTGCATCGACTCCACTGCCAACCGAAGCGGCGTAATTTGTGCCGGCGAAGTCCGAGCCAGGAACGCGACCGACAACTCCATCGGCCGGGCAGAGAAATATCTTGGCGACCGTTGTTGCGGCAGGCAGGTTCGGTGTGCCGTCGTATACCGTCGCCGGCGGAACGTTAAACGTAGTCGGCGGGGCATTCAAATCGATTAGGCGATGGAGATTCTCCGCTTCCAGAAACGGCAACAGATAGGCATGCGGTGAAAATACCTTGGGCGTCGGCGCACCGCGGCCCGACGGCAGTTGGCCGTGCGTGTCGTGATGCGCGTGTAGTGCCAGGCCGATTTGCTTGAGGTTGTTGCCACACGAGGCCCGCCGCGCTGCCCCGCGTGCGGCCTGTACCGCAGGAAGCAGCAGCGCCACGAGCGCGCCAATCACGGCGATCACGACGAGCAATTCAACGAGCGTGAAACCGCTTCGTTGGACTCTCATTCAGCCTCCCATCGGCCCTGCAGGCTGCAGCGACTAGTTGCCTGTGTAGGAAACTCGCCAGATTACGTTCGCGGGTTCATCGGCTACGAGCAGCGAACCGTCCTTGGCGATCGCGACACCCACGGGGCGCCCGTACACTTCGGAATCGTTCGCGATGAAGCCGGTGAGGAAGTCTTCGGCATCGCCCGCCGGCTTGCCATCCTCGAATGACACGAAGGCAACGCGATAACCGACGAACTTCGAGCGGTTCCAAGATCCACGCTGGCCAATGAATGCACCGCCCTGGTACTTCTTAGGAAAGGTCTTGCTGTCACAAAACGCCAGGCCCAGCGAGGCTGTGTGCGAACCCAGCGCGAGATCGGGAACGATTGTCTTTTTCACCAGATCGGGTCGCTCCCCTTTCAGCCGCGGGTCCTCGTGGCTGCCGAAGTAGCTGTACGGCCAGCCATAGAATCCGTCCTCCTGCACCGAGGTGATGTAGTCGGGCACCAGATCATCGCCGAGACCGTCGCGCTCATTCACAGCCGTCCACAGCTTGCCAGAAGTCGGTTCCCAGTCCATGCCGACCGGGTTTCGCAACCCGGATGCGAAAACCCGCAGCGCGGTGCCATCTGGATTGATCTCCAGGATGTTTGCGCGGAGCATTTCTTCCGCCGTGCCATGTTCCGCCACGTTACTCGCCGAGCCGACCGAAATGTAAAGCTTTTTGCCGTCCGGGCTGGCGATCACGTTTCGCGTCCAGTGGTTGTTGTAGCCGCCGGCTGGCAGGTCGATGATTTTCTTCCCTTCCACCAAAATCTTGGTTTGGCCCTCTTCATAGGGATAGAGCATCACGGCGTCCGTCGCGGCAACAAATAGCCGATCATCAACCAACGCCATGCCTAACGGCTGCTTGAGCCCTTCAAGGAAGGTCTCTTGCTTCTCCGGTTTGCCGTCACCGTCCGAGTCTCGCAGCAGCGTGATTTTGTTTGGGGAGTCGCCAGTGACAGTCTTCGACTTCTTCATGCCCTCCTTCTTTTTCTCCTCCTCCTTCTTCTTTGGTTCCGACTTGGGCTGGTCTTCGTCCTTCTTAGGTTTCGGCAGGGTACGAGATTGAGCCACCAGCACGTCACCGTTTGGCAGCACGTAGAGCCAGCGCGGATTCTCGATGTCTCGGACGAAAGCCTCCACGCGGAACCCCTCGGGAGCCTGCGGTTTCTTCCCTTCGGGCCAACCGATCACCTTCGGATGCTTGGTGACCGACTCGGTTGCGTACGGTTCGGGTAACTTCGGAGCCTCCGCATTTTCTGCAAAGGTTTGGACACAGAAGCCAAGTAATCCCGCAATCGACAGCAATCCGAAGATTCTGCCGCTCCTACGCGGCAACGAAGCGGCTGAGAAGCGATGAAGCGGCGCTGTTGGCATAGTTCACCCGTAACAAGGAGATGCACCTTGCGATCGAAACTGATTGGGCCGCTCAGCGGTGCAAACCGCGGTCCAGCGGCGGCGATCAAGAATTGTTTTGTGCGACCCATCGTTGCACTTACAATCGGGCAGCACTTGTCTCAGGAAACTCGAACTTCAGCGTGCCATGACCATCTCGTCATCGGATCCCGTCCGCTCAACAGTCGCCAAGGCGCCGATCAGTGAACCGGCCCTGGTTGAACCGGGCACCCTGCCGCCCTTGCGGATCCGCGACCTTCCGGAGTGCTTGCCGCTGCGCCGGCTGATCGGGCCCAGCATCATCCTGGCTGGACTTGCGCTGGGCAGCGGCGAGTACGTGCTCTGGCCCTATATCACCTTCAAAAGCCAGTTCGTGTTCTTCTGGGCCTGTCTAATTGCGGTGGTGACGCAGTACTTTCTGAACCTCGAAATCATGCGGTGGACGCTCGCCACCGGCGAAAGCACCATCACCGGCTTTTTGCGAGTCAGCCGCTGGCTGGCACCCGCGTTTCTGTTGCTCAATATTGTGCCATGGATGGTGCCGGCCTGGTCGCAAGGAGCGGCGCAACTCGTCGGCTGGTTGACCGTTGGTCCGACGCTCGCGAACGGGCAGATTGTTCCGGGAGCCTATGACAGCTGGCTGGCGATCGCTGGCATCGTGATCTGCGGAATCATCTTGACGGCCGGGCCAGTGGTATACGAGACGGTGGAACGCGTCCAACTAGGCTTGGTGGCGTTCATCATCGTGGCGGTGATCGGCCTGGCCGGCTGGCTGATCATCAATCGGCCCGACGCCGTTGTCACTCAGGTGCGTTCGACCGTCTCGCTCGGCGCACCGCAGTTCGTGCCCGGCATGGACCAGGATCTGACACCGATGGTACTGCTTGGCGCCCTGGCGTTTGCTGGTGCGGGCGGGACGATGAATCTTTGTCAGAGCAATTACATCAAAGACAAAGGCTATGGGATGGGCGCCCACATCGGGCGGATTACCAGTCCGTTCACGGGGCATGAAGAAGCCATATCCGAAGTCGGCTACCACTTCCCACACGATGCCGGCAATCTCGCCCGGTGGAAGCAGTGGTGGCGAGCCACTGCTTGGGAGCACTTCACCAGCTTTCTACTCACGTGCATTGTTTGCCTGACACTACTTACACTCATTAGCTACATCGCTTTTTACGATGCAAACGGACGACTGAACGTCGAAGACGCCGGGCGGTACAAAGAGGGACTGGGCTTTATCCTGGGCGAGTCACTGCGGATCGGCGAGCTGATCGGTCCGTTCGCGAAGTACCTATTCTTGCTGATTGGCGTGGCGATTTTGTTCACGACTGAGTTCGGCGTGCTGGATGCAGCCTCTCGAATCTCCGCCGACATCGTCAAGGTTGCCTGGTTGCGAGAGAACAGGTTCTGGTCCGAGGGGCGGCTTTACTTCTTCTTTCTGTGGGGTGAGGTTGTTCTTGCCTGCGGGATTTTACTGCTCGACTCAGTCTTCGGAGTGAAGATTGGTGCGTTAGGACTGTTCAAGTTGACCGCGGCGATGAACGGCGGAGTCATGTTTCTCTACAGCTTTCTGCTGTTCTATATGAACCGCTGGCGGCTGCCGCCGGAGGTCCGGATTCCCGCTTGGCGATTGGCTATTCTCGGTTGGACGATTCTGTTCTTCGGTTTCTTCTCCGTCTGGGCAGCCTACGACGGTTTGCAGAAGCTGATGGCTGCAGGTTAGTTCCGAGTGCGAGCGTCGCCCCTCACATCGCTCGACTCAGGTGACTTCCCACAATGAATCGGTGAAGAAGTGACGGCGGTCGAAGTAGTGCTGTCGCACTCGGAAACCGCATTCGGCTGCGAATCGCTCAATTTGAGGCAGGTCGTATTTGAATGAGTTCTCAACTTGCAGCAGTTCACCGGCTGCAAACTGAAAGCGACGATCGACCGCTTCGATCGTCACGCCTTGGTCTGCCCTGCTGACAAGGAAACTTTGCATGCAACCTTCCGCGGCGTTGTAGGTGGCTCGGTGTTCGAACTTCTCGCGATCGAAGTCGGCGCCTAGCTCCCGATTCATTCGATCGAGCAGATTGAAGTTGAACTCCCTCGTGATGCCGAGTGAATCGTCGTACGCCGCTTGCAGGACAGATGGGTCTTTCTTTAAGTCGAATCCAATCAGCGTGAGGTCACCAGGCCGCAAGGTTCGGCGCAGCCGCTTGAGAAAGCGAGTTGCTTGCGCATGAGTAAAGTTTCCGATGCTTGATCCGAGGAACAACACCAGGTTGCGCATGGAGCTTCGCCGCTGCAGCGCCCGCAAGGCGTCGAAATAATCGCCAGCCAGGCCGTGCATTCGAAAACTGCCGGGCTCGAAGCGGCGGCGTAGTTTATCGAGCAGTTGGACCAGCGCGGGGCGACAGATATCGATCGGCGAGTATTCGAACGTCTGTCCTCGGCGCACTAACTCTCGCAACAAGATTTCGGTTTTATGACCATCGCCCGCCCCAGCTTCTACCAGCCGAAAGGGTTGCTCGCCCGTCGCACGGGCGATGTCGGTCGCATGCGCCCTCAAGATTTCGCGTTCGCAGCCGGTCAGATAATACTCATCAAGCCGCGTGATCTGCTGGAAGAGTCGGCTACCGCGAGCGTCGTAGAAGTAGGAGGAAGGCAGCCCCTTCGGCGATTTTGCAAGTCCACGCAAAACGTCGCGGGCAAATGAGCTAATTGCGGAGCTTTCGGGTCCACAGTCGAGCGTTTCGAGACGAGTAATCATTGCAGGTGCTCTTGGGCTGAGAGTCTCGGCGGTGGTTAAAGGGATCGAGCGAGGCGGATGCCGGTGAACTGAAAACGCGTTCCAGCCGACCAGAAGTTGCGGTAAGTCGGACGGAAGTGATCTCGCGGTGTTACGCAGGAACCACCCCGAAGCACCCGCTGGTTATCCATGAACTTGCCGTTGTACTCGGCCAGCACACCTGGGAATGGCTCATAGCCGGGATATGCCTCGTAATAGCTGCTTGTCCACTGCCAGAGGCTTCCGCACATCTGCTGAAAAGCGTCGTAGTCGGCAGACTGATATGAGGCGGGATGCAATCTGCCGCAATCAAGGAATGCATCCCTAGATTGAGTGCAGCGCGCCGTACGGGCTACGTGTTCCCATTCCCGCTCGCTCGGCAGACGCACTTGGAATTGCTCCTGAAATGTCTCGCCGAGCCAACGGGCGTAGGCATCCGCTTCGTAGAAACTCACATGACAAACTGGATCGTGCGGGTTAAGTGGTCGCTGCCCACCGAGCGTCCACTCGTGCCAGGCTCCCGAGTCGTGATCCCAATAGAGCGGTGCCAGCCAGCCCTCTGCCTTCACTTGTTGCCAGCCGTTATCGAGCCAAAGCAGCGGATTGCGGTATCCGCCGTCCTCGACAAATCTCAGATACTCAGCACACGTCACCAAGCGATCGGCCAGCGCGAAAGGTTGTAGATAATACTTGTGAACCGGGCGTTCGTTGTCCCAACTCCATCCGCTACCGTCGTGGCCAAAGTTGAATAGGCCACCATCGAATTCGTGGAAAGCAGAAGGTGAAACGCTCGGGAGAGCCTCGGTCTTGATCGTCGACTTCGCAGCCAAGTAGGGCTCGCGAAGCGCTGGCGGGTTCTGGGCCAGGATGTATTTGATTTCTGTGTAGAACAACTCCTGGTGCTGCTGCTCGTGTTGGATACCAATCTCCACAACCTTCGCCAGTTCGACCGCTCGGCGATCCTCTACGGTGGTGATCAGTTCCTCCATCCTCCGGTCCACGCTCAAACGATAGGCGAATACCTCATCGTTGGTCGGTCGCGACACGGAGCCCCGCTTGTCCCGGGGTAATCGTGGACCAAGTGACTCGTAGTACGAGTTGAGCAAATAGTCGTAGAGCTGGTCCTCCGCTTCCACCTGGCCGCCGAATTCCCGCAGGACGTTGCGAGAGAAGAACCAGGTCGTGTGGGCTAGGTTCCACCACGGCGGACTGACGTCGGCCGTCGGCTGCAAGCGGAGAGCCTCCGGTGAGACGGGCGCGACCATGTCGAGGCTCCGGCTTCGAACGCGTCGAAACCGAGCGACGAGCGCTTCGCGATCTACCGTGCTCGCAGTGGTCGTAATCATGAATCAAAGCTGTTTTCGCGAGACCCGCGCAGTATTGCCAGAAGACTTCAACGGGATGCTCGAATGGACGCTGCCCTTGTGAAGGCAAGTCACATGCCAAGGAATCCTTCCGAGCCGTGAAGTGCAACTCGTGCGGGAGCTACCCCGCATTTCCGTTAAAACAGGACGGGCCGCCTCAAAGCGGGCTAATGGTTCAACTTGCGCTCGCCCGCCGAGGTTGTTCGAAGCGCGCCTTTCAGGCGGGCCCGTCGTACAATGGAGGAAGCCTGCACGCGATCACTTCGCTCAACTCTCAACCGGCATGCTCAGCACTGTACGACCCGCGTCGAGTCCCCTCCCTGCTCTGTCACGCCGTCAATGGCTCGGACAGGCTGGGATCGGCTTTGGTGCGGTTGCACTAGCAGCCCTACTGGGCGAATCTCAGGCGAAAGAAAACCGAACTGCTCTCAGCGGACTCTCCGGTCTGCCGCATCACCCGCCGCGGGCTAAGCGAGTGATCTTTCTTTGCCAGTCTGGCGCCCCCTCTCAGATTGAGCTGTTTGATCACAAACCGCAGCTGACCGAGCGGGAAGGCGAAGAATTGCCCGAGTCAGTTCGCATGGGGCAGCGATTGACGACGATGACGTCCGGTCAGGCGCGCAAAGCCATCAGCCCGTCTGCTTATCAGTTTGCCAAACACGGCAATTGCGGTGCGGAAGTCAGCGAGCTGCTGCCGCACACGGCCAAGATCGTCGACGACCTCTGCATCGTCCGCTCGCTGCATACGGAAGCGATCAACCACGACCCAGCAATTACGTTTTTGCAAACGGGCAGCCAGCAGCCAGGCCGACCGAGCATGGGCGCTTGGGTGACCTACGGGCTGGGAAGCGAGAACGCAGATTTGCCAGCCTTCACTGTGCTGCTTTCGGGAGGTGCCCCTGGCGATCAGCCGTTGTACGGCCGACTGTGGGGCTCGGCGTTTCTTCCGCCGCGCTATCAGGGAGTAAAACTTCGCGGCAGCGGTGATCCGGTGCTTTACCTGTCCAATCCACCGGGCGTAACCCGCGAAGATCGCCGCGACTTGCTCAACGTGCTCGCCGAACTCAATCGCCAGCACGCAACGAGCGAGCACGACGCGCGCATCAACGCCCGCATCGAGCAGTACGAGCAGGCGTTTCAGATGCAGGCGGCCGTGCCTGAACTTGCCGACTTATCGAAAGAGTCGGAGGAAACGTTCGCGCTCTACGGGCCAGACTCACGCAAGCCGGGTACGTTTGCCCGTAATTGCCTGCTCGCGCGGCGTCTGGTCGAGCGCGGCGTGCGATTTGTTCAGCTTTATCACCGCGACTGGGACCATCACACAAAGATTGTCAGCCGCATTCGCACTCAATCCGAGCAAACGGATCAGCCCGCCGCAGCACTCGTGGCCGATCTGAAGCGTCTCGGCCTGCTCGACGACACGCTGGTCATTTGGGGCGGCGAGTTCGGACGCACGCCCTTCGTGCAAGGCGACCTGTCATCTGATACCTTCGGCCGCGATCACCATCCACGCTGCTTCACCATGTGGCTGGCGGGAGGGGGCGTCAAACCGGGCCTGACTTACGGCAAGACCGACGACTTCTCGTACAACGTCGTCGAGAATCCGGTCCACGTACACGACCTGCAGGCGACCATGCTGCACCTGCTCGGCATCGACCACCTGCGGTTGACACACCGCAGCCAAGGACGTGATTTTCGGTTGACCGACGTAGCCGGCGACGTTGTGCAAGGCATCTTGAGCTGAGGTTTGCGTCGGGGGCTGCGTCCTCCGTAGCTGAATTCGCCGAGAATTCAGACAAACCAAGCTTCAACTCGCGCGATCGTCTGAATTCTGGCGAATTCAGCTACTTGGCAATAGACCACCTCTCCACTCAATTACCAGGAGGATTGCAAAGTCAGATCCGATAGGCGAGCGGGATGCGTAAGCTTCCCGGTAGTGCCGCAAAACCGCTGCGAACGTCGCTCGCAGTTCACCGGGAAACTCGCGTTTCCCGCTCGCCGGGCGACTTTGCAGTTCTCCTGACTCAATCACTGCCTTCCTTGAAACATTCGCTGGGCGGCAGCTATAATCGCCAGACCGCTAAGCGGCGGTAGCTCAGTTGGTAGAGCACTAGCTTCCCAAGCTGGATGTCGCGAGTTCGAATCTCGTCCGCCGCTCTCGCTTCTCACACACGATGACTTCCCGGTTGGACGACCGCCGAAGCTATCGCCGTTAACCGTTCCGGTTCTTCTTCGTCGACCAGTTGGCAAAAATCTGGTCCATCACGGCGGCCCAGCGGGCATCGAAAGTCGGCTGTGGCTGAGCAGTCGTCGCCGAAGCAGCGGCCGACACGGGCCGAGTGATTACCAGGTTATCGACTCGCGTGCCCGTGTTCGTCGCCGACACGCCCACGCTGCCCGAAGTCAGGCTGGAGTCGGTCACGCTATTGGTGAGCCGGCCGTTGACAGACAGTTTGAGCGACTGCCCCACTACCTCAAAACGCAGGCTGCCACTTCCCGACGAGACCTGTGTCGAACTCAGCCGTGTCCAAACGCCGCCAGCCGACTCCCAAATCTGGGCATAGTAGCGGCCGCTGCTGTAGCTGAGACCAGCCCAATATTGACTTCCCGCACCAGACGAATTGTGACGCGCCACCAGGCCGCTGTCGCGCGAAGAGAAACCGCTCCCCACGTTCACGTCCGCAGTGAGCACCACATCGGCAAGCGTCACACCGTTCACCAGTGCAACCGAAGTGCCGCTTACCGAGTTCACTAGCGTGCCGCTTGAGATCGACATGTTCCCCGCCCGCTCGGTCCAACTGGTGCCTAGCGAGGTGCTATTCGTGCGATTGAAGTTATCGCTGAAGACTGTCGTCGGCTGCGTGGCCGTGATTGTTACAGAGATCGCGAAGTTGAATGGATTCTCGTCTGCATCGTTATTGGGGATCGAGATGGCGCCGCTGTAGCTTCCTGCCACCGCCGTATTCATCGAGACCGTAAAAGTCGTCGAACCGCCCGGTGCAACCGTCGACGCTGGAGCATTCACCAGCGTAAAGCCCGTGGGCACGGTCACCGCTCCGAGCGTTAGCGATGAAGTCCCCTGGTTCTGAATCGCGAAAGATTTGGTTGCGGCGGTTCCCACAGCCACAGAACCGAAGCTCACGGTGCCGGTGTTGTCGGCGATATTGGTCGTGCCCTCGAGCACGGCAATTTCCGGCGTCTGAGTCGTCGGCGCGGTGACGGTCGCCGCGATCGAGAAGTTGAAGGGGTTCTCGTCCGCATCGTTCGTGGTGAACGATACGCTTCCGCCGAGCGATCCTGCGACTGATGAGTTCACGGCAATCCCAAAGCTGGTGCTTGCTCCAGGGGCTAGGGTTGTGGTCGAAATCGGTTGCGAGAGAGTGAAACCTGTTGGCAGACTGACGTTCGAGCCGAGCACCAGATCGGCGCTGCCGGAGTTACGGATTGTAAACGTCTTCGTAGCCGAAGCGCCGACCGTGATCGTGCCGAAGCTGACCGTGCCAGTGTTGTCCGCAACCTCGCTCGCCGAGTCCTGCACCACAATCTCCGGTGCTCCGGCGGTCACGTTGGTAACGCTTCCCGTCAGGCGATACATCTGCGCTGCATTCGCCGAGCCCGTGACTCGCACATAGTAAGTTCCGCTCCCCGGCAGGGCGACGTTCGATAAAGTCTCGGCCACGCCGGCACCGTTCGCCGTCGCCGAGGCGATCAACGTGTCGCCGCCGGAGCCGTAGATCGCCAGCGCCAGATTGCTCTGCGCCAGAGAATTGAACGCCGTGCCGTTGGACGTATAGGTTGATCCGGTCGGCGTCACGTTGACGCTCAGTGAAGACCCGGCTCCGACGGTCACTTGAAACCAATCGACGTCGCTATCGTCGTCGATGCTGATCGTGTCGACGGTGAACGAGCCCGTTGTCCCCAGCGGAGCGGCCGTGGCGGCCGTGTTGTTGCCGCCGTTCTTCTCCAGCCGATCGCCATAGCCGCGGTTCACGGCCAAAATGTCGTCGGCCTGCGGGCCATCAAATCCGAGCGAGATGGAGGGCTCCATCAGCTTCGTGCCGTTGGTTGGGCTCACGTGGCCCAGGCCCAGGCCGTGCCCTGCCTCATGCGCCACCGTATTTCGCAGCCGAAGCGAGTTGCTCCCCGTGTTGGCGAAGAACGTGTCCCCCGTATCGAGCACCATGTCGCCGAACGTGGGATAGAAATTGTAGGCCAGGATGTTGCTCGGCCCGTCGATGTAGTGACCGCTGATCCGCACATCGCCGCGCACGCCGACCACGCCCGCATAGGACGAACTGATCGCCGCAGCGTCATCGGCCGGCTCATACACATAGGTAATGCCCGACACATCGCTCCAGCGATCAAAAACCTGCCTGAGCGGCGAGAACCACGGCTGATCCTGAGCCAAGGTACTGCTCGAATTACTGCCGTAAATGCCCGCCAGCCACGATCGCAGATTGCTCGGCGCTGGCGCCTCGCCGTTATAGCCGGAGATCGGCGTTCCGTCCGGCACGACGCTCCAGCGGATCGTCGTCGCATCCCCCTGCACCAGCCCGCTTCCGTTGGTGACCGTCCGAGTCCAGCGGTCGGTGTCGCCCAGGCTGAACGCGTCGAAGCCTTCGTGGTTCTCCAGGTCGTCGTACGCGGCCATGATCTCCGCCGGCGTGTCGGGAGCGAACACAACATGCGGCTGGTCTAATACCGCCGAAGGCACTGTCAAATCGGGCGACAGGCACACCGCAAGCGCGCCGTCGGCATTCATCACCGACCGCACTTCGAGTCCTTCCACACCGAGCCGCCGAGTCACACCGCTTCCAAGCTTCTGACCAAGTTTTTGATTGGACTTCCGACGAGACACCATGCGCATTGCGATCCTGGATAGGTTCACTGATTACTCCGTTTGCTGCGGAACGGCAGCTCAACTAGCGAGAAGTACGACGTCCGTGTCCTGACCGATTGCCTGCCGATGGAAGGGGATGAGAGTCGGTTGGCAAAATTCCAACGAGCAGCCTAATGCCTGTCGCCGAAATCGAGCAACGAAATTGCTACACGGCATGCCGCAATTGCGTCGGCTGCGGCCATGTAGACTCTCGCTAGCGGTGAGCGCCGTGCCTTGCAAGTAACCCCCACCGTCCTAAAATGCGGGCTGCTTTCCAGCGAGATTCCCCGCGACAGATCGCGGTTTTCTCAGCTGTGCGCTGCCAACATGCTTATCTGATGACCGACTCCTTGACGGTGCTCATTGCCGACGACCACGCCATCGTGCGTGAAGGGCTGAAGACGCTCGTGCAGTCGCAGCCCGACATGACCCTTATCGGCGAAGCTGCCGACGGCCAGGCGGCGGTTCAACTTGCGACCAAGCTTCAGCCGTGCGTTGCAGTACTCGACATCTCCATGCCGGGCATGAATGGCATCGCCTGCGCCCGGCAACTTCGCATTGCCTCGCCGAGCACGAAGGTGGTTACGCTGACGGTGCACGAGGACCGCAGCTATCTGCGGCAGGCGCTGGAATGGGGCGCCTCGGGCTACGTGCTGAAGCGGTCGGCGGCCACGGAACTGGTCGTGGCCATCCGAGTGGTTGCGAGCAACGGTACCTACATCGATCCGGCCATCGCAGGCAAACTAGTACACAACGAACTTGGAAGCCGAAGCGGCAATATCGAAGTAGCCGCCCTGAGCGAACGGGAAGAGGAGGTGCTCCGTCTCCTGGCCCGCGGTTTCACGAACAAAGAAATCGCCCGCCAGCTGGCAGTCAGCGTCAAAACGGTGGAGACCTACAAGGTTCGCTCCTTCGAGAAGCTCCAGATTGAAAGTCGCGTCGAACTCGTGCGGCTGGCGGTGGCGCGGGGCTGGCTCGAATCTGCCTGACGCCGGTTCGCATTCAGACGTCCCACAGGCCAGGCGCGTTTCGCCGGTAGCGTTCGCTCGACGACTTACGTCGACTCGCTCATTAGCCAGCGACGTGATGCGTGTTTGCAAAACCGGGTGGTTTTTCACCAGAAACCCAGTCCCCAGGGGCCCCCAAGTCGGTGAAAAATGCTTCGAATTATTCAACACCTAGCTGCCACCTGGCCAATGGTCGAATCGACGTAAGTGGCCTTCGGGGAACTTGGAATTCGCCCTGCCGAAGCACCGAACCCAAAGGAAATCCGATTGTCAAAGAGCGTTGGCTAGGATTGGTTAATGTAGCAAGTATTGAACACTTGTCAAGGAATTGACGCATCGTTAGCCATGGCCCCCTCTGACGGTCAATCTGTTGTCAGGGATTCCCTGACAAGTGATTGCCGTATTTCCCGGCGGACGCTCCTCGCTCCCCCCCCCCAATATTAAAGCAAGGAAAGGGCCTGCCAGCGGGCCCGAAAGGTGAAGCAACATTCCGTGGGCGGCTACGATGAAAACCAGACACGAGCGCGAACATGACCTGGTCGCTCTGATGCTTTATGACCGACCGGCTCTATATGCCATTTATGAACGAGTCACGGGGCTTCCGAAGGAGCGCCTGACAGATCGCGAAGTCATCCGCACCATCCTCGAAAACGAGTTTCCCACGCCGCGCGGCGACAACTACTTTGCCGAGCTCTTCGCGCGCCTGGCATCACCGAAGGTGCGAGGCAGGACATCGGTTGACTCAGTGACCGTCCCCTCGTTGTAAGTGGTCCGCATCGGGCCGGCCATGTTCCCGGGCCGCTACAGAACGGAGTGTAAGAATGAAAGCCACGGCTCCTGCGGATCAAGCGGCGGACGATGCGCTGCCGAGCCGGCGACAGTGTCGTGAGAAGGAACTGCTCCGCCTATTGCGTCACAATCCCCGCACTCTCGCCGAGCAGTATCGCGAGGCGATTGGTATGAGCCCCGAGGAACTGCTGCCAGCCGGCAAGCCCGCAGCGCTCATGATCCTCGCCATCCTCGATCACGAATTTCCGCAGGTGCAGCTGTAAGAATGTCAGGGCGTTTCTGCCGCCCTCGGCCGTGGGAGGGGGACGCGCGCGAATACCGTGCTCCCTCCACCCGGCGTCGACTCAATATCCAGTTTGCCGCCAACCGCCGCCAAGCGCTCCTGCATGCCCAGCAGTCCCAAGCGGCCGCTGGCGGTCAACTGCGCCAGGACGTCGTCCACTTCAAAACCGGTCCCATTGTCTTCGACAATCGCCGTAATTTCGCTCCCCCGAAATTCAAGTACTACGCTCACCTTGCCGGCGTGCGAGTGCTTCCAAACGTTGTTGAGTGACTCCTGCACGGCCCGGTAAAGGGCGGTCTCTATGTCACTTGGCAACCGCCGTTGCGAAGTCCCGTCGTGATACGCCACTGCAATCCCCGATCTCTCGGACCAGGCGTCCAGGTAATTTCTCAGCGCTTCGCCAAGTCCGGCGTCATCCAATGCCGTGGGTCGCAGCTCGAGCGCCAGTTCGTGGATCTGTCGACTCAGATCGTTGGCCAGCGACTGCAATTGCCGCAGCCGCTCGGCTCGCTTCGCTTCGAGGCTCGCGCCGTCCAGTTCTCGCAAACCCAGGATCAGACCAGTGAGCGATTGCCCCATCTCGTCGTGCAGTTCGCGGGCGATCCGTCGGCGTTCCGCTTCCTGAGCGGCAGCCAACCGCTGCAGCAGTTGTACTCGCGCCGCTTCGCGACGCTCTTCCTCAACGCGTCGCCGCTCCGTGATGTCGAGTGCCATACCGACGATGTATCGTTTTCCCTCATGGACCGTTCCCGGCGCGGAGGCGCTGAAGCTCCAGTGGCGTTCCCTCCCGTCCCTGGTATGCATGAGCAACTCGACTTCGAGCCGTACCCGCTCGCCCTTAAAAATCTCTTGCATCTGCCTGCGCAAGACGTTTGCGCCGTCGCCTGAGGTCCGGCTGAGCCAGGCTTCGACCGTGGGGACATCTTCCGGGCGATCGCCCGTGAGTTCGGTCCACGTCTGGCTGATCTGGAGCACCCGGCCATCTTCGGCGCACATGATGATCGGGATCGGGGCATCCTCCACCGCCTTGCGAAATTGCTGCTCGCTGGCCCGCAGTAGATCTTCGGCGCGCCGGCGTGCCGTGATGTCGGTAAACGTCACCACCACGCCGTCGATCAGGTCTTCCGCCGTGCGGTACGGCCGCAAGCGGGCGATGTACCAGCGTTTGTCGCGCGACGCCACTTCCCGCTCGACCGGTTGCAGTTGATCGATCACCAGTTCGATGTCGCTGAGAGGTCTTCGTAGTCCAGCCGATGGGTGATGTCGAGCAGGGCTCGTCCGGTATCGGACGGTATCAGGTTGAACAGATCGCGAGCGCGAGGGGTAAAGAACCTGACCCGCAGACCACGGTCGAGGAACACAGTGGCGATATCAGTCGAGTTCATCAAGTTGCGGGCGTGGTTGCTCGCCTGACTGAGTTCCTCGATCTTGTTTTTCAGTTCCTGGTTGACCGTAGAGAGTTCCTCGTTGACCGATTGCAATTCTTCCTTGCTCGTCTCCAGTTCCTCGGTCGCGGATCGCATCTCTTCGTTCATGGCCTGGAGTTCTTCGTTCGAGGCCTTGAGTTCTTCGGTTTGTACCTCGTACTGCTCGATGGTCGCGCGCAGTTGAGCTCGGGTGCGAAACAGTTCCTCCTCGATTTGCCGGGCGATCGACTCCGCGTGCTCGTATGCCGGGTCCAGTGACGTTGCTTTCGGAGGCTCCACGCTCGGCATGACGGCCTCGAAGAGTAGCAGCAGGAAACCGTTGGCGCCTTCATCGAGCGAGTGGCGTATCCGGATGCGGACCACTTCGGTCATGTCCTCGAACTTCACCCACTGGTCGGGCAAGTCGACATCGATGCGCTCCTTGGTCGCGCGGAACAGAGCGGTGCGCAATTCCAGTCTCAATTCGGGGCGGACTACCTTCAGCAAGTTTCGCGACGGCTCACCGGCCGAGAACTGCAGATACTTCGCCGCCGATTCGCTTGAATGCAAGATGTCGTAGTCTTCGTTGATCACGACCGAGGGCGGCGCATACAGTTCGAGTAGTCGCTGATGGAGTTCCAGCAGCGAGACCCGCTGCATGGTGGCTGGCGGTTCGACGGCGGGTTGCCAGTTCCGCGGGGCCCGATAGGCCGACACGTCCGTGAGCGGCAAGGCTACTCGGGTTTCGACGCTGCGGCTTTGATAAAGGCGGTGTTCTTTGTCGGAGTTGATGAACAGCGATCCCGCGCCATCGATCGATTCGGAGCCGCCGAGGAACAAAAAGCCCCCCGGCTTCAAGGCGAAATGCAGCACCTCCAGCAGGCGCGACTGCGCCGTGGGGTTCAAGTAGATCATCAGATTGCGGCAGGAGACCAAATCCAGTCGCGAAAACGGCGGATCGTTGATCGCGTTGTGCTGCGCGAAAAGCACCATTTCGCGCATTTCCTTGCGCACGCGGTAGCCGTCGGGCTCTTTGATAAAGAATCGCCGCAATCGCTCTGGCGGAACATCGGCGACGTCCGTATCGGTGTAGAAGCCGTCGCGAGCCTTGGCGATCGCCTGTTCGTCGATGTCGGTCGCAAAAATTTGCACTGGAATCGGATTGACCCGATCCACAGCGTATTCCTGCAATAACATAGCGAGGGAATAGGCTTCTTCCCCGGTAGCGCATCCGACGATCCAGACGCGGACACTCTCTTTCGGATTCTTGCCTTCAAACAGTCTGGGAATGATGTTTCGCTCGACATATTCGAATGCGGGACGGTCGCGAAAGAAGTTGGTGACACTGATCAGCAGATCGCGCAGCAGTGCTTTCGTCTCGTCCGGCTGGTCGGTAAGCAGCTGGGCATATTCCTGCAGAGTCGCCAGCTGATGCACATGCAGCCGACGTTCAAGCCGGCGGAGCACCGTGCCGCGCTTGTAGTTGGTGAAGTCGTGACCGGTGCGCACCCGCAGCTGAGAAAAGATTTCTCGCAGCGAGCGCTCCACTTCCTCAACTTGAGACGGGATCGACTCTTGCGGGAGGCGCCGCGGCAGCTGGCGGACGTAGTCCAAAATTCTGCTATGGATCTTGGCCACCGGTAACACGAAATCGACCAGTCGGGTGGCGATCGCGTTGCGGGGAATGTCGTCGTATTCCGCCTCCTGCGGCTGCTGCACCAGGCAGATCCCTCCCATCTCCTTGATCCGCTTAAGACCCATCGATCCATTAGCGCCGGTGCCGGACAGCAGCACGGCAATCGCGAGCGGGCCGCGCGTCTCGGCCAACTCGCGGAAGAAGACATCGATCGGCGCCCGACGCTCCTCGGGCGTATTGACCGATCCGACCCGCAACGAGCCGTCACGAATGTGCAGGCTGTGATTGGGAACGATGGTGTAGATGTGATCCGGTCGGATAGGCATGCCATCGACAATGTTCTCGACCGGCATGGTGGTCGCTTGTTGCAGCACCTCGGCCAGATGGCTCTCGTGATCGGGAGACAGGTGCAGGATGACGACGTACGCCATGCCAGCCGGCGTGGCGTTACGAAAGAATTCCAGCAGGGCTGCGACGCCGCCAGCCGAGGCTCCCAGGCAAACGATGGGAAAGTCGTTGTGCAGGCGTTGTTCGACACTTGTTATCGGGTCGGGATTGGCTTCGTCCATGAACGGCGGGGCTGAAGAGGTGTCGGGGAGTTCGGCGGCCCCCACGCATCGCTGGCCGAAGGAGTCGATTCTATTCTAGGTGGGCGAACGGCTAACGCCCAGGTCGACCTTCCTGGCACGACAATCGCTGGAATTTGAATTGGTCCTAGAGCCGCGTGACAGTGTTTACGCTCAGAGGCGGCAGCATGGCTGAAAGGGCGCGCGTGTCGAATAAAGACATCCTCGTGGTTGGCGCATCGCTGGGCGGAATCGAGGCGCTCAGGAAGATCGTTGCCGAGTTGCCGGCCGACCTTCCGGCAGCGATCTTCGTGGCTCTGCACACGGCCCCGTCGAGCCCCGGAATTTTAGGGAAGATCCTGGATCGCGCGGGTCCCATGCCGGCGACAAATGCGGTGAGCGGAGAGCGATTTCGGCTGGGCCAGATATACGTTGCCCCACCGGATCATCATCTGCTGCTCGACGAGGACGACCGGTTGCTGCTGACTCGCGGTCCGCGCGAAAACCGTTTCCGCCCGGCAATCGATCCGTTGTTTCGCTCTGCGGCCCTATCGTACGGCCCGCGCGTGATTGGCTGCGTGCTCACGGGCTACCTGGACGACGGCACTGCCGGGCTATATGCCGTGAAGCAGCGTGGCGGGACGGCCGTCGTGCAGGATCCGTTCGACGCTGAGGCGCCGTCGATGCCGCAGAGCGCCATGAATTTTGTCAAAGTCGATTACTGTGTTCCGGTGTCTGAAATGGCTGCGCTGTGGACTCGCCTGGTACGGGAGTCGGCCGATTTACAAGGAGTGGCGCCTGTGTCTGACGAACTCGATTTCGAAGTGCAGATTGCCAAGGAACGAAAGCTTCCGGATGCGGAGCTGGTAAAAATGGCAGCGCCGACGGTCTTCACCTGCCCGGAATGCCATGGGACGCTACTGCAACTCGTCGAAAAAGGACGCGTTCGCTTCCGCTGTCACACGGGGCACGCCTATTCAGTCGATTCACTGCTTACCGAGACGGCTGAGTACGTGGAGACGTCGCTCTGGAATGCGATCCGCAGTATTCAGGAGAACGCGATGCTGATGCGGCACGTGGCCCAGCATCTGAAAGAGACCGGCCAGACGGATTCGGCCAGCCGGCTGATCGGCAAAGCCAGCGAAGCGGAACAGCGGGCCGCTTTGCTGGCCACCGTGCGGCGCGAGTCGCCGGGGCCCAATGAGACGGTCGAGGAGGCCGTCAACTGAAGCCGATACGTCCCGACTGCCATGCTTCGGGGGACGTAGCGCACTTTTCAATCCTTCTTTGCGCCGCAAAAAGTCGCGTGCGTCGGCTAGAATGGCGACGATGCGAATCTTCGCATTGGAAAGGTGGTGGCAAGGTGCGAATTGGTAGGCGGCGGATGTTGATGGCGTCGGCGGGTTTCGCCGCGCTGACGACCGTAGGTGGTATTCGGTACTTTTCTCGTCGGGCTGAATTTTCTCAGCAGGGTAAGGATCAACTGCACTACGAAGTGGAGCCAACTTCCGCTGGTGCGCTGCTCGTGCGACGGAAATCGATCGCGCTCGGTGCGCCCGTCACGCTAACCGCGATACATGCCCAACTCGATGTAGCTGTCGAGGCGATCGATGCCGCGTTCGCGGAATTAGAGCGAATCGAGTCGGTCATGAGCATCTACCGGCCTGAGAGTCAACTCAGCCGTTTGAATGCGACCGGGCGATTGGAGCAGCCCGATGCGAGCCTCGTTGAAGTGCTGCGGTATGCGGCCGAGGTCTCGCGTGCATCCAGCGGCGCCTTCGATGTGACCGTACAGCCGCTGTGGCAGGTGTATGCCGAAGCTCAGCGAAGCGGTCGATTGCCGAGTGACAAGCAGATCGCTGCGGCCTTAAGCAAGGTCGACTGGACCCAGATCAAGATCACCGAGCACGCAATCGGGTTGTCGTCCGGCGCAGCGGTGACCCTGAACGGCATCGCCCAAGGCTATGCAGCTGACCGCGCGCTAAACGTGATTCGGGCAGCAGGCATCGAGCATGCGCTCATCGATACGAGTGAATTTGCGCCGCTTGGCCAAAATCGTAGAGGCGAGCGTTGGTCGGTCGGTATCCAGCATCCTCGCAAAGCGGACGCTTTGTCAGCCGTCGCTCAACTCGACGGCCGCTGCCTGGCAACCTCGGGGGATTATGCCACGACCTTCTCTGCGGACCGACGCTACAACCACCTGTTCGATCCGAAAACCGGCAAATCGCCGAGCGGGCTGATGAGCGTTTCGATCGTGGCGCCAACTGCAATAGAAGCGGACGCCCTGTCGACGGCGTGCTTTGTACTGGGTATCGACGAAGCCAAGCGGCTGATCGAGTCTCGCAGCGGCTGCGATGCCTTGTTCATCCCGAGCGACGGCTCGCACGTTAGCACCCGCGACTTCCCCCAGGTGGCCAGCTCAGCCGGCTAAACAGTACGCTTCGGCAACAAGTGAGCGCACTGGGCGATGTTCGCCTTGCAATGGGCCGGGTGAAATCGCTCGCCGACTCAAGTAGGCTATTGGTGTCGACTGGCCTGCTTCCGGTTCCCTCTCCCGACTGCGCGCGCTATGCCTTTATCCTTCCGAATCGGTCCCGCCCTTCTGGTCCTTGGCATCCTCGGAGCGTTTCTGCCGGCGGTACGAGCAGCCGACGAAGATCCGTTTGCCGCGGGTGTTCGTCCCACGCCAAAGCTCTCGCCCGAAGAGGAGCGGAAGGGTTTCAAGTTGCCTGAGGGCTTTGAGATCAATCTCGTCGCGGCGGAGCCCGACATTCAGAAGCCGCTCAACATGGCTTTCGACGAGCGCGGCCGAATCTGGCTGACTTGCACCGTCGAATATCCCTATGCCGCCCCGCTGGATAAGCCGGCGCGCGACTCGATTCGCGTGTTGGAGGATGTGGATGGCGATGGCCGGTTCGAGCGAATCACGACATTCGCCGACGGCCTCAACATTCCAATGGGCATCTATCCGTACAAGGGAGGATGCATCGCTTACAGCATTCCGTATCTGTGGCACTTCGAAGACACCGATGGTGACGGGCGGTGCGACAAGCGCACTCAGCTCTATGGGCCGTTCGACCATACCCGCGACACGCACGGCATGGTCAATGCCCTGCGCCGCGGCTTTGACGGCTGGCTGTATGCCTGCCATGGCTTCAACAACGACAGCCGCGTGAAGGGGAAAGACGGTCACGAAGTGCACATGCAATCGGGCAACACGTTCCGCGTGAAGCTCGATGGTTCGCGGATTGAGCACTTCACGCACGGCCAGGTCAATCCGTTCGGCATGACGCTCGATCCGCTGTTCAACGTGTTCACGGCCGACTGCCACAGCAAGCCAATCTACCAATTGCTCCGCGGCGGCCATTACCCGAGCTTCGGCAAGCCGGACGACGGCCTCGGCTTCGTGCCGCCAATGATGGATCACCTGCATGGCAGTACCGCAATCTGCGGACTGATTCACTATACAGGCGATAACTTTCCCGCCGAGTACCGCGGCCAAATGCTCAGCGGCAACGTAATGACCAGCCGCATCAACCGGAACTCGCTTCAGTTGGACGGGAGCACAATCCGGGCGAAGGAAGAGCCGGACTTTCTGACTGCAGCGGACCCTTGGTTCCGGCCGGTCGACATACAGATCGGGCCCGACGGTGCGATGTACTTGCTCGACTTCTACAATCGCATCATCGGCCACTATGAAGTGCCGCTGCCCCATCCCGGCCGTGACCGCGAAAGCGGCCGCATCTGGCGGATTGCCTATACGGGCAACGCACCGGGCACCAAGCCAGCCAAGATGCCGGCTGATCTAGCGAAGCTCGACACTCCTCACATCGTCGCAGAACTCGCCGGCCCCAATCTCGAACGCCGGCTTGTCGCGACGCATTGGCTGGTGGATGTTGTCGGCCCATCGGCAGTTGAGGAGTGCCGCAAGGCGTTCGCCGCTCCGAAGAACGCACAGCAGCAAGTGCACGCGATGTGGGTGCTCGAGCGGCTCGGCAAATTGAGCGACGCCGAGCTAATCCAAGCTTGCCAGAGCGATGCGGCGGAAGTTCGCGTACACGGCATGAAAATCCTGTCCGAGCGCCCTCAGGACGCATGGCCGAGGGAACTCGAAAACCTGGCTGCACTCAGCGACGAGCATGCGTTCGTTGCTCGCGCCGCCGCCGACGCTGCTGGTCGCCAGAGGCAGTTGTCGCACGTCAGGCCGCTGCTGGAACGGCTCGCCAAGACTTCGGACAAGGACAATCATCTGCGGCACGTGCTGCGGATGGCCTTGCGCGATCATCTGGCCGCCCTCCCAACCGCGGAGGCGTTAAACGAGCTGCAACTGTCCGAATCCCAACTCGGCGAGCTGGCTGCCGTGGCAAAAGCCGCCCCCCAGCCGGCTGCGGCAGAATTTCTGATCGGGTATCTGAGCAAATACGACGCGCCGCGAGACACTCTGCTCGACAGCCTCAAACATGCCGTGCGGTATGTCTCGACCGATCGGATCGACAGTCTCGCAACTCTGGCCGAAGCGAAGCTGCCGGAAGATTTACAGCTGCAACAGCAAATGATCGAGTCCCTTCATGCGGGACTTTCGCAGCGCGGTATCGATCCGACGAAGCCCCTCGCTCCGTGGGGCACCCGGCTTGTTAGGAAGCTGCTGCAGAGCGAAGCATCGGAGGCGATCGGCTGGACTCCGCTTCCGGTGGAGGGCGCGTCGCCATCGCCCGAACCGTGGGTGCTGCAGCGCCGCGACTCGGCCGACGGTGACAAGACTTCGTTTTTCTACTGCAGCCTGCCCAAAGGCGAAACTCTCACTGGCGTTTACCGCTCCGACAACTTCACGGTGCCCGAGAAGCTCAGTTTCTGGTGCGCAGGGCACAGCGGCATGGTCGGCAGCCCGATCAACGACAAAAACTGGATTCGGCTGCGAAGCGCCAAGACCGGCGAAGTGCTGGCCGAATCGCGGCCGACGCGCAACGATCTTGCCCAACGCGTTGAGTGGGATCTGAAGAAGCACGTTGGGCGGGAAGCCTACTTGGAACTGATCGATGCCGACACCGGCACTGGATGGGCATGGTTGGCAGTTGGGCGGTTTTCGTTACCAGGCCTCAATCCGTCTCCGCTCGGCCAGCAACAAGCAGCGGCAGCGGACTTAGTGGCCAAGCTTCGACTGCATGATCTGCGTCCTGACATGGTTGCAATCTTGGTCCACCCGAAATCCCCGTCCTCGGCTCGCAGTGCGGCAGGTCATACGCTGGTCACGCTCGATCCAGATGCTCGCGCCGCAGCGCTCGTGACAGCGCTCGGCGATCCAACACTCGCGACGCTCGATCGCCAGGCTATCGCCGCCGCGATCTCATCTCGCGCTCGTGATGCTCTGCTAAAGAATCTGCGCGAGGTGATGAAGATCGCTCCGCTGCGGTTGCAAACGGCGATCGCCGAAGCCTTGGCGGGAGACGAGCGCGGGGCCACAGCGCTGGCCGACCTAGTTGAAGCGGGCCAGGCATCGGGCCGACTCCTGGCGACTCCGAACGTGCAAGCCAAGCTTGCCGCGCTGAAGAACGCGGAACTGAAACAGCGCATCACCGAACTAGCCGCAGCGCTGGCGCCAGCTCAGGCCGATATCGACCAGCAGTTGGCCGAGCGCCGTGAGGCGTTTCAAAACGCGATGCCGTCTCTCGAACGTGGCGCGGAAGTGTTCGCCAAGAACTGCGCCAGCTGCCATCAGATCGCCGGCAAAGGAGCAACGGTCGGCCCGCAACTCGACGGCATCGGTCAACGCGGCCTCGAACGCATTGTGGAGGACGTGCTCGAACCAAATCGAAATGTGGATGTCGCTTTCCGCACCTCGACCCTGCAACTGGCGGACGGTCGTGTGGTTAGTGGCCTCGTGCGACGCGAGGAGGGGGCCTTGGTGGTCCTGGCCGACAACCAGGGCAAGGAGTTCACCGTGCCCAAGGAAGAGATCGAAGAGCAGAAGAAGAGCGCGCTCTCGCTGATGCCGGCGAACGTTCGCGAAATCGTCACGCCGGACCAGTTCAATGACCTGCTCGCCTACCTGCTCGCCCAGCGCGGCGCTCAGCAGGCGGAGTGATACGTAGCGGGTTATGGCTGTGGCACAGGCGTCTCGCCTGTGAACTACGCCGGTTAGTGAACAGGCGAGACGCCTGTGCCACTACTAGTCAACCTTAGCGAAGCAGTGGTGTGTCGCGGCGAGCCGTCCGCGGCGCGTCACGATAGGGACGCTGGGCGGTGTAAAGCTGCAGCCGCTCCTTCATGGCCTCAGCATCGTACGCAGGCGCGAGTTCGATCGCCTTTTCGAGCGTCGATCGAGCCTCAGCATAGCGCTGGGCATTAGCGTAAGCGGCCGCGAGCGTGTCGAGCGTGTGGTGGTCCTCGCCGTCGAATTCCATCGCTTTCTCGGCGATGACGAGCGCTGCTTCGGCGTTACGTTGCCGTTCGTCCGGGCACGTCGCCAGCAGCCAGGCCAGGCCGCGATACGCCCGACCGAGCTTCGCATCCGCCTTGGCGGCTGCACGGAAGTCGTCTGCGGCTTGCTGCCATTGACCGAGGGCGGCGTACACTTCGCCGCGGTCGGTGAGCGCCGGAGCATGCGTGGGCTTCGCGACGAGCACAGCATTCAGGTCGGCAAGTGCCCGTGCGTGGTCGCCGAGTTTCGCATGAGCCTGGGCCCTACCCTGCAAGGCTCCTGGATCGTTTGCATTCAGTTCCAGCGACTTCGTGTAATCTTCGATCGCCTTTTCGTAGGCACCAATCTGCAAGCGAATTTCGCCCCGGTTGAACCAGGCGTTCGCATAGTCGGGCTTCAGCTTCAGCACTTCGTCGAAGTCAGAAATAGCTTCCTTCAAATGACCGTGCAGCGCCTGACTGACGCCTCGATTGTGGAGCGACTTCCACTTGCCCGGGTCGAAGGCGACGGAAGCCTTGAAGTCCTCGAGCGCGAGTGAATCGAGATCGATCGCCTTCTCCCGATCGCCGGTGGCGAGTTGCTCGGTCGCTTGCTGGGCGTAGATCTCGCCGCGGCGGTTATACGCCCACGCTGCAAGCCGTCTCGCATAAGCAGCCGACTCTCCGACCAGATTCTGCTTCAGCGCTCCTTCGCACGAATCGATAATCGCGTTGTAATCGTCGAGCGTGGTGGCTTGCTGCGTTCGCTCAAAGGCTGCGGTCAGCAGTTTCGCCACATCAGGATCGGTCGGAATGCTCGGAGCCGCTTGCGCACCCATGCTTCGCAAACTGGCGATCCTTGGTTCGTCGGCCGCGCGCGACGGCGCAACGCCCAGCGGCATCGGGCGAGTCGCCGGCGTCGGTTGGCCAGTAAGTGCCGTCTGCCCGGCAATCGCCGATTGAACGGCCACTTGAGCACTCGCCGGCGCCGCACTGACTAGTGCCGCGAAAAAGGCGGCACGATAGCGGTTGATGCGAAAGGCGGTCTGAATTCGCATGCGTGAAGTCCTCCTGACTTGTCGGGGGGCGCGTCGTCATGACACGCAAAGCCTCGAAACGTTCACTCGTCTCAAGGCATCAATTGAATCAATTTGTATTGTTTAACGAGGTTCGGTCATGCTCATCGGATCGAGCGCTTCGCGAAGCGTCGCCTCTGGCAGCACGCCTTCCTCGCGGCAAAGTTCGCGGATCGTCTTCCCGGTCTTGAACGCCTGCTTCGCCATCGCCGCCGCACGCTCGTAGCCGATGTGCGGGTTGAGGCTCGTTACCATCGCCAGGCTCTTCTCGACCGACGCTTCGCACGTCTCTGGATTGGCTTCCATCTCGGCGGCGCAGAACTCGACAAAGGCCTGAGTCGATCGAGCCAACAGCCGAATGCTTTCTAGCGTGGCGTGCCCCATTACAGGCATCATGATGTTCAGTTGGAACTGACCGCCAGTGGCGCCACTGAACGAAACCGTTTGATCGTTCCCCATGACGCGGGCACAAACCTGCATCATGCTCTCACTCATCACCGGATTCACCTTGCCCGGCATGATAGAGCTACCCGGCTGACGGTCCGGCAGTTTCACTTCGTAGAAGCCGCAGCGTGGACCGCTGCCGAGCCAGCGGATGTTGTTCGACACGTTGAACAGAGTCACGGCAATTGTGCGCAATTGGCCGTGGCATTCGACGAGGCCGTCACGCTGGGCGTTTGCTTCAAAATGGTTTACTGCTTCCATGAACGGGATGCTCGTCTCGTTCATCAGCGCTTCGGCGACCCGACGACCAAACTCCGGATGCGTATTGATGCCGGTGCCAACTGCGGTGCCGCCCGCTGGGAGTTCCTTAATGGCTTCGATCGCCATCCGAGCTCGCTCGATCGATAGCTCAAGCTGCCGCGCAAAGCCGCTGAATTCCTGACCGAGTCGAATCGGCGTGGCGTCGGCCAAATGGGTGCGGCCGATCTTGATGATCTTGTCCCACTGCTGTGCCTTGTCGGCGAGCACCGATCGCAGCCGCTCCAAGGCTGGAATGAGCTCGCGCTGAATGGCGACGCCGACGGCCACGTGAATCGCCGTGGGGAAGATGTCGTTGGTGCTCTGCCCCATGTTCACATGATCGTTTGGATGCACCGGCTTCTCGTGGTGCAGCCGATCGCCGCCTAGTATTTCGATGGCGCGGTTGGCGATCACCTCGTTAGTGTTCATGTTGCTCGACGTGCCCGAGCCAGTCTGGAAGACGTCGATCGGGAATTCGCCGTCGTGTTTGCCCTCGGCCACCTCACGGCAAGCGGCGAGCAGAGCGCCGACCTGTTCGTCGTTCAGTTTGTTTTTGCCCGTTTGAGTCAGCTTGCCGAGATCGCGATTGGCGGTGGCACAGGCGAGCTTCACCAGACCGAGGGCGTGAATCAGCTCCGGCGGGAGCGACCAGCCGGAGACGGGAAAGTTCTCGACGGCTCGCTGGGTCTGTGCGCTGTAATAAGCATGGGCGGGGACTTGGACCTCCCCCATCGAATCTCGTTCAACTCGAAACTGGGTCATGATCGGTGCTTGATGCTTCGCTTGGAGAGAGCGGCGGTTGTGGCAAACTGGGAAAAGATTTCAGTCCCAAAATAGTAGCGGGAAACGACCTCCGGTCCAAGGTGAATCAACCGAATGCAGTAGGGTAGGGGTAGTTACCCCGGGCCGACAAGTTGCAGGTAATTACCTATGATCGAGTTACGCATTGTTGGATTCGCGGAGAAGGTGGTTTTTCCATGACAGCACGCAACTTCGACGTCATCGTGATCGGCAGCGGCCCTGGAGGCGAAGGGGCGGCCATGCAGTGCACCAAGCAGGGACTCAGCGTTGCTGTCATCGAGCGTTATTCAAAAATCGGCGGCGGTTGTACGCACTGGGCCACGATCCCGAGCAAGACCCTTCGGTATGCCATCCATCAGCTGATGGAAGCCAAAAACAATCCGCTGTTTCGGGAAGCTGGTTTGAAGCTGGAGGTTGAGTTTCCTCAGCTTCGTCGAACTGCCGGCGCTGTGATCCAGCAACAAACCGAGATGCGCCGCGGCTTTTACGACCGCAATCATGTGCCCGTGTACTTCGGCCACGCGCAATTTGTCGACCCGAACACAATCGAAGTCGTGGATGGCAAAGGCAGTACGGACCGGTTCACAGCCAAGAATTTCGTGATCGCGGTCGGGGCGCGTCCGTATCGTCCGCCGGATGTCGATTTCAGCCATCCGCGGATCTTTGACAGCGACACCATCCTCGACATGCCGATCACGCCCCGGTCGATCACCATTTATGGCGCTGGCATCATCGGGTGCGAGTACGCCTCGATGTTCCGCAACCTTGGTTTGAAGGTGAACCTGGTCAACACGCGACAGCGACTGCTTGAATTCCTTGACGACGAAATCAGCGACGCGCTCAGCTATCATCTCCGTGACCTGGGGACGCTCATCCGCCACGGCGAGCAGTACGATCGGATTGAAGGACAAGACGACGGTGTTGTGCTGCATTTAAAGAGCGGCAAGAAGCTGAAGACCGACATCCTGCTCTGGGCGAACGGCCGCACGGGGAATACGGACGATCTGGGGCTCGCAAATGTCGGCTTGGAAGCCGACAGCCGTGGGTTGATCGCGGTGGACGAGCGCTATCACACGAAGATTCCGCACATCTATGCAGTGGGCGACGTGATCGGTATCCCATCCCTTGCCAGCGCGGCCTACAGCCAAGGTCGAGCGGCGGGCCTGGCAATTGGCGGCGATCCGAGCACGGCCACGATTCTCGGCCGCGATATCCCGACGGGCATCTATACCAGCCCCGAGATCAGCTCGATCGGCAAGACGGAGCGCGAGCTGACCGCGGAGGGCATCCCCTACGAGATCGGCCATTCGCAGTTCAAAAGCCTCGCCCGCGCCCAGATCTTGGGCACCAAAGTGGGCATGCTGAAGCTGCTATTCCACCGTGAAACGCTGCAAATTCTCGGCGTACACTGCTTCGGAACCAATGCCTCCGAGATCGTGCACATCGGCCAAGCGGTGATGACCCAACCGGGCGAAGCGAACAGCCTGCTCTACTTCATCAACACGACGTTCAACTATCCGACGATGGCCGAAGCGTACCGAGTGGCGGCCCTAAACGGCTACAACCGCATCTTTCGCGAGTAACCGTACACGGCAAGCATCGCCGCCACAGAAAACGGAGTGGGCGGCACAGGATTCGAACCTGTGACCTCCACGGTGTGAGCATGGCGCTCTAACCAACTGAGCTAGCCGCCCTCCGAAGTATCGAATCTTACACCATACCCGCGACTTGGCAATGCGGCAGGCAAACCTGCCTAGCATGCCCATCCAGTCAACGCTTAAAGGCACCACTCGCCTGTCCTGGGTTCGCCCAGCGGGTTCAACTTGTGACCGCCTCCTGCCCGATTGACCACTCCCGCCACGAACCATTAGATTTGCGGGAATACCAAAGCCCCGCTGGGGTTTTCCCTGGCCCAGGGTTTGTGATAAGATTCACAAAGTCGATCCGCCTAGTCAAAAGTTCTTCTAGCGAAAGCGGTTATGGAGTTCGCCCTGCTGCCCATTCTGCTCTGCGTCGCGGCCACCACGGCCCTCGGCGTGGGCCTGCTCAGTGTCGGCGGGCTTCTCGGTCCGAAGAAGCAGCAGGCGGTGAAACAAATGCCGTACGAAAGCGGCATGGACCCGATTCACGACGCCCATCGCAAGTTCGATGTGCGTTTTCACTTAGTCGCCATCGCTTTCCTCGTCTTCGACGTCGAGCTGCTGTTCCTTTATCCCTGGGCGGTCGCCAGCCGACAGCCAGACGGGATCGCAGCGGTTGTGAGCGAAGCGCAGCAAGCGGGCGTTGGTCTCAGTCGCGGATTGATCTTTGCAGAGGCTATGATCTTCATCGCGCTGCTGGCGCTCGGCTTGGTTTACGCATGGCGGAGGGGGGTGTTCCGATGGCGTTAGAGCTGCCGGACAATGTGATGGTTACCCAGTTGGATGCTCTGGCCAACTGGTGTCGTAAGAACAGTCTTTGGCCGATGCCATTCGCCACCGCGTGTTGCGGGATTGAGCTGATGGCTACCGGTGCGAGCAAGCACGACCTGGCCCGCTTCGGCGCCGAAGTGTTTCGCTTCAGCCCGCGGCAGTGCGATCTGATGATCGTCGCCGGTCGCGTGGTGATGAAGATGCTCCCCGTGCTGCAGCGCATCTGGCAGCAGATGCACGAGCCCAAATGGTGCATCTCGATGGGCGCCTGTGCTTCGACGGGCGGCGTATTCGACACATACTGCGTGGTGCAGGGTATCGACCGCTTCTTGCCCGTCGACATGTACATCCCCGGCTGCCCGCCCCGGCCCGAGCAGCTCATTCAGGCGATCATCGACCTGCAGGACAAGATCCAGCGGGAAGGGACGATCACGGGGCAGGAGTTTGACACGGCCCAGCGTCAGATGAAGAAGCGAGCCCTGGTCGAGTTGCCGATCTACGGCAACGCACCGCTCACGAGCCGCCCGGTTTTGGAGTCGCACCGGTAAGGCCGCGTCCTGCGTAGCTGAATTCGCCAGAATTCAGACGCCCCGTGAGTGGATGCGGTATTTGTCTGAATTCTGGCGAATTCAGCTACGAGGTTCGCAGCTCAGTCGGTTCGAGCTGTTCACTGAAAACTGTCTACTGACAACTTTCCACCATGCCAGCCAATCCCGCCACGCTCGAAGCCCTGAAGCAAAAGTTCGGCGAAGTGCCGTCGAGCGAGTTCCGCGGCGACACGCGCGTGGTCTTCACGAAGGATCGGTTGCTCGCCGGCATGACGCTGCTCAAGCAGCGGGGCTTCGACCTGCTGGTCGATGTCACCTGCGTCGACTACTTGAACTATCGCGATGCGACCGATCGATTCGGGCTTGTCTACCTACTCGCCAACACGATCAGCAACGAGCGGCTGACGGTGCGGGTGTATTTGAATGAGCCCGACCTGACCGTTCCCTCGATGATGCCGCTGTGGGAAGGGGCTGATTGGCTCGAGCGCGAGGTGTACGACATGTTCGGCATCGTGTTTGACGGACATCGGGACCTGCGGCGAATCTTGATGCCCGAGGAATTTGCCGCCCATCCGCTCCGCAAGGATTACCCGCTGCAAGGCCGCGGCGAGCGACACAATTTCCAGCGTCTGACCCGCGAAGAAGGCTAACCACGCTCGCAACTGAATTCGCCAGAATTCAGACGAATACGCGATCCATTTGAGGGGCGTCTGAATTCTGGCGAATTCCGCTACATCCGAAAAAGCGGCAACGGCCGCAATGCTTCTACCATGGCAACCACATTCAGCACCCGCGACGTTCCGACCAGCGAACAGGACTACCTGTGGACGCTGAACTTCGGTCCGCAGCACCCGGCGACGCATACCACGCTGCGCATCGTGCTGAAGCTTGACGGCGAACGCGTGGTCGAGGCGATTCCCGACATCGGCTATCTGCACAGCGGGTTCGAAAAGCTCGGCGAGCACCTCGACTACAACCAGTACGTGACAATCACCGACCGGATGAACTACATCTCTCCGGCGGCGAACAACATCGCCTGGCACGGGGCGGTCGAGAAGCTGCTCGGCATCGAACTGACCCCGAAGTGCAAGTATCTCCGCGTGATCGTTGCGGAACTGATGCGGATCAGCGACCACCTGCTGAGCACGGGCGCGATGGGGCTCGATACGGGGGCCTTCACGTTCTTCCTCTACGCGTTTTATGAGCGTGAGCGGATTTACGACATCATGGAAACGCTGTGCGGCGCTCGCTTCACGCACAGCGCGACCCGCGTCGGCGGCATGTTTCACGACTTCACGCCGCTGGTGATCGAAAAGATCCGCGCGTTCATCAAGACGTTCCCTAAGACGCTTGACGACATGGAGCGGCTGCTCAATCGCAATCGCATCTTCGTCGATCGCACCAAGGACGTCGGCGTGATGACGGCCGAGGAAGCGACCAACCGCTCCTGCACCGGCCCCGTGGCCCGCGCGAGCGGCGTGACCCGCGACCTGCGGAAGGACGAGCCGTATCTGGCCTACGCCGATTTCGATTTCAACGTCTGTTGTGCGAAGGCTGGCGACTGCTTCGCCCGTTACTACGTTCGCATGGCGGAGATGCGTGAGAGCCTGAAGATTCTCACCCAAGCCATCGACAACATTCCCGCCGGGCCGACGAACGTAGCGCTCGACGATCGGGCGACGCTGCCGACGAAGGAGCAGGTTTACAAGACCATCGAAGGGACGATTACCCACTTCGAAATGGTGATGCTCAACCGCGGGTTCACGGTGCCACTGGAAGAAGCGTACGCAGCGAACGAGACTGCCAACGGCGAACTCGGCTTTTACCTCACGGGGGACGGGAGCGACGTTGCCTACCGCGCCCGTTGCCGGCCGCCGTCGTTCATTCACTTCGCGATTTTCCCGCACCTGATCAAGGGGCATACGCTCAGCGACATCGTGGCGGTGCTCGGCAGCCTCAACATCATCGCCGCAGAACTGGATCGGTAACTAAGACAGTTTTGAACCACGAAGGCACGAAGACGCAAAGAGGACAAGAAGGAACAAGGCAATTCAAGGCAGCGAGTAAGCATCGTTTCCTGCCTTCTTCGTGTCTTTGAGTCTTCGTGGTTAATGAATCCAATGAGTACAGCAACTACTAACCGCGTGCTGACGGAGGAAATGATCGCTGAGATCAAGGCGTTCATTCCTCGCTATCCCTCGAAGCAAGCCGTTACCGTTCCGGCGCTGCACATCGTGAACGAGCACCTGCGCTATGTTCCGCTGCAGGCCTGCGTCGAGATCGCCGAGCTGCTCGGCCTGCATCCCTCACAGGTTCAGGACACACTCTCGTTCTACGGCTACTTCAAGCAGGACAAGCCAGCCGGCCGAACTCGCTTGTGGGTTTGTCGCAGCATCAGTTGCGGCATTCGCGGCGGCGACGAATTGCTCGATCACCTGTGCCACAAACTGCATCTTCAGCCGGGCGAGACGACGCCGGATGGCCGCATCACGCTCGAATATGCCGAGTGTCTCGGCGCGTGTGAGCAGGCGCCGTGCATGCTCTCGAATAACGACCTGATCGGCAACGTGACGCATGAGCAGGCGGACAAGTTTGTGGATGAACTGAAGTAGGCGTAAGACCTGAGAGCTTCCTCTGAAATCTGGCGCTCTTCAGCGACAAGAAACTGACATGGCAGAATTCGAACCCGTACTGCTGGCAAACGTCGGCAAACCCGAGAGCTGGACCATCAAGGCCTACGAGGCCAACGGCGGTTACCAGGCGCTGCGCAAAACGCTCGGCAAGGTGTCGCAGAACGACGTCAAGGAGCAGGTGAAGGCCAGCGGCCTGCGTGGTCGCGGCGGCGCCGGCTTCCCGACCGGGTTAAAATGGACGTTCCTGCCGCAGAATCATCCAGGGCCGATTTACTTCTGCCTGAATGCTGACGAGAGCGAGCCGGGCACCTTCAACAATCGCATCCTGATGGAGGACGATCCGCATCAGGTGATCGAAGGCATCATCCTCAGTTGTTACGCAACGAATGCGACGGCTGCCTACTATTACATGCGGTGCGAATATCCGCTCGCTTATCAGCGGACCTCCAAAGCCGTGGAAGATGCCTACGCAGCCGGCTATCTCGGCAAGAACATCCTCGGCAGCGGTTACTCGCTCGACATCTTCATGCACCGCGGAGCCGGTGCGTACATCTGTGGCGAAGAAACGGGTCTGATTGAAAGCCTTGAAGGCAAGCGAGCCTGGCCGCGGATTAAGCCCCCCTTCCCTGCTGTGGAAGGCGCGTTCCGCAAACCGACCGTCGTGAACAACGTCGAGACGGCTGCGTGCGTAACGCACATCATGAACCGCGGCGTCGAGTGGTTCAAATCGATGGGCGTGCCGCCCGATCCGAGCAATCCACGCGACGCCGGCAGCTACGGACCGAAGCTCTACTGCCTCAGCGGTCATGTGAACAAGCCGGGCTGCTACGAAGCTCCGCTGGGCATCACGGCGCAGGAACTGATCGACAACTACGGCGGCGGCGTGTGGAAGGGTCGCAAGGCGAAGGCGGTCATTCCCGGCGGCATCAGCATGGGTCTGCTAAGCGGCGACGAACTGCACTGCAAGCTCGACTTCAACGGCCCCGGCAAGTTCGGCTGCCTCGGTCTTGGCACGGCGGCCGTAGTGGTGATGGACGACCAGACCTCGATGGTCGACTTTCTGCTCAATAGCTGCCGGTTCTTCTCGCACGAAAGCTGCGGCCAGTGCACGCCGTGCCGCGAAGGCACTTCGTGGGCGACGCGAATGATGCAGCGGATCAAGGCGGGCAAGGGCCGCCTGAAGGATCTCGATCTGCTCGCCGAAATTGGTGACACGATCGGCATCACGCCCGGCTCGACGATCTGCGGCCTGGCCGACGGCGCCGCGTGGCCGATCAAGAACTGCATCAAGAAGTTCCGACCGGAACTGGAAGAGTACATCAAGCGCACGAACCCAACGGGCTGGGCCGATACGAAACCGGCACCCGCGCTGCAGTTGGTGGGGATTCATTAATGGCATCGGTCATCGTAGACGGCACAGAAGTTCCGCTTGGCGAAGGCGAGCGCATCAACGGCATTCAGGCCGCTGCGCGGGCTGGCGTCGAAGTGCCGCACTATTGCTGGCACGCGGGATTGTCGGTGGTCGCCAGCTGCCGCATGTGCCTTGTCGAGGTGGGCAAGAAGGACGACAAGACGGGCAACGTGGCAATGCAGCCGCGTCTCGTTCCGGCCTGCCAAACGCCGGCCACCGACGGCACCGTGTTCGTTACCAAGAGCCAGAAGGTTGCCGAAGCTCGGGCGATGGTCGAAGAGGACCTGCTGCTCCGCCATCCGGTCGACTGCAGCATTTGCGACAAGGCGGGCGAGTGCGCCCTGCAGGACTATCACTTCGAATACGGCCGCGAAGAACGCCGGGCCGAAATCAAGCCGTTCAACAGCCGCCGCCGCTCGCTCGGCGACACCGTCACGCTGTTCGTCGATCGCTGCGTGATGTGCACACGCTGCGTTCGCTTCGCCCGCGAAATCTCGGGCACGAGCGAGCTGATGGTCATCAATCGCGGAGCGCACGAAGAGATCGACGTCTTCCGCTTCGAGGATGGCGAGATCCGCTTCCCGCTCGAGAATAAGCTGTCGGGCAACGTCGTCGACCTGTGCCCCGTCGGCGCGCTTGGCGACAAGGACTTCCTCTACAAGCAGCGCGTCTGGTTCATGAAGAGCCACAACGGCGTGTGTGCGAATTGCTCGACCGGCTGCTCGATCAAGATCGAAGAGAACCAGGACCGCATCTATCGCCTGAAGCCGCGCGAGAACCTGGCCGTGAACGGCTGGTGGATGTGCGACGAAGGTCGCTACGGCTGGAAGCACGTGCACGACGAGCACCGTGTGACCGAGCTGAGGAAGCTCGAAGGTGGCAAGCACGTAAACTTGGAATGGTCGCAGCTGCCCAAAGAACTCGACGGCAAATTGCGGGCGGGCGGTCGAATCGCGGCGGTGATCTCGCCCGAATTGACGGTCGAAGAAGCGTACCTGTTGGCCAGCTACATCCGCAGCATCGACCCCAAGGCAGTGTTCGCCCTCGGCCCGGTGCCGGTCGTCGGCAAGGACGAGGTTTATCCCAAGGGCTTCGTGATTCACGCCGAGAAGGCGCCGAACCGTCGCGGCGTCGAGCCGGTGATCACGAGCCTCGTCGATGGCCTGGTGACCTGGGACAAGTTCCTGCCGCGCGTTGCGAAGGGTGAGTTTCAGGCGGTGTGGGTTACCGGTGGCTATCCGAAATCACCGTTCGACGCAGCAGCCGCACAAAGCTTCGCCAAGGTGCCGCTGCTGATCGTGCAGGACTGCTTCGCCTCGCCGCTGTGGGACAAGGCCCACTATCAGCTGCCGGGCGCGACCTATCCGGAACGCGAAGGATCGTTCGTCAACTACAACGAGCACCTGCAGTCGTTCCGCTGGGCGATCCGCGCTCCAGCCGGCGTGAAGGTCGAAGGTCAGCTGTACTGGCAACTCGCGGGCCGCGCCGGCCTGTATAACGGTCGCAAGGTGATGGAAGACGTTTCGCGCTCGATTGCTTACTTCGCCCCCGCGGCTGCGGGCGTTGGAGAAAAAGGCATCGACTTGAAGGCCAACCGGCTCGCGGACCATCAGATGGCCGCAGTAGCCGGAGCGTAACACGCTCCGGAGAAGTGCAGTAACTCGTTCCATCCCGAACGATCGCAACCAAACCAATACAAGCCGAGCGGACAAGCTCAACTCGCCAGGTAATTAACAAGTCGCGCTTCTCCGGAAGCTGGTTAGCTTCCGGCTACAAAACATGATCGAATCACTCCTACCACTACTCGCGCCGCTGATCAAAATCGGCATCCTCATCGGGTTTCTGATGACGGCGGCTGCGTACTTCGTGCTGCTTGAGCGGCGCATGGCTGCCTGGGTGCAGGATCGCATCGGCCCGAACCGCGTGGGCATTCCGCTCACCAAGATCCGCATGTTCGGTCTCGGTCAGCCGCTGGCCGACGGTCTGAAATTCATCTTCAAGGAAGAGTACACGCCGTCGCACGTCGAGAAGAAGCTCTACCTGATCGCACCGGTGTCGATCCTGGCCGCCGCGCTCACGACGTTCGCTGCAGTGCCGTTTGGCAGCTCTATTCCGCCTTTCAAAATTGGCCCGATCGAGTCGAAGTACCCGATTGAGCTGTCGGTTTCGTCGGGACTGAGTGTCGGCATTCTGCTCGTGTTCGCTCTGTCGAGCATCGCGGTGTACGGCGTGATCCTCGGTGGCTGGGCGAGCAACAATAAGTACAGCTTCCTCGGCGGTCTCCGCTCCAGCGCTCAGCTGATCGCTTATGAGTTGCCGCTGAGCCTCGGCATTCTCGGCGTGCTGCTGGCGGCCGGGTCGCTCGACCTGCAACAGATCATTCACGCCCAGGCAGGCAGCATGTGGTATGTGCTCGCTCAGCCGCTGGGCTTCATTGTGTTCACGATCGCCGCGTTCGCTGAGGCGGCCCGTCTGCCGTTCGACTTGCCCGAAGCCGAACAGGAGCTGGTGGGTGGCTATCACACGGAATACGCCGGCCTGAAGCTGCTGTTGTTTCTGGTCGCCGAGTTCCTGCACATGATTTTGGCTTCGTACTTAATTGTGATTCTCTTCTTCGGCGGCTGGCACTTCCCGTTCATCACCGGAACGCCGGAGTCGGAGATCACCTGGCCGTTGGCGATCATTCGCGCTCTCGTGCTGAACCTGAAGGTGTTCGGCGTGATTGTGTTCTTCATGCTCGTTCGCTGGAGCTGGCCGCGGTTCCGCTTCGATCAGCTTATGGCGCTGGCTTGGAAGGTGATGCTGCCGCTGGGCATCGTCAATTTCGTGGCCGTGGCCATTTTCATGGAAGCTCGCACGGTCTGGGGGCCGGAGAAGTTTGACCTGCTTTGGGATGGCGGCCTCGCGCTTGCCTCGTGGGCGGTTTGCATCCTGGCCTGGGGTGTCGTGGGAGCGATTGGTCCGATTGTGGCCGATAACCGGCCGCGGCTGTCGCTTGGCCCTGGCGATGTCGACGCTCAGCTGGGTTTTGAGCCGGTGGAGACTGTTCGCCGCCGCTAAGCACGTTAGCAATGCAACGCGGAAAGAGTCGAGTCGTCTCGGCCATTCTGCTTTACATGGGTTCAGGTCGTCCTCCGAGACGACTCCCGACCCCTTATTCGCAAAACAATGAAAACCGACGACCCCAACATCAAGTGGATCGAAGAGCCGCAGCTCGGCATGTCGGGCAAGATGTACTTGCCCCTGTTCGTGCAAGGCCTGACGACCACGTTCAAGCACCTCACCAAGTCGCTCGGCGGCGGCGTGGTGACGGTTAGCTATCCCGATGAAGAGCCGAAGATCGGCAATCCGCTGATCTATCGCGGCGTGCACCGCCTGAACAAGGATGAGCAAGGCCGCGTGAAGTGCGTGGCCTGCTTCCTGTGCGCCACGGCTTGCCCGGCCCACTGCATCGATATCATCGGCACCGAAAGCCCCTGGCCCGATCGCGAGAAGTATCCAGAAAGCTTTGTCATCGACGAGCTGCGCTGCATCTTCTGCGGCATGTGCGAAGAGGCCTGCCCGGTCGACGCAATTGAACTCACAAGCCTGTACAACCTCACCGGCCGCAGCCGCGAGGAAATGGTCTTCGACAAAGAGAAGCTCCTGAGCGTTTACGACGCAACCAAGGACAAAGAGCCGATGAAGTCGAGGGCGATGGGAGGAACTCCCGCATCATGACCCCACACCTTCTCGCCGCGAGCGACATCACCGTTCGCGAGCTTCTGTTTTGCCGATCGTTTTGGGGCATCGTGCTCGCCGCGGTCGCGCTCGGCCTGCTCATCCCGCAGCGGATGAAGTACGGCCGCACCGTCGGCGGACTGCTGATGATCGTGGCCGCCGGTCTGCTCGGTTCGGACCTGCCGTTTTTGAGCAACTGGCTGGCACAGAGCATTTTCTGGATCGTTTCGCTCATCACGCTAGGCGCAGCGGTAGGAACCATCTCGTCACCGAGCCCCGTGCACGCGGCCATTTGGTTCGCGATGTCGCTACTCGGCACGGCGGGGCTGTTTTTCATGCAGGGGGCTCAGTTCCTCGGCGTGGCGACGGTCATTGTTTACGCCGGGGCCATCGTGGTGACGTTTTTGTTCGTCATCATGCTCGCTCAGCCGGAAGGTCACGCCACTTACGACCGCATCACTTGGGGTTGGTATCCGAAAACGTTCTCCGTCCTCGCCGCCGCCGGCATCGTTGGCATCTTGACGATGCTCCTCGCCGGCTTGCGTGACCAGGCATTGGCTGGGCCTACCGCCGACAAGCCGGTCGCGACCGCTTCACGTTCCGATGAGCCAGGCGCGCTCACGCCGGCCTTGGGCGGGGAGCAGCGAGAGGCCGCCGTGGATCAGGCGTTGATGCAAGGCACAGCCGTGCCACCGGCGACGCGGAATCCCGTGCTGGCAACCGATCACATGGCGGTGCTTGGCGGTCAGCTCTTCAGCAAGCACCTGGTCAGCATCGAGCTGGCCGGAACGCTGCTGCTCGCCGCTTTGGTCGGGGCCGTTGCCATCTGCATGTTTGGCAAGCCACACAGCAACATTGAGGAGGCTTTGCGATGACCAACGAAGCAAGCCTGCTTTACAACTATCTGATGGTCGGCGGAGCGCTGTTCGCGCTCGGCATGATCGGCTTCCTCGTGCGACGGAACATGATCGTCATGTTCCTCTGTGCCGAGATGATGCTACAGGGCGTGTCGGTCAGCCTGGTTGGCTGGGGCCGCTTTCACGGCGACTGGGGCGGCCAGATGCTCGTTATTTTCATCGTTACCGTGGCCGCTTGCGAAGCCGGCATCGCGATGGCGCTGATCCTGATGCTCGCCCAGCGCAGTGGCAAGCTCGACGCCACCGTCTGGCAGGAACTCCGCGAAGAAGGCCAGCCGGCCTATGTCGACCGCGAAGTGCCGGAAGATACCGACGACCAAGAGCGGATCTGGCCCAGCCTCACCCCCGCCGGCATCGAGCCGCCCCAAGACATCGAAGAAACACTGCATCGGAGCCGCGTGTAAGTCATGCGAGACGCAATCGACACCTGGCTGATGCTTATCCCCGCGCTGCCGCTGGCCGCCGCAGTGATCTGCGGCATCCTGGGCCCCAAGGTGCTTCGGCACCAGAGCCACTGGCCGGTCATCCTGGCCTTTGCCGGCTCGTTCCTATGCAGTCTGCTGCTGCTCCGCGACGTGTACGAAGACCAGCGGCAACTCGAAACCGACGGCAAGATGGTCGCCGGCTACGAGCATGTGACCACGCTCTGGACCTGGGCCGCCATTCCCAAGGCGTACGACCTGGGTTCGACAATTCCTGGCGATGGTCCAACGCCAAGAGCCGATGACGGCTCGAAGAGCTTTCACATCGACATCACGCTCCGGGCCGATGCCCTGACGAGCATGATGCTCTCGATGGTCACCGGCGTGGCGACGCTCGTCGCCATCTTCGCAGCCGGCTACATGCACGGAGACCGCGGCTACTGGCGGTTCTTTGCCTACATCGCAATCTTCGTCTTTTCGATGACGATGCTCGTCTCGGTGAGCAACTTCGTGCTGCTGTTTGTGTTCTGGGAAGCGGTGGGCGCCTGTAGCTACCTGCTCATCGGTTACTGGTATCAGAAGCCGGAAGCGGCAGCAGCCGGTAAGAAAGCGTTTCTCGTCAACCGCGTGGGCGACTTCGGCTTTTTGCTCGGCCTGTTCCTGATCTGGTCGACCTACGGCACGCTGAATTTCCACGACACGCTGGAAAACGGTGAAACCAACCCCGAAGCGATTGCCGCTACGACCGAAACGCCGGCCGATACGAATGCCGATGCTGACGCTTCAGCCGGCGGAGCCGGCAGCTTAGTGCGGGGCGTTCTCGGCCAAAGCCGGCTGAAGGCCAACGATTTTGTCACCGGCGGCCTCGCGACTGCCATCTGCCTGCTGCTGATGCTCGGCGCTTGCGGTAAGAGTGCTCAGTTTCCGCTGCATGTCTGGCTTCCGGACGCGATGGAAGGTCCGACCCCCGTCAGCGCACTGATTCACGCGGCGACGATGGTGACGGCTGGCGTGTACATGGTCACCCGCTGCTCGCCGCTGTTTGGGGCTTCGCCCGAGGCACAGCTGGTCGTGGCGTTCATCGGAGCATTCACCGCGCTGCTCGCCGGTTTGATTGCTCTGACGCAGTTCGACCTGAAGCGGGTGCTCGCTTATTCCACGGTCAGCCAGCTCGGCTACATGTTCCTCGCCCTCGGCGCTGGAACTTACGCCGGCATTACGTCGGGCATGTACCACCTGTTCACGCACGCCTTTTTCAAGGCCCTGCTCTTCCTGGGCGCTGGTAGCGTGATGCACGCGATGGGCAACGTGATCGACATGCGGCAATTCAGCGGCCTCCGCCGGCTGATGCCCTACACGTATTGGACGTTCCTGCTTGGTTCGCTCGCACTGGCTGGCGTGTTCCCATTCTCCGGCTTCTGGAGCAAGGACGCGATCCTCGGCAGCGTGCACGACAAGGTGCACCTGATCGATCACGAACTCGAGCATCGTGGTGGACATGACGCTGGACACGGCGGCGAAGAGCAGCATCCGACCACGGGTGGTGAAGCGCACCTCGAGAACCCGCTCGCACATTGCAGCGACGCTCAGCTGTCGCGCTACCGCACGATCTACCTGGTGCTGTACTACAGCGGCATCTTCACGGCATTCCTCACGGCGTTTTACACGTTCCGCGCGGTCTGCATGACCTTCTTCGGTGAGGAACGCATTCCACCGCAAGCTGGGCATCATGCGCACGAGTCGCCGCCAATGATGACGGCGCCGCTGATCGTGCTCGCCGTCGCCGCGGCCCTTGTGGGCCTGATCTGCGAGTATGGCTACACGTTTGTCACGGCCGCGAAAGGCAGCAACTTGCTCACCTGGTGGCTGGGGCATACGCCTTCGCTGGCAACCGGCGTCGTCGCGGCAACGCGAACTCCAGCTGCTTTCCACCTCGATGTAGCCGCCATCAGCACCATCGTCGCGGTGATCGGCATCATCCTGGCGATGTACTTGTACCTCGGTGAGCGGACGCAGGCCGACCGGCTGTACAAGGCGTTCAATCTCAATTCGAACGGGCTCTTTGGCTCGCCCTATAAGGCGTCGTCGAACAAGTTCTACATCGACGAGCTCTACGACTGGACGATCGTGCAGCCGCTGCGGCTGCTGGCCTGGATCGCCGCGTGGTTCGATCGCACCGTGATCGACGGCCTGGTGAACCTGATGGGCTGGATACCCGCCGCCACCGGAGCCCTGATGCGGTCGCTACAGATGGGGCTGGTGCAGTTCTATGCACTGGCGATGGTGCTCGGGGCGGTGATTTTGATTTTTGCACGGCTGATGTACGCGGCGGGCTAACCACACATGAAAGAACTGTTGCTGCTTACGATTCTGCTGCCGCTCGTCGGGGCGATCCTGGTTGCCGCACTGGCGCCGATGGGTCGCTCGGTCGTCCGGATGACGGCGCTCGCCGTCACGTTGCTTACGCTCGTCGGCGCTGCTCGCATCCTCTATGAGTTCCCCGCCGACGGTTCGGGCGGCGAGTTCGCCGTCACCGACATACCGTGGCTCGGCGAATCAGTGCCGTCGATCGACATTCGCTTCAGCGTCGGCCTCGACGGATTGGGGCTGTGGATGTTTGGCCTGTCGGCTCTATTGATGGTCACCTGCGTGCTGGTGAGCTGGGAGGCGATCGAGGAACGGGCGCCGCTGTTTTACGGCATGCTGCTGCTGCTCGAGTTCGGCTGTCTCGGCGTGTTCACGGCGCGGGACATCATCCTGTTCTACTTGTTCTTCGAGTTCACGCTCATTCCTCTCTTTTTCCTGATCGGTATTTGGGGAAGCGAAGAGCGGCGCTATGCGGCGGTGAAGTTCTTCCTGTTCACGCTCGCGGGCAGCGTGATCACCTTCCTTGGCCTGCTGACGATTGTCTGGTGGGACTTCCGTCAGAGTGGCGGCGATGTGCTGCGTTTCTCGATCGGTCAGTTAACGGAGACCCTCGCCCAGCATCCACTGCCTCCGACATGGCAGCTCGTGGTGTTTGCGGCCCTGTTCGCTGGCTTTGCGATCAAGGTGCCGCTGTTTCCGTTGCATACGTGGCTGCCGCTGGCGCACACGCAGGCTCCGGCGGCAGGAAGTATTGTGCTGGCCGGGGTGCTGCTGAAGATCGGCGTGTACGGTTTTTTGCGATTCAACGTGCCGATGTTGCCTGATGCGACCGTCACGTTCATGCCCTGGATGCTCGCGCTTTCGGCGATCGGCATCATCTACGGGGCGCTGGTGGCGCTCGCCCAGTCCGACATGAAGAAGCTGATCGCTTATTCCAGCGTCAGCCACCTGGGCTACTGCATGCTGGGCCTCTTCGCCCTGAATCCACTGGGCGTGCAGGGTAGCGTGCTGCAGATGGTGAATCACGGTATCTCGACGGGGGCGCTATTCGCCATCATCGGAATGCTCTACGAGCGATATCACACTCGCGCGATTGCCGAGTACGGCGGCATTGCCCGCACGATGCCGTGGATGGCGTTCTTCATGGTCGTGTTCACGTTCTCGAGCGTCGGCTTGCCGGGGCTGAACGGCTTCGCTGGCGAATTCATGATCCTGCTGGGCACGTTCCAGCGGGCATGGGCTGATGCCCCGCCGCTGATGCGAGTGTGGTTGATGGTCTGTGCCGTCTTCGCTGTGTCGGGCGTGATCCTTGGCGCCTGGTACATGCTGTACCTGGTGCAGCGCGTGTTCTTTGGTCCGCTGAAAACCCCGGGCGGTCATGGCCATGCCGAGCCCGCGGTCGCCCATGACCATGCTCATGCCGGGCACGAAGATCACGGTCATGGCGCCCACGATCATGGTGGACATGGCCATGGCGACGACGACCATGTGCCAGCCGGCCCGTCGATGGATATGAATTTGCGCGAGATCATCGCCCTGGCTCCGCTCGCGGTGCTCGCCCTCTGGATTGGCCTGCGGCCCAGCGATTTCCTGACCCGCATGGAGCCGACGCTCACGCGCGTCACCCAGGCGGCGACCTCGCGGCTCGACAATCAGGCAGCGTCGGCTGCAGCGGCAACCGCCCAAGCTCCTGGGGCTTCGCGAGTACGCTCCAGCCCCAGCCACCCAACTGCAGCGACCAAGCTGCCCGCACCGATCACTGTTCCCGCCACGGAGAAACTCACCCGTGTTCGTTGAAGCTCGTACAATCGCTCTCCTGTGGCCTGAAGTGGTGCTGATCGCAGCAGCCACCACCATCTTCATCGGCGGTGCGTTCAAACGGTCGCGCGCTTGGTGGACCATCGTAGCGCTCGTTGCCTATGTAGCGGCCGGTATCGCCCTGTGGGTCGGCGGAACGCCATGGTCGCTGGAGCCCCACACATCCGGCCCGGTGACTGTCGACTCGCTGAGCGCGATGCTCCGCTGGATCTCGCTCATCGCCGGCTTCACGCTCACGCTGACAGTATCGCGCCTGACAGACAAAGACCTGGCCAGCGAGTTTCTCGGTTCGCTGATGCTTGCCGTTGCTGGAGCGATGCTTACCTCGGTCGCAAACGAACTTGTGCTGCTGTTCATGGGGCTCGAGCTGATTTCGATTCCCACCTACGTGCTGCTCTTCCTTGGCCGTCGCGATCAGTCGTCGTCGGAAGCGACGATGAAGTACTTCTTCCTGAGCATTTTCTCGTCGGCCATGCTGCTGTACGGCTTCAGCTTCCTCTATGGCATTGGCGGCACCACGCTGATCGCCGGCAACGAACAAGCGCCCGGCCTGCGTGAACAGATCACGCACGTGCTGCAGTCTGCGCAAGCCTCGCCGGATACGGCTGCGGCTGTCGGTGGTGCCGACTCGAGCCTGACGACTGATCGGTCGCTCGCCGCGCTATCGCCGCTGGCGCTTATCCTGGTTGTCGTTGGCATGGGCTTCAAACTCGCCGCGGCGCCGTTTCAGTTCTATGCTCCGGACGTGTACCAGGGGACCACAAACGCCAACGCCGGCGTGCTCGCAGTGTTGCCAAAGATCGCCGGCGTAGCTGGCCTTATACGCCTGATCGTGATGGCAATGCCCGCGACCGCCGAGTTTGCCTGGCAGCTCACCCTTGTGCTGGCCGTGCTGACCATGACGATCGGCAACATCTGCGCTCTGTGGCAGCGGAATGTTCGCCGGCTACTCGCCTACTCGTCGATCGCTCACAGCGGCTACATCCTGGTCGGCCTGGCGGTGGCGACGGGCGTTTCGGCAATCGGCACCACACAAGTCGCGGGTGGTGTGGCGGCGATGCTGTTCTACATCGTGGTCTATGCCCTGGCGACGATCGGCACTTTCGCAGCGCTCGCCTACCTTGGCAGCGAACGCAAGGAAGTGAACAACGTCGACGAACTCGCCGGGCTGGGAAAAAGCCATCCGATCATGGCGGCGGCTATCGCAGTATTCATGTTTTCGTTGGCCGGCATTCCGCCCTTGCTCGGGTTCTGGGGCAAGTTTGCGATATTCGGCAGTGCGATTGAGATGGCCGCCGGCAATGTGCCGCCGAGCATGTCGTATTGGTTCGCTGCGCTGGCGATCATCGGTGTACTGAACGCTGCGATCGGCGCGGCTTACTACCTGCGAATCATCGCCGCGATGTTCTTTCAGACCGCTACGACCACGCCGGCGGCGACCGGCGGGCGTGGCGCTTGGGCTGCAGCCGTCATTTGCGGCGTGCTGGTGATGGGCGTCGGCCTGATGCCTGGTCGGACGCTGGGCGTCGCGGCGCGGGCCGAGAAGCAGATTCGCAGCGGCGAAACGGCGGCAGTCGCTGCGAAGGCGCAGCAGACTCAGGTCGCCGCTTCGCGCTAGGGTGCCATGGGCGTCCTCGTCCATGAGATGGAACGGACAGATGGCGGTAAGCAGATGCGGCCTCGAATCTGCCCTGTGACTCAACGTTCGCAGCAAGTGGTACTTCGACCGGGCATGCAAGCCTTACTCGCAGGGCCCGATCACAAGCCGTCATGAGCGTGCTGGCCGCAATCGCCGAAAAACATGGGCGAGGACGCCCATGCCACCCATGCGGGTTGGTCTCGCTAACGCTCTGCCAGAGCTTAAAGCTGCATTCGCCAGAATTCAGACAAGCCCAGCGTCCACTCGTAAGGCGTGCGAACTCTTGGCGAGTTCAGCTACGAGAAGAGCCCCGGTGCAGCGAATTGGGCTTGGATGCCAGCCCAGTCGCCTTTCGCCCTTCCAGCGAGCCGCCAGCCAGCCCGGTGTACGCACCGGGCCGGCCAGCTTTTGCTCCGGCGTCGACCGACTTACCCGCCGGCCACCGATCTTCGCAGGCAGGCCGTGTGTTCCTACTCGCGGAAGAGCTAAGAATCGCTCGGCAGGTTCGAATCGACGACGGTTGTTCTAAGCAAACGAGGTGACAGCAGTCTGTCACCGCCGCTAGCTATTTCTCCCTGCTGCATCGACAATGGCTCGATGGAACCAGAGACCAATGACCGTTCTCCTACCGCTTCGGCCATGGTCGGTTTGGAATTGACCCTTGCGCTCGCAGCCATCGGCCTCGCCTGGCTCATTGGGCACTCGCCCTGGATCGGCATGAGGTGGACCGAGGAAACGGTCGCCGACCAGTTGTCTGCGATGGGACTGGGGGTAATCGCGGCGGCGCCAATTCTGGTTGTCATGCTGGCCGCCTATCGTTGGCCGATTGGTCCGCTGCGGTCGGTTCGGGAGGTAACCTCCCGCCAATTGGTGCCTCTGTTCGAGGGGCTCTCCGTGGCAGAGAAAGCAGCAGTCAGCCTGGCGGCTGGTCTGGGCGAGGAACTGCTTTTTCGCGGTCTTGGCCAGGCAGCTCTGATCGATTGGATCGGTGGGCCGAGCGGCATGTGGATCGGACTGCTGGTGGCGTCGGTCGTTTTCGGGGCCTGTCACTGGTTGAACCGGACCTATGCCGTACTGGCGACAATTATGGGTGTCTACTTCGGCTTGCTGCTGCTTTGGACGGGCAATCTGTGGACTCCAATCCTCGCCCACGCCGTCTACGACTTTGTCGCCTTGCTAGTACTCGGCTCGGCGGAAAACCGCATCCCCGAGCCGGCGAAGTCGATATAAGTAAAAGGCGGTTTGCCGATTCGGCAGGAATGACGTTTGCTTTAATGGTCCGGTAGCCCGGTTTGCCAGGATCGAGAGGGCTCTCACGAAGCGGTTCGCGCAGACAGGAATGTCTGCCCCACTTCATTGTCGGGGCCGTTCCGCGAAACGCCTGCGAATTCCGCTACTTGAATGCGAGTTTTGCCCAGTCGCCGTGCGACTGGTAGGATGCTTACATGCCTCGCCGAACGCATTTTGTTTCGGACCTGCACATGTTCTCGGGTCGCAGCCTTGCGCCCCAGCACGACGAAGCGATCCACGACGCCGCGCGCAAGTCGCACACTTTTGTGCTCGGCGGCGACATTTTTGATTTCCGCTGGTCCACCCTGGGCAGTCCAACCGCCACGGTGCGGGCGGCCATGGAATGGCTCGATTCGCTCGTCAGTCGCCATCGCAGCACGCAATTTCACTTCGTGGTCGGCAACCACGACTATAACCACCGGTTCCTATCGGCGCTGGAGACGTACAGCGTAGGTTCGCCGAACCTAGCGGTGCATCACTACTACGTGCGGTTGGGTAAAAGCCTGTTCATGCACGGCGACGTGGTGGATCGGGCCCGCATCTGTCCGGACGTGCTGAAGAAGCGGCGCGAGGTTTGGCTGCACGACGAGTTTGTGCACCCCTGGCGGCACAAACTCTATGATCTGGCCGTGCAAGCTCGCCTGCACACGATCGCGGGAAAGGTGAAGAACCCCAAGGCGCGCGTCGCAAGTCGGATACTCGGCTATCTCAACCACATCGGTGAAACGCAGTCGCACGGCGTGCAGCACGTTTACTTCGGCCACACTCACGAGGCAGTGACGAATTATCGCCTGAATGGAATCAGCTTCCACAATGGCGGGGCACCGATGCCAGGCTTGACGTTTCGGATTGTGGAAGCGGCGCACGGCCACACCAGCTAAGCGGCGCCCGCGTTGATCTGCGATTCGTTCGGCCCCAGAGGAATAAACCTCGACTGCCGTAGCGAATTCCTTTCCTGCTGCATCGAGTTCGCCCGCCCCTGCCCGCCCCTACGGAGTTGTTCGTTTTGCCGAATCCGTACGAAGCGCCGAAGGCAGAACTTGAAGCTCAGTCGGCAGCGACGAAGCCGATCCTCCCGCATCGCGATTGGATGGTTTGGATCGCGACGGCTGCGATCTTGCTTGTCTGCCTGGCCAGCGGTGGGACCGGCGCTGCCCTGGTGCTTTCCTGGGCCGGAGTGCAGATTCCTGGTCCGTTTGCGGAATTGGCGGGTTCCAAGCTGCTCGAACCCCTCGGTGCTGGCGGTCTCAGTTTGACGGTGGTCGCGCTCGCCTTCGGCTATGGCCAACTCAAAGCCGTTTTCAACTATGATCTGGTCTGGACGCGGACCTTAACAGCGGCGCTGTTCATGGCCTCGGCTGCCTTGGTCATTGCGACGTTGCTTCTCGCCGGGCGAGTCTCAGCCAGCTTGCTGCTTTTGCCGGCGCTCGGCACGCTGCTGCTCGGGCTGTGCATGGGGCAGTGGCACCGCCGGCTCCGCGTCTCGCGATTGGCTTCGCCGCGGCTGATCGTGCCGCGCCGGCGCAGCGACGCCCAATCGTAGACACTCGAAGACCGATGGCCGACCATTCTCATAATCGCCGCGCGTGGGACCAGCGCGTCAAGCAAGGCGGACGTTTCACCAGGCCTGCGGAAGACGAAACGTTCGTCGACCCGCTCAAGCAGATCGATGGCTACGGCTGGCTCGGCGGCGATATCCGTGGCCGGCGCGTGCTCTGCCTGGCGGCTGGGGGTGGACGGCAAAGTGCGCTCTACGCGGCGGCCGGTGGGATTGTCACGGTCGTCGACATCAGTCCTGCGATGCTGGAACTCGATCGCGAAGTGGCCGCCGAGCGGCGCCTGGATGTGCGGACGGTGGAAGCCTCGATGGACGATCTGTCCATGTTCTCCGCGAGCGAGTTCGATCTGGTGATTCATCCGGTCAGCACGTGCTATGTACCGCAGATCGAGCCGGTCTATCGCGAAGTGGCCCGCGTAATTCGCGAGGGGGGCATTTACGTCAGCCAGCACAAGACACCGACCTCGCTGCAGGCCGACGTTCAGCCGTCATCGCGCGGTTACGAGCTGACCGAGCCCTACTACCGCCAGGGACCGTTGCCACCGGTGGTCGGCAGTCGGCATCGAGAGGAAGGGACGCTCGAGTTCCTGCATCGCTGGGAAGAGATTATCGGCGGCATGTGCCGGAGTGGGTTCGTGATCGAGGATCTCGTCGAGCCGATGCACGCCCAGCCTGACGCTCCCTCGACCTTTGGCCATCGAAGCCGCTATGTAGCGCCGTACGTGCGCATCAAGGCCCGCCGAGTCGGTGGCCACGCGATTCAGCGGTCAAAACTGCTGATCAGCGAGTAGTACCTGCTGACAACAACAATGCCCGGTGCGTCAATCAGGAAAGCGATTCGGCGCAGAAGTCAGCAGACATCGCAGCGCCTGATCGCCTGCATCGGCATCGCCCGTAGCCAGTGCCTTGCGGGCCGCTTGAAGCCAAGCCACTTGCCGGGTGTTGAATGGCACTCCGGCGCCGCTTTCCATCGGTTGAGAGCTTAGGTGAGCTACGATCGCATCGGCGAGCAACTCGAGGCCCTCTCGGGTAAGGGCGCTCACGCTGATGCCGCTGGGCCGCCCGTCATCTGCCGGCGAAGCGCCCAGATCGCACTTGTTGAAGATCACCAGGTGATCGTACGGCGCGATCAGGTTGTGCAATGTGGCGTTTTGCTGCGTCCAGGGCGCCGCGGCTTCGTAGACGATGAGGATCAGGTCGGCCGTAGCGAGTGTTTCTTGCGCTTTCGAAATGCCGGCCGCTTCCAGCGGATCGTCGCTCTTGCGCAAACCGGCCGTGTCGATCAGTTCGATCGGCCAGCCGTCCAGCGCGGTGCGGGCGGAGAGGACGTCGCGTGTTGTGCCCGGTTGGTCGAAGACAATCGACCGCTGATAACCGACAAGGGCATTGATCAGGCTGCTCTTGCCGACGTTCGGCTGACCGGCGATGACGATCCGCCACGGCTTGGTAAGGTGCAGACCAATACGTCCGCGGTCGAGTAACGATTGAATCTTCGCCTGTGCTTTGTGGGTTTTACCCCCTTGGAGCAATCCGATCGTGCTTTCGATCTCGCGTCGCAAAGCACCGCGCGCCTGATCGAGCAGGATGCCCCCCGTGCGTTCGGTGGTTGCCGAAGCTAAGGCAATCCACGCTTCCGTCTCGATCGTGCCCGCGTGCTGAGTGGCGAGATGCTCTCGCCACGTTCGTTCGGTGCAGCCGGCGCTCACGAGCGCTCGCACAACCGCCTGTACGGCTGCGCGGCCGCCGTGGCAGTGAACTTCGATTCGGTTCTGCCCGACCAGCCCGACAACAAGCTCCTCTGCAGACCCAGACTCGCTGCAGAACATTCCCACCACGATGGAGCCACGTGCGTAGCTTTGCAGTGGTCGACCTGAAAGCGGCTCAAAGCAGCTCGCAACCGCTTGCAATGCCATGGGGCCGTCGACAGCAACTGTAGCGACAGCTCCGCGTCCCGGCGGCGTAAGGACGCTCACATAAGTGTTGTCGGCAGATTCTTTAGCAGCGAGATCGCCCATCTACTGACCTCGCTCCACCGGTAGCTGGCCGCGAAGCCAGTGCAAAGCGGAGAGATACTCGCGCTGCTGGTCCTCGGTCATTTCGAACGCATGGTCCGCGTCGGCCAGCTCAATGATCTGCTTCGGACCGGCGTAGGCATCGAGCACATGCCGCTGTACGGCTGGCGGAACCATGCGGTCGCGGAGTGAGGTGAGAAATACCGCGGGTGCCAGCGCACGCCTTGCGTTGGCGATGCTGTCGAGCTCCGGTGGAATCCTCGATCCGACGAGCAGCGGGCCGAGGCCGAGCGTTCGCCAGCCGAACTTCGATCGGATGAGCTCGCGCAGCGGTGGCGGGTTGCGCAGGATGACGCCGGCGATCTCATTGTGTCTCGCTGCAAGATAGAGCGCCGTCGCAGTGCCGAGGCTGTTGCCGGTGACTACGATCGGCCTGCCAGTGGCGACTCGCACAAGCTCCTGGAAGACAATCTCGGCTGAATCGGCGAACGTACGGAGCGTCGCCGGGCCGGTGCTGCCGCCGTAACCCGGCGGATTGGCGGCCCAAACTTCGCCAGGCATATCAGGCCAGGCTTCAAACGGGTGCAGGCTGGCCCGTTCGGCTCGCCCGCCGGTGCCGGCGAGCTTCAGCACAAATATCGCCGGCTCGGGCGCGCCATCGGCAGCGGCCGCAGTCCGCTGGGTCCAAACTTCCAACTCGCCGCCGCGGAATGGAATCGCCAACCGCCGCTTCCCCTCCGTCGGCAGCTTGTCCGTCGTCGGGCAAAAAATGCAGCGGTCGGCGAAGCGAGAAAGCATGGCGGCCCTGGCAGCAAGTCGTTAGTGCACGCGCATGCCGGGTTTCGCGCCTTCATCGACGGCCAGCAGAAACACTTCCGCTCCGCCGGGACCGCTTGCGGTGACCATGCCTTCGCTCAGGCCGAACTTCATCTGCCGCGGCGCGAGGTTCGCCACCATGACGACCAGGCGACCGACAAGGTCTTCCGGCTTGTAGGCCGCTTTGATTCCCGCGAACACCTGCCGCGTCTGATCGCCGCCGAGACTGAGCTTCAGCTTGAGGAGCTTCTTGGCTTCCGGCACTTCCGATGCTTCGAGCACGCGGGCCACGCGGAGGTCGACCTTGGTAAAGTCGTCGATCGAAATCTGCTCGGTCACCAGCGGCTCGGCCTTGAGCGGCTCGTCGCTGTCCTGATGTGCGGGAGCGGCGGGCGGCTGCGAGGCTGCCGATTCGTTGACGGCTTCGAACTCCTGGCGGGTTTCGTCGGTCATGGCGTCGAAATCTTTCCTGTCGAGACGTTTCATCAAGTGCGAGAAGGGAGCGACCGGCGTGCCGAGGAGCGGCCGCTGCGCCTGGTCCAAACGCGTGATCGGATCGTTCAGCAGCGCGCCCGTTTGCTCGGCCAGCTTTGGGAGCACCGGAGCCAGGTAGACGATGATCTGGCGATACAAGTTGAGCGAGACGGTGCAAACATCCTGCAACTCGCTCTCCCGCCCGGCTTCTTTGGCCAGTTTCCAGGGCGCCTTGGCGTCGACGTAGGCGTTCGCCCGATCGGCGAGCTCCATGATCAGCCGCGTCGCGCGAGCAAAGTCGCACCCTTCATAAGCTGCCGCGATCTCGATACCGGCAGCCGCTGCGTGGTCGAACAGACCGCCGTCATCGGGATACGTATTCGACAATCCGGCCGCCTGCACAAACTTCGCCGATCGGCTGGCGAGGTTGACCACCTTGCCGACCAGATCGGAGTTGATCTTGGCGACGAACTCATCCGGGTTCAGGTCGAGGTCGTCCAGTCGCGGCCCGAGCTTGCTGGCGTAGTAGTAGCGCAGTGCGGCCGGGTCGACATACTTGAGATAGGTCGACGCCTTAACAAACGTCCCCTTGCTCTTGCTCATCTTCTCGCCGGCCACGGTCAGAAAGCCGTGGATGTGCACCTTCGCCGGCAGGTTCAGCCCTGCCGTCTTGAGCATGCCGGGCCAGAAGAGCGTATGAAAGTAGGTGATGTCCTTGCCGATGAAGTGGTGAATCTCGGTCTCGGGATTCTTCCACCAGTCGTCGAGCTGCTCGCCGTGCTTTTTGCACCATTGCCAGGTGCTGGCAACGTAACCGATCGGCGCATCGAACCAGACGTACCAGTAATTGCCGGGACTGTCCGGGATTTCGAAACCGAAGTAAGGCGCCGGACGCGACACGTCCCAGTCGCGGAGCGGCTCGTTGAGGAAGTGCCCCTTCAGGTAGTTGGCTACTTCGTCCTGCAAGTGCTCTCCCGACTGCGACCACTGCTCGAGGAAGTCGTGGAGCTTCTCCAGTTCGACGAACAAGTGCTTCGCCGTCCGCACCTCGGGCGTGGCCCCGCTCAGGGTACTGACCGGATTGATCAAGTCGCTGGGCGAGTAGGTACTGCCGCACTTGTCGCAGCTATCGCCGTACTGATCGGGTGATTTGCAGCGCGGGCAGGTGCCTTTCACGAAACGATCAGCGAGAAACGTACCCGCGACCGGATCAAAGAGCTGGCTGACGTCTTTTTCCGCCACCAGGCCGCCCTTGCGCAGCGACGACCAGATTTGGCCGCATAACTCGCGGTTCTCGTCGCTGTGCGTACTGCCATAATTGTCGAATTCGATCTGAAAACCGGCGAAGTCGCGCTGATGCTCTTCGCTCATCTCAGCGATGAGGGCCTCTTCACTCCGCCCTTCCTTCCGAGCCCGGATCATGATCGCCGTGCCGTGCGTGTCGTCGGCGCAGAGATAGATGCACCGCCGGCCGAGCATCTTCTGCAGCCGAACCCAGATATCGGTCTGGATGTACTCGACCAGATGGCCGAGATGGATCGGCCCATTGGCGTACGGCAGGGCGGAAGTCACAAGGACACGACGCGGCACAGAAAACTCCTAATCGCAGTAAGGCAAAAGTCGCTTTTCGAAGGACAAATTCTATCGCGGAAAGGCTCGCGCGTGTTGGTTGGTCCTTTTGCCACGAAGACGCGAAGAGCACCAAGGACGCACTAAGGAAGAAGGAAGTGTGAGGGTGAACGAAAATTCATCCTTCTCTCCTCCTTCGTGTCTCTGTGTCGTCGTGGTTCAAAAAACAACCGAGCCAAAAAACGGAAAACTGCTCTGGCCGGCTAACGGGATTTCGCCGATAGATAGATAAGCGGTTACCCCGCGAGTACGCGAGGGGGACCACAGCCGGCGGCGGTCCCTTCGCGGCGGTTGACGAGATTCGACCCCCGACTAGACTACTGCTAGCAAAATCCTCTCCATACTCGTTTCACGACATGGACGCATGGGGGTCACACCATGTGGAGCAGGATTGCTTCGTTTTCGGCGTTCGCCCTGGTGGCGATTCAGCCTCTTTGGGCCCTCGGACAAACATCGTCCGAGCCCTCGTCTGGGCTCAGTCTCTTTGCCCGCACGAACTGGGTTCGTCTGGAAGTGGTGGGGGGCCGCATTGCCGTGCTGACCCACCGCTGCGGCCAAAGTCGCAGTGCCAGCAGCGACGACACGGAGCCGGCCCGGCAGCAATTGAACGTGCAGCTTCGCGGCAACTCGCTCGTGATGCGGTACGAGCGAGAGGACCAGTTCGGCCGGCGCGAGATGGTCGTTGATGAAGACGGCACGCTCCGCATCACGGCGCTCCAGTACGAGGCCGATCCACGGGAAGTGACGCTGCATCAACCGCTGGAAGGCAAGCTGTCCGTGACCGTCGAATCGGGCGGCTCGCTCTCGCAGACGTCGGCGGTCAGCCTCTGGCACCTGATACTGGCCGAGCCGCAACTCTGCGAGCAACACGTGACACCGCTGCTCGAATCGCTGCGCCCCGATTGGCGTATTGCCGAGCAAGGAGAGGCCGTCCGCGGTTCGCTCCTGGCGGCTGCGGGCACCGACGTGCTCGTGCAGCGTGCCCAGTGGCGGAAGTGGGTTGCCGAACTCAGCCACACGAATTTCCAGAAGCGGCAGGCGGCGGACCGGGCACTGAGGGCTGTTGGGCAACCGATGATTGCCTGGCTCAACCGGTTGGACGCTGAAGAACTCGACGCCGAGCAGCGGCAACGCGTTCGCCGCATTTGCGCGGAACTGGCTGATCCGAGTGCCGATTCGCCCGAGCGCGTCGTGAGCTGGCTCGTCGACGACAAGGCGGTTTGGCTGTCTCTGATTGCCAACGGCGACTTGGACGAGCGGATCGCCGCGTCGGAGCATCTATCGAAACTCTGCCGCCGCACGATTCCCTTCGATCCACGTGCCAGCCAAGACCAACGACAAACACAGATGCGGGCCTTGATGGCGCGCTACGCTCAATAGTCCTGCTAGAATACTCCTACTAAGCCTGATGCGGCAGGAGCATTCAGCTTGTCAAACTCACGAACCCTGATCACCGGCAGCACGGGGTTTATTGGTGGAGCGGCAACGGCGCTCCACCTGCAAAAACACCCCGAGCGAAGGACGCTCCTCTGGGTTCGCGACCGATCCGGAATTTCTGCGGAAGAGCGGGTCCGACAGTCGTTGCGACGATTTGTGGATCTATCGGAGATCGAAGCCGGGTTGAGCCGGTGCGAGATCATTTCCGGCGATTTCACGTCGCCATTCGCTTTGTGCGAACCTCGCTTGGACCTGGTCACTCACGTGTTGCATTTGGCAGCGAATACCTCTTTCCGCTCCGTGCGAGGAGTGCGCCGCGATAATATTCTTGGAACGCTCTCGCTTGCTCACCGCATGCGAAAGGTCGTCGGGTTGGAGCGGTTTCTGTACGTAAGCACCGCCTATCTTTGTGGCGCTGATCCGCCGAGTGTTGTGCATGAAGAGGACTATCCGCAAGTCGAAGCCAGGCACATCGTCGAATACACCAGTTCCAAGGCGGAATGCGAACTGCTTCTTGCAGCAACCGCGGCCGAATTGCCGCTGGTCATTGCTCGGCCGTCGGTCGTCGTAGGGCACACGAAACTCGGCTGCGAACCATCCTCGAGCATTTACTGGTTTTATCGCCTGGTCGACACGCTTCGCCGGGTCACCTGGCCGATCGAATCACTCGATGACGTGGTTCCCGTCGACTACGTTGCCGAGTCACTTCTGCATCTATTGCACAAGCCGACGCTTTCGCACCGCTGTTACCACATCTCGGCTGGCCGAACCGCGAGTGTTACCTGGAACGAAATCGCGGAGGCGTTCGCAGAGGTTTTCGGTCCA